>ERZ772880.3546-NODE-3546-length-10515-cov-16.131931_pt1 | contig 10515 bp, 7 predicted proteins | sample MGYA00580577_ERZ772880 | MGnify/ENA primary metagenome ERZ772880 (study PRJEB29015, sample SAMEA2737705) | human gut metagenome | biome: human gut; feature: human-associated habitat; material: faeces | place: China | collected 2012 ... | reverse complement strand
CTAAATCTGCCGACCAACTGCTGTCCGGGATTTCATTTTCCAGCTTCCGAAGCAGCTTGTCAAAGTTTTTGTTTCGGATGGTCTTTTCAAAGATCGCCATAATGGTTCCTCCGTTTTACCAACAAAATTCGGTCCCTTATCCTTAATACGAACGAACCCGCAGGAAAATTGCAGAATGCCATCCCTGCGCTCCGGATTCGGAGGAATACTTTGTGATCTTCCAACAGCATACAGTAGCACCAGGGGGTGCTGTGTATGCTATTAACGCTGCTGCAATTTTTCGCTACAAAATTTCTGGTGCTGGCGCTGCATCTGGAAGCGGGGAGTTTCCCACAGCCGCTCAGCGCGCGGGAGGAGATCGAAACCTTTGCGGCTCTGCGGGCGGGGGACAGGAGTGCGCGGGAAAAGATCATTCGCCACAACCTGCGGCTGGTGGCCCATGTGGCAAAGAAATACTACGCCCAGCCTGGCGACCAGGAGGACCTGATCTCAATTGGAACCATTGGGCTGATGAAGGCCGTGGATACCTTTGACACCACCCGCAAGGCGCGATTTGCGACCTATGCCAGCAGATGCATTGAGAATGCTATCCTCACCCGAGCGAACGCCGGATTGAGAATCGGAACCATCTCCACCGCCCTCGGGGTCGTTGATGTCCTCTTCCGGGTCTACCGGGAAGGTGGTCCAGTCGATTTCATCCTCCGGTGAACCAAAGAGCACCACATGCGCCACCTTGCCGTCCCATACCACCTTGCGCACCACCGTGCGGATGGCAGCGCGCTTCTGAGTCACGGTCATGTCGTCGATGTTGTCGTGGAACACGGTCAGCAGTTGACGCATCAGGTCAAATTCCATCCCTGCCAGAACGCCTTCGTCCGTAAGGCTTTCCAGTTCCCGGATGCGGGAGCTCAGGGCGGCATCCTGACCGTTCAGCTCCTCGATGCGCTTTTTCAGGTGGACAGCAGCGGTGCTGTCGCCAAAGTCAGCCAGCGAATCAATCAGTGCATTGATCTTCCGCTGCGTCTCGGTCTGCTCTTTGCGCAGGGTGGAAAGCTTGGTCTCAAACTCGGAGTGGTTGCCTGCGTGGGCGGACTTTGCCTTTTCCAGCTGCTTCATAAAGTCGCTGGAATGGTCGGCAAGGTGTTTGACCTGTTCGCAGATGGCAGCATCCAGCAAATTGCCGTTGGCATTCCGGACATTACATAACTCTCTCCGGCTGCGCTCCTTCAGTTTGCACATATAGGGAAAGACCACCTGCCCGTCGGCAGTTTTGCGCCCGGTGACCTTGGGGTACATCCGGCTGCCGCAGGAGCACCACAGCAGGCCGGTGAGCAGGGCTTCGTTGCCGCGGGACTTGTGGTAGGACTTGGATTTGTTCCGCTCCAGCGACTCCTGCACCCGAATCCACCGGTTCGAGGAGATGATGCCGGGGTGCTCGCCCACCGAAACGATCCATTCGCTGATGGGATTGTAGACGGTGGCACGGCCTTTTTCCTGGTCGCTGCGGTTGTAGGCCAGCACGCCGCGCACACCGTCGAAATCGGACTCCGGGGCGAACAGCTCTGCTTCGTTGTCCACAAAATACTGATAGGCGTCCTTGTCTGCAATGAGGTAGACGGGATTCTGCAAAATCGACTTGATGGAAAACCGGGTGAACGAACGCCCGGTTTTTGTTTTGATGCCCTGCCGTCCCAGTTCTTCAATCAGGCTGGAAAAGTCGCTGATGTTGCGGCTGATGCGGTCCAGACGGTAGACCACAATGGCCTTGAATTTCCGGTCCTTGGCCGCAGTCATCATCTTTTTGAAATCCGGGCGGTTCAGGTTGCCGCCGGAAAAGCCCTCGTCCTCAAAGACAACGGCATGTTCCGCGGCAGCATCGCCGTAGTGAGTGCGGATATATTCGCGGCAGAGGTCGATCTGATTTCCGATACTTTCGCCCTTGCCGGTATAGCGGGATTTGCGGGAATAGATGGCAATGGTGTCGGCAGTTTTGGCCATGAGATACTCCTTTCCTGTTGTCCGGTGGCCGTAGATGCGGCTATTGTAGCATGGCAGGCCATCTTTGTAAAGAAAAATAACGATAGTCATACATATTTCATCATACTACGAACGGAGGTGTCAAGGATGTGACAAGGCAGAACAAGCGAGGAAGTCAGGATGTTTGACTATTTCTATGGGCAGTCGGGCGAGATGTTCTCGTATTTCCGGGTGCCCAAAATTTTATTCCGGGACATAAAATTCAAGGACCTGTCCACTGATGCCAAAACGCTGTACGGCATCCTGTTGGACCGCATGGGGCTGTCGGTGAAAAACGGATGGCTGGATGAGCAGGGAAGGGTGTATATCATTTTTCCTGTGCAGGAAGTGATGGATGCACTGGGCTGCGCAGACAACAAGGCTACCAAACTGTTCCGGGAATTGGAAAAGTTTGGTCTGATTGAGCGCAAACGGCGCGGGCTGGGAAAACCCAATCTGATTTACGTCAAAAACTTTGCAGACCCGCGTTTCCGGAATCGTGAAAAGAACGGTTCCGGTGCCGCGGATTCAGCGCAGCAGGAAACGGCAAAATCACGAGGAAATAAGACTGAGTGGAATAAAACCGAGGGGAGTGAACCTGATCCTTTCTCTTCCGACGCGGAGGACGAATCGGATGAGCGCACACGGCTGGAAGCGTATTTTATGCAGTCGTTGGAGGTGGACTTGCTGCTCCGGGCCTGCCCGGATGAGGAGGACACCATCCATCAAATCGTGAATCTTCTGGTGGATACCTGCTCTTCGAAACGCAGAATGCTGCGGGTGGCAGGGGATGACAAGCCCGCGGAGGTCGTGCGCAGCCGATTCATGAAGCTGAATGTTCTGGAACGGCACTGCAACCAGGCCAAGATCCCGGTTATCTCGGTACATGGTCTGCGGCATACCCACGCTTCGGTGCTTCTGTTTGCAGGTGTATCTATTGCAAGCGTGGCAAGGCGGCTGGGGCATTCCAGCATGACAACAACGCAGAAAACCTACCTGCACATCATTCGGGAACTGGAAAATCAGGATATTGACCTTGTAATGCGGTCACTCTCTGGATTAAGCTGATAAAATAATCAACCATCGCTCGCGCTGATGAAGGATGATAAGAAAAACGTGGTCGTTTTGATGTTATTCATAATACAAAAAAGAGTGGCAGTGTTCAAAGCGAAATGCTGTCACTCTTTTTTAAAACTTCAACCTCTCCTGCAAAAAGCGGCACAATAGCTCCGCACAGGCGTTGTGTTGTTTTTGGGGACGGAGGAATCCGGCACAAATAGGCGGCAGACCGTCTAATATTACATCCCGGACATTGGACATCTGGTTGCTGGAAGATTTCTCGAAACGGTTCAGAGATACACAATTCTGCTCCTGCGTGCGGTAGAGTACCTGATAAAATTGCTCGACCAGCTCCAGCTGTGGGTGTGCACTGCTCTCCCGCAGTGCCTGCCACAGCGGTGCCAGGGCATCCGGGGCAAAGCCGGGCACCAGCAGGGTCTGCCCGTCCAGCTCTGCCGGTGTAATATGCGTTCGCTCCCAGAAAGGGCTGCTGCGGCAGACCATGACGGCGGCGGTATGCTGTGAAAGGGCGGTGCGTGCAAGCCCCGCAGCACAGCCGCCCAGGTCCATCACCAGCCCGGCATCCAGTGCGCCCCGTTGCAGTTGCACCGGCACTTCATCGTTGGACAGGGAAGTAAGCTCCAAGGGGATGCCGGGGTACTGCTGCCGGAATGCTTCCAGCACCTCCCCCAGATTGGGCAGATAGTCCGGAACCAGTGCCACGCTGATGCCCAGCCGCAGTGGTGCAGACTGGATGTCCTGATAAGCTTGCTGGCACAGGGCATTGAATTGCTGCACCACCGGCGCAGCCTGTGCCCGGAACCGCTCACCCTTTTCAGTAAGAGCCAGATGATTGCGGTTGTTGACAAACAGCTTGCCGCAAAGCTCTTCTTCCAGTGCAGCAATGCTCAGCCGCAAGGCCTGCCGGGACAGATACATCCGCCCGGCGGTGTGGGTGTAATTCAAATCTTCGCACAGTGCCAGAAAATAGCGCAGCTGCTGGATGGTCATGATGTGCTCCTTTTTACAAAACGCAAGTTTTACTTGATACTTATAAGGATATTATATCTTCTTTTTCTTTGTTTGTAAATGTGATACTTTTAACAAGAACGGCAATAGATTTTTGTCGATGCGAAGGATATAGCAAGAAAAGGAAGGAATTATTATGGAAAAGATCTCCCGTAAAGGATTTCTGAAGATCGCAGCAGCTGCTGCCATGAGCGGCGTGACCGCTGCCGGTCTGGCTGCCTGCAATGCAGCCAGTGGCTCCTCTGGCGCTTCCAGTGCAGCCGGTATCTACACCCCCGGCACCTACACCGCTACTGCCAAGGGCATGAGCGAGATCACCGCCACGGTCACCTTTGATGCCAACACCATCACCAAGGTGGAGCTGGACCTCTCCGGCGAGACCGAGAGCATCGGTGGCGCTGCCAAGGACAAGCTGATCGAGCAGATCATGAACGCCCAGACCAGCCAGATCGACGGCGTGACCGGTGCAACCGTCACCAGCAAGGCCGTGCAGAACGCTGTGGCAGACTGCATCCAGCAGGCCAGCGGCGGTGCCATCAACCCTGCACAGCAGTCCACCGAGGAAACCTCCTCTACCGCCGACTGGCTGGGTGAGGCACCGGAGATCGCCGAGAGCGATATCAAGCAGACCGTGGACTGCGAGGTTCTGGTGGTGGGCGCCGGTTCTTCCGGTAGCTTTGCTGCCGCCGCTGCCGCCGAGGCTGGTGCCAAGACCATCCTCATCGAGAAGTTTGGTCACGATATGGCCAGCGGCATCCGGGATACGCTGGCAGCCTGCGGCTCCAAGCAGCAGCAGGAGGACGGCGACGACGTGAGCAAGAAGGACGCCGTGTGCTACCTGTGCAACTGGAGTCAGGGATACACCCGCCGCAGTCTGGCACAGGTCTGGGCCGATAAGAGCGGCGAGACCATGGACTGGTTCACGGATGTTCTGGCCGAAAGCGGTATCGACTTCCGCCACGAGATCGACGAAAAGCACGAGGGTGACAATTACGAGGTTCTGGATGTCGGCCACAGCACCCAGTATGGCGAAGAATACAGCGAGCAGCTGACCATGGATGCCGTGCTGAAGCACGCTGAGGCAGACGGCCTTGAAGTGCAGTACGAGATCACCATGGTCAAGCTGGAAAAGGACGGAGACCGCGTCACCGGCCTCATCGCCAAGAATGCCAACGATGAATATGTGCGCTACAACGCTTCCAAGGGCGTGATCCTCGCCTGCGGCGGCTACAGCGGAAACGAGACCATGATGAACGCCCTGCAGCCCCAGAGCGTGGAGCAGACCTGCGTCAACTACTCCAAGCCCGGCGCAAAGGGCGACGGCATCAAGGCGTGCCTGTGGGCTGGTGCCATCATGGACACCACCCACACCTCCATGATCTTCGACCGTGGTGCCATCAAGCCGGACCAGACCGGCGAGTACGGCAAGGCCAGCGATGGTGCCCTCTTCTGGATGGGCAGCCAGCCGTTCTTGAAGGTGAACCTGAAGGGTGAACGCTTTATGAACGAGTATATGCCCTACGATTTGGTGCTGCACGCTGCCGCCAGCCAGCCCTACCACACCTACTGCACCGTGTGGGACAGCAAGTATGCCGAGGACTGCGAGCACTTCGCCACCCATGGCTGCAGCCGTCTGTATCCCCATGTCAACGGCACCAACCCGGTGTTCCCCATGGACTATGTGCAGGCAATGAACGCCGACCTGCAGGATCAGGGCTACATCGTGGAGGCCGACACCATCGAGGAGCTGGCCGACAAGCTGGGTCTGCCGAAGGAGACCTTTACCGCTACGGTGGACCATTACAATGAGCTGGCCGCCAAGGGCGAGGATGAGGACTACGGCAAGGAGAACTACCGCCTCTCCACCCTGAGCGAGGCACCCTTCTACGGCGTCCGTCAGGCCGGCGGCTATCTGATCTGCACCATCGACGGCATCCAGATCGACGACAATATGCACGCCATTGATCAGGACTTCAAGGCCATTCCCGGTCTGTATGTCATTGGTGACATGAGCGGCAACTACTTCTCCGGCAGCTATCCCAGCCTGATGGCAGGTGCCGCCGCAGGCCGCAGTGCCACCTTCGGCCGCCTTGCCGGTCAGAACGCTGCCGCAGGCATCTGATTACAACGTTTTCCTTCTCTTCTAATTATATCTGCACCTGAAAAAGCCGCTCCGGGTCTAGCCGGGGCGGCTTTTCTGATGAATGCGGAGAAGAAAATGTATTCTCAGGCGTGAAAACCGCTCACTGCCCTTCTTTTCCGTTCGGATGCTCGTCCTTCTCCAGAACAAGATCCATGAGATATTCAAAGGTGATAAGCACGCGCGCATAGAAATAGTTGGCGGTAAGGTTCCGGTCGTCCAGCATCTTGTCGTCCAGCAGCACAAAGGCAGGGTCTGCACAGCGGGCGATGGGAGAATTGTCGGCACCCACAAAGGCAATGATGCTCCGGTGCTGTGCAAAGGAATCCTGTACCGGCTTCAGGATGGTGCCAGTCTTTCCACTCTTGCTGATGGCAATGACCAGCCCGGCATTCAGTGCACCGCTTTCGTAGACCTCATAGCTGTTGGAGCCGATGGCGCAGTAGCCCAGAACCAGCAGCTTCCGCACCATAAATTCCTGCAAAGGGGCACAGAACCCGGTGCCTGTCACAAGGATGGGCTTTTGCCGGTTGGCGTGGAGCAGCTCCACAAAGCGGTGTATTTTTTCTTCTGGGATACCCCCGATAAAGGCGGTGATGTCGGAGGCGTGGTTTTTGTTGTCGATCTCGTTCTGGATCAGAAAACCGATGCGGTAGATCATATCGGTGTAGCCGGTATAGCCCATCTTTTTGCTCAGCCGGATCACGGCCGCGGGGGAGGTATAATTCTGCGCTGCAAACTCTCGCACGCTGCACTGACCGCCGTTTTTTGCGGTTTCCAGCACCGCCTGCAAAAGCTGCTGCTCGTTGGCATTCAGATGGTGCTGATCTGCCAGTTTGTAAAGGTCGTGTTTCATATTTTACTCCGATTTTCGAATCAAAGAACGGCTTGATTCCATAAAGTATACGCTGAATCGCGTATTTTGTCAATAAACATTTCGATGTATCCAACATGAAAGCGAAACATGTTTCAGCTTTTGCGAACAAGTTCAAAAAAAGTCCAATTCGGTAGATTTTTTTGTGCAGAGTGATATAATCAAGCCATCGAAACGGTAAGGTGCACCCCCGAAACGAAGAGACAATTTGAAAAGAGAGATTCATGGAACGTTAGGAGAACACCAATGAAACAAAAAGTTATGGATGCGATGCAGAGCTTTTCCAGAGCTCTGATGGGCCCCGTTCTGTTCCTGCCCATTGCGGGTATGCTGCAGGCGATTTCTTCGGTCATGAGCAACACGGCACTGGTGACAGAAGGCGGTGTTGTCTGGACCCTCGGCAAATTCATCAATGGCGGCGTTGGAGCAGTCATTGGCAATCTGGGTATCCTGTTCTGCGTGGGCATCGCAATGAGCCTTGCCAAAAAGCGCAAGGCAGATGCGGCATTTCTGGCACTGGTCAGCTATCTGGTCTGGCTGGCAGCCAATTCCCGCTGGCTGGATGTGGCAGGACTGACCATCGCCGGTGATACGGCAAGCGCTTTGTACGGCACCGGTCAGACCATCTGCCTCGGCTATCACGTTACTGACATGGGCGTATTTCTGGGCATGATCCTTGGCGTGGTGGTGGCGCTGGTCCACAACCGCTTCATCGACACCGAGTTTGAAGGTGCCATGGCCATGTACGGCAACAGCAAGTTCGTCTTTGTGGTGCTGCTGCCCATCGTTCTGGTCATGGCGGTGGTTGCCAGCTACGTCTGGCCTGTGGCTGCGGCGGGTATCAACGCCCTGACCGGTGTCATGGCAAGTGCAGGCGCGTTCGGCGTGTTCCTGTACGGTTTCTTGAACCGCGTGCTGATCCCCACGGGTCTGCATCATCTGGTCTGGTCGCCCTTCCTCTACTCCGCACTGGGCGACAGCATGATCATCGGCGGTGAGCAGATCGTTGGCGCAAAGCCTGTGTTCCTTGCCCTGCTCAGTGACCCCAGCGTGGCAATGATGCGGGATTCCGCACGTTTTCTGACCTACGGTCTGATGAAGACCTTCGGCGTGATCGGCGTGGCAATGGCTTTCATCTCCACCGCCAAAAAGGAGAAGAAGGCCGCCACCAAGGCACAGATCATCCCGGCTACCCTTACCGCCTGTCTGGTGGGCGTGACCGAGCCGCTGGAATTCACCTTCCTGTTTGCAGCTCCCGCGCTGTGGCTGGTGTACTCGGTTCTGGACGGTCTGTTCCAGATGATCGTTTACCTTGTGGGCATCCGGGTCTGCGCCACCAACGGCATCATTGATTTTCTGGTGTTGAATCTGCCTGCCGGTATCGGTCGCACCCGCTGGCCGCTGTATGTGCTGGTGGGTCTGGTGGAGATCGTGGTGATGTACCTCGTTTTCCGCTTCCTCATCGTGAAGATGAACCTCAAAACCCCCGGCCGTGAGGACGGCGAAGAAGTCACCGACCTTGCTGCAAACGCAGCTGCTGTCAAGCAACAGATCCGCAGCGGCGCAGCCGAAAAGACTGCTGCCAGCGCAAACGATGCACAGACCGCAGCCCATATCGTGGAAGGACTGGGCGGTGCAGAGAACATCCTGAACACCGATAACTGCATGACCCGTCTGCGAGTGCAGGTCAAGGATGCCGCTCTGGTCAAGGACAAGGAGTGGTTCAAGCCCACCGGCTCCGCAGGTCTTGTGGTAAAGGGCAACAACATCCAGATCATTTACGGCCCCAAAGTGGGAAAGATGCGTGCCATCGTGGACAGCTACCTTGGCCGCGCAGAATAAGATATCCGCTTTTATTCATCATACAAAAAACATTATAATAGGAGGCTTGCCTTATGAAAACGTTCAAACTGGTCATCGCCGGCGGCGGCAGCACTTATACCCCCGGCATCGTCAAGAGCCTGCTGGTGCAGAAGGATCGCTTCAAGCTGAATGAGCTGGTGCTCTACGATAACAACGCAGAGCGTCAGGAGGCTGTGGGTGTCATCGTCCGCCATGTGGTGGAAATGTTCGACCCGGAACTGAAGCTGACCCTGACCACCGACCCGGAAGTTGCCATGACCGATGCCGACTTCATCTTTGCACAGATGCGTGTCGGCCTGTACGCTATGCGTGAGCAGGACGAGAAGATCCCGCTGAAGTACGGCGTTGTGGGTCAGGAGACCTGCGGCCCCGGCGGTCTGGCTTACGGCCTGCGTACCATCTACCCCATGGTGGAGCTGATCGATTACTGCGAAAAGTACGCAAAGCCCACCTACTGGATCGTCAACTACTCCAACCCCGCTGCCATCGTGGCAAAGGCAACCTTCCGTCTGCGCCCGAAGGCTCGTATCCTGAACATCTGCGATATGCCGGTTGCCATCGAGCGCAACATGGCCGAGATTCTGGAGTGCGACCGTCATGATCTGGAAGTGGACTACTTTGGTCTGAACCACTTCGGCTGGTTCACCAAGGTGCGCCTGAACGGCGAGGATGTGACCGAGAAGCTCAAGAGCTATGTAGCAGAGCACGGCTATATGCCCCAGAACGCCAAGAGCGATGTGCTGCACAGCGATCCGTCCTGGCTGCACACCTACGCAAACGCCAAGAACATCTGCTCTGCTTTCCATGACTATCTGCCCAACACCTATATGCAGTACTACCTGCTGGGCGATGAAGTTGTAAAGAGCAGCGATCCCAACCACACCCGCGCCAACGAGGTCATGGAAGGCCGCGAGAAGCGCATCTTTGATGCTGTGGCAGATTATCGTGCCGGTAAGGACGTAGACCTGACCAAGTTCTTCGGCGGTGTGCACGGCGAGTTCATCGTGGACGTTGCCATGAGCCTGGCCTTCGACCTGCGCAAGCGCTATCTGGTCATGGTGGAAAACAACGGTGCTGTGGAGAACCTGCCCTCCGACGCCATGGTGGAGATTCCCGCTTACATCACCGACCGCGGCCCGGAACCCGTGCGTGTGGGCGAGATTCCCACCTTCTACAAGGGTCTGATCGAGCAGCAGGAGGCTGTGGAGAAGCTGATCGTGGATGCCGCTGTGGAGCACTCCTACGAGAAGGCACTGATGGCCTTTACTCTGTCCAAGACCGTGCCCAGCCTGCTGGTCGCCAAGAAGATCTTGGACGATATGATCGTTGCCAACAAGGCTTACTGGCCGGAGCTGCACTGATAAGTACTTCGTCAGCGGCTGATACCGGACAACTGAGCCCATAAAACAATGAACGTCTCCCCGGCATTCCTTCCAAGAAGGATGCCGGGGAGTTTTTTGCTGTCATATTTACAAGTAAGAGGAATCGAAGAAGTCTTTTAATGTAATTCCTAAACCCTGACAAATTCTTTCAA
>ERZ772880.3542-NODE-3542-length-10531-cov-4.420389_pt1 | contig 10531 bp, 11 predicted proteins | sample MGYA00580577_ERZ772880 | MGnify/ENA primary metagenome ERZ772880 (study PRJEB29015, sample SAMEA2737705) | human gut metagenome | biome: human gut; feature: human-associated habitat; material: faeces | place: China | collected 2012 ... | reverse complement strand
TTTTTTCAAACTGCGTCCCGTTTTGAAAAAAATGCCGCGCGAGTTCACCTATTCGTGCACCGGCTCCTCAAACGGGTCGAGCGGCACGCCCGTCCAGCTCCCCTGCGGGTCCGTGAAGCTCGGCGTCTCCACGCGCTCCACCGGCGCGTCCTTTTTGCGTTTCTTCATACAAAATCGCCTCCTTTTTTGCTACTGTCTGCAAAAAAGGAGGCGATTATACGTCCTTTATTGATCGTGGTGGTGTCCGTTCTGGTCGCAAGTCAGCGGCCGGTACGGTTTTGTTTCGATCTCCGGCACATACCGCCGGATCGCTTCGTAAAATGTCTCAAATTCCGGGTGCGACTGCGGCAGCAGCACCAGATATTCCGTCCCGAACAGCGCATCCGGCCCACAGAGTCCCAGCGCATCCTCGCGCGCCTTGTCCACAAGCACGCCCGTGAAATGCGTTACCGTCAGCGTCTCGACCGGGAAGTAGATCGCCACCCGCTCACAGAACAGCTCGACGCACGCCTCTTGTCCATCCTCCGGCAGCAGAACGCGGATCGTGTCCTGCGGGAGCATCAAATAGTGTTTCATCTCAAACCTCCAGTGCGTTCCGTCCGGCGACGCCGCGCAAAACGCCCGTATATTCCAAAATCGCCTGCAAGACGCCGCCGCCGATGGCGATTGCCTTGTCCGACGCGCTATAGCAGTTCTCCACCTGCGCCCGCGGGTCGACGTCGCCGGACTTCATCCCCTTGAATACCGGCGTCCCATCCGCCAGGATCCCGCGCAGCACGCCCGAGATCGTGCAGGCCATCGGCTTCCCGTTCACCTCACCGACCGTCTCTCCGGCCTCCACGAGGTCGCCGATCTCATGCAGCTGATGGAAGATCCCATCGTCCGGCGCGCGCAGCACGCGCTCGCCCGCGAAGCCGCCGATCAGGCCCGGAATATTCGTGTTCGGAATGGCCGGGCCGCTGCGGATCACGCGCCCGAGCGTGTGCCCGCGCATCGTCTCGATCACCGCGTGGCAGTCCTCACCCGCCGAGAACCCCGGCCCCAGCGCAATCACCAGCGGCGCATCGTCGATCTTTGTACCAAGATTTTTCTTTGCCAAAATCGCATCCACCAGCACATCGGGCCGCAGTCCATGGCGGCAGTCCGCCGCCGGATCGGCCAGGACGGGGATGTTCCCCGCCGCCAGAATCCGCCGCACATCGTCCATTGTCTCTGCGCGCACCGCGGTCACATCTTCCACTTTTGCTTTGCCAAATAAGATCGCCTGCGAAAAGCAGACCGTCCGTCGGATGGCCGTCGGCCTTTCGAGATCGGTCATCACGACCTTCAGCCCCGACCGATGCAGCCGCAGGGCCACACCCGATGCGAGATCGCCCGCGCCGCGAATCAAGATCAGCATGTTATCCACTCCTTCTGAATGTGCCGAGGCACACCGGCCCGCGCAGCATCGCCGCCATCCCGCGCCCGAGCGCGAGGCGCTCCGCCGTGTCCGCCTGATTCAGCAGGACGCGCGTGTGCGGCGTTTCGTCATTGATAAACGCTGCGGCCAGCTCCGGCGTCAGCAGATCGTCTTCCGAAACGCCGCACCGCGCCGCGAAGATCGCGGGCCGGTGGACGCACGCCCGGATGGGCTGCCCGAGCGCCGAGAGGCCAAACACCAAAATCGTCTGATTCGCCTCCGGCGGGACGACCGGCTCATAGTCCGCATGGGCCTTTGCAGGCCGCCCATGCGCGCCGTCCGCCTCCACGAGAACATAGTCCGCCAGCTCCGCCAGCGTGCGTACCGGCACATCCGCCGCCGTAATTTTCCCCTCTTTTGCAGGCTTTCCAACGCAGACGCACGGCTGTTTTTCCAATGCCGCCGCGATCTCCGCCTCGCCCGGCTGGAGGAGGCATGGGAAGCCATCCGGCGGATAGATGTGCGTCGTCGTCGTGACAATCACGCGCGCCGCCTGCGCCAGCTCCCGCGCCAGCGCGAGCAGCAGCGTCGTCTTTCCGCCCGCGCCGATGATCGCCGTCACGCCCTTCCGGACGTCCAGCGCCTTTGCCAGCTCCACACACCCACCTCATTTCTGATCTTAGCATATCACGCCGCGCGGCGCAGCGTCAAGTCTCTGCGCTTTTTGTTGACAATGGCGAATTTTCCGGTAAAATAGAGGTATGGAACAGAAATTACACCCTGTGCTTTCCGTCCGCCTGTTCACGGACGAGAAATGCTTCGGCCCCGGCGTGGCCGCGCTCCTGACGCTGGTCAAGACGTGCCATTCGCTCCGGGCCGCGGCCATGGAAATGGGCATGGCCTACTCCAAGGCATGGACGATTTTGAAAAACGCGGAAGAACAGCTCGGCTTCAAGCTCCTGCTCTCCACCACCGGCGGCAAGCACGGCGGCGGCGCGCAGCTCACCGAGCGGGGCGAGGCCCTTCTCGCCGCCTATGCCCGCTATTGCCAGACGCTGCGCGAGTTTGCCCAGCGTCAGTTCATTGCGGACTTCTCCGATTTCCTTTGAACGATACCGTCCCACGCACGGCCCCATGTGGGGCCGTTTTCTCTGCGCATGATCACCAGAAAGGAATCCCCGCCATGAAACGCACCAACCAAACCGATAAGACCGCCCTGTTCGAGACGATGCCCGTGCCGAAGGCCGTGCTGACGCTCGCCGTGCCCACGGTCGCGTCCATCCTTGTCACGCTGCTGTACAGCCTCGCCGACACGTGGTTCGTCGGTCTGCTGAACGACCCGATCCAGAACGCCGCCGTCACGCTCATCGCGCCGGTGCTGCTCGCGTTCAACGCCGTCAATAACCTCTTCGGCACCGGCTGCTCCAGCATGATGTCCCGCGCGCTCGGCCGCAAGGACACCGAGACGGCGCAGCGCTGCGCGTCGTTCGGCTTCTGGTGCTCGCTGCTGTGCGGGCTGCTGTTCTCCGTGCTCGCCACGGCGTTCCAGCGGCCGCTGCTCTCGGGTCTCGGCGCGTCCGCCGAAAACCGCGACGCCGCGGCCGCCTATCTGCACTGGACGGTCAGCCTCGGGGCCGCGCCCGCGATCTTAAACGTCGTGCTGGCCTATTTCGTCCGCGCCGAGGGCAGCAGCGTCCATGCCAGCGTCGGCACGATGTGCGGCTGCGTCCTCAACATCCTCATCGACCCGGTTTTCATCCTGCCGTGGGGCCTCAATATGGGCGCGGCGGGTGCGGGCTGCGCCACGTTCCTGTCGAACTGCGTCGCCTGTGCCTATTTCCTGATCCTGATCGCCGTCCGCCGGGGCCGCACGATCGTCAGCCTGAATCCGAAGCATTTCCGCGTCTCGCGCGACATTGCGCGCGGTGTGTTCTCCATCGGCATCCCGTCCGCCCTGCAAAATCTCTTCAATGTCATCTCCCTCGCCGTGCTCACGCGCTTCGCCACGGCCTACGGTTCCGAGGCCGTCTCCGCGATGGGCATTGCGAATAAAGTCTATCTCGTCCCGCTCTATACGGCCATGGGCATCGCCCTCGGCCTGATGCCCCTCGTCAGCTATAACTATTCGAGCGGCAATTCCGAGCGTTTGAAGACCGCCGTGCGCTATGGGCTTCGCATCGCGGTCGCCTTCGTCGCCGTCGTGGCCGTGCTGCTCTGCGTCTTTGCGCCGCAGGTCGTCCGCCTGTTCATCAAAAACGATACGATCATCGAATACGGCACGCACTATCTGCGCGGTCTCAGCCTCGGGCTGCCGTTCTTCGCCATCGACATTCTGATCGTCAGCAGCGTTTTCAACGCCTGCGGCATGGGCGGCCGTGCGCTGCTGTTCGCCCTGCTGCGCAAGGTTGTTTTGCAGATCCCGCTGCTCATTCTGCTCAACCGCTTCTTCCCGCCCTATGGCATCGCTTATGCGGAGCTGATCGCGGAGCTGTTCCTCGCGGTCGTCGCGCTGATCACGCTCCGTAAGATCTTCCGGCAGCTCGACCGCAAATCCGCCGAAGCCAAACAGGAGGTGCAGCCATGACATATCCGAAAGTCTGCCTCCGCCGGGGCGAAGAGACCGGCGTCCGCGCGGGCAAACCGTGGATCTTTGAAAATCAGCTCGACTGGGCCGACGACGTCTGTAAAGACGGCGGCATTGTCGACGTGCTCGATTCCCGGATGCGCTTTGCCGCGCGCGGCTATTTCAATTCCAAGTCGAAGATCACCGTCCGCGTCCTGACGCGCGACGAGAACGAGGTCATCGACCGCGATTTCTTCCGCCGCCGCATCGAGCGGGCGTGGAGCGTCCGCCGTATGCTCGGCTTTGAAAATTCCTGCCGCGTCGTCTTTGGCGAGTCAGACGGCCTGCCCGGCCTGACCGTCGACAAATTTGCCGATTGCCTCTCGTTTCAGATCGTCTCGCGCGGCATGGAGCGATGGAAGGACGACATCGTCGCCATTCTGGCCGAACTGTTTCAGCCGCAGGGCATCTACGAGCGGGACGACGTCGCCGTCCGCGAAAAGGAAGGTCTCCCGCAGATCAAAGAATGTGTCTACGGGACAGTTCCGGAGGAGATCGAAATCCGCGAGCACGACGCCAGAATGCTCGTCAGCATCGAAAACGGCCAGAAGACCGGCCACTTCCTCGACCAGCAGGAAAACCGGGGCCGCCTGAAGCCCTACGCGAAGGGCCGGACCGTGCTCGACCTCTGCTGCTGCACCGGCGGCTTCTCCATCCACGCCGCGCTCTACGGCGCGAAGTCGGTCGAGGCGGTCGACGTCTCTGCCGACGCGCTCGCGCTTGTCCGGCGCAACGCCGCGCTGAATGGTGTGGACGGCATCCTGACCACGACCGAAGCCAACGTCTTTGACCTTGCAAAATCCTACGCCGACGAAGGGCGGCGCTACAGCCTGATCATCTGCGATCCGCCCGCCTTCGCCAAGAGCCGCAAGGCCGTCGACGGCGCATATCGCGGATATAAGGAGCTGAACCTTCGCTGCATGAAGATGGCCGAGCCGGGCGGCATCCTCGTCACCTGCTCGTGCAGCCAGTTCATGACGCCGGAGCTGTTTTTCAAAATGCTGCGCGAAGCGGCGTTCGACGCCGGGCGCGACGTGCGCCTGCTCGAGACGCTCATGCAGTCGCGCGACCATCCGGCCTCCCTCCTCGCCGATCAGGCCCTCTACCTCAAGGGCTATATCCTCCAGATCTTCTGATCATTGCACCCGTTTCCCCAAAGCCTCCCTTTTCAGGGGGGCTTTTTGCTGCACCGGGGTGGATGGGCGCTGTTCACAGATGATTTTTGGAGAGTTCACAAATATTTCAATTCTGGCCTATTGACATTGGCGGAAAGTGGTGATAAACTGCGTTTAGCACTCAGAGATAAGGAGTGCTAATCCAGGAGAAGGAGCTGCGGACATGGAACTGACGGAACGGAAGAAAAAGATCCTGCGCGCGATCGTGGATGAATACATCCGTACCGCGGAGCCGGTGGGCTCGAAGACCATCGCGCAGATGCCCGGCATGGACTTCTCCTCCGCGACCATCCGCAATGAGATGGCCGAGCTGACAAGCCTTGGCCTGCTCGAGCAGCCGCATACCTCCGCCGGGCGCGTACCGAGCGCGGCGGGATACCGGTTTTATGTGGACGAGCTGATGCAGGATTACCGCTTGACCGTCGACGAGACGCGCTCGATCAACCAGGCCATGGAAGGCAAGATGCAGCAGTTCGACAATATGATCACCGAGGTCGGCAAGATGGTGTCCCGGATGACGAATCTCCCGGCCTACGCCGTGGCCAGAGGCCCGGCGAGCGTGACCGTCAAGCGGTTTGACCTGATCCTCGCCGAGGCGGGCAGCTTCATCCTCGTGGTGATGCTGAGCGACAATTCGGTGAAGAACAAGCTGATCCGATTGCCGGTGGACGTGGCGGAGGCCGATCTCAAGCTGCTGTCCGCCGTGCTGAACGCGGGGCTGACCGATCTGGAGGCCGACGCGATCACACCGGATGTGCTCGCCAGAGTGACGCGCAGCGCGGGCGAAGCCGCGAGCCTTGTGCCGATCATCGTCGATTTTGTGACGGAGCTGCTGCGCAAGCCGGTCGAAGAGGTCTACATGACCGGGCAGGCCAAGCTGCTGGGGCAGCCGGAATACCACGACATTGAAAAGGCACAGGCCGTTCTGACAAATCTCGATGAGGACGTGATCTCCAATCTTCCCGCGACGCTCTCGTCCGGGGCACGGACGCAGATCCTCGTCGGGCCGGAAAACGTCGCCAAAGAGCTGAAGGACACCAGCGTCGTGATGACGAAGTTCGACATCGGCGACGGGATGCAGGGCATGATTGGTGTGCTTGGCCCCACGAGAATGGATTACGCGCAGATTACCGCGCGGCTGAGCTATTTTGCCGAGAATCTGGGCAGAATGTTTCAGAAGAGCCAGACACCCGCGCTCGAAGACCCCAAAAAGAACAACACCCCGGAGGGATAAGATATGGCAGACGAAGAAAAGAATGTAGAACAGGCCGAAGCGCAGCAGCCGGTCGACCAGACCATTGATGCGCCGCAGGCCGAAGAGGCTGCTGCCCAGCAGCCCGAAGCGCCCGCAGAAGCGGCGAAGCCCTCGGAGCTCGATCAGGCGAAGGCCGATCTGGCCAAGGAGCATGACAATTATCTGCGGCTGGCCGCGGAATATGACAACTTCCGCAAGCGCAGCCAGAAGGAAAAAGACAATCTCTACACCGAGATCAAGGCCGAGACGGTAGAAAAATTTCTGCCGGTCTACGACAATCTGGAACGGGCCCTCGCCCAGCAGACCGCCGATGAGGCGTTCAAAAAGGGCGTGGAGATGACGATGACGCAGCTCACCGGCATCTTCGAAAAGCTCGGCGTGACGGCGTTCGGTGAAGCCGGCGAGGCATTCGACCCCACGCTGCACAACGCCGTGATGCACGCGGAAGATGAAAGCGCGGGCGAAAATGTCATTCTGGAGGTCTTCCAGAAGGGCTTCCGCATCGGCGAAAAGGTCGTCCGCTTCGCGATGGTAAAAGTCGCAAACTAAACTGCAAGCCACCCGGAATGGGTTTTGATAAATTTGTAAAAACTGTTTCTTGATATAAATTGGAGGAATTGATTATGAGTAAAATTATTGGTATCGATCTTGGTACAACCAACAGCTGTGTAGCAGTCATGGAAGGCGGCGAACCCGTCGTCATCGCCAATGCCGAAGGCAACCGCACCACCCCGTCCGTCGTCGCGTTCTCGAAGACCGGTGAGCGTATGGTCGGTCAGGTCGCAAAGCGTCAGGCCGTCACGAACTCCGACCGCACCATCTCTTCCATCAAGCGCCACATGGGCACCGATTATAAAGTCGACATCGACGGCAAGAAGTACACCCCGCAGGAGATCTCCGCGATGATCCTGCAAAAGCTGAAGGCCGACGCAGAGGCTTACCTCGGCGGCACGGTTTCTGAAGCCGTCATCACCGTCCCGGCCTACTTCAACGACGCACAGCGTCAGGCCACCAAGGACGCTGGCAAGATCGCGGGCCTCGAAGTCAAGCGTATCATCAACGAGCCGACCGCAGCCGCGCTGGCCTACGGCGTGGATAAGGAAGCCGAGCAGAAGATCATGGTCTACGACCTCGGCGGCGGCACGTTCGATGTCTCCATCCTCGACATCGGCGACGGCGTCATCGAAGTTCTGGCCACCAACGGCAACACCCACCTCGGCGGCGATGACTTCGACGAAGCCATTATGAAATACCTCGTCGACGAGTTCAAGAAGGCCGAGGGCATTGACCTGTCGAACGACAAGGTCGCCATGCAGCGTCTGAAGGAAGCTGCCGAAAAGGCGAAGATCGAGCTGTCCGGCGTGACCAGCTCCAACATCAACCTGCCGTATATCACGGCGGACGCCACCGGCCCGAAGCACCTCGACGTGACGCTGACCCGTGCAAAGTTCAATGAGCTGACCGCCCATCTGGTTGAAGCGACCGTCGGCCCGGTCAAGCAGGCGATGGCCGACGCGGGCCTGACCGCGAACGACATCTCCAAGGTTCTGCTCGTCGGCGGCTCCAGCCGTATCCCGGCCGTGCAGGAAGAGGTCAAGAAGCTGACCGGCAAGGACGGCTTCAAGGGCATCAACCCCGACGAGTGCGTGGCAGTCGGCGCAGCCATTCAGGGCGGTGTCCTCGGCGGCGACGTCAAGGGTCTGCTCCTGCTCGATGTCACTCCGCTGAGCCTCGGCATTGAGACCATGGGCGGCGTGTTCACCAAGCTGATCGACCGCAACACCACTATCCCGACCAAGAAGAGCCAGGTCTTCTCCACCGCAGCCGACAACCAGACCTCCGTTGAGGTTCACGTTCTTCAGGGCGAGCGTGAGATGGCTGCTTACAACAAGACCCTTGGCAAGTTCCAGCTCACCGGCATTGCGCCCGCGCCCCGCGGCGTGCCGCAGATCGAGGTCACGTTCGACATCGACGCCAACGGCATCGTGAACGTCAGCGCCAAGGACCTCGGCACCGGCGCCGAGCAGAAGATCACCATCACCGCTTCGTCCAACCTCTCCAAGGAAGACATCGACAAGGCCGTCAAGGAGGCCGAGCAGTATGCCGCCGAGGATAAGGCGCGCAAGGACGAGGTCGACACGCGCAACGCCGCCGATCAGGTCATCTATCAGTCCGAAAAGACGCTGAATGAGATGGGCGACAAGGTCTCCGAGTCCGACAAGGCTCCGGTTCTGGCCGCGATTGAGAAGCTGAAGGAAGCCCAGAAGGGCACCGACGTCGCTGCGATCAAGGCCGCGACCGACGAAGTGCAGAAGGCGTTCTACGCCGTCTCCGAGAAGCTCTACCAGAACGCCGCCCCGCAGGGCGACCCGAACGCCGCCCCGGGCGCCGGTGCGCAGCCGAACGGCGGGAATGACGACGGCGTCGTCGATGCAGACTTCGAAGAGGTCAACTAATTTGCGTTTCAAAGTCCAAAGGGGCGGCCAGACCGCCCCTTCGGCTTGTTTCCACCGATCCGATTTGAGGTGAGATAGATGGCAGACCAGAATAAACGAGATTATTATGAGGTTCTGGGTGTGGAAAAGAACGCCTCCGACGCCGAGATCAAAAAGGCGTACCGGAAGCTCGCAATGAAATACCACCCGGACCAGAACCCCGGCGATAAAACGGCCGAGGAAAAATTCAAGGAGATCAATGAGGCGTATGAGGTCCTCTCCGACGCCGACAAAAAGGCCCGCTACGACCAGTACGGCTTTGCGGGCGTCGACCCGAACTTCAACCCGAACGCGGGCGCAGGTTTCGGCGGCGGCTTCGGAGGCTTCGGCGGGTTTGGCGACCTTGGCGACATCTTCGGCGATTTCTTCGGCGGCGGCGCTTCGTCGTCCAGCCGCCGCACCGGCCCACAAAAGGGCCAGAACATCGTGGCCGAGATTGAGATCAGCTTCGAGGATGCGGCCTTCGGCTGTGAGCGTGAGATCACCTTCCAGCGCATCGAGCCGTGCAGCACCTGCCACGGCACCGGCGCGAAAGAGGGCAGCAAACCCGAGACCTGTACGTACTGCCAGGGCCGCGGCACCGTCCGCGTCCAGCAGAATTTCATGGGCATGGCGATGCAGTCTGAGCAGCGCTGCCCGAAGTGCGGCGGCAAAGGCACCATCATCAGCGACCCGTGCCAGACCTGTAAGGGCAAGGGCAAGGTGCGCCGCAACAAGACCATCCGCGTGAACGTCCCGGCGGGCATCGACGACGAACAGTCCTTCCGCGTCCGCGACGAGGGCAACGCAGGTTCCAACGGCGGCCCGAACGGCGATCTGCTCGTCACCGTCCATGTCCGCAACCATTCGATCTTCACGCGCGACGGCGCGAACGTCCATTGCCAGATGCCGATCTCCTTCACGCAGGCGGCGCTCGGCGCGGAAATCGACGTCCCGACGCTCGATGGCAGCGTGAAGTACACCATCCCCGAAGGCACGCAGACGGACACTGAGTTCCGCATCCGCGGCAAGGGCATCCAGCAGCTTGGGTCGAACAACAAGGGCGATCTGATTTTCAAGGTGCGCGTGGAAACTCCGCGCCGCCTGACCGAAAAGCAGCGCGAGCTGCTCCGCCAGTTCGACGGCGACGACAACGGCAAGCAGTACGACCAGAGAAAGACCTTCATCGACAAGGTGAAGGAACTGTTCGATAAGTAATAAGAAATCCACCTTCTAAGGGCGCAGCGTCCCCCGGAAGGTGGATTTTTTGCATTTCGATTGCCGGCACCGGGAAGATTTTCCGCCGCAGAAGCGTTCTATAAGCGAAAACCCGCTGGATGGAGGGAACAAGAATGCGGAAAATCCTTGCAATGCTGCTGAGTGTGATGATGCTGCTGACCGCGGCGGTTGCGGAAATGTCTGCCCCCTACGCGCCGGAGACGGTCCTGCCCCTCGTGGCGAACAATCGCCCGTACCGCGACTTTGCGCGCGGCGCGATTTCCTCAAGCGAGGACGCCATTGAACAGGCGAAAGCGTGGCTGTATCTGCCGCTGTTCGTCACGAACTTTTCCGCGAAGTCCGAAGCTGTCGATTGGTCTGCCATGC
>ERZ772880.3535-NODE-3535-length-10562-cov-14.785191_pt1 | contig 10562 bp, 12 predicted proteins | sample MGYA00580577_ERZ772880 | MGnify/ENA primary metagenome ERZ772880 (study PRJEB29015, sample SAMEA2737705) | human gut metagenome | biome: human gut; feature: human-associated habitat; material: faeces | place: China | collected 2012 ... | reverse complement strand
TGCCGATCTGGACAGCGCGGTGGACAGCGCACTGGGAGAGTAAAATAAAACTGAATGGGGCTGCTGCAGGCCCTCTCCGTCAATGCTCCGCACTGCCGCCTCTCCCAAAGGGAGAGCTGACGAGCGCAGCGAGTGTGAGAGGGCATTTGCAGCAGCTCTTTTTTTAAAAGGAGGTCGAAGCCTTGGTTTTCAGCACCATCATCTTTTTGTTCCGGTTTCTTCCCATCACGCTGGCGCTGTATTACCTTGCGCCCGCAAAGCTCAAGAATACGGTGCTCTTTGTGTGCAGCCTGGTGTTCTACTGCTGGGGTGAGGTCCGGTTCTTCCCGGTCATGCTGGCCCTGATCCTCATCAACTATCTCTGCGGCCTGGGGCTGGAAGCGTTTGACGCAAAGCCCGGCGTGCGCAAGGTGCTGCTGCTGGTCGCCCTTGCAGCCAGCCTGGGGATGCTGTTCTACTTCAAGTACGCAAACTTTGTCCTGCGCAGCATCAACAGCCTGCTGGGCACCGGATTTGCGGCCATTCAGGGCATCAGCGTCCTGCCGCTGGGCATCAGCTTTTATACCTTCCAGACCCTTTCCTACACCATTGATGTCTACCGCCGGGAGGTAAAGACGGAGCACAACATCATCGACTTCGGCGCTTATGTTGTCATGTTCCCCCAGCTCATTGCAGGCCCCATCGTCAAGTATCGGGATGTCTCGGCCCAGCTGCACGTTTACAAGCATCGTTACAGCTTGCAGCAGATCGAGGAAGGCATGACCCTGTTCACCTTCGGTCTGGCAAAAAAGGTCCTGCTGGCGGATGCCGTCGGCGCACTTTGGACGGATATCATCGGCATTGCCGACAGCCCTTCCACCACCTTTGTGGGCCTTGCCAATGCGTCCACGCCGCTGGTCTGGCTGGGTGTCATCGCCTATTCGCTCCAGCTCTACTTTGATTTTTCCGGTTACTCCCTGATGGCCATCGGTATGGGCAAGATGCTGGGCTTCGATTTCCCCCAGAACTTCAACTTCCCCTATATCTCCCGTTCCATCACCGAGTTCTGGCGGCGCTGGCACATGACCCTTTCCGGCTGGTTCCGCGAGTATGTCTATATCCCGCTGGGCGGCAACCGCAAGGGCCTGAAGCGGCAGATCTTCAACCTGTTCGTGGTGGAGCTGCTCACCGGCATCTGGCACGGCGCAGACTGGAACTTTATCTGCTGGGGCCTGTACTACTTTGTTTTGCTGGCCCTTGAAAAGCTGTTCCTGCTCAAGTATCTGGAAAAAGGCAGGATCTGGCCCCACATCTACACCATGTTCCTTGTGGTGGTGGGCTGGGCCATGTTTGTGGGCAACGAGGCCGGGGTGGGCTTTGGGCTGCTGTTCCGCAAGCTCTTCCTCCCCTCGGGCGGTGCGTCTCCGGTCTACTTCCTGCGCAACTACGGCGTGCTGCTGGCGGTCAGCATCCTGTGCTGCACCCCGCTCATTGAGAAGCTCTGGAACGCCCTGCGCAAGCACACCGTGACCCGTGTGGCTGCGGTGCTGGTGCTGCTGGTGCTTTCTACGGCGTATGTGGTGGGCAGCACCAACAGCCCGTTCCTGTATTTCAACTTCTGAGGAGGGGATCTGAATGGACAAGCATACAAAGAAAACTCCCTCTCTGTTCCAGTATCCGGTGCTGGTGGCCTTCGGGCTGTTCTTTATCGGGCTGTTCGTGCTGGATATGGCCACGCCCGACCGCGCGTACAGTGAACTGGAAAACACCACCCTGACCCAGCGGCCCAGACTGACCGCTGTTTCCGCCGACGGGCTGAACAACTACTTCACCAGCTACACCCGATACGTCAAGGATCAGGTGTTTGGCCGCGACCAGTGGATCAGCCTGCAGAGCGCGGCGGAGACCACCCTCTTCCAAAAGACCCAGAGCGGCGGCATCCTGCTGGGCCGGGAGCACATGATGTTCGCCCGGCATTACAGCATCCTGAAAAATGAGGAAAAGGGGATGGCGAAGAACCTTGCCGCCGTCCGGAGCCTTGCCCAGCGCTACCCGGGCAGGGTGAACCTCATGCTGGTGCCATCGGCCTCGGTGGTCTACCCTGAGAACGTCCCGGCGGGGGCACCCCAGATCGATGAGAAGGGCATTCTGGAAGGCGTTGCCGCACAGGGGGAGGCCTACGGGCGGTTTATTGATGTCCTGCCCGCCCTGACGGAGCACAAAGGGGAATACCTCTACTACCGCACCGACCACCACTGGACAACGCTGGGGGCCTATTACGCCTACCAGCAGTTCTGTGAGACGCTGGGCCTGACCCCCTTTGACCGGGATGCCCACACGGCCGAGACCTGTGAGGATTTCTACGGCACCCACTACTCCAAGGCCCGCACCTGGAACGCCGAGCCTGACACCATTACCTGGTACGACCTGCAGAACAGTCTGACGGTCTGGAACGTCACCGGCCCGGGCCAGCCCACCGAGGGCACCACCACCGGCCTGTACGATCTGGACAAGCTGAAGGTGTATGATAAGTACGCCATGTTCCTGCACGGCAACAACGGCCTGAGCCGGGTGGAGGGTGACGGCGAGGGAAAGCTCCTGGTCATCAAGGACAGCTATGCCAACAGCTTTGTGCCCTACCTGACAGCCAACTATGCGGCCATCGACGCGGTGGATTTCCGCAACTATAACTATGGGCTGGACCAGCTCATTGCGGCCAACGACTACGACCAGATCCTTGTGCTGTACAGCTATGCCAGCTTTACCACCGACCCGTATCTCTACCGCGCGGGCGTGGCAGGCTGAGTGGAAAATTATTGCAGTGCTTTTCACCAAACTTTCGTTTGTTTTTTCATGCGACTTTCCGATTTTTGATGGTTTTTCACAAAATCCATTGCATGAGACTGTGTGATGTAGTAATATAAGGCTGGAAACCAGATGGTAAATTGGGAAAGAAGACCATCGGTTCAAGCTGCTCAAAAAAGGAGTATGAGACCTATGAACAAGAACATGAATCTGCCTGCTGAATACGCAGTGCTTTCCGAAGAAGAAATGACCTATACCCAGGGCGGTTCCGATATTGGCGGCTTTGCATCCACTGCCGCTACGGTCGTGGGTGCTGTGGTGCTGGGTGCCAGCTATATCTGGGGCATTTCCGCTTCCAAGGACTGGCTGAACAAGAAGAGCAACCGTGAGGGCAACCTCTTCACCGTTCTGGGCCGTGCCGCAGATGCTATCGGCGAGGATATGTCCAAGTCCGCAGCCAACTTTGTCCGGGATGCCGTTTCCAGCACCATGGTGGTGGCTCTGGCTCCCCTGAGCGCTGTTCTGCTGATCCTGTAAGCCGGGATAGTGGGATACCAGGTCTGTTTTCTGTAACCTGCGGTGTACGATGCACCGTGCAATAAATGCTTTTGTAAAGGAGTATTATTATGGAAAAGAAGCTCATGCTGCCCGCGAACTACAACGTGATGAACGAAGAAGAAATGACCTATACCAGCGGCGGCGACGGTTTTACCGCTCCGTTTGCTGTGGGTTGGACGATCGGCGCAGTCATTTCTGTTGCAAACCTGATCTGGGGTCTGGATCAGACCCGTACCTGGATCAAGAACAACAAGAAGAACGGCGAGAATATCACCGATCTGGCAGCAAAGGGCATCAATGCCGCTGCCGATTACATGGGTAAGTCCATTGGCAATGCAATCGTTGGCGTTTACACCGCTCTGAACCTGACCGGCTGGTGGCCTGTTACCGCGATCGCCTGGGTCACGGCCTGATCGCTCTGACCAGACAACCCGGAGAACTCCAAAGAACAACACAGGGCGGCGGCTCTCCCCAAGCGGGCGGGCCGCCGCCTTTTTTGTTCACAGATTGTTTCTGGAAAAATCCTGTCGTTTGGGGTATACTAGAGCCATAAGTAAGAATCACTCCTTCTTTTGAGGGAACTGACCGCCCCCGCAGAGGGTGCGGATAAAAAATGGAGGAAACCGATATGGCTGTTGTTACCATTACCAAAGAAAATTTTGAAGCCGAGGTGCTGCACAGCGCAAAGCCTGTTCTGCTGGACTTCTGGGCTACCTGGTGCGGCCCCTGCCGGATGCTGAGCCCCATCGTGGACGAGGTGGCCGAGGAGCGCACCGATGTCAAGGTGGGCAAGGTCAATGTGGATGAACAGCCCGAGCTGGCCTCTCAGTTCGGCGTGATGAGCATCCCCACCCTGCTGGTGTTCCGCGACGGCAAGCTTGTGAATCAGGCTGTGGGTGCCCGCCCCAAGGCCGGTGTGCTGGCGCTGCTGGGCTAAAAGAAAAAAATCAAGCTGTATGGCCGCTGCCTGTTTTCCAATGGGCGGCGGCCTTTTTGCACTTGACAATATGGCATATCTGCCATATACTGAAAGGGGAAAAGTGTAGGGGGGATTTTGAAATGGGACCGTTCGTGGTGGAATTTTATGAAACAAGAGATGGCCAGCGCCCTGCGGAAGATTTTTTGGATGAACTGGATATCAAAATGCGGAGCAAGCTGGTAATGACCCTGAAGGTTTTACAGGAACAGGGAAACCGTCTGAGGGAGCCATACAGCAAGCATCTGGATGATGGGATTTTTGAGATCCGCGGAAAAGTTGGAACGGATATTTCGCGGGTCATGTATTTCTTCTATTATGGGGGAAGGATCATTCTGACGAACGGCTTTATCAAAAAGACCCAGAAAACACCCAAGAGTGAAATTGAACGGGCAAAACAGTATCGGAAAGATTTTTTGGAAAGAGAGGGAGAATCAGATGAAAACACTGGATCTGTATTTGAATGAACAGCTGAAAAATGAGGAGTTCCGCAAGGAGTGGGAAGAGAACCAGCCGGAAATGGATATCATCCGGGCGATGGCAGATGCACGCATTTCTCAGAACCTGACCCAGAAGGAGCTGGCCGAACGCACCGGCATCAATCAGGCGGATATCAGCAAGCTGGAAAATGGAACACGCAACCCATCTTTGAAGCTGCTGAAGCGTCTGGCAGACGGAATGGGAATGGACCTGAAGCTTGTGTTCACACCCAAAGAACCGCAGAATCTGAAGCTTGCAAAATAAGAAAGATGCCGGGCCGGTTTCCAATGCAGGAGACTGGCCCGGCCTTTTTGCATCCCCGGTTTTCGCTCTCCATCATCTGTTTTGGCGCTGGGGTGAAATGATTTCGCCTTTCTGTACAAACGCACAGAAAAACGGTAAGATAGGGCTGAAAAGCTGTTACTTTCACGCTTTACAACTTTATCTTGATAAAGTAAAATAAACAAAAGAAGTGGGAAATACGCAGAGAGGGAACGAGGAGATTGAGATGGAATTCAGTCTGGACAGTTTGCAGCCCAAGGAGCGGGCCTCCTTTGCGCTGCGGGCGCTGTATGAGGCGGCGGGCTGCCGCAAATATCACATGGGCCGCTTTGAGGAGTACGGGCTTTATCAGGAGAACCGGAGCTTTTTGTCCTCGGAGCAGGTCATCACCTTCACCGACCTGGATGGCCGTCTGCTGGCGCTCAAGCCGGACGTGACCCTGTCCATTGCCAAGACGGCCCAGCCCGCCCCCGGCGAGACCCTGCGGTATTACTACCATGAGAACGTCTACCGCCCCTCGGCAGAGAGCCACACCTTCCAGGAAATCTCCCAGATGGGCCTTGAGATGCTGGGCGCGGTGGGGGAAGCACAGGTGCAGCAGGCGGTCCGGCTGGCGGCGCAGAGCCTGGCCCAGCTGGGGGCCGCGTGGGTGCTGGAAGTCAGCCACATGGGCTATCTGTTCGGCCTGTTCGACGCACTGGGCGTGCCGGAGAATGCCCGCCCCGGCCTGCTGGAAAAGCTGCGGGAAAAGAATGCGCACGAGCTGCGCCGCGCCGCGCAGGCCGCCGGGCTGGATGCCGCCGGGGCCGCTGCCCTGACCGGTCTGCTGGAGCTTTCCGGCAGCTGCGAGGAGACGCTGACAAAGGCAGAGAGTGCCTGCCGCAACGACCGGATGCGCGCCGCCGCCGCCGAGCTGCGGGCACTGGCCAAAACGCTGGAGGCCTCCGGCGGGGCGGTTCGCCTTGACCTGAGCCTTGCCGGTGAGATGGAATACTACAACGGGCTGGTCTTTCAGGGCTACCTGCAGGGCCTGCCGCGGCCCCTGCTCAAGGGCGGCCGCTATGACCTGCTGATGCAGAAGTTTACCCCCGGGGCCGGGGCCATCGGCTTTGCGGTCTATCTGGACGAGCTTGACCGCCTGAGCGCCCCCACCCCGCCGGTGCAGAGGAACAGCACGGGCCGGGTCATGCTGAATGTGGCCCTGCCCAAGGGCCGTCTGGGTGACAAGATGTATGACCTGCTGGCCCGCATCGGCTACGGCTGCACCGAGGACTACAACGCCACCCGAAAGCTGGTGGTGGAGAACCCTGCAGCGGGCATCCGGTACTTCCTTGTCAAGCCCAGCGATGTGGCCATCTACGTTGAGCACGGCGCGGCAGATGTGGGCATCGTGGGCAAGGATATCCTCACCGAAGCCTCTGCCGATGTCTACGAGCTGCTGGATACCGGCCTTGGCAGGTGCCGGATGTGCGTGGCTGCCCCGGCGGATTACAAGGATGACCCCAGCCGCCCGGTGCGGGTGGCGACCAAATTCGTCAACATTGCAAAGAGCTACTATGCGTCCATCGGGCGGGATATCGATATCATCAAGCTGAACGGCTCCATTGAGCTGGCCCCCATTCTGGGCCTTTCGGACGTCATCGTGGATATCGTGGAGACCGGCACCACCCTGCGGGAGAACGGCCTGAAGGTGGTCACCGAGTTCATGCCCATCTCGGCCCGGTTCATTGCCAACAAGGCCAGCTACCAGTTCAAGCACGCCGAAATGGACACCATGCTGGAAAAGCTGCGGGCGGAACTGCAGAACAAGGAGGAAGCAAAATGATCAAGCTGTATAACTTTGACGAGCTCAGGCCCGAAGAGATTTTGAACCGCGATATCCGCGCGGAAAAGAACGTGGAGGATGTGGTGGACGGCATCATTGCCGATGTGCGCGCCCGGGGCGATGAAGCCCTGAAGGATTACGCGCTGAAATTTGACGGCGCGAAGATCGATGCCCTGCAGGTGACGCAGGAGGAGATCGACGAAGCCTTTGCGGGCATGGATCCCTACTTCCTCGAAACGCTGCGCGAAGCCGCTGCCAACATCGAGAGCTTCCACCGCCAGCAGGTGCACAAGAATTTTGTGGTGAACGACAAGCCCGGCATCGTGCTGGGCCAGAAATATACCCCCATTGAAAAGGCCGGTGTCTATGTGCCCGGCGGCACGGCGGCCTATCCCTCCACCGTGCTCATGGACGTGATCCCGGCAAAGGTGGCAGGCGTGTCCGAAATCGTCATGACCACCCCCGCCGGAAAGGACGGCAGGGTGAACCCGGTCATCCTAGCCGCCGCTGCCACCGCAGGCGTGACCAGGATCTTCAAGACCGGCGGCGCACAGGCTGTGGCGGCTCTCGCCTACGGCACCCAGAGCATCCCTGCGGTGGATAAGATCGTTGGCCCCGGCAACATCTACGTTGCCACCGCCAAGCGCAAGGTGTTCGGCAAGGTGGGCATCGATATGATCGCAGGCCCCAGCGAAATTCTGGTGCTGGCCGACGGCGGCTGCAACCCTGCATGGGTGGCAGCAGACCTGCTGAGTCAGGCCGAGCACGACAAACTGGCAAGCCCCGTTCTCGTCACCGACAGCCCGGAGCTGGCCAAGGCCGTGCAGGCGGAGCTGGAGGTGCAGATCCCGCAGCTGCCCCGTGCCGCCATCGCCCGCGCCAGCGTGGACGACAACGGCAAGATCATCCTCTGCACCGACCTGCACAAGGCCATTGAAGCCTGCAACATCATTGCACCGGAACATCTGGAGGTGTGCGTGGAGGACCCCTTCGGCGTGCTGAACGAGATCAAAAACGCAGGCAGCATCTTCCTTGGCCGCAACGTGCCGGAAGCGCTGGGCGATTACTTTGCAGGCCCCAACCACACCCTGCCCACCAGCGGCACCGCCCGCTTCTCAAGCCCCTTGGGCGTAGACGACTTTGTAAAGAAGTCCAGCTTCCTCTACTACACCCGGGAAGCGCTGGGCGAAGTAGCCCCCCGCATCGCCGATTTTGCCGAGCGCGAGGGCCTGCACGCCCACGCCCGCAGCGTGACCATCCGGTATGAAAAGTGAGGATTTGAACCATGAGTAAATTCCTTTCTCCCACGCTGGCCGCTGTCACCCCCTACACCCCGGGTGAGCAGCCGCAGGATCAGCAGTACATCAAACTGAACACCAACGAAAGCCCCTATCTGCCCTCCCCGGCGGTGATCGCTGCCGTGAGCGAGCACGAGGTGGAAAAGCTGCGCCTTTACTCCGACCCCGCCTGTGCCGACCTGCTCAAGGCGGCCGCAGCCCACTTCGGTTTGCAGCCGGAGCAGATCATGCCCGGCAATGGCAGCGACGAGAACCTCTTCTTTGCGCTGCGTGCCTTCTGCGACGCAGACCACCCGCTGGCCTATGCCGACATCACCTACGGCTGCTACGGCGTGTGGTGCGGACTGATGCACATTCCCAGTCACATCATCCCGCTGAAAGAGGATTTCACCCTTGACCCGAAGGATTACTACGGCCTGAACCAGACCATCGTCCTTGCAAACCCCAACGCCCCCACCGGCATTGCACTGCCCCGAGCGGAAATTGAGGGCATCTTAAAGGCAAACCCGAACAATGTGGTCATCGTGGACGAGGCCTATGTGGACTTTGGCGGCGAGAGCTGCGTGCCCCTCATCGACCAGTACGAGAACCTGCTGGTGGTGCAGACCTTTTCCAAGTCCCGGCAGCTGGCCGGTGCGCGTCTGGGTCTTGCCATGGGCAATGCAAAGCTCATTGCCGACCTGAACCGGGTCAAGTTCAGCCTGAACCCCTACAACATCAACCGCCTGACCCTGAAGGCCGGGCAGGCCGCGCTGGAAGATACGGCCTACTTTGACCGCACCCGTGCCGCCATCGTGGACACCCGCAGCTGGACGAAGCAGCAGCTGGAAGCCCGCGGCTTTGCAGTGCTGGACAGCCGGTCCAACTTCCTGTTTGCAAGTACGAGCCGGAAAGACGGCGGAACACTATACAAAGAGTTGAAGAAAAACGGCATTCTGGTGCGGCATTTTGACGCACCCCGCATCGCCAACTGGCTGCGCATCACCATCGGCACGCCGGAGCAGATGCAGGCCCTTGTGGAAACACTGGACAAAATTCTGGAGGAATGAACCATGGAAAACCGGATGATCTCTCTGGAACGCAACACCAACGAGACCCAGATCGACCTGACGCTGGATCTGGACGGCTCCGGCCGTTACGAGATCGACACGGGGTGCGGCTTCCTGAACCACATGCTGGAGCTGTTTGCCCGGCACGGCCGGTTCGATCTGGTGCTCACCTGCCACGGGGACGTGGAGGTGGACTACCACCACACCACCGAGGATGTGGGCATCGCGCTGGGGCAGGCGTTTGCCCGGGCGCTGGGCGATATGCGCGGCATCCAGCGCTACGGCAGCTTCCACCTGCCCATGGATGAAGCGCTGATCCTGTGCGCGGTGGACCTGTCCGGTCGCTGCACCCTGAACTGGGACATCCACTGCACCACCGAGAAGGTGGGCGATTTTGACGTGGAGTGCGCCAAGGAATTCTGGCTGGGCTTTGCCCGCAGCGTGCCCGCCACGATCCACTTTGTACAATTTGCGGGAGAAAATACACACCACATCCTCGAGGCCTGCTTCAAGGGCGCAGGCCATGCACTGGGCGCGGCCGTGAAGATCGACGAAGCCCACAAGGACGAAATTCCTTCCACGAAAGGACTGCTGGTATGATCGCAATTATCGATTATGGCGTGGGCAACCTGTTCAGCCTGAAGTCCAGCCTGAAGCAGCTGGGGCTGGAAGCGGTCGTCACCGCCGACGCGGACACCATCCGCAAAGCCGACCGGCTCATCCTGCCGGGTGTGGGCGCTTTTGCCGACGCCATGGCAAAGCTGGAGGCGACGGGCCTTGTGCCGGTGATCAAAGAAGAAGCCGAAAGGAAGCCGCTGCTGGGCATCTGCCTTGGCATGCAGCTGCTGTTTGAAAAGAGCTACGAGTACGGTGAGCACGAAGGCCTCGGCTTTGTGAAGGGCGAGGTCTGCCCGCTGGAGCCCGACCTTGCGGACAAGAGCCTGAAGGTGCCGCAGATCGGCTGGAACGCCTTGCACATTGTAAAGGACGACCCGCTGTTCAAGTACATCCGTGAGGGAGAATACGTCTATTACGTCCACAGCTACTACGGCAAGAACTGTACGGAGAGTACACTGGCTGTGAGCGACTATTCCATTCCCGTCACCGGCGCGGTGCGGGCGGGCAGGGTGTATGGCACCCAGTTCCACCCGGAAAAGAGCGGGGATACCGGCCTGCGCATTCTGAAAGCATTTGCGGAATTGTAAGGAGAAAAATTATGCAGCTTTTTCCAGCCATTGACCTGCGGGGCGGCAAGGTGGTGCGCCTGACGCAGGGCGACTACAGCCGCATGACCGTCTACGGCGAGGATC
>ERZ772880.3532-NODE-3532-length-10565-cov-2.256898_pt1 | contig 10565 bp, 8 predicted proteins | sample MGYA00580577_ERZ772880 | MGnify/ENA primary metagenome ERZ772880 (study PRJEB29015, sample SAMEA2737705) | human gut metagenome | biome: human gut; feature: human-associated habitat; material: faeces | place: China | collected 2012 ... | reverse complement strand
GGCGGGTTAAGGTACTTCCCACGCCCACCAGACCTGCGGCGACATCCAGCGCCGACGCAATGACCCCGCCGTGCAAAATGCTTTGCGCCCAGTTACCCACCATCATTGGCTGATTTTTAAAGGCCAGCTGTGCGAACTCTTTTTCGTAACGCTCCAGTTCCATCCCCAATGCGCGGTTAAATGGCATGTGATAAACAAACATCTCACCCACTAATTTCAGGGCTTGTTCAGCGGTCAGTACGGCAGACATATCATCCTTACACTTCATTAGTTAATGAAATGTTGATTTTATGCTTCTTTGTTGTTGGTTTCTACTTTAGGAAGGGATAACTAACGGCAATGGAGTTAAGTATGTAAAATAGCCCGCAGAAAAACATTCACCTTATCAATAATTCGTTACGGAGAACACGACCGATGCGGACTCTGCAGGGCTGGTTGTTGCCGGTGTTTATGTTGCCTATGGCAGTATATGCACAAGAGGCAACGGTGAAAGAGGTGCATGACGCGCCAGCGGTGCGTGGCAGTATTATCGCCAATATGCTGCAGGAGCATGACAATCCGTTCACGCTCTATCCTTATGACACCAACTACCTCATCTACACCCAAACCAGCGATCTGAACAAAGAAGCGATTGCCAGTTACGACTGGGCGGAAAATGCGCGTAAGGATGAAGTAAAGTTTCAGTTGAGCCTGGCATTTCCACTGTGGCGTGGGATTTTAGGCCCGAACTCGGTGTTGGGTGCGTCTTATACGCAAAAATCCTGGTGGCAACTGTCCAATAGCGAAGAGTCTTCACCGTTTCGTGAAACCAACTACGAACCGCAATTGTTCCTCGGTTTTGCCACCGATTACCGTTTTGCAGGTTGGACGCTGCTCGATGTGGAGATGGGGTATAACCACGACTCTAACGGGCGTTCAGACCCGACCTCCCGCAGCTGGAACCGCCTTTATACTCGCCTGATGGCAGAAAACGGTAACTGGCTGGTAGAAGTGAAGCCGTGGTATGTGGTGGGTAATACTGACGATAACCCGGATATCACCAAATATATGGGTTACTACCAGCTTAAAATCGGCTATCACCTCGGTGATGCGGTGCTCAGTGCGAAAGGACAGTACAACTGGAACACCGGCTACGGCGGCGCGGAGTTAGGCTTAAGTTACCCGATCACCAAACATGTGCGCCTTTATACTCAGGTTTACAGCGGCTATGGCGAATCGCTCATCGACTATAACTTCAACCAGACCCGTGTCGGTGTGGGGGTTATGCTAAACGATTTGTTTTGATGAACGGTTGAGTGGTTGGCAAATCTGGAATCCAGCATCCAGGATTACCCTCTCAGAGACTAAAAGCATTGCAGTTTCTCGCGCAGGCGCTGAAAATAGCGCCTGTTTTTATTTCAGGCAATCGGGGTGAATGTGGCGCAGGCGGAAGTGTTGAATCTGGAGTCCGGAGCTAAACAGGTTTTACAAGATACCTTTGGCTACCAACAGTTTCGCCCCGGCCAGGAAGAAATTATCGACACTGTGCTTTCCGGTCGCGATTGCCTGGTCGTCATGCCCACCGGTGGCGGAAAATCCCTTTGCTATCAAATTCCTGCCTTATTGCTAAACGGCCTTACCGTGGTTGTTTCACCGCTGATTTCGTTGATGAAAGATCAGGTGGATCAACTGCAAGCCAACGGCGTGGCGGCGGCGTGCCTTAACTCGACGCAAACCCGCGAGCAGCAACTTGAAGTGATGACAGGCTGTCGCACCGGGCAAATCCGCCTGCTTTATATCGCGCCGGAACGCCTGATGCTGGATAACTTTCTTGAGCATCTGGCGCACTGGAATCCGGTGTTATTAGCCGTTGATGAAGCGCACTGTATCTCCCAATGGGGCCACGATTTCCGCCCGGAATATGCCGCGCTCGGTCAGTTGCGCCAGCGGTTCCCGACGCTGCCGTTTATGGCGCTGACCGCCACAGCCGACGACACCACGCGCCAGGATATCGTGCGCCTGCTGGGGCTGAACGATCCGCTGATTCAAATCAGCAGTTTTGACCGTCCGAATATTCGCTACATGCTGATGGAGAAATTCAAACCGCTCGATCAGTTGATGCGCTACGTGCAGGAACAGCGCGGTAAGCCCGGCATTATCTACTGCAACAGCCGGGCGAAAGTAGAAGACACCGCTGCGCGCCTGCAAAGCAAGGGTATTAGCGCGGCGGCCTATCATGCCGGGCTGGAAAATAATGTCCGCGCCGACGTGCAGGAGAAATTCCAGCGCGATGACCTGCAAATTGTGGTGGCGACGGTGGCGTTCGGCATGGGCATCAATAAACCAAACGTTCGCTTCGTGGTCCACTTTGATATTCCGCGCAATATCGAATCCTATTATCAGGAAACCGGTCGCGCCGGGCGTGATGGCCTGCCTGCGGAAGCGATGCTGTTTTACGATCCGGCTGATATGGCGTGGCTGCGCCGTTGTCTGGAAGAGAAGCCGCAGGGGCAGTTGCAGGATATCGAGCGCCACAAACTCAATGCGATGGGCGCGTTTGCCGAAGCGCAAACTTGCCGTCGTCTGGTATTGCTGAACTATTTTGGCGAAGGGCGTCAGGAGCCGTGCGGGAACTGCGATATCTGCCTCGATCCGCCGAAACAGTACGACGGTTCAACCGATGCTCAGATTGCCCTTTCCACCATTGGTCGTGTGAATCAGCGGTTTGGGATGGGTTATGTGGTGGAAGTGATTCGTGGTGCTAATAACCAGCGTATCCGCGACTATGGTCATGACAAACTGAAAGTCTATGGCATGGGCCGTGATAAAAGCCATGAACATTGGGTGAGCGTGATCCGCCAGCTGATTCACCTCGGCCTGGTGACGCAAAATATTGCCCAGCATTCTGCCCTACAACTGACAGAGGCCGCGCGCCCGGTGCTGCGCGGCGAATCCTCTTTGCAACTTGCCGTGCCGCGTATCGTGGCGCTCAAACCGAAAGCGATGCAGAAATCGTTCGGCGGCAACTATGATCGCAAACTGTTCGCCAAATTACGCAAACTGCGTAAATCGATTGCCGATGAAAGCAATGTCCCGCCGTACGTGGTGTTTAACGACGCAACCTTGATTGAGATGGCTGAACAGATGCCGATCACCGCCAGCGAAATGCTCAGCGTTAACGGCGTTGGGATGCGCAAGCTGGAACGCTTTGGTAAACCGTTTATGGCGCTTATCCGCGCGCATGTTGACGGCGACGACGAAGAGTAGTCAGCGGCATAAAAAAGTGCCAGGATGAAGACTCCGTAAACGTTTCCCCCGCGAGTCAAATGTATGTTGATGTTATTTCTCACCGTCGCCATGGTGCATATTGTGGCGCTTATGAGCCCCGGTCCCGATTTCTTTTTTGTCTCTCAGACCGCTGTCAGTCGTTCCCGTAAAGAAGCGATGATGGGCGTGCTGGGCATTACCTGCGGTGTAATGGTTTGGGCTGGGATTGCGTTGCTTGGCCTGCATTTGATTATCGAAAAAATGGCCTGGCTGCATACGCTGATTATGGTTGGCGGTGGCCTGTATCTCTGCTGGATGGGTTACCAGATGCTACGCGGTGCACTGAAAAAAGAGGCTGTATCTGCGCCTGCACCACAGATTGAGCTGGCGAAAAGCGGGCGCAGTTTCCTGAAAGGTTTACTGACCAATCTCGCTAATCCGAAAGCGATTATCTACTTTGGCTCGGTGTTCTCATTGTTTGTCGGTGATAACGTTGGCACTACCGCGCGCTGGGGCATTTTTGCGCTGATCATTGTCGAAACACTGGCGTGGTTTACCGTCGTTGCCAGCCTGTTTGCCCTGCCGCAAATGCGCCGTGGTTATCAACGTCTGGCGAAGTGGATTGATGGTTTTGCCGGGGCGTTATTTGCCGGATTTGGCATTCATTTGATTATTTCGCGGTGATGCCAGACGCGTCTTCAGAGTAAGTCGGATAAGGCGTTTACGCCGCATCCGACATTATTTTTCACGCATGCCTCGCCGATGCTAACAGCGCTCCCACCAGCATAAACAACGAGCCGAAAATCTTATTCAGCGCCTTCATCTGCTTTGGTCCTTTAATCCATAGAGCAATCCGTTGAGCAAGGGTGGCGTAACCGATCATCACAATAATATCGACTACAATAGTGGTGACGCCGAGCACGATATACTGCATCAGTTGCGGCTGCTGTGGCATGATGAATTGCGGAAATAGCGCCGCCAGAAACACAATACTTTTGGGATTGGTGAGATTCACAAAAACTGCGCGCTGGAACAAATGTCGACGCGATTGAGTAGAGGCCAGCGATTTAAGGTCAATTGCACCAGCGGCGCGCCACTGCTGGATTCCCAGCCAAATCAAGTAAGCCGCGCCTGCCCACTTCAACACTTCAAACGCAATCACTGAGCGGGAAAATAGCGTCCCCAACCCCACGCCAACCAGCACAATATGAATCGCCAGTCCGGTCTGAAGCCCAGCAATAGACGCCACCGCGCCGCGATAACCGTGGTTGAGCGAGGTGGTCATAGTGTTGATTGCACCAGAGCCTGGCGACAGGCTTAAAATGATCGATGTCAGCAGGTAGGCAAACCACCATTCTAAGGTCATGATGAACTCCCGGTGTGTCTATTTTTGTGCCACAATACGCTACTGTCGCAGCGTTGTGTCAGGCACGCTAAAAAAAACGATTTTACGTGGTTTAAGAGGCAGATTACCCGATGTTTCAGCAGCAAAAAGACTGGGAAACAAGAGAAAACGCGTTTGCTGCTTTTACCCTGGGACCGCTGACTGATTTCTGGCGTCAGCGTGATGAAGCAGAGTTTACTGGTGTGGATGACATTCCGGTGCGCTTTGTCCGTTTTCGCGCACAGCACCATGACCGGGTGGTAGTCATCTGCCCGGGGCGTATTGAGAGCTACGTAAAATATGCGGAACTGGCCTACGACCTGTTCCATTTGGGGTTTGATGTCTTAATCATCGACCATCGCGGGCAGGGACGTTCCGGTCGCCTGTTAGCCGATCCGCATCTCGGGCATGTTAATCGCTTTAATGATTATGTTGATGATCTGGCGGCATTCTGGCAGCAGGAGGTTCAGCCCGGTCCGTGGCGTAAACGCTATATACTGGCACATTCGATGGGCGGTGCGATCTCCACATTATTTCTGCAACGCCATCCAGGTGTATGTGACGCCATTGCGCTAACTGCGCCAATGTTTGGGATCGTGATTCGTATGCCGTCATTTATGGCACGGCAGATCCTCAACTGGGCCGAAGCGCATCCACGTTTCCGTGATGGCTATGCAATAGGCACCGGGCGCTGGCGCGCGTTGCCGTTTGCTATCAACGTACTGACCCACAGCAGACAGCGATATCGACGTAACTTACGCTTCTATGCTGATGACCCAACGATTCGCGTCGGTGGGCCGACCTACCATTGGGTACGCGAAAGTATTCTGGCTGGCGAACAGGTGTTAGCCGGTGCGGGTGATGACGCCACGCCAACGCTTCTCTTGCAGGCTGAAGAGGAACGCGTGGTGGATAACCGCATGCATGACCGTTTTTGTGAACTCCGCACCGCCGCGGGCCATCCTGTCGAAGGAGGACGGCCGTTGGTAATTAAAGGTGCTTACCATGAGATCCTTTTTGAAAAGGACGCAATGCGCTCAGTCGCGCTCCACGCCATCGTTGATTTTTTCAACAGGCATAACTCACCCAGCGGAAACCGCTCTACAGAGGTTTAAATTTCTTATGTACCAGGTTGTTGCGTCTGATTTAGATGGCACGTTACTTTCTCCCGACCATACGTTATCCCCTTACGCCAAAGAAACTCTGAAGCTGCTCACCGCGCGCGGCATCAACTTTGTGTTTGCGACCGGTCGTCACCACGTTGATGTGGGGCAAATTCGCGATAATCTGGAGATTAAGTCTTACATGATTACCTCCAATGGTGCGCGCGTTCACGATCTGGATGGTAATCTGATTTTTGCTCATAACCTGGATCGCGACATTGCCAGCGATCTGTTTGGCGTAGTCAACGACAATCCGGACATCATTACTAACGTTTATCGCGACGACGAATGGTTTATGAATCGCCATCGCCCGGAAGAGATGCGCTTTTTTAAAGAAGCGGTGTTCCAATATGCGCTGTATGAGCCTGGATTACTGGAGCCGGAAGGCGTCAGCAAAGTGTTCTTCACCTGCGATTCCCATGAACAACTGCTGCCGCTGGAGCAGGCGATTAACGCTCGTTGGGGCGATCGCGTCAACGTCAGTTTCTCTACCTTAACCTGTCTGGAAGTGATGGCGGGCGGCGTTTCAAAAGGCCATGCGCTGGAAGCGGTGGCGAAGAAACTGGGCTACAGCCTGAAGGATTGTATTGCGTTTGGTGACGGGATGAACGATGCCGAAATGCTGCATTATGGGCAGTGCGCACCAGCGTCTGAAAGACCTTCATCCCGAGCTGGAAGTGATTGGTACTAATGCCGACGACGCGGTGCCGCATTATCTGCGTAAACTCTATTTATCGTAATCGTTCTTTATTTGGTCAGTTGTCAACCTGATACTTCGCTACAATGGATACTCGTTAATCAAAGAGTTTTCCATTGTGGCGCTACTTATCATCACCACGATTCTGTGGGCCTTCTCCTTTAGCTTTTATGGCGAGTACCTTGCGGGGCACGTCGATAGCTATTTTGCGGTGCTGGTGCGCGTTGGCCTGGCGGCACTCGTTTTTCTGCCGTTTCTGCGTACCCGTGGCAATAGCCTGAAAACAGTCGGCCTGTATATGCTGGTGGGCGCGATGCAGCTCGGCGTGATGTATATGCTGAGTTTCCGCGCTTATCTCTACCTGACGGTTTCCGAACTGCTGCTGTTCACCGTACTGACGCCGCTCTACATCACGCTGATTTATGACATCATGAGTAAGCGCCGTCTGCGCTGGGGATATGCTTTTAGTGCCTTGTTGGCGGTGATTGGTGCCGGGATTATTCGCTATGATCAGGTCACCGACCATTTCTGGACTGGCTTGTTGCTGGTGCAACTCTCCAATATCACTTTTGCCATCGGCATGGTGGGTTACAAACGCCTGATGGAAACTCGCCCGATGCCGCAGCATAACGCCTTTGCGTGGTTCTATCTTGGCGCGTTCCTGGTGGCGGTAATTGCATGGTTCTTGCTGGGAAATACGCAGAAAATGCCGCAAACCACGTTGCAATGGGGCATTCTGGTGTTTCTTGGCGTGGTGGCTTCCGGGATTGGCTACTTTATGTGGAACTACGGCGCGACGCAGGTGGACGCCGGAACGCTGGGCATTATGAATAATATGCACGTTCCGGCAGGGCTGCTGGTAAACCTGGCTATCTGGCACCAACAGCCGCACTGGCCAACGTTCATTACAGGCGCGCTGGTGATCCTGGCCTCACTGTGGGTGCATCGTAAGTGGGTCGCTCCGCGCTCTTCACAAACGGCAGATGATCGCAGGCGTGATTGCGCGCTGAGCGAATAAACGCTTCCGTAACTGGCTGACGCTGCTCTCCATCGCGCACGGCGGCGTACAGTCGGCTCCACAAGCCTTCGCCCAGGGTTTTGGTCACCACCAGACCCTGGCGCTCAAAACTCTCTACTACCCAATGCGGTAGCGCGGCAATACCCATCCGTGCGGCAACCATCTGAATCAACAATAAGGTGTTATCGACGCTTTTCAGTGACGGGCTGACGCCTGCCGGCTGAAGAAAATGCCGCCAGACATCCAGTCGACTACGCTGTACCGGATAAATCAACAGCGTCTCGCTGGCGAGATCTTCCGGTGTAATTCGCGTTTTCGCCGCCAGTGGATGGTCAGGTGCTAACACCAGACGCACTTCATAGTCGAACATCGGCGAATAATGCAGGCCACTGCGCGGCAGGATATCGGAGGTCATCACCAGATCCAGCTCGCCCTGTTGCAACGCGGGCTGCGGGTCAAACGTCACGCCCGATTTAAAATCCATCTCTACCTGCGGCCAGTTCTTATGGAAATTTTCTAACGCGGGCGTCAGCCACTGAATACAGCTATGGCACTCAATGGCAATGCGCAGACGCGTCTGCTGCGGTTCATTGCAGGCTTGCAGTGCCTGGCTGATTTGCGGCAGCACCTGGTTTGCCAGTTGCAACAGGATTTCTCCCTGCGGTGTAAAGCGTAGCGGCTGGCTCTTACGCACAAATAGCCGGAAGCCAAGGCGTTGTTCCAGATCGCTAAACTGGTGAGACAGGGCGGATTGCGTCTGATGCAACGTCGCCGCAGCGGCTGCGAGAGAGCCGCAGTTCCGCAACGCTTGTAGCGTTTTCAGGTGTTTTACTTCGATCATGAAAGTCCTTCACTTCGGCATGAATAATTTGCGCTTGAGGAATATACAGTAACCGCCAATTATGGATGTGTAAACATCTGGACGGCTAAATACTAAAAATTCCATAAGGGGCATATAATGACAATTCTTAATCACACCCTCGGTTTCCCTCGCGTTGGCCTGCGTCGCGAGCTGAAAAAAGCGCAGAAAGTTATTGGGCGGGGAACTCCACGCGTGAAGAACTGCTGACAGTAGGGCGTGAACTGCGTGCTCGTCACTGGGATCAACAAAAGCAAGCGGGTATCGACCTGCTGCCGGTGGGCGATTTTGCCTGGTACGATCATGTACTGACCACCAGTTTGCTGCTGGGTAATGTTCCGCCACGTCATCAGAACAAAGACGGTTCGGTAGATATCGACACCCTGTTCCGTATTGGTCGTGGACGTGCGCCGACTGGCGAACCTGCGGCGGCAGCGGAAATGACCAAATGGTTTAACACCAACTATCACTACATGGTGCCGGAGTTCGTTAAAGGCCAACAGTTCAAACTGACCTGGACGCAGCTGCTGGAGGAAGTGGACGAGGCGCTGGCGCTGGGCCACAACGTTAAGCCTGTGCTGCTGGGGCCGGTTACTTACCTGTGGCTGGGGAAAGTGAAAGGTGAACAGTTTGACCGCCTTAGCCTGCTGAACGACATTCTGCCGGTTTATCAGCAAGTGCTGGCAGAACTGGCGAAACGCGGCATCGAGTGGGTACAGATTGATGAACCCGCGCTGGTACTGGAACTACCACAGGCGTGGCTGGACGCATACAAACCCGCTTACGACGCGCTCCAGGGACAGGTGAAACTGCTGCTGACCACCTATTTTGAAGGCGTAACGCCAAATCTCGACACGATTACTGCGCTGCCTGTTCAGGGTCTGCATGTTGACCTCGTACATGGTAAAGATGACGTTGCTGAACTGCACAAGCGCCTGCCTTCTGACTGGTTGCTGTCTGCGGGTCTGATCAATGGTCGTAACGTCTGGCGCGCCGATCTTACCGAGAAATATGCGCAAATTAAGGACATTGTCGGCAAACGTGATTTGTGGGTGGCATCTTCCTGCTCGTTGCTGCACAGCCCCATCGACCTGAGCGTGGAAACGCGTCTTGATGCAGAAGTGAAAAGCTGGTTTGCCTTCGCCCTACAAAAATGCCATGAACTGGCACTGCTGCGCGATGCGCTGAACAGCGGCGACACGGCGGCGATCAGCGCATGGAGCGCGCCGATTCAGGCACGTCGTCACTCTACCCGCGTACATAATCCGGCGGTAGAAAAGCGTCTGGCGGCGATCACCGCCCAGGACAGCCAGCGTGCGAATGTCTATGAAGTGCGTGCTGAAGCCCAGCGTGCGCGTTTTAAACTGCCAGCGTGGCCGACCACCACGATTGGTTCCTTCCCGCAAACCACGGAAATTCGTACCCTGCGTCTGGATTTCAAAAAGGGCAATCTCGACGCCAACAACTACCGCACGGGCATTGCGGAACATATCAAGCAGGCCATTGTTGAGCAGGAACGTTTGGGACTGGATGTGCTGGTACATGGCGAGGCCGAGCGTAATGACATGGTGGAATACTTTGGCGAGCACCTCGACGGATTTGTCTTTACGCAAAACGGTTGGGTACAGAGCTACGGTTCCCGCTGCGTGAAGCCACCGATTGTCATTGGTGACATTAGCCGCCCGGCACCGATTACCGTGGAGTGGGCGAAGTATGCGCAATCGCTGACCGACAAACCGGTGAAAGGGATGCTGACGGGGCCGGTGACCATACTCTGCTGGTCGTTCCCGCGTGAAGATGTCAGCCGTGAAACCATCGCCAAACAGATTGCGCTGGCGCTGCGTGATGAAGTGGCCGATCTGGAAGCCGCTGGAATTGGCATCATCCAGATTGACGAACCGGCGCTGCGCGAAGGTTTACCGCTGCGTCGTAGCGACTGGGATGCGTATCTCCAGTGGGGCGTAGAGGCCTTCCGTATCAACGCCGCCGTGGCGAAAGATGACACACAAATCCACACTCACATGTGTTATTGCGAGTTCAACGACATCATGGATTCGATTGCGGCGCTGGACGCAGACGTCATCACCATCGAAACCTCGCGTTCCGACATGGAGTTGCTGGAGTCGTTTGAAGAGTTTGATTATCCAAATGAAATCGGTCCTGGCGTCTATGACATTCACTCGCCAAACGTACCGAGC
>ERZ772880.3523-NODE-3523-length-10588-cov-3.418114_pt1 | contig 10588 bp, 10 predicted proteins | sample MGYA00580577_ERZ772880 | MGnify/ENA primary metagenome ERZ772880 (study PRJEB29015, sample SAMEA2737705) | human gut metagenome | biome: human gut; feature: human-associated habitat; material: faeces | place: China | collected 2012 ... | reverse complement strand
CTATACAGCTACTTTTATTATTTCCGGTGTTTTCAGTCCGGTTACGGACAGTTCTTTTGCACTGTCCACTGTAAGAAATCAGATAACACAGGAAAGTATACAAAGTTGCATTATTTTGTAGAATTGCTATGAACTATGAACAATTGACGTATTTTGTAAACAAAAGTATACTATGCTTATTAAAAGAACGAAGGAAAGAAGCCAGGAGATTACACCTGACAACAGAGGAGTAATATGGGGAAAGGAATTGAACGGTATGGCTACTGATGAAGAGCTTTATGGGCAATATCTGAGCGGTGACGAGACAGGACTTGAACTATTGATAAAAAAATACGGCGATCCATTGACCTTATACATCGATGGTTATCTGCATGATGTCCACGAAGCGGAGGATTTAATGATGGAAACCTTTTCCTGGCTGTTTACGAAAAAGCCCCGCATCCGGGATGGATGTTTTAAGGCTTATCTCTATAAAGCAGCGCGTCACATGGCATTACGCCACAAAAGCAGACGACGGATTATCTTCAGTCTTGACAACCTGACCAGAGAAGCGGAGGCACAAACGCTGGTAGAGGAGGTCGTCCGCACAAAAGAGCGAAACCAGATCCTGCATCTCTGCATGGACGAGTTAAATTCAGATTATCGGGAAGCTCTTTATCTGACCTATTTTGAGGGTATGAGCTATCAACAGGCAGCTGAGGTTATGGGGAAAAGTGTAAAGCAGATCACAAATATGGTGTACCGGGGGAAAGAGCGTTTACGCGGATTATTGAAACGGGAGGGTATTACAAATGCTGAAAGATGAGGAACGGATTGCTGAGGTAAAACGGCGTATTGCAAAAAAAGAACAACAGCAGAGAATGCGGCGCAGACGGATTATCTCTGCTGTCTGTATAGCGGCATGCTTTGCAGTGATCGTTGGGGTTTCCTTTGCCATGCCCGGTATTGTCGGACAGATCGAACCCGGTACTTCTTCAGGCTTTGAAACTGCGGCAACGATTTTGGGTGGCAGCACCGCACTGGGATATATGGTGATCGGACTGCTGGCTTTTATTCTCGGCGTGTGCGTGACTGTTCTGTGCTTCCGCATCCGTCAGCTGAACAAAGAGGAGCAGACAGAGATGAAAAAGGAGGACAATGGGGATGGAACTGTTCAGTAACTTTTTTCAAATTGCTGTTACCCTGCTGGGCTTTTGTATGAGTGGCATTCGGTATCTGAAAGATCGAAAACAGGCATATTTCCTGCTGACCTGTTTTTACGGATGCTTTGCCCTTGGCTCTCTTTACTGGACGCTGTATCTGCTTTTGTTTTCTGAAACACCACAGGTCTTTTATGTGTCAGAGTTCGGCTGGGTAGCCAGTGTGGTTTTCCTTTATCTTCTGCAATACACCCTTTCTTCTTCCGGGGAAAGAAGATTTTCGACAGGAAAAGCCCTGATTGCTCCTTTGATCGGTGTTCCGCTTTGTGTGTTTTACTGCACCTTTGGGGATGTTCTCTCCAATCTGCTCTGGTGTGGCATGATGATTGTTGTTTCTTATCATTCCATCCGGGGTCTTGCTTATGCGCAGATACAGACAGGAACAGCGTGTAAGATGCGGTATTTTCACATTGAGGTGCTGTGCTATGTGGCGGTGGAGTATGCTCTTTGGATTTCCGGCTGTCTGTGGCCGGGTTATTCCATTTCCAATCCCTATTGCTGGTTTGATCTTCTGCTTACAGGCTGCCTGTTTGCATTGCTGCCAGCCACAGGAAAGGCGGTGCAGGTATGACATATATTGAAAACGTATTTCTTTGCATGGCCTCACCCCTGCTGATCGCTGCTATGTGCATGGGAAAGCGGCAGAGAAAATTCTTTCTGTTCTGCTTTGCCGGGATGGGTGCCTGTCTGCTTTCCGCTTACATCAACACCTTTTTCGTTGCACTTTATAAAGCGGACACCTTTGCAGCTACCACAGAGATCGCCCCGGTGGTGGAGGAAGTGATGAAACTTCTGCCATTGCTCTTTTATCTGCTGATATTTGAGCCGAAAGCGGAGCAGATCAAAAATGCTGCCGTGATCACAGCCCTTTCCTTTGCCACATTTGAGAACGTCTGCTACCTGATCCAAAACGGAGCCGGACATTTTTCTTTTATTTTCTTCCGTGGTATTGGGACTGGAGCCATGCATGTGATCTGTGGAGCCATTGTCGGCGGTGGCCTTGCATATGTGTGGCAGAGAACATGGCTGGAGATTGCCGGAACCTGCGGTCTGCTGGGAGCAGCAATCACCTTTCACGCAATTTATAATCTTCTGATCGCCTATGGCGGTGCAGCACAGTATATTGCTTATCTGCTGCCTGTACTGATCCTGGCAGCGGGAAAACTGATCTTCCGCAGTTCGATACAATAATATAACCTGATTTTTCCTCTTTTGGGAGCTGTTTCGGCAGCTCTCAAATTTTTTTGAAAAAATTTGATTTTCAGGTGAGAGTTTTTCGCTTTTTTTGTACCTATATAAGTGAAAGACTTTTTTAGACTGTTTTTTGGGAAGGAGGTTGGAAGGCATGTACGATACAGAAAAGCGTATCGAATTGGTAAAAAAGCGAATGCATGAATACCACCGCCGCCAGGAGCGGCGCACAGTCTGTCGGCTGTCTGTTCTGTGTACCCTGTTATTCCTGTCTCTTGTGGGAGCAATGGGGATAATGCAAAACAAGCCAATAAACGTTACGGGAATGTACGGCACAATCCTGCTTCATGAGGACGCAGGCGGTTATGTGTTGGTGGCTGTCATTTCCTTTACGGTGGCAGTCGTGATTACCGCATTATGTATCAAATTCAGAAAAAAAGGACAAAAGAGTCAGGATGCAGAAAATCATGTATAAAGAAAGGAAAAGGTGAAAAGTATGAGGAAAAAATTATTAGCCGGGATGCTGGCACTTGCACTGTGTTCTACAAATATGCCCCTTCAGACCATATTTGCGGAAGAATTTACTTCCGGAAATCAGGATGTAGTGTCTGAGGAAGAAACTCCGGAGATTTTTACCAATGAAGAGCAGGAAGCTGTAGGAGAGACAGATGAGGAACTGTCTGTATTCAGTTCAGAAGAGGTTCCTGAATTTAATGATGCCCCCGATGAGGCAATGGCTGCTGCGGAAAATGAACAAGCTGGAGAAATTGATTTAGCTGATAACGATAAGGTTATGAACGGAGTTTATACTATAAGTTCGGCAGGAGATTACAAATTCACATGCAGTAACCAGGAAACGGCAAATAGAATTGTGGTTGATGGAACGAATACTTCAGAGCAAGACAACATCAACATTTATCTTGATAACGTAAATATCAAAACATCTGCTGGTCCGGCATTGCAAATAAAGGGAGAGGTGAAGGCTGCAGTCACTATCCATTTAACAGGCACAAATAGTCTTATAACAAAGAATAACCACTATGCCGGTTTACAGAAAGATAACAAAGCTCAGCTTATAATAAAAACCAATGATTCAGACGCTACTGCAGGAATCTTAAATGCTCGTAGTATCGATGGGGATAGCGCCGGAATTGGTGGCGGCTATATCGGCTCCGGCTCTTGCAGTAATATTTTTATTGATAGTTGTTCTGTAATTGCTAGTTCTAAGTATGGTGCTGGAATTGGTGGCAGCAAGGGACGCGCTGGCAGTGATATTACCATTAATAATAGTTCTGTAACTGCTAGTTCTACGGATGGTGCCGGAATTGGTGGCGGCGGTTACGGCGCTGGCAGTGTCAGTGATATTACCATTAAAAGTAGTTCCGTGACTGCTACTTCTACTCATAGTGCCGGGATTGGTTCTGTCGGGGGCACCTGCAGCAATATTGCCATTAGCGGTGGATCCGTAAAGGCATATTCTGATAATATGCCAGGCATTAATTGTACCCCCCATAATGGCAGCTCAAAAAATGTTTATTGTTGTATTATCGAAAATGAACATTCTTTATCAGTAGCGATAGATAGTGTACCCTGGAATCCAAGTGATCATATTTTTCCTGATTCTACAAAAGACGGTAATCTGTACGTCTGGTTAACTGAAAAAGAAAATAATGACGCTTATGATGTAACTGTTGGAACCGAAAAAAGGCAGTATTCTTTCGATCAGGCAAAAAACCAATTTGTACGTATCCAAACAACTCCTACCGCTGACCAATTTGATTATACGCAGCCCAATTTTACATATACTAAAGATACCCATGTTGATATTAGTAAATATATTAAATGGAAAGATGATGTCACCGGTCATGGTAAAATTACTAAAGTAACGTATTTTAAAAAAGGAGATAAAACTCCACTCGCAGACAGCCCCACAGATGCAGGTACTTATACTTTTAAGATTGATGTGAATGAAGGTGACTACTACAATTCAGTCGATAGTATATCTGCACCAGAATGGGAATTTGTCATTTCAAAAGCACAAGCACCTTCAAGCAAGCCAACCGATACCGATCCTACAATATATGTTTCATGGTTATGTAAGAAAGTCGAAGATGTTAAAGGCCTTTTTAATGATGAATGGAAATGGAGCGATTCCGATATTTCTAAAAAATTACCTGTAGGAGAAGAAGTTTCCGCTACAGCAGTTTATAATGGTACAGATGCTGACAATTATGTAAATACATCTGTTGGATTTAAAATCATCAGAAAAGCATGTACACACCCACATACCGCAGAACGTTACTACTCCTCTCCATCCTGTACTTCCAGCGGATATAGCGGAGATACCTACTGCACAGACTGTAATGAAACACTTTCCTATGGTTATACCATTTCCGCATACGGCCATGACTATGACAACGGCGTTATCACTACAGAACCAACTACAGAAACTGACGGAATCATAACTTACACCTGTAAACGATGCAAACATCAGGATACAAAAAATCTCGGAAAGCTTGGTGACGGGGAACCTTACATTGAGGGAAGTTTCCAGAAGAAAAGCTGGGATACTGTCAATGATCTGATCAAGACATCCAAAGAAAAAGATACCATCTCCATTATCATGAATGGTGCCAGGACACTTCCTGCTTCCGTTTTATCCGGGATAAAAGGAAAAGATATTTCCCTGAATCTTGATATGGAGAATGGTTTCATCTGGAAGATTAACGGTACTTCCATTACAGCAGAAACACCTGCAGATACCGATCTTTCTGTTACAAACACAGCAGAATATATCCCGGCAGCATTATACAGCCTGATTTCCACAAACCAGAATGATTTCGGTTTCCATCTTGGAAGAAACGGAACTTTTGATTTTCCGGCTGTGCTTTCTGTAAAAGCAGATGCCTCCTGTGCAGGACTTATGGCAAATCTGTTCTGGTATGATGTTGAGAATGGGGTTCTGCAGTGTATCCAGACTGTAACTGTAGGCGGTGCATTTGAGCGCAGTATTCCATATGCTGACTTTACCCTTTCCAAAGGACAGGATTATTTCATAGCATTTGGTACAGAATCTCTCAATGGCAGAGTTATTCACACAGACGGAAGTATCACAGATGAAAACGGTGCATACCTGCGACCTGCCAACACAAAGATTTCCAGCCACTCCATTGACAGAAATAAATTAACTGTCAAACTTTCCAAAGGATGTGCAGGTGCTCAGGGTTATGACTTCGTGATCAGCAAGAAATCAAATATGCTCCAGACAGGAAAGTTCAGCAAGACAGTTTCCTCAACAGGCAAGCCACAGGCATCTTTCAGATATCTGGCAAAAGGTACCTGGTATGTGGCAGCCCGAAGCTGGGTTCTGGATGCACAGGGCAATAAGGTCTATGGTTCCTGGACAAAGATCAAGAAGATCAAGATCACTGTTGTTACACCACAGCAGCCAAAGATCAGGAATATCACTGTAAAAGGAAACACTGTGACTGTCACTTACACAAAATGCAAAAATGCCACAGGTTATGAAATCCTGCTGGGAAACAAATACAAAACCTCCGCAGGTGAGAAATACCCGGTTAAGAAATATCTGAAACGTACAGAAGGCAAAAATACCGTAACTGTAACCTTTACAAACGTAAAGAAAGGTACCTGGTATGTGACAGTGCGATCCTGGAATAGAACCTCCAAGAACAAGTCCAGAGTTTACAGTCCATATTCCACAATGAAGAAATTTGCTGTATGATTTTTTCGTAACTGAATAAACTGATACTAAAGAAAACAAGAGGTGCTGCTAAACGGCAGTACCTCTTTTCGGTACAGAAATGATTACCGGAGTAAGCAGAATGATCATATTATCCAGGAGGGCAGATTTATGTGGGGATTTATAGTGGCATTGATTTCAGGGGCGCTGATGAGTATTCAGGGTGTTTTTAACACGGAGGTGACAAAGCAGACCAGTCTCTGGGTATCAACCGGCTGGGTGCAGCTGTCGGCTTTTGCAGTCTGTGTTCTTGCCTGGCTTTTCACAGGACGGGAAAGTGTGGCTGCGCTCTGGCAGGTGGACAATAAATATACACTCCTTGGTGGTGTGATCGGAGCGTTTATTACAATTACAGTAATCCAGAGCATGGGAGCTCTTGGACCTGCCAGGGCGGCAATGCTGATCGTTATTTCGCAGCTGGCAGTTGCTTATGTAATTGAATTATTTGGATTGTTTGGGGTAGATAAAGAACCCTTTGAATGGCGCAAAATCCTTGGATTGCTGATCGCGATTTCCGGAATTGTTATATTTAAGTGGCAAAAATAAGAGTTTACTATTGTAAAATCATTAAGATTTCGTTACAATAAGGGTGGCATTATGGACAGGGGGACTCTTACTCTGAGAAATAAGAGGAGGACCCTTATGATAAAAATAAAAAACAGATGTTGTTATGCTGTGTCGCTGATATTGTGTGGAGCTTTGTTTCTTACAGGACTGACAGGATGTAAGAGCAGAGAGGCACAGTTTCTGATAGATGGATTGCAGGAAGCAAAGGCAGAGGTGGATGCGGAGTCATCAGAAGAGAAAACATCAGGACAGAAGTCGAAGAAAGATACAGCTGAGAAGAAAGCTGATACAGAAGACCGACAGAATGATGATGGCAGTTCTGCAGAGTCCCGGAAAAAACAGGCAGAATCAGATGGTTCAGATGCAGGTAATGGGACAGGAAGTGATTCCGGGAAACATACTTCAGATGCTGATATAGATAATGGGTCAGAAGCAGTTTCTGATAAGGAAATGCAGCAGGCGATGATCTATGTTGATGTCTGCGGAGCAGTTGCGAATCCGGGAGTTTTTCAGCTGGCAGCCGGGAGCCGGGTGTTTCAGGCGATTGAGGCGGCGGGAGGATATCTTCCCGAGGCAGCTCTAACCTGTGTAAACCGTGCAGGAGTTCTGACAGACGGACAGCAGCTCTATATTCTCACACAGGAAGAGATGGAGCGGCAGGGGCTGGATCCGGCAGAGATGTTCGGGGCATCAGATGGACAGATGAATGGAAGTGCCGGGACAGGACAGAACACGGGGATGACCGCTCAGGTTCAGCAGGATAACAGGATCAACATAAATACAGCAGATGAAGCTCAGCTTACTACGCTGACGGGGATCGGTGCAACACGTGCACAGGCGATCATTGCCTACAGAGAAGAGAACGGGCCATTTGCTGCGATAGAGGATATTATGAATGTACAGGGTATCAAAGAAGGTACTTTTGCAAAGATAAAAGATGAGATAGTAGTAGGATAAGGAGAACCGAATGAGCAGGAAAGTTTTGGTAGTAGATGATGAGAAACTGATCGTAAAAGGAATCCGTTTTAGTCTGGAACAGGATGGTATGGAGGTAGACTGCGCTTATGATGGAGAAGAGGCAGTAGAGAAAGCAAAAGATAAAAAATATGATATTATCCTTCTGGATCTGATGCTGCCGAAGATGGACGGGCTGGAAGTATGCCAGCAGATCCGCGAATTTTCCAATGTGCCGATCGTGATGCTGACAGCTAAGGGCGAGGATATGGATAAGATCCTTGGTCTTGAATATGGTGCGGATGATTATATCACCAAACCGTTCAATATCCTGGAAGTTAAGGCACGTATCAAAGCGATCATGCGCCGTGCGGGAAGCGACCACGAGGAGAAAGAAAAGGCAAAGAGCATTCAGGTGGGCGATCTTCGTATGGACTGTGAAGGCAGACGTGTATTTATTGCAGGAAAAGAGATTAATCTGACAGCAAAGGAATTTGATGTACTGGAGCTCTTGGTATTTAATCCGAATAAGGTTTACAGTCGTGAGAACCTGCTGAACATTGTATGGGGATATGAGTATCCGGGTGATGTACGTACTGTGGATGTACATATCCGCCGTCTCCGTGAGAAGATTGAAACCAATCCAAGTGAACCGAAATATGTACACACCAAATGGGGTGTCGGATATTATTTCCAGGCTCAATAAAAAGAACGCATGAAACAGGCAGACCACATTTTATGAAACAAAGATCATAAAATGTGGTCTGTTTTTTGTTAGGACTGATTGTGACGCACATCTTGCAGAAAGCCTTTTTCAGACATGCTCTAGAGAAAGAGTGGCAGTTCAGTTTGATTCAGTTTAGTTTGGTGTACATCTGAGATGGTTTATCATTGAACAAAGCTGATAAAAATTAGACAAACAAAACAAACATCTATAGAGGAAAATGATAAAAAATTAGAAAATTTCTATAAATGCGCTTGTGAAAATGACGAAAAAGGCATATAATTAACGTTACAATATGTAAAGAGTGCAATAAAAAGAGAAAAACAGGTATAAGGAGGGTGCGAAATGCTAGATCAGTCATTTTATCAGAAAGCGGATGAGATCATTGCTTTCTATGGTAAAAAGCCGGCATCACTGATTCCGATCATGCAGGATATTCAGGGGGTGTACAGATATCTCCCGGAAGAATTGCTTACATATGTTGCGGAGCAGATCGGTGTGACAGAAGCGAAAGCGTTCAGTGTTGCCACATTTTATGAGAATTTCTCATTTGATGCGAAAGGTAAATATGTGATCAAGGTCTGTGACGGAACAGCCTGTCATGTAAGAAAATCAATACCGGTTCTGGAGGAACTTTATAAGAAACTGGGGCTGTCAAAGACAAAGAAGACGACAGACGATATGATGTTTACTGTGGAAACAGTTTCCTGTCTTGGTGCCTGCGGACTTGCACCGACTATGATGGTCAATGAAGAGGTATATCCGAGAATGACTCCGGAGAAGGCAGATGAGCTGATTGATAAACTGAGAGGGGGCGAACAGGGATGATCCAGAATAAGGAAGTATTGGAGCAGATCAGAGAAGAAGCTGTGAAAGAACTTAATTCTTATGACTGTCGTATTCTTGTCTGTTCAGGTACCGGATGTGTGGCAACCGGTTCTCAGAAAATCTATGAGAAATTCATGGAGATTACCAAAGATGCTCCGGGAGTTACCATTGAGTTTGGACCTCATGACAAAGATGCACATGTAGGTGTAAAGAAAACAGGATGTCAGGGTGTCTGTGAGCTTGGACCACTTGTTCGTATCCAGAAAGGCGACGATGTGATCCAGTATACGAAGGTTCAGATCGAAGACTGCCAGGAGATTTTTGAGAAGAGTGTTCAGGGTAATGAGACTATCGAGAGACTGCTTTATCAGAAAGGCGGTAAAGTAAGCCGCGGACCGGAAGATATTCCGTTTATCGCGAAACAGACCCGTATTGTTTTGAAGAACTGTGGTAAGTTTGATGCAGAATCTCTGAATGAGTACATAGCAAGCGGCGGTTTCCAGGCTCTGGAGAAAGCAATGTTTGAGATGGATCCGGATCTGGTTATTGATCAGGTTGATAAATCCGGTATCCGCGGACGTGGTGGCGGCGGCTTCCCGGCAGGTAAGAAATGGATTCAGGTAGCACGCCAGGCTGATCCTGTTCATTATGTGGTTTGTAACGGTGATGAGGGTGACCCGGGAGCATTTATGGATGGTTCTGTAATGGAAGGTGATCCTTACCGTCTGATCGAGGGTATGATGCTTGCAGCTTACGCAGTAAGAGCACAGCATGGTTATATTTATGTACGTGCGGAGTATCCTCAGTCTGTAGCACGACTGAAACACGCTATCGCAGTTCTGGAAGAAGTGGGACTGTTAGGTGATGACATCCTTGGAACAGGATTTTCCTTCCATATGCATATCAATCGTGGTGCAGGAGCTTTCGTATGTGGCGAGGGTTCTGCCCTGACTGCATCTATCGAAGGAAGCAGAGGCATGCCTCGTGTAAAACCGCCCCGTACAGTTGAACAGGGATTATGGGCGAAACCTACTGTTCTGAATAACGTAGAAACTTATGCAAATATTCCGGAGATCATTCTCAAAGGAGCTGACTGGTACAGAAGTATCGGTACAGAGGGATCACCTGGAACAAAAACCTTCTCACTGACAGGTTCTATTGAGAATACAGGTCTGATCGAGGTCCCGATGGGAACAACCTTAAGAGAAATCATTTTTGATATCGGCGGAGGACTGAAATCCGGTGCTGCGTTTAAGGCTGTTCAGATCGGTGGACCATCCGGTGGATGTCTGACAGAAGAACATTTGGATGTACCTCTTGATTTCGACTCTGTTAAGAAATATGGTGCGATCGTTGGTTCCG
>ERZ772880.3517-NODE-3517-length-10604-cov-2.865959_pt1 | contig 10604 bp, 10 predicted proteins | sample MGYA00580577_ERZ772880 | MGnify/ENA primary metagenome ERZ772880 (study PRJEB29015, sample SAMEA2737705) | human gut metagenome | biome: human gut; feature: human-associated habitat; material: faeces | place: China | collected 2012 ... | reverse complement strand
AAGTCCTTGTGAAGTATGATGGCGGGACCCGTTTTGTATCAGGACCGCGCCATGAAACAGATAACCTTTGCTCCCCGTAATCACCTGCTCACCAATACCAATACCTGGACGCCCGACAGCCAGTGGCTGGTATTTGACGTGCGTCCTTCTGGCGCGTCGTTTACCGGCGAGACCATTGAGCGTGTGAATATCCATACCGGCGAGGTCGAGGTTATCTATCGCGCGTCACAGGGCGCACACGTCGGCGTGGTGACCGTTCATCCAAAGTCAGAGAAATATGTCTTTATTCACGGCCCGGAAAATCCTGATGAAACATGGTATTACGATTTCCATCACCGTCGCGGCGTGATTGCTGAAAGCGGCAAGGTGAGCAATCTCGATGCAATGGATATTACTGCACCGTACACCCCAGGAGCGCTGCGCGGCGGCAGCCATGTGCATGTCTTTAGCCCGAACGGTGAAAGGGTGAGCTTTACCTATAACGACCATGTAATGCATGAACTCGATCCGGCGCTGGATTTGCGAAACGTCGGTGTTGCTGCGCCGTTTGGCCCGGTCAACGTACAAAAGCAGCATCCGCGTGAATACAGCGGTAGCCACTGGTGCGTGCTGGTGAGCAAAACCACGCCCACGCCACAGCCTGGCAGTGATGAAATCAATCGTGCTTATGAAGAAGGATGGGTAGGAAATCACGCGCTGGCATTTATTGGCGACACACTTTCGCCAAAGGGCGAGAAAGTGCCGGAGCTGTTTATCGTTGAGTTACCGCACGATGAAGCTGGCTGGAAAGCAGCTGGTGATGCGCCGTTAAGCGGAACGGAAACAACCCTGCCCGCGCCACCGCGTGGCGTCGTGCAGCGACGTTTAACCTTTACCCACCATCGGGCTTATCCGGGGTTAGTCAACGTCCCGCGCCACTGGGTGCGCTGTAATCCGCAGGGTACGCAAATCGCGTTTTTAATGCGTGATGATAACGGCATTGTGCAACTGTGGCTTATCTCGCCACAGGGCGGCGAGCCGCGCCAGTTAACCCATAACAAAACGGATATTCAGTCTGCATTTAACTGGCATCCGTCAGGAGAATGGTTGGGCTTTGTGCTGGATAATCGAATTGCTTGTGCCCATGCGCAAAGCGGCGAGGTTGAGTATTTAACCGAAAACCACGCCAATCCGCCTTCTGCGGATGCCGTGGTCTTCTCACCGGATGGTCAATGGCTGGCGTGGATGGAAGGTGGCCAGCTGTGGATCACCGAAACTGATCGCTAAATCAGTTATCAGGCATTCTGGCCGGTGGAATAACCGCATTGGTGGCTTGCGCGTTGGCTTCGCTTTTTTCAACGCGTGAGCGCACCGAGCTGTCTTTGCGGAACACATCCCACGGCAGTAAAAGCGTGTCCATCACAGCGGTAAACGGCATATCGAGAATCGCCAGCGACTTAGTGCCCCAGTTGGTTTCATCATCGCCAATCATGGTGGCGCTGGCGCGGGTGCCGGGATACGTTCCTTCTTTCCCCCCGGTATGGGACATCACGCTGGAGCATCCTCCGAGTAATGTCATTCCGCTGCATATCATGAACGCTAACAACACATTTCTTATCATAATAAATTCATCTGTTGATCGTGGGTGTTGGCCTGATGAGTTATAGCGATCCCTTGCTGAAAATAACATCATCATTACGTCGCTCTGTGGCGGCAATCGCACTTTAACGTTTCGTGCTGCCCCCTCAGTCTATGCAATAGACCATAAACTGCAAAAAAAAGTCCGCTGATAAGGCTTGAAAAGTTCATTTCCAGACCCATTTTTACATCGTAGCCGATGAGGACGCGCCTGATGGGTGTTCTGGCTACCTGACCTGTCCATTGTGGAAGGTCTTACATTCTCGCTGATTTCAGGAGCTATTGATTATGCGTAACTTTGATTTATCCCCGCTTTACCGTTCTGCTATTGGATTTGACCGTTTGTTTAACCACTTAGAAAACAACCAGAGCCAGAGTAATGGCGGCTACCCTCCGTATAACGTTGAACTGGTAGACGAAAACCATTACCGCATTGCTATCGCTGTGGCTGGTTTTGCTGAGAGCGAACTGGAAATTACCGCCCAGGATAATCTGCTGGTGGTGAAAGGTGCTCACGCCGACGAACAAAAAGAGCGCACCTATCTGTACCAGGGCATCGCTGAACGCAACTTTGAACGCAAATTCCAGTTAGCTGAGAACATTCATGTTCGTGGCGCTAACCTGGTAAATGGTTTGCTGTATATCGATCTCGAACGCGTGATTCCGGAAGCGAAAAAACCGCGCCGTATCGAAATCAACTAATTCCCTAAGGCCGCCTGGCGCGGCCTGACATCTCCATGCTCGCCGTCAGGGAGCATATGCGAATCTTCGGATTTGCAGGTACTTACTCGCTTCTTAGAAGGAGAAATGACTATGCGTAACTTCGATTTATCCCCACTGATGCGTCAATGGATCGGTTTTGACAAACTGGCCAACGCACTGCAAAACGCCGGTGAAAGCCAGAGCTTCCCGCCGTACAACATTGAGAAAAGCGACGATAACCACTACCGCATTACCCTTGCGCTGGCAGGTTTCCGTCAGGAAGATTTAGAGATTCAACTGGAAGGTACGCGCCTGAGCGTAAAAGGCACGCCGGAGCAGCCAAAAGAAGAGAAAAAATGGCTGCATCAAGGGCTTATGAATCAGCCATTTAGCCTGAGTTTTACGCTGGCTGAAAATATGGAAGTCTCTGGCGCAACCTTCGTAAACGGTTTACTGCATATTGATTTAATTCGTAATGAGCCTGAACCCATCGCAGCGCAGCGTATCGCTATCAGCGAACGTCCCGCGTTAAATAGCTAACTAGCTATTCTCTTTGCCCCGCCATTCTGGTGGGGCTTTTTTTGTCTTTCTTCTTCAACAATGCGTTAAATTTCGACTGTTTAAGATATTTCGGCACGTTCTTTCCCGTGATAATGTGCGCTATAAGGCAAATCTGCTTCACCGATTCAGCCATAATCCGTAGCAATTAAAATGTTATCTCAAGAGAAATGGACGATGAGTGATATAGCATTAACGGTCAGTATTCTGGCTTTGGTGGCAGTCGTCGGTTTGTTTATCGGCAACGTCAAATTTCGCGGCATAGGATTAGGTATTGGCGGCGTGCTGTTTGGTGGGATCATCGTCGGCCATTTTGTTTCTCAGGCGGGAATGACATTAAGTAGCGATATGCTGCATGTTATTCAGGAATTTGGCCTGATCCTGTTCGTTTATACCATCGGGATTCAGGTGGGTCCGGGCTTCTTTGCCTCATTGCGCGTCTCCGGATTACGCCTCAACCTGTTTGCTGTTCTGATCGTCATCATCGGTGGTCTGGTTACCGCCATCCTGCATAAACTGTTTGATATTCCACTGCCGGTAGTGCTGGGGATTTTCTCCGGTGCGGTAACCAATACGCCAGCGCTGGGGGCAGGGCAGCAGATCTTGCGCGACCTGGGTACACCAATGGAAATGGTCGATCAGATGGGGATGAGTTACGCGATGGCGTATCCATTCGGCATTTGCGGGATATTGTTCACCATGTGGATGTTGCGGGTTATTTTCCGCGTCAATGTCGAGACAGAAGCCCAGCAGCACGAGTCTTCACGCACCAATGGCGGCGCGCTGATCAAGACTATCAATATTCGCGTTGAGAACCCTAACCTGCATGATTTAGCCATTAAAGATGTACCTATTCTCAACGGCGACAAAATTATCTGCTCGCGTCTGAAACGAGAAGAAACCCTAAAAGTACCTTCGCCAGATACCATTATCCAACTGGGCGATTTGCTGCATCTGGTGGGGCAGCCAGCGGATTTACATAATGCGCAACTGGTGATTGGTCAGGAGGTCGATACCTCGCTGTCTACGAAAGGCACTGATTTGCGCGTCGAGCGTGTGGTGGTCACCAATGAAAACGTGCTTGGTAAGCGTATTCGCGACCTGCATTTTAAAGAACGCTATGACGTTGTTATCTCGCGCCTGAACCGTGCCGGGGTCGAACTGGTCGCCAGTGGCGATATCAGCCTGCAGTTCGGCGATATTCTCAACCTGGTGGGGCGTCCGTCCGCAATTGATGCCGTTGCCAATGTGCTGGGGAATGCGCAGCAAAAACTGCAACAGGTTCAGATGTTGCCGGTGTTTATTGGTATCGGGCTTGGCGTATTGTTAGGCTCTATTCCCGTCTTTGTGCCGGGATTCCCGGCCGCGTTGAAACTGGGGCTGGCGGGCGGTCCGCTGATTATGGCGTTGATCCTCGGGCGTATCGGCAGTATTGGCAAGCTGTACTGGTTTATGCCGCCAAGTGCCAACCTCGCGCTGCGGGAGCTGGGGATCGTGCTGTTCCTCTCGGTCGTTGGTCTGAAATCTGGTGGGGATTTTGTGAATACCCTGGTCAATGGCGAAGGGCTAAGCTGGATTGGTTATGGTGCCCTGATCACCGCCGTTCCGCTGATTACTGTTGGTATTCTGGCGCGGATGTTAGCCAAAATGAATTACCTGACCATGTGCGGGATGCTGGCTGGCTCCATGACCGATCCACCGGCGCTGGCATTTGCTAATAATCTTCATCCAACCAGCGGTGCAGCGGCGCTCTCTTACGCCACTGTCTATCCGTTAGTGATGTTCCTGCGCATTATCACCCCCCAATTACTGGCGGTGCTCTTCTGGAGTATCGGTTAACTCTTTTCCGGGTGGAGTCGCCGTAAATGGTACTCCACCTGGTATTCGTTGGCATTTCTGAACATTACTGAATAATTCAAAAACTCCCCGCTCTCGCTATATGACAACGAGGTGATCCGCAGCAGTGGCGTGTTCTCCGCTACCTTCATTTGCCGCGCCAGCAGTCTATCGGCGAGCACCGGCGTCAGGCTTTCATAATTACCGCCAATCAAAATCCCGCACTCTTGTTCAATATATTCAAACTTCGACCCTTCCAGATGTTGCAGCGAAAGATTACGGAACAGTTTTACCGGGAACGGGGAAAAGATGTGCGCGAACGGAAAAAGGATCTGGCACAAATCAGCAGAGAACATACCATAAATCCGGAATCGAACTATAGCTTTGGTGAAGGAGGTGCAGGAGCCTATTCGGATGGAAAACTTTACACCCGCAGCAAGAAAAGAGGAAATGTAGACAAGATACTGAACGTATTCTGTCAGCACGGAGCTTCTGCGGCTATACTGGCCGATGCCCATCCTCACATTGGGACAGACAAACTCCCGCGTGTCATTGAGAATATGCGAAATACGATTATCGAGTGCGGCGGAGAAGTGCATTTTCAGACCAGAATGGATGCACTGATTATTGAGAACAACGAAATCAAAGGTATTGAAACCAACACAGGAAAGACTTTTCTCGGTCCTGTGATACTGGCAACCGGACATTCCGCAAGAGATGTATATCGCTGGCTGGCTGCAAACGGTGTTACGATAGAAGCCAAAGGAATCGCTGTCGGTGTCCGGCTGGAACATCCGGCTATGCTGATCGACCAGATACAATACCATAATAAGAACGGACGGGGGAAATACCTTCCTGCTGCCGAATACAGCTTCGTGACACAAGCTGAAGGCAGAGGAGTCTATAGCTTCTGTATGTGTCCCGGCGGTTTCATTGTTCCTGCCGCCAGCGGCCCGGAACAAGTTGTAGTAAACGGAATGTCTCCTTCTAACCGCGGATCGCGTTGGAGTAACTCGGGAATGGTGGTAGAGATTCAACCGGAAGATTTAATTAATGGAGAATGGAAAATGGAGAATGGAGAATGGGCTGCGCAACAAAATGAGCAGTTATTAGCCATTAACCCATTGCTGAGCAATTCTCAGCTCTCGACTCTCAATACTCAACTTACTCCCCTTCACTTTCAGGAGGAGTTGGAACGTCAATGCTGGTTGCAGGGTGGCAGGCGCCAAACGGCACCGGCACAACGTATGCTGGACTTTACCCGCAAGAAGTTAAGCTATGATTTACCGGAGTCTTCATATAGTCCGGGATTGGTTTCTTCCCCGCTTCATTTTTGGATGCCGGACTTTATCAGCAAAAGGTTATCTCTCGGTTTTCAGCAGTTCGGGCGTAGCAGTCATGGTTTCCTTACGAATGAAGCGGTGATGATTGGTGTGGAAACCCGCACTTCTTCGCCAGTCCGCATCGTACGGGATAAGGAGACGTTACAGCACGTCACTGTTCGCGGACTGTTTCCCTGCGGAGAAGGTGCAGGGTATGCAGGTGGAATTGTTTCGGCAGGAGTAGATGGAGAACGGTGTGCGGAAGCGGTAGCTAATTATATAAACCAACAGTAAAAACTCAGCGATAAGATGAATAATAAACCTGAAATAGCCATTATCGAGTCCAACACCCTCACTTGTCTCGGACTGAAAAGTATATTGGAAGAGATTATCCCAATGGCAACCATCCGCACCTTCCATAGTTTCAATGAACTAATGGATGATACTCCGGACATGTATGCCCACTACTTCATCTCGGCGCAAATCTATGTTGAACACAATGCCTTCTTCCTCCCCCGAAAGCGAAAAACAATTGTGCTGGCCAGTGACAGCCCGCAATTCCAACTGTCGGGTGTGCCTGTGCTCAATATCTACGAACCCGAAGAAAAACTGGTGAAAAGTCTTTTGAAGCTTCATCAACATGCACACCACAACGGCTATCCTGTAAAAGATATGCCTCCGATTGCCATGCCGGAGGTACATCAGGAAATCTTATCTGCCCGTGAAATAGAGGTGCTGGTACTGATTACCAAAGGATTAATCAACAAAGAGATTGCCGACAAACTGAATATCAGTCTGACTACCGTCATCACCCACAGGAAAAACATCACGGAAAAACTTGGAATCAAGTCTGTATCAGGATTAACCATCTATGCCGTAATGAACGGATACATAGAGGCGGACCGAATCTGACTTCTTAAAAAATGAAGCATAATCCTAATAAATGAGGATTGCCTACCTTATATATTTGCCGTTACTTTGCACCAGACAAATTAACTGCGAATGAAAACAAAGAATATTATGATTGCCCTCGCACTCCTGATGACAGGAACAACATGGGCTGAAGATTTCCCTAAAGATTCTCTTAAAGTAGTAGACATCGAAGAAGTGGTAGTGATCGCCACTCCGAAAGAAAACCGGAAACTACGTGAGCTGCCGGCAGCTACAACTGTATTGTCACAGAAAGACATGCAGGCTAACCAAGTGAACTCCGTGAAAAGATTATCCGGACTCATTCCGAATATTTTCATTCCGGAGTATGGATCAAAGCTGACTACTTCTATCTATATTCGAGGGATTGGTTCACGTATCAACACACCGGCTATCGGACTCTATGTAGACAACATCCCCTATATCGATAAATCAGCTTTCGATTTCAACTACTCCGACATAGAACGTATTGATGTACTCCGCGGTCCGCAAGGAACTTTGTATGGACGTAATACAATGGGTGGGCTGATCAAGGTACACACCAAGTCACCTTTCACATATCAAGGTACAGATATCCGTATGGGAGCAGCAACTTATAACGACTACAATGTATCGTTAACACATTACCACCGTATATCCGACCAATTCGCCTTTTCTACCGGAGGATTCTACGAACATACCGGAGGATTCTATCAAAACTCTGCACGCAATAATGAACGGGTAGACAAAGGCAATGCAGGAGGTGGACGGTTCAGAGGTATTTATCTGCCGAAAGATAACCTTAAACTAGACTTGAATGTCAGCTACGAATATAGTGACCAAGGAGGATATCCTTACTTTTACACAGGCATCACCCAGGAAGGCCTCAACAAGGGAAAGACTGAAGAACGGGAAGAAATGATCGGAAAGATTGCCTATAATGATAGAAGCAACTACTACCGTAACCTGCTGAATGCAGGATTTAATGTCGAATATCAAGCCAAGAATTTCATCCTAAGCGCTGTTACCGGTTATCAGCATCTGAAAGACCGAATGTTTCTCGACCAGGACTTTACTGAAAAGAACATATTCAATCTTACCCAGAAGCAGAAACTAAATACTATTTCAGAAGAAATTGTGCTTAAATCGAAGCCCAACCGTAAGTGGGAATGGACAACAGGTATCTTTGGATTCTATCAGACATTGAATACAGACGGGCCTGTTACCTTCAAAGAAGACGGGGTAAAAGAAACTATTGAAGGAAATACCAACAGCATCTTTGAAAATTTAGGGAATAAAGCACCTAAGATGAGCATGAGTGTTCTTAACCCTACGTTAAGAGTCAGTGGCAACTTTGATACTCCAATATGGAACGGAGCCATTTTTCATCAATCAACCTTCAATAACCTTTTTACCAAAGGACTATCCTTCACTATAGGTCTTCGTCTAGACTACGAAAAGATGAGTATGAAGTACAATTCGGCAAGCGACCCACTCAACTTCGACTTCAACTTTGCCATGGGCCCTATGGTTATTACCGCCAAAGACCTGGTAGCAGACGCTGCCTACAATGGTAAACTATCTGAAGATTATGTCCAATTATTACCCAAGTTTGCCTTACAATACGAATGGAGCAAAGGCAATAACGTTTACGCTACAGTATCCAAAGGTTACCGTTCGGGAGGCTATAATGTCCAAATGTTTTCTGATATAATCACCGGGCAACAAGCGCACTCGATGGTAGAAGCCATAAAAAAAAGCGCGGAGTTCGAAAAATACAGCACATTGATTGAAGGAATGATAGGAGACAAAATGCCTGCTATACCCGAAGTAAAAGATGCAACCACCTATAAACCGGAATATTCATGGAATTATGAAGTGGGTACTCATCTCACTTTGTGGGAAGGAAAACTCTGGGCCGACCTTGCAGCTTTCTATATGGATACCCGTGACCAGCAACTCTCTCAATTTATCGGCAGCGGTCTTGGACGTACCACAATCAATGCAGGCAAAAGCAACAGCTACGGTGCAGAAGCATCCCTCCGTGCCAGCGTGACCAACGAACTAAGTCTGAACGCAAGTTACGGATATACGTATGCCACCTTTACCGACTATATTATAAATGAAGCAGACAAGGATGGCAACCTAACAGTAAAAGCTGACTACAACGGCAAATATGTTCCCTTCGTCCCCAAGCATACACTTAATATCGGAGGAGAATACGCCATCACCTGTAGCTCCCGTTCCATCTTCGACCGCATTGTATTCCAAGCAAACTACAATGCTGCCGGACGCATCTACTGGACCGAACAAAATGACGTCAGCCAAGCCTTCTACGGCACACTGAACTGGCGTGCCAATCTTGAAAAAGGGAATGCAATGATCAGCTTCTGGGCACGCAACTTCCTGGACAAAGACTATGCAGCCTTCTACTTTGAAACGATGAACAAAGGATTTATGCAGAAAGGACGTCCCGTACAATTCGGAATAGATCTCCGCTGCCGATTCTAAGAAATAACAGATCAACTGTTCATATAATCCTTTGGAGACATACCAGCACAGCGCTTAAAGAACTTCCCGAAGAATGATTGATTCGAGAAGTTCAGCTGTTCGCTGATCTGCTGAATGGTCAGCTTCCCCGATTTTAATAATGTCTTTGCTTCAAGTATTACATAAGCATCAATCCACTGCCCTGCCAATTGCCGGCTGACTTTATAAACTACAGTAGAAAGATATTTAGGAGAAATGCACAACGAGTCCGCGTAAAACTTCACACTTCGTTCCCGCCGGTAATGCTTCTCCACTTCGCCGATGAAACGCTGAAAAATCTCCTCTTGCCGCGTGCGCGAATACTTCGTTTGCGATTCTTCCTCCTTGATCACTATAGGCAACATTCTATAATACAAAATCTGTACGTAAGACTGCAACATAGGAATCGTAAAAGGATGATCTGACTCCTGCAAAGTCGCTTTAGCAGAACGATAGATCCGGACAAATTCTCCCGCTTCCTTTTCTGCAAAAGTGAAGCAGTGTCTATTCTGCAAACATTTATAAAAAGACATTACCTGAGTCGTCTTTTCCGTAGTAGGCATAAAGTCTGTTCGGGTAGCTATCATAAATCCACGAAAGTCATAATTGATGGAAAGGACTTCAAAAATCATTCCCGTGATTATAACGCAAAACATATTCGGACGCAAGACATATTCCTTCAAAGAAATCCGTATATGCATCTCCCCCTCCAGAGAAAACAACACGATAGACATTCCCGCCTGAACGGGAAAGTTGTTTTGCGGCAACTGTTCCACAGGCTCCAGAGGAGAAGTGTCGATGTTATCCGATAAAACAATCTCTCCTTTTATAAAAAAAGATGTGTCGATGCTAGTAAGATGCGAAATATCAAGCAAAAAGATATTATGATCCATATTCCAGTAGTCATTAGAGTATTTCGATGACAAATTTAATCGATTTCAGGCACAGAACAGCCACCATTCGACCAAATGACCAAAAAAGCATTCCTTTTTACCTTGTTTTATTCATTTCGAATGAAAAATGAATAAAACAGTAGTATCTCCATTGGGGGAGATTAAAAAGTCGATTCTATCTCGAATCTCCTCCTTCGGGAAGGAGGAGTGGTCGAAGACCGAGGTGGTAGGAGAAATA
>ERZ772880.3511-NODE-3511-length-10621-cov-4.623415_pt1 | contig 10621 bp, 9 predicted proteins | sample MGYA00580577_ERZ772880 | MGnify/ENA primary metagenome ERZ772880 (study PRJEB29015, sample SAMEA2737705) | human gut metagenome | biome: human gut; feature: human-associated habitat; material: faeces | place: China | collected 2012 ... | reverse complement strand
CGCCGGGCATGAGCTGCACGAGAAAGCCGCCGGCCGCCTTGACGCTGTGGTCGGTATCGACGAGCACGCCGAGGCCGCAGGCCGCGGGGATCTGCTCGCTCTCGACGAGATAGGCGGACAAGTCCTCCGCGATCTCGCCGCTGACGAGCTCCGTGCTGCCGACATACGGCTCACGCAGGCCGATGTCGCGGCTGACGGTGAGCATGCCGTCCTTGCCGACGGCGCCGCCGACGTCGAGCTTGCCGTCCGGGCGCGTGGGCAGGTCGAACGCGGGGTTCGAGACCATGCCGCGCACATTGCCCTCGCTGTCCGACACGGCGATGATGCCGCCGAGGCCTCCTCCGCCGCTGATACGCAGTGTGAGCGTGCCGTTTTCCTCCTTGAGCAGGTCGCCGAGCATCGACGCCGCGCACAGGCTGCGGCCGAGGGCGGCGATCGCCGTCGGGCTGCAGTGGTGGATGGCGTTGGCACGCTGCACCGCGTCGCGCGCGGTGACGACCGAAATTTTCACAAAACCGTCTTTTGAGACGGCGCGGATGATCTCATCCATTGTTTTCACCTCAGAAATCTTGGAATCGGGTGCAGCCCGCATTGAGCCGCATCCGGAGTTTTTGCACAATTCAGACGCCGTATTCCAGGCTGCGCATCGCCGTGAGGAAAATGCGCCCGGCATCCGCCTGCGGGCCGTCGCGCCGGACGGTCACGTCCAGAAAGCCCGCCTGCGTGAGCAACTGCGCGAGCCGCTCCGGCGTGTGCGCATACTCGATGTGCTCCTCCGACGCGCGCGACCAGAGTTCCCCCGCGCGCGTGAACAGATCCATGCCGTAGTGCATGGTCTGGGCCGCCGCGTCAAACTCCGCCCGCCAGAGGCACAGGACATCGTCCGTCTCGTCGACGAACGTGCCGCCGTCGAGCGCGCGGAACGACGCCGGATCGCGGATGTCCAGAATGAGCATCCCGCCCGGACGCACAAACAGGTGCAGCCGGTGCAGCACCTCCGGCAGCTCCTCCGGCGGCAGGTAGTCGATCCCGTCGAGCGAGCAGTAGGCCGCGTCGACCGTGCCGTAAAGGTCGAGCTCGGACGCCTCCTGACACAGCAGCAGCGGCGCGACAGCGTCCGGCGGCAGCTGCGCATTGTGCGCCTGCGCCTGCATGAGCATATCGGGCGAGCCGTCGGTCGCGATCATCTCATAGCCGCGCGCGGCCATGAGGCGCGTGAGTGTGCCCGTGCCGCAGCAAAAATCCAGCAGGGTATGGCTCTCGCCGCGCCCCTGCTGGAAACACTGCTCATAGAAGTCCGCGAACGCGGCATAATCCACGTCGCGGGTCAGCGCATCGTACCATGCGGCAAGGGCGCCGTAAGCGCTCACGCCTGCTCCTCCGGAGCTTTTTCCGCCTGCTCCTTGAGCCGGCCGAACACGATCTCGTACCCGCCGGTGCCGTACTGCAGGCTGCGGTTGACGCGGCTGATCGTCGCGCTCGAGGCGCCGGTCTTTTCCAGAATGTCGTTGTAGATCAGGCCCGCGTCGAGATACTGCGCCACCTGATAGCGCTGCTCCATGGCCTGCAGCTCCGTGACCGTACACAGGTCATCAAAAAACTGCTTGCATTCCTCGACCGTTTTAAGCGTCAGGATGGCACGGTACATGTCATCGCAGCGCGGTTTTTTATGCTGTTTATTCATATGCGCTCCTTGTTTCTCATCAGTTATATTGCAGGTAGGATCATTTTTTCACGGGCACTATTTTACTCTAATTGTTTAAGAAAGTAAAGAGGAAAACTGTCCGGAAATTTCATGCGTCGGTTTGCGGGGGTTTTTCTTGCTTTTAGGCCATAAATACGGTATGATATTTCCATGGCAAAGCATTGCCGCACCGCATATTCCCACCGCTTGCACAGGAGGTTTTGTCTATGGTCATTGCCGGGATCCCCTTCACCATGCCGGCCGTCTGGATCGGCCTGATCGTGATCTTTCTGGTCATTGAGGGGCTGACCGCCGGTCTCGTCACGATCTGGTTTGCCGTGGGTGCGCTCGCCGCGCTCATTGCCGCCATGTTCCACGCGCCGCTGTGGCTGCAGCTCGTGTGGTTTTTCGCCGTGTCAATCGCGGCCTTCGCCGTGACGCGCCCGCTGGTGAAAAAATATATCAACAACCGTACCCAGCCCACGAATGCCGATATGCTCATCGGGCAGGAATGTCTCGTCACGGAGGATATCGACAACCTGGCCGGCCGCGGCGCCGTCGCCATCGGCGGAAAAGTATGGACCGCCCGCGCGCAGACCGATGCCCCCATCCCCGCCGGGACTGCGGCCATCGTGCTGCGCATCGAGGGCGTCAAGCTCATCGTCACACCCGCCTGCGTGACCGCGGGCGCAAAAGAATAAGGAGGAATCACCATGCCATACGTTCTCTACGGAATCATCCTGATCGCGCTCATCATTCTCGTGCGCAACATCCGCATCGTCCCGCAGGCACAGGCTTACGTCATCACCCGCCTCGGCGCCTACAAGACCACATGGGGCGTCGGCCTGCACCTGAAGATCCCGTTCATCGAGTCGGTCGCCAAGCGTCTGTCGCTCAAAGAGCAGGTCGCGGACTTCCCGCCGCAGCCCGTCATCACGAAGGACAACGTCACCATGCAGATCGACACCGTCGTCTACTACCAGATCACCGACCCGAAGCTCTACACCTATGGCATCGAGCAGCCGATCCTTGCGATTGAGAACCTCTCGGCCACGACGCTGCGCAACCTCATCGGCGACCTGGAGCTTGACCAGTGCCTGACCAGCCGCGACATCGTCAACACCAAGATGCGCCAGATCCTCGACGAGGCCACCGACCCCTGGGGCATCAAGGTCAACCGCGTGGAGCTCAAGAACATTCTCCCGCCCAAGGAGATCCAGAGCGCCATGGAAAAACAGATGAAGGCCGAGCGCGAACGCCGCGAGGCCATTCTGCGCGCCGAGGGCGAGAAGCGCTCCGCCATCCTCACGGCCGAGGGCGAAAAGGAATCGGCCATCCTGCGCGCCGACGCGAAAAAGCAGGAGCAGATCCTTGAGGCGCAGGGCCGCGCCGAGGCCATTCTGACCGTGCAGCGCGCGACCGCCGAGGGCATCCGGCTCATCAACGAGTCCATGCCGTCCGACGCCGTCATCAAGCTCAAGAGTCTTGAGGCCTTTGCCGCCGCCGCGGACGGCCGCGCGACGAAGATCATCATCCCGTCCGAGATCCAGGGCGTTGCCGCGCTGGCGGCCGGCCTGGTCGAGAGCGCCAAGGGCGACGCCCCGAACGCCTGACCTGCAACCGAATCATCACCGTCCCCGCGCCGGGCCCGGCGCGGGGTTTTCGGTAAGAAAGAGAGAGAACACATATGAAGCTTCCGTTTTTCAAGAAAAAGAAGGCTGCCGCTGAGCAGCCCGCAGCGCCCGCGAAGCCGGCCGCGGCGCGCACACCGTTCCCGCTCGCTGCGCATCAGGAGGTAGAGGTGCCCGCGATCCACATCGACGCGCGCGTGCTCGCCTTCCTGCGTAAGTATGACGCCGCACCCGACCAGCTTGACACACAGGCGCTCACCGACGCCCTGCTCGCCGCGATGCAGCGCGGCCTGCGCGGGGAACCCGGCGGTCTGCCGATGCTGCCGGCCTACCTCGCACCGGGCAAACACCTGCCCGACACGGAGGGCAAGCGCGTCGCCGTCGTCGACGCGGGCGGCACGCATTTTCGCGTCGCCACCGTGCGGTATGAATTCGGTCACCCGATCCTCGAAAACGAGCGCAAGCTGCCCATGCCCGGCACGGACGGCGCGGCCGACTGGGCCGATTTCATCCGTCTGACCGCCGATGCGCTCGCACCGCTGCTGGCAGACGCCACGCACATCGGCATCTGCTTCAGCTATCCTGCACAGAACACGCCGGAGCTGGACGCGAAGGTGCTCAGCATGACCAAGGAAGTGCAGCTCACCGGCTGGGAGGAGCACCTTGTGGGCGCCGACCTCGCCGAGGAGCTCGCGCGCCGCGGCTGTCCGAAGCTGCCCATCGCGGTCGTCAACGACACCCCTGCCACGTACCTGAGCGGTGTGGCCACCATCTCCAACAACTATGCCAACGGCTTTGCCGGGCTCGTCAACGGCACGGGCACGAATACCTGCTGCCTGCTGCCGGTGCGCGCGATCGAAAAGCTTGGCCGCGACGAAGACGGCGTGATGCTCGTAAACCTCGAGTCCGGCTCGTTCACCGAGCTGCCGCAGAGCCGCTTCGATCAGGCGATCGACGCAGCCTCCGCCGCGCCGGGCGCGTACCGCCTCGAGAAGATGACGAGCGGCCGCTACCTCGGCGAGCTCAGCCGCCTTGCGCTCATCGCCGCCGCGGACGACGGTCTGTTTGCCGCCGAGACCGCCGACAAGCTGCGCGCACTCACGGCGCTGTCCACCACCGAGGCGGACACCTTCGGCGCTGACCCGGACAGCGGCGCGATCGCCGCCCTGGCAGATGCTGCGGACGCCGACCGCAAGACCGCCGCCATGGTCATTCAGGGTGTGTTCGGCCGTGCGGCCAAGGTGCTCGTCGCAAACGTCGCCGCCATGGTGCTGCTGACCGGCGGCGCACAAAACCGCCACCGTCCCATGGTCGTGGCCGTGGACGGGTCGCTGTTTCGCAATTCGGCGCTTCTGCACCCCGCCGTCAACGAGGAGCTCGACCGCTTCCTCGTCCAGAAGCTGCAGCGTTATTGCGTGTGCAAGCCCATATCCAACGCCTCTGCCGTGGGCGCTGCGGCTGCAGCGCTGCTGCAAGGCTGAGAAGACACGCAAAAAGCCGGATGTCACAGACATCCGGCTTTTTTGTACCAAAGTGGTGAGCGATTTGTAAATATGGCGCGAAATCATGCAACAAGTGGGGAATTATTGCCGCTCCGTCTCCGGCCAGAACAGCGCGTCGAGCGTGCAGCCCAGCGCCTGACAGATGCAAATGCACAGGCGGATCGTGGGGTTGTAGTCCCCCTTTTCGATGGCGACGATCGTCTGGCGCGACACACCGACGGCGTCCGCCAGCTGCTGCTGCGACCAGTCGCGCGCAGCGCGGGCCGCCTTGAGTTTCAGATTCTTCATGCGTCCTCCCTGCGGGCGCGCACGGCCGACACGATCGACGCCGCCGTGACCGGCACAAAGGCGATGCCCAGAATGAGGTTCATGCTGCTCGTGCGCGTAAGCAGACCGTTTTCCAGCAGCGGCTCCCCGGCCGCGAAGCGGGCGATCGCCACACCGAGATTGAGCACGGCCACGAACGCAAACAGCACGATCGACGCGACCGGACGCTCATGGATACCGAAATAGGCGTCACTGCGGATGGCCGCGACGGCAAACACGTCGAGCGCGAGCATCATGCCGAGAAAACACGCCGTGTACAGATCGCACCAGTGCACCTCAGCGACCGAATCGAGCACCGCCACGACGGCGAGATACCCCAGCAGCGTGAAAAACGCGCTGCTGTATGCCCTGGCGCGCGCGGCGAGCTGCCGCTCGTCAAACTGCGGCGCGTCACCGCTCCGCTCCTTGCGCAGGGAAACAACCACGACCCAAATGACGACCGCAATGGCAACGCCGACGGCAGCACCAAAAAATCCAGTCATGTTGTGCATAACAATGCCTCCTTTTCCGTTCAAGCGCAGTGTAGCACTTGTCATTCATAATGTCAAGTATATTTTACTTATAGTCAAACATAAAAGATTTTGAGACGCAAAAAAGAGCACCGGACGGTGCTCTTTTTCAGACTCTGCTTCTGGATGCTTGGGGGCACCGGCTCGGCCGGCCGGCTCATTTGAGCGGCTTGTCGCGCTCAGCCCAGAGGTAGTTTGTGTTGCGCCACAGGAAAACCAGCAGCTCGCGCCGGTAGCGCTCGGGGTCGACCTGCGCTGCCATGGCGTGCTCCGCGCCGGGGATGACAATGAGCCGCTGCTCGCGCCTGCAGGCAGCGAGGTTGCGCTCGCTGTGGTGCAGCGGCACAAAGGTATCCGCGTCGCCGTGGAAAAACAGGATCGGGATATCGAGCGCCGCCATGCCGGGCGTGGTATCGACCGCGTCAAAATCCAGCCCATTGCGGCGCAGGATGCGCACGCAGGCGCGCGCAAGCGGCCCCTGCAGCCAGCGCGGCGCGTTCGTCGCATGGTGCACGGCGTCCGTGACCTCGAGCTCGAAGCTGGAGTAGCCGCAGTCGGCCACGACGCAGGCAAGCTCGCCGCGCAGCTCCGGAAGCTGTGCAGCCAACAGCACCGATGCCGCGCCCATGGACACACCGTAGAGTGCGATGGGCCGCTGCACACGCGAGTGCTCGCGCACCCAGTGCACCCACTGCGCGATGTCATAGCGCTCGAGCTGGCCGAAGGTGAGGCACTTGCCCTCACTCAGGCCGTGCGCGCGCTCGTCGATCAGCAGCAGGTTGCAGCCGCCGGAGGCATACAGAGCCGGAAACTGCGCGCCGAAGTCGTGCTCGGCGCGGCTGTGATAGCCGTGGCAGAGGATGACGGTCGCGTGGGCATTGGGCACGCGGTAGAGCCGCGCGTGCAGACGCGCACCATCAAGGCCGGGCGTGAACACATCCTCGTGCGGCCGCTCCCGGATCGCGGCAAGCCCCGCGCGGGCGCGCGCAAGCGCGGCGCTGCCGGGCTCGGAGTCAGCCGTCCAGCCCTGCTTGCGCAGCATATGCTGCTCCCATGCGGCCTGTGCATCCGCTCGCTCCGGCGCGCGGCCGAGCGACCGCGCCAGCATCCGCTGCTCAAAATACCACACGAGTAGCGCCGTCAGCACCGCCGCGCCCAGCAGGCACAGCAGCACGATCCAAGCGGACTTCATATCCGTGCCTCCTGCGCCGCGCACAGATCGAGCACGATCTTCTGCGCCATGAGCAGCCCCGCACTTGCGGGCACCCACGGCAGCGAGCCGGGCACGCTCCGGCGGCCCGGCGGCGGGGCGCACAGCGCCTCGGGCGTCATGGCGGGCTCGGGGCTGAACACGACCGCGTGGTGCGTGATGCCGGCGCTGCGCAGCTCGCGGCGCATGACGCGCGCGAACGGGCAGCCGCTCGTCTGACTGATGTCGCAGAGTTCAAACCGGCTCGCATCCATCTTGTTGCCGGTGCCGAGCGCCGACACGATCGGGATGCCGCGCGCGTGCGCGGTGCGGATCAGATCCACCTTGCACGACACGAGGTCGATGCAGTCGGCAATATAATCATACTCCGTGTCGAAAAACCGCTCCCGCGTCGCCGCCTCGTAGCGCTCGGCGCGCGCGTCGACGGCGATGCTGGGGTCAATATCATGCACGCGCGCGGCCATGACGGCCGCCTTCGGCTGGCCGATCGTGGAGTGCAGCGCGCAGCACTGGCGGTTGAGGTTACTCTCGCTGACGGTGTCCTCGTCCACGAGCGTGAGCGCGCCGACGCCGGCGCGGGCCAGCGCCTCGGCGCACCAGCTGCCCACGCCGCCGAGGCCGAGCACGGCGACGCGGCTGCTGCGCAGGCGCGCGAGCGCGGCCTCGCCGAGGAGCATCTGCGTGCGGATGGTCTGCTCGGTCATCGCGCGTCCTCCCGCTCGAAGGTCACGACGAAGTCCGTGCCGTCATAGCCTGCCTCCGCGACCTCCCAGCCGGCCTTCTCCTCGATCTCGAGCGCGTCGGCAAGGGCGCGCGCGTCGAGCACGGTCGTGTCATAGCGCTGCGTTTTTGTCTTGATCATGGTGATCCCTCCGTGGAAACATGGAAACGTTGAAGCCCTGCTTTCAGATAGACGCAGAGCCGCCCGGCGGGCGGCTCTGTCGCATATCTTTCGCGTGTCTGATTTATCCGACGTACTTCATGCCCTTGAGCTCGGTGCTGGTCCAGCCGTCAAAGAACGTGCCCTCCCAGGCGTTGAAATCATCCGTGCGCAGCGCCTGATCGCCAAGGTAGTCGCAGTAGCGCTCGCCCTGGCCGACGTAATACACAAGGTGATAGCCGCAGTAGGAATCGCTCTCGTTAAAGACGATGCCCACATCGCCCGGCTTGCGCGCGGGATCGAAGCAGAAATCGTTGAACTCCTGCACCATCTGGCCCTTGTAGACGTTCTCGTACAGGCCGCCCTTCGTGTTCGAGCCGCTGTCCTGGCTGAAGGAGTTGGCCAGCTGCGCGAAGTCGTCCTCGGTCTGGTCGCTCTGCTCCCAGCGGGCGTAAACATCGTCGATCGCGGCCTTGGCTTTCTGCTTTTCCTCGTCGGAATACGTGCCGTCGCCGTCACTGTCCTCCGCCTTGATGAGGATGTGGCGGACGTTGACGGTGTTGTAGGTATTATCATCGCGGCTCTCGAAGAGCACGACATAGTAGCCGCTGTTTTCCTGCTCCACGACGGTCACGTCGTTGGCAGTGCGGTCGGCGCTGTAGAGCCAGTCGGCGTACACGGCGGAGCTGAAGTTCGAGCCCTTGGTATCGGCGTTGTCCGTGACGCTCGGCGCGGTGCTCGTGCCGTCCTCGGACGTCTTGGCGGGAACATTGGCCGTGACGGCGGCAGTGAAGCTCTCCGCGTCATGCGTGGCGGCGGCGATCTTGTCGGCCGTGGCCTTGGCGGCCGCCATCGTGGCGTCCGTGGTCTTGGAGGTCGCGTTGCCGTCGTCGTCCGTGCTGTCCTCGGTATCCGCCTGGACGAAATAGTACTGATAGTTGAATGTATCGCAGCTGTTCTTATTCTCGGCGTAGCTGGCCGCGATCTCCTCGGGCGTATAGGTGTAGCTGTCATACTGCTGCTGCGAGTACTTCGTGGCGAGCTCGCTGCGCTCGAGCATATGGCGCACGACCTTTTTGGTCACGCCGTTGCCATAGGCCGCCTGCAGATACTTGCTGACGGAGTTGTACTTATACTGCTTGGCAGTGAGCTCGAGGTAGGAAAACTGCTCGTCGATCTCATGCTGATCGTCCTCGTCGAGCGTGACGCCGGCCTTCTGCGCGGCATCGCACAGCGCCGTGACCTGCACCAGATTCTTTTCGGCAGCATCCTTGAAATAATCGTCCCAGGTGTCGAAATCATCGCTGATGCGGCACTCCTGCTCATCGAGCGCCTTGCTGGTGTCGAGGCCAACGTAGCTCAGATAGCTGCCGTACTGGTTGCAGAACGTGAGGTAGGCGGAGCGGTAGGCATAATTGACCTCCGCCGAAGAATACTTCACATCGCCGACCTGCAGCGCTGGGCGCGCGGTGTAAAAGAGACTGGAGTTGCCGATCAGGATGGCGGCAACGAGCAGCACGACGATGATCGAGCCGACCGTCCACTTGATCTTGCTTTGCTTGCGCTCTTTGGCTTCCTTCTGCGAGGCGACCTGGCGGCGCTCCGTACCCAGCGCACGCTCGTCTGTGCGGCGCTTTTTGTCCTGGGATGCACTCATTCGTGATTCACCTTATCCTTTAAAAATAGTGTTGCCCGCGGAGACAGGCTCCGATTACGGAAAATATGCATAGATTATAGCGCAATCGGCCAATGGTTTCAAGTTCTTTCTATTTCCACGGCGCGGGTTCGTGCATTTTTTCGCACCGCAGCGCATAGAATGGCCATATGCGAATTCAACGGGAGGTGAAAACACATGGGCCAGGACCTGGACGACTGGATCTTCGGCGGTCAGAGCGCCGCTCCGAGCGACCGCTGAACCGAAGCTGCTGCCGCTGTGCGCCGACGGACACGCACGGCGGTTTTCCTTTTGCGCGCCGCCGCAGAGGATCTGCCAGCGCCCCGCGTTGCAGGGGGCGTTGGCGCGAGGCAGGAAAATTCGGCGTTTTTGCCGAACATTCTGCCTGATTTTTGTTTATTAAATCATTGACAAAAAGAAAACGAACTGCTATACTGTAGCCAGAACCAGGGAAGAGCAGCAGCCCCTCACGAGGGGCAGCGCCTTTAGAATACAGGTTCAGCGGAATCGACGGAGGTGAGTCCGATGTACTGAATCGTCCGGAAGCAGACAGGGTTCTGTGACTCCGGAGTCGGCACGCAGTGGTGCGGAATCTTGCATACGCATTTCCCTTCACAGCGGTCGGAGTCCGCGTGCAGCACAAAGGCCTCTGCACACGGCGGGAAAACGAAACAAAAAGGAGGTTCGGGTGATGGAACCGAACACGGCAGGATAGCCCCTTGTTCCGAGGTTGGAGCAAGGGGCTATCTATTATTCTGCGCAAAGCGCAGAATAATAGATAGCCTCATTTTCGATCAGGCGTCCTTGTCTTCGCGCTTACTTAATAGTTTACATAATTCTAATTTACATAATATTAGAAATGCCTTTGCGAAACAACAACTTACCTATCCTGTCACTGTGCACTACAAAGCGTTTTCTGTAAGAAATGATTTGCTGTTGTATCCAAACAGTTTACATAATTCAGTTCACATAATCACAATTCTTCGCACAGCAGTGCAATCACTGCCGTGGTGCAGCCGGTCAGGATGCTCAGGTCGGCCGCATTCCAGATGATGCGCCGGAAAAACGGGATGACCGCCCGCGGCAGGTACACATAGTCCGTGACCGACCCGCGCGCCCAGCGCTCGATGAGATTGGCCAGCGCGCCGCCGCCGCCCGTGAAATGGGACTGGCACTGAAACTCCACGCCGATGAAATCGTACC
>ERZ772880.3489-NODE-3489-length-10671-cov-5.481631_pt1 | contig 10671 bp, 10 predicted proteins | sample MGYA00580577_ERZ772880 | MGnify/ENA primary metagenome ERZ772880 (study PRJEB29015, sample SAMEA2737705) | human gut metagenome | biome: human gut; feature: human-associated habitat; material: faeces | place: China | collected 2012 ... | reverse complement strand
GACAGATGGGCGGCATGAACGCGCAGAATCTCTATCAGATGGGCGCGCAGCAGCAAGCCCAGCAGGCGGCCCCGGCTCCCGCTGCACCGGCAGCGCCCACGAACGGCTGGACGTGCAGCTGCGGACAAAGCGGCATCACCGGCAACTTCTGCCCGAACTGCGGCAGCAAAAAGCCGGAGCCGAAGCCAGCGGCAGGAAGCTGGAAATGCCCGCAGTGCGGCGCGACGGCAAGCGGAAAATTCTGCCCCGAATGCGGCACGAAAAAGCCAGAAGTACAGGCAGACGGCTGGACGTGCAGCTGCGGCGCGGTGAATAAGGGCAAGTTCTGCGCCGAATGCGGCAAACCGAAGCCCGCCGGTGTCCCGCAGTACAAGTGCGACAAGTGCGGCTGGGAACCTGCTGATCCAGCGCATCCGCCGAAGTTCTGCCCCGAATGCGGCGACCCGTTCGACGACGGGGATCTGGCGTGAAATCGGCAGTGAAAGCTGCGCTGATTACCGTTTCGGTAATTGCCCTGCTTGCGCTGACAGGATGCTCACTGTATCGGCTTGTTGTAACGTCACAGATTAAAGACGGAGACAGGATGGAAAACCCGGATGCATACAGAGTCGGCAAGGAACTGGTGGAATTTGAGTGGCGGCAGAACCACATGAATTTCTATCGCAGCTTTTCACTGAAATTTTACCTGGAGAACGATATGCCTCTGCTGACCGGCTGGTTCCCAAGCCAGTCCGGTGGCGACGAGATAAGAGAAAGCCAGACGGACGCATTTTCCAACCCGGTTCCCTGGCAGTTAACGTGGGTACAGTGGTTTGAGCTTCAGAATGTGCTGGCAGAGTCGGATCTTCCGGCGTACAGAAAACCGTCTTCTGACAGCTATGATGAAGTTGACAGTGAGATCCGGGTCGTTTGGCGCACCGATGACGGGGATGAGGCCCAAACGCTCAGCGGCAGCCATGCGGAGGCACTGGAGGCCTTGGTGCTGGGTATTGCCGAGGAAGCGTATGCTGCATCCAAGCTTGAAACAGAGCAGCGTGAGGTGCGCGAAACAGCAGAGTTGGTCGGAATTTACTGGGAGCAAAACGCCTCGTCTGCGCGTGACTGCTTCAGCTTCCTTCTTGATGAGCGGACGATGCCATCCCGACCGGAGATGCAGATGCTTTTCTCCTACCGGTATCAGGATGGCGACGGTAAGCCTATTTTCAGGAAGAATGCCGCTGTTGAGCCGGAGAAGGCGCAGGCGTATTTCAGCAGCATCGGACAAGAGCTTCGCGCGCTGGATCTTCCGGTTTACCCCGGCGTCTGCCCGGACGGCATTGTGGACAGCTGCATTGCCGCGACATGGCAAGACAGCGGTGAGGTTTTCACAAACAACTACTGCGGCGAAGGCGCGCAGAGCATCTTTAACCTCCTGGCAGCGTTTGCCGAGGAAACAGAGGCCGGGATTTTCTCAAGACCTGTGCCGGACGGCGGATGGAAATGTCCGGAGTGCGGGATGCCGAATGGCAGTAGCGTATTTTGCGCAGAGTGCGGAGCCAGACGCCCTGCGGAATAAAAAAGCAAACAGCAAGGAAACGAGGAGGATTTATTATGAATGGACACAAGTTTTTGAAGGTCACTGGTATTCTGATGATCATTGCCGCTGTATTTTCCATCATAGCGGGTGTGCTTGTCGGCGGACTGGGTGCATTGGCGGCAGGGGTCGGCGCGGCATCCGGCCTGACATTTTCCTACTGGGCAGCACTGTTTCTGACACTGGTCGGAGGGATTTGCCAGATGATCGCCGGAATTAAGGGCGTCAAGCACAGCAAACGCAGTGAAAAAGCAGGCGGGCTCATCGTATGGGGCGCAATCGTGGCTGTATTCAGCGTCTTGAGCATCGTGATGAATCTGGTCAACGGCGGCGAGTTTAACGTCACAAGCGTTCTGACGGGCGTGGCCGTTCCGGCTTTGTACATCTACGGCGCGGTGCTCAATTCCAAGGCAGATGCACAGTACACCGCATAGTTTGAGAAGCAGACACAAAGGAGATTGGTACATATATGGGACTGTTCGATAAGAAATATTGCGATATTTGCGGAGAAAAGATCGGCTTACTTGGCAACCGCAAGCTGGAAAACGGGAATCTCTGCAAAAACTGTGCCAAAAAGCTCTCGCCGTGGTTCTCTGACCGGCGCAACAGCACCGTCGAAGAAATCAAGGCGCAGCTTGCCTACAGGGAAGCAAATCAGGAAAAGGTTGCGGCATTCCATACGACCAGAACGCTCGGCACGAACACCAAGGTGCTTCTGGACGAGGACGCGGGAAAGTTTATGGTAACAAGAGCAAGAGATCTGCAAGAGGCAAACCCGGATGTTCTGGACTTCGCGGACGTGACAGGCTGCAATCTCGACATTGACGAGAGCCGCTCAGAGCTCAAGCGCGAGGATAAGGACGGCAAGGAGGTCAGCTACAATCCGCCGCGCTATGAATACTCCTATGATTTTTACATCACCATATTCGTCAACAATCCCTATTTTGACGAAATGCGCTTCCAACTCAACTCCAGCTCTGTGGACATCACACCACCGCCCGCAATGCGTCCCGGCATGACGGCCCGCTGCAATCCGGAGACCAATGTTGAGTACCGCAATTACAAAAAGCTCGGCGAGGAGATCCGGCAGGTTCTGACGCAGGTCCGCAAGGATGTGCGGGAGAAGATCGAGCAGGCAGCCGCGCCCAAAGCGGCAGTCACCTGCCCCTACTGCGGCGCAACCACCACACCAGATGCAACCGGCTGCTGTGAATACTGCGGCGGCGCGGTGAATGGCTGAACCATCCATCAAACGAATATGAAGAAAGAAGGACTTAAAAAATGAGAAAGTATGTAGCATTACTCCTGATCGTGGTTACGCTCCTGACGCTTGCCGCCTGCGGCAGCAAGGATGCGCTGGCCGGAACATGGTCTGCCGAGCTTGGTGCAGACGGCGTGATCACATGGACGTTCAACGGAAAAGGCAAATGCACCATGGAGAATGCGTACATGAAGCAGAATGGCACTTATACCATTGACGGCGACCAGCTTACGGTAACGCTGGAGGCTTGGAGCGAACCGTCTACTTACACGTTCTCCGTGGATGGCAGCAGCCTTACCATGAATGAGAACTCCGGCTACGGCATCAGCGGCACTTTTGCAAAAAAATAAGCCGCGTAGAAACACAATACGTATCAGCCACCCACCGGACTTTAGAAAGGAGAAAACGTTATGGATAACCTTACTGGCAGCATAAAAGACGCCGCATTCGCGACCAGTCCCCGTGAATTTGATCTTTCCTATTCCACCACACTGGAGGAGATCATGGAGAAGCTCAATGCCCGCAGGGCAGCGTTCCAGATGCCGTTCCAGATCAAGGGCGGCATTCCCGGGCAACGCATCTCGTTTGAGAAAGAACCGAATGTGGACGTTGGTCTCTGGCTTTTCCTCAAGGACGGCACACACATCCGGATCCAGCCGGTTATTACGGAGGCCAAGATGTCGGTTGGCGGTATGCGCGTTGATAAGAACAGTGCGTTGCGCAAGGGCCTCAAGGGTGCGACAGTCGGCCTTGCAACGGAGCGCGGCGGCTATATCGACACCGTGACTGAGACCGTGAAGAAGATTTTGAACGGTGAGGAAGTGGAGGATTATGTCGCGCCAGAGGTTCCGGTCGAAACGAAGGACTGGCTGACAACGTTCCTGCTCTGCCTCTTCTGTGGTGGGCTTGGCGTCCACCGCTACTATGTCGGCAAGATCGGCACGGGTATTCTTTATACGCTGACGGCAGGTCTGTTCGGCATCGGATACCTTGTCGACTTTATCAAGATTCTCTGCGGCAAGTTTACCGATAAGGACGGGAACCTTATTCAGCGTGTAAAGAAATAAGGAAATCAAAATGGCTCATGTATGCACTCCTGTTTTTTGCCGGGATTTCGTGTTATTTTCTGGTGATCAGCAGATTTGTGCATCCTTGAAGGATATTGGGAGGGAATTATGAAACAGACGAAGACCAGGCTTCTATGCCTGCTTCTTGCGGCACTGATGCTGCTCAGCAGCCTCACCGCCTGCGGAAAGGATAAGGCGAAAGACTCCAATCTGATCAAGCTCGGTGACTATGAGCTGCTCTACAAGGGCGCGTGCATCATGGAAGATTCGGACGGAAATGACGCGATCGTTCTGACACTGGACTTCACAAACAACGGCAAGGAGAATGCGTCGTATCTTTGGAGCGTCGATGAAACAGTTATGCAAAACGGCGTAGAACTGGAAGCTGCGACCGTCTTTGCCGACTACGACACCTTTGAAACCGTGATAGAAGGCCAGTTTACAGACGTCGCTCCGGGCGCAACGCTGGAAGTTCGGACAGCATATCTGCTTCAGGACACGACCAGTCCAGTCGAGGCAACCTTCGAGCAGTTCCTCGGCAAGAAAAGCGGCAAAATTACGATTGACCCGACCACGCTCAGTCGTGAAGATGCCGCGAACACGGAAACGATGACGACGGATCCTGGCGCGGGAACGCCCGGAACAGACACGATGGCCACGACCGGCGACGCGCTGCTCGACTGGTGGAACGGCGAGTGGTACGGCTGGTGGAAGATGAGCGGCTGTTATGGCTACTATGAGAGCATGGAAGGAAACTGGTGGGATGTCTGCGGCGATATTGACATCGGTACGGACTACACTGGCACGATCACGCTTTGGGACGAGGACTACACAAGGTCCGATCCCATGGTCTCCGCACAGGTCAGTCTGAGCGAAGCCGGAACCGGCGAGCACGGCACGGTGATGTCCGAGGGCGGCTGGTTCACAAACGTGGCCCTGGAGCATGCGGACTGGATCGTCGATCCCGACCTTTTGGAATATGACGACATGATCTGGATCAGCGGCGACTATGAAGACGGCGATGACGAGTTCCACTACGACATCTATCTGCGCCCGTGGGGTCTGTACTGGGAGGACATGGACGAGAGCGGCTATCCCTACCGCTATACCGACTGGTATCTGCCGCTGATTGACGCGGGCAAGTCTATGCCGGATGCCATCGGAGAAGATGCGCCGGAGGAAGCTGTTCCGACGGAAGGCGCTCCGCTCACCCCGACGGACGCAATGGCCTCCGGCGGCGACGGCATCGTGACTGAGGAGCAGGTGCAGAAGGGCTACGTCTGGATGAACGAGGTCAATAATAATATTTTTGACGCTACTTACGATGATATCGTTGCCTACTTCGGCGTGGAAGGCCAGTTCGTCAAGGAAGAGTACAGCGACCACATGAAGGCAAACTACCGCTACTACAAATGGATCTCTGAGGACGACGACTCCCATTTCATCTACGTCAATTTTAAGGAAAACGAGTCGGGCGTTTATACGGTGAGCGCGTACAACACCAGCGGCTTCTCCGGCACAGAAGCCATAGAAAAGTATCTGGACATCGTGAAGGCCGAGGCCGCCGAGGCGAACAAGGCAGCGTCTGCAAACGCCGAGATGAAGGACTTCTCCGTGGAGATCGCCCAGTTTGCAAAAGACGATGTGAAGGTCAAGATCATGACGAAGATCCCGGTATCCGGCTGGTCGTTCGATGATAGTGGGCGCTGCCTGGTGGAAAACGAAGATCCCACAGCGTTTGGTGCGGGCGCCATCAGATTCGAGGTAAGAACCAATGTGGAGGACTTCGACTACTACAAGGACGACTTTGAAAACTATCAGGACATCGACGATCGCGTGATCGGCGGCATCACCTTCCGCGGCCGCACCTATAAGTACATCGGCTACGAATGGATTCAGTATATCGCGCAGCTTGACGACAGCCGCGCACTGTCCATCGGACTGACGAAATTGGAGTGCGTCCCGGGAACGATGCCTGACATCATTCTCACCAACATGACGTTCCAGTAAGGGCGGCGTCCTTCTGAGGATTTATATGAAAACCGGCTCCCGCTCCAATTTGGAGCGGGAGAATCCGGCTATTTGCGTTGGGAGTTTTCAGATACACCCTAGAAACGGAGGTGATGCTGTGAAGCTCAAGGCGTTCCTCATCATGGCAGGTCTATGGATAGGGCTGTTCGGTCTGACCGCCTGCGGCGGTGCTGACGTGCGTACCTATCAGTACCCGGAGACAGCGGTCCTTTTTAATGACTTCCACATCAAAAAAACCGTTTACAGCCCGGGGGTCATGAAGCTCTATTACCGCGGCGGGCAGTTCAAGGACACGCCCATCCGCTGCTACGACGCGAATTTTGAAGATCTGGGAGATCAGTTTGAATATTCCTTTCAAAACGGCGTTCTGACAGTTCAGGCGGATTTTGCAGAACAAATCAGCGGACTCACGATTGAGGATAAAGACCACGATACGGTCTATCATCTGCGCTATCTGGACTCTCCGCAGTTTGCGTGGCTGGCGGATACGTTCTGGCTGGACTACGGTATGATGACGATGGGCGACGAGGCGCGGTATTACAGCGACGCGGAACGGCAGGCACAGGCAGAGCGGGAGCGCGCCGAGCATGAGCAGACACGCGATGTTTTTGCGCTGCTCGAGGGCACGTGGATCTCCGAGGATGGTCTGCAAAAATATGTGTTTTCCACGGACGCAGACGGGAGCGAATTGCGTGCGGCGGAGCTGTGGTTCGACGAAACGGAGCAGAAGTGGAATGGCTGGGAGCTGTGCGTCGAGTCCGCGTTTCAGACGCCGTATTTCGGCGGAGAATACAGTGAGGACGTGGCGGAGCACCTGCAGCAGATCGTGCTGGGAAACAGCGATCATGCGGCGGCGGATCTGCACGTCCTGTACGATACGCAAAACGAGGTCATATTGGGCAGTGGGCTGACTTACCACAGAGAGTAGGACTACAGTGCCGTCAGGCACCGGCACAGGAAACGAGGAAAGAACATGGCAACACAAATCACAAATTATCAATGTCCCGCCTGTACGGGACCGCTCCATTTTGTAGGAGAATCCGGCAGGCTGGAGTGCGATTACTGCGGCTCAAGCTTCGATATCGCAGAAATTGAAGCGTTCTACGCAGAAAAAGAAGCGAAAGCGGCGAAAGCGGCGCAGAAGCAGGAAGAAACAGAAGCGGCTCAAAAATCTGCCGGAGCGGAAGAACAAAAGGCCGCCACAGACGGCTCTGACTGGGATGCCTCCGGTCTGAGCGAGGACTGGGGCGCGGACGCGGCCGACATGAAGGCCTACTGCTGCCCATCGTGCGGTGCGGAACTGCTCTGCGACGCGACGACTGCGGCCACATCTTGCCCATACTGTGGAAACCCGTCGGTACTTCCGGGGCAGTTCGCCGGCATTTTGAAGCCCGATTTTGTGCTGCCCTTCAAGCTGAGCAAGGAGGATGCCATCAAGGCATTGAAGAAGCACTATCTCAAAAAGCCTCTGCTGCCATCGACCTTCTCCAAAGCCAACCATCTGGAGGAGATCAAGGGTGTGTATGTACCTTTCTGGATGTACGACGGTGAGGCCAGCGGAAGTGCGCAATTCCATGCTACGCAGGTACATACCTACACCTCAGGAGATTATGAGATCACGGAGACAAGCCACTATGATGTGAGCCGTGCCGGTTCCATTGCCTTTGAAAAAATCCCAGTGGACGCATCGAGCAAAATGCCGGATGACTACATGGACTCCATCGAACCGTATGACTATGCAGATCTCAAGCCGTTTTCCACGGCATATTTGCCCGGATTTATGGCGGACAAATATGATGTGAGCTTTGAAGACAGCCGGGAGCGGGCGGACACGCGCTGCGCGGGCTCACTGGTGTCAGCGCTGGAGCGCACGGTGTCGGGTTATACCACCTGCAATGAAACGAGCCGGGATATCCACTTGAAGCGCGGCAAGGTGCATTACGCACTGCTTCCCGTCTGGATCCTGAACACAAGGTGGGAGGGAAAAGATTTCCTCTTTGCCATGAACGGTCAGACCGGCAAGCTTGTCGGCAACCTTCCGGTCAGCACGAAACGGGTAATTGGCCTGTTTGCGGCAATCGCGGCATCTCTTATTGCCATCAGTGTGACCGCGCTGCTGCTTTTGGCGCGTTAGGGAGGGCTGAGAAATGAAAAGAAGAATACGCTGTCTCCTGCTGGTGCTTCTGTTCTGCCTTGTGCTCTGCGTGGGCGCAGCTGCGGCTGAGCAGACAGGCGCACAGCTTTCTTACGTGACGGACGCGGCCGGACTTCTCAGCGAAAACGAAAATATGCTGCTGGAAAAGATGGCGGAAAGCGTCTCCAAAAAGTATGGTGTCGGCGTCTACATCGTAACCGTGGAGGACTATCGGGACTTCCAATCTGAAGGAGTCTATAAGGCGACCTACACCATCTACCATGAATACACCATGGGCGAAGGACCGAACCGCGACGGGATCATGCTCCTGCTCAGCATGGATGATCGCGACTGGGCAATGTTCTGCTACGGCTCACGCTGCGAGTATGCGTTCAACAGCTATGGTCAGGAGAAGCTGGAAAAGGTCTTCCTCGACAATTTCGGCGAGGACGACTGGTACGGCGGCTTTGAGGATTACGTCAAAGAATGCGGCGTCTATCTGGAAAAGGCTTCCGCAGGAAAGCCCGTCCGGGCGAGCTTGTTTTTTCCGATGCTTGTTGTAATCGGTCTTTCTCTGCTGGCGGCAATCGCGATCGTTGCTGTGATATGGCAGAAAATGGACAATGTATCAGAAAAAGTAACCGCAAACGCCTACGTCGCCGCGGGGCTCCGGCTTACGGAGCAAACAGATCGCTTTACCCATAAGACGACCTCCAGCCGGAAGATCGAGCGCAGCTCCTCCAGCGGCGGAAGCAGTTACAGCGAATCCGGCGGCGGCGGTTCCGGCCGAAGCGGGACATTCTGAAAGGAGCGGCCATGAAAACAACACCCAAACGAATACTCGCGCTGCTGTTGGCGCTGGGGTTGCTGCTGTCCCTCTGTGCCTGCGGGCAGAAGGAACAGACGGTGCCCGACGAACCTAAAATGAGTACAGATAAGGTTGATCTTCTCACAAAGGCTGATAAAAAAACACCGGAGAGACAGCCGGAAGAAGCAATATCGCAGAGCGACATGAGTGATCGCGTGTCACGCGACGAGGCGACGGAAACACAGCCGGTACAGTACGGATTTTCGCAGGAGGCAGAGGCCTCGCTTGGATGGCTGCGCGACCGGATCGACGTGACGGGCGTGATGTTCGGCGCGGCGTATCTCGGTTATGTCGGCGGGCTGTTTGACGAGGGCTTCGAGGCGGGCTTCCCCGCGTGGCTGTGGGAAACCAACGAGGCCATGCTGCTCAAATACCCCTTCATCGCGGAGATCGACGAGGAGCATATCATCGGCGGCGCGGGACATCTGTACTGCATCGTGCCGGTTGATGAGAACGCGACGCTTGCGATCAACCGTGTGCAGTGGAACGAAAAAACACAGACCGACGAGGTCACGGAGGTGCTCTACCGGTCAGAGAGCGGTGAGCCGGTGCTGCTCTTTGCAAATCTTGACGGTGTGGCATACGAGGCGGACACACAGCTATTCATCACCGACAGCAATAATACCTACGAGTGGTATCCGGGTCTCAACGCGGAAAGCAGACTTGCGCCGGCGCTTTCGTATGATTACCACATCTGGGACTTTACGGAGTATACCTGGCAGTATGCACCGCCGAGTCTTGCGCAGTGGCTTGCTGACGGCTGGGGTGGCGTGACCGCACTCTCTCTTGCAGGCTCGGAAAGCTACGGTATGGGCTGGTTCTATCAGACGATGGTAGGGCAGACAGACCGCGTTGCGTATTTTTCTCTTCGCTTCTATCACGATGATGAGAGCGGAGGCTCTGTCGATCTGGAGTGGAGCTACGAGGGCAGCAGCGATTTTGAAGAGATGTGGAGCGGCTTCTGGACGATCGAGTCGGTGATGGACGGACCGAGCTATGTGACGCTCAGCTTGTCGCTTGTGGGCGGTAATCGCTATGAGACCTCGGATGGACCGTTTTATATGTCTGAGACCTATCCCCTCCTGATCAGCCCGAGCGGCACGGAGCTGATGGTCGGCGCGGGTGAGAACGGCATTTGCCTGCCGTTCATGTCGCAAAGCACAACGGCATGTGTGCTGACACAGGCCGTAGGATAGAAGGCGTGCAGGGAGCCAACTGCTTTGAGGTTTGCATTTACAAATTCTGTTTGGTAGCAATCTACCGTTCAGGTCTGTGTCCGTGACAATAATCTGTTCGGTTCACAGTATCAATGCACGCTGCCGCTCAAGACACAGCCCCCTTCAGAAATTGCCGCTGCAGCATTTCGGAGTTTTAAGAAGCTGTAGATGTCACCGTCCTCATCCCGCAGAGCGCGATTCAGGGGCAGACCTTCCAGCTTGCCTTCCTCGTTGCAGACTAAGGCAACCGGGTCTTCGTAGGGATAAATTGCCTCGATGTAGCCGCCGACCTCATGCTGCAAGGACTCCAGACCGGAGTCAATCTCCTTCACATAAGGCTCCTTTCCCGGCTCAACAATGAGAACGGCGATGGTGCTGTCACGCTCGGCGTCTTCCCCTGAGCCGGTGATCCGGTATTCGTCGGGAATATCGTCCAGCTCACCGTTAAACTGTCTGTCCCAGCGTTCGCTTGCGACGCGGACATAGCCTTCATCGGTGAAGCGTCCCTGCTCATCCATCG
>ERZ772880.3488-NODE-3488-length-10671-cov-56.986436_pt1 | contig 10671 bp, 9 predicted proteins | sample MGYA00580577_ERZ772880 | MGnify/ENA primary metagenome ERZ772880 (study PRJEB29015, sample SAMEA2737705) | human gut metagenome | biome: human gut; feature: human-associated habitat; material: faeces | place: China | collected 2012 ... | reverse complement strand
TGCATGCTTACTTACCATTTCTGCCCGCTGTCAAATCCAGTCAACCCCATGACTTTGTAACGGTCTGAAATTTAAAAGATTGCGTAACTCATTGCTAAGTAGGGAGGGTGAAAAAGGGATAAATGCTACTTTATTTTTCATCCTCTACCGCTTTCTTTGGCCCAAAGATACATATTCTTTTATTAGCAATCACCATATATTTACAAATATTAGCTAATACTGACTTTTCGTGATAAAAACAATAATCTTCCATACATAGAATATGTGCACCCCATTGTCATCAATGTTCAAACAGCTACCAAAGCCAGTATCCGTTGACGGAATTACCCCCTGCAAGAGGGAATATCTATCTTCTGTAATGGATATTTGCACAAAAGAGATGGGAAATTAACGGAAAAAGTCTCTGAAGTTAACTGAAAAACCGGAAAGAATTAAGGAAGCAATCTATCCCAAACTTTGGTTTTTTCATACCCAGCCTTGGGATGTCTAAACCAAGGTTTGGTTTAGACATCCCAAGGTTGAAAAGAAAGTTCTTCCGTACAAGCAACAATTCCGCCAACAGATTCCTATTATATAAATACACCCTCGTTTAACAGATGTAGCCGTAATACTTGTATACACCGCGATTGCATCTACTTTTCAGGTTATTATAGTGTTCTCTCTTTCTTTTTAAAAGTGAATGATATGTTTCGTCTAATAATGATTTGAATTCCCCGGTAGCGTCTTGGAGGATATTTTTAGTAAGAGGAAGACCCTTCGGACAATAAAAGCCGATACTTCGGACTATTTTATCCCTTTATTTCACACATTAGCCGTATTTTTGTCAACAAAAGAAACAATAATAACCAAGAGATTTTTAGAACATATCATGAAGAACCTTATTGCCCTAACCCTGCTGCTTGGAGGAAGCACACTGCTCTGCGCACAAAAGCCTGCCAAAACACCGGCAACCTACAAGCCGGTGAAAAGTGAAATGTACCGCAAAGGTTGGATAGACTTCAACAAAAACGGAGTGAAAGACGTGTACGAAGACCCCTCCGCCCCGCTCGAAGCACGCATCGAAAACCTGCTGCAACAGATGACGCTGGACGAAAAGACCTGCCAAATGGTCACCCTCTACGGTTACAAACGTGTACTGAAAGACGACCTCCCCACCCCCGAATGGAAAGAGCTGCTCTGGAAAGACGGTATCGGCGCCATCGACGAACACCTGAATGGCTTCCAGCAATGGGGGCTGCCTCCCTCGGACAATGCCTACGTCTGGCCCGCCTCGCGCCACGCCTGGGCACTGAACGAGGTGCAACGGTTCTTTGTGGAAGATACCCGTCTCGGTATCCCCGTAGACTTTACCAACGAAGGCATACGCGGCGTGGAAAGCTACCGCGCCACCAACTTCCCCACCCAACTGGGACTGGGACATACCTGGAACCGTGAACTGATTCGCCAAGTAGGACTCATCACCGGACGCGAAGCCCGCATGCTGGGCTACACCAACGTCTACGCCCCCATCCTCGACGTAGGACGCGACCAGCGCTGGGGACGCTACGAAGAAGTTTACGGCGAATCTCCCTACCTCGTAGCCGAACTGGGCATCGAAATGGTGCGCGGCTTGCAGCACAACCACCAAGTGGCCGCCACCGGCAAGCACTTTGCCGCTTACAGTAACAACAAAGGCGCCCGCGAAGGCATGGCACGCGTGGACCCGCAAATGTCGCCGCGCGAAGTGGAAAACATACACATCTACCCCTTCAAACGCGTCATCCGGGAAGCTGGCATGCTGGGCGTAATGAGTTCGTACAACGATTACGACGGCATCCCCGTGCAGGGCAGCTACTACTGGCTCACCACCCGCCTGCGTGGCGAAATGGGATTCCGTGGCTACGTCGTATCCGACAGTGACGCCGTAGAATACCTCTACACCAAGCACGGCACCGCCAAAGACATGAAAGAAGCCGTCCGCCAAAGCGTGGAAGCCGGGCTGAACGTACGCTGCACCTTCCGCTCGCCCGACTCCTTCGTCCTTCCCCTCCGCGAACTAGTGAAGGAAGGCGGACTGAGCGAAGAAGTCATTAACGACCGTGTGCGCGACATCCTCCGGGTAAAGTTCCTCATCGGTCTGTTCGATGCCCCCTACCAGACAGACCTTGCCGGTGCCGACCGTGAAGTGGAAAAAGAAGAGAACGAAGCCATCGCCTTGCAGGCATCCCGCGAGTCCATCGTTCTGCTGAAGAATGCCGGTGAGCTGTTGCCCTTAGACATCAACTCCACCAAGAAGATTGCCGTCTGTGGTCCCAATGCCAACGAAGAAGGCTACGCGCTGACCCATTACGGCCCCCTTGCCGTAGAGGTGACCACTGTACTGGAAGGCATTCAAGAAAAGACAAAAGGCAAGGCAGAGGTGCTCTACACCAAAGGCTGCGACCTAGTGGATGCCCACTGGCCCGAAAGTGAAATCATAGACTATCCTCTGACCGACGACGAGCAAGCCGAGATAGACAAAGCCGTAGAAAATGCCCGCCAAGCTGATGTTGCCGTCGTAGTATTGGGCGGTGGACAACGCACCTGCGGCGAAAACAAATCGCGCACCAGCCTCGACCTGCCCGGCCGGCAGTTGCAACTGCTTCAAGCCATACAAGCCACGGGCAAGCCCGTCGTACTGATACTCATCAACGGACGCCCGCTCTCCATCAACTGGGCAGACAAGTTCGTCCCCGCCATCCTCGAAGCCTGGTATCCCGGCTCCAAAGGCGGAACGGCCCTGGCCGACATCCTCTTCGGCGACTACAACCCTGGTGGAAAGCTGACAGTGACCTTCCCCAAGACCGTAGGGCAAATCCCCTTCAACTTCCCCTGCAAACCTTCTTCACAGATAGACGGCGGTAAGAATCCGGGGCCCACGGGCAACATGTCACGCATCAACGGAGCACTGTACCCCTTCGGTTACGGCTTAAGCTACACCACCTTCGAGTACTCCGACCTCGACATCACTCCCCGAGTCATCACCCCGAACGAGTCTGCCACCGTCCGCCTGAAGGTGACCAACACCGGCAAACGTGCCGGAGATGAAGTAGTGCAGCTCTATATCCGCGACGTACTGAGCAGCATCACCACCTACGAAAAGAATCTTGCAGGCTTCCAGCGCATCCACCTCGAACCGGGCGAAGCCCAGGAGCTGTCCTTCACCATCGACCGCAAGCACCTGGAGCTTCTGGACGCCGACATGAAATGGGTGGTGGAACCCGGCGACTTCGTGCTCATGGCCGGCGCCTCTTCCGAAGACATCCGCCTGAACGGAACGCTGACCGTAGAAGACTACCAGACCCGTGCCAAAGCCATTGAAGCCCAAAAACCAGCAAAGCGTGTGAGTGCCAGCACCAACCCAGAGGATGCCGAAAACGTGCTCGACGAAAAAATCAATACCGCATGGCAAGGAAATAAGGGAGATTATATTACCTTTGCCTTGAAGAACGGAGCCAAGGTAGATAAAGTTGCCATTGCCTTTACACGTGACAACAACCTGCCGGCAACCTTCGAAATCCAGCTCTCGGGCGGTGGCGGACAGTTCCTCACCGTATATTCGGGCACCGTCAGCGAATACGGCAAACTGATTTCCTATCCGTTCAAAGGCACTACCGCCAGCGACCTCCGCATCGTGCTGAACGATGACCGCGTCAGTATTGCCGAAGTTAAATTTTAATGTGCTAATGTGCCAATATGCTAATGTACCAATGACCATGCAGCATATACAGCGCAGCCAATTAGCACATTAGCATATTGGCACATTAACACATTAAATTAATGAAAACACTTCTTTTCTGTATGCTCGGATTAGGTTTGACAGCATGTGGCTCTTCTCCAAAGGGCACTAACGGTGACCAGGACGAACTCGCCATGCTAATAGGTACTTACACGAATGGCTCAAGCAAGGGTATCTATACCTTCCGCTTTAATCAGGAGACGGGAACAGCCGTTCCGCTCAGTTCAGCGGCATTGCCCAATCCCTCCTACCTCGTCCCCTCGGGAGATGGCGAATTTGTCTATGCCGTCAGTGAAATGAACGACAGCACAGCAGCCCTCAGCTCCCTTGCCTTCGACCGGGAAACGGGAGAACTGCGCCTGCTGAACACCGTTCCCACCTTCGGCGCCGACCCCTGCTACGTGGCCACCAATGGCCGGGAAGTGTTGACAGCCAACTACAGCGGTGGAACCATGTCCGTTTTTCCTTTACAGAAAGACGGCACTTTGGCTCCTGCAGACACGCTCTTTCAAGGCTCTGCCACCGGTCCCGACGCCATACGGCAAGCCACTCCCCACATCCATTGCACGGTCTTTTCACCGGACGGAAAGTATATCTTCGCCACCGACTTCAGTGCCGACCGCATCCTGCGCTTTGTGATGCACCCCGACAACCCTATTCCTCATGCTTCTCTGGAAGCCGTTGGCATTGAGGCAGATTCCGGCCCGCGCCATCTGACATTCAGCCCTAACGGGAAGTTTGCCTATCTCATCACCGAACTGTCCGGTAAGGTCATTGCCTTCAGTTACGACGACGGCCGCCTGGAACAGATACAGACTATCACAGCCGACACCGTAGCCGCCCGTGGAAGTGCAGACATCCACCTCAGTCCGGATGGGAAATACCTCTACGCCAGCAACCGTCTGAAAGAAGACGGCATCGCCATCTTTGCCGTGAATCCCGAAAATGGGACCTTGGCAAAGGTAGGTTATCAGCCCACCGGCATCCATCCCCGCAACTTCAACATCACGCCCAACGGTAAATACTTGCTTGCCGCCTGCCGCGACAGCAATGTCATTCAGGTATACAAACGAAACGAAGTTACCGGACTCTTGGAAGATACTCATCAGGACATTGTAGTCGACATGCCGGTTTGCGTACAGTTCGTCAGCTCTGTTAATAATTTATAAAGCAATATTTAGCAAAGATAACTTCATTAACTTTGTCCCTTAGCTAAATCAGTCTAAACGAATGTACATTATGAAGAAGAATATATTGATGCTCTCAGCTCTGTTCTTGTCTACCACTGCCCTGGCGCAAACAGACGTAACCACCGGTGTGATGCGTGGCAAAGACTACGGAGTGACTTATATGTTGCCCAAAACAGAAATAGAAATCGTATTGCAAGCCACCAAGCATACCTACACTCCCGGAGAATTTTGCAGATATGCCGACCGCTATCTGCGTCTCAACAACGTGTCTGCCGAACCCGAGGAGTTCTGGACACTGGATAAGATAGAAACCCGCATAGCCGGTGTACCGGATAAGGACAACGTCTATTTCGTGAAGATGAAAGACAAGACCGTAGCACCCCTTATGGAGCTTACCGAAGACGGAATTGTCCGCTCCATCAACATTCCGTTCAGCGGTAAGCCTGCTGCCAAGACGCCCGAAGCCAAAGCCACCGAAAGCAGCATTGACCCACGCAGTTTTCTGACGGAAGAAATACTGATGTCCAACTCCAGTGCCAAGATGGCCGAGCTGGTGGCCAAGGAAATATACAGCATCCGCGAAAGCAAGAATGCCCTCCTGCGCGGCGAAGCAGACAATATGCCCAAGGACGGCGCCCAACTCAAGCTGATGCTTGACAATCTGAACCAGCAGGAAACGGCTATGACGGAAATGTTCTCGGGCAAAATAAAGAAAGAACCCAAGACATTCACCATCCGGCTGACGCCTAAAGAGATGAAAGATGAGGTGGCTTTCCGTTTTTCCCGAAAGCTGGGAGTGGTGGCCAATAATGACCTTGCCGGTGAACCGTATTATATCAGCGTCACCGACCTCAAAAGTCCCGATGTATCTGCCACCGAGGAAGGCAAAAAGAAAGTGGACGGTGTAGCCTATAACCTTCCGGGCAAGGCACAAGTGACATTGATGTATAACAATAAGAAATTGTTTGACGACCAACTTCCCATTACCCAATTCGGCACCGTAGAATACCTCGCACCGGTACTGTTCAACAAGAATTCTACCATCAAAGTGCTGTTTGATACGGCAACGGGAGGATTGATAAAAGTGGATAGGGAATAAAGGAATTCTAATTCCGGATTGTCAACTGGATAAATCCATCCTTACGCAACTGCATTACGTAGGCGGTGACCCGGGGAATATAATTCTCTTCCTCCCCAAAGTGCCTGGCAAGTAGAGAGATGATTTCGCGCACGGTACGATGTCCATCTATCAGATTCCAGACAGCTGTACCGTGTTCTTCCAGCCTCACATGGATGTCAGGAGACATCCCCTTCGGCAATAAAAAACGACGCATCCATTCGTATTTAAACCGTGGGTAGGCGAGTACGGCGCACTCACCTTCCCATTCGGTTGTTATATGTCCACAGCGGACCGGAACAGCGTCCAACAGACTTACTTTTCCTTCGGGTATTTCCATCATACGGTATCCGCTTTTCCTATTATTTCTGAATATTAGGCTCTTCCAGCTTATAACCATACTTCTTGTCTGCCTTCTTCAGCAGTAGAGCCACTATAAGGGACAAGCAGGCAATACCGGTAAAAATGCACATAGGCACCGTATAGTCATACATATTCGTTCCATCTGGTTTCTTGCCGGATATACAATAGGCATCAAGCACCCACCCTATCAATGTAGGAATACCCCAAAGACCGATATTCTGGATAAAGAAAATCAATGCGTATGCCGTACCCAACTGGCTTACCGGGAATATCTTGGCCACAGCCGGCCACATGGCAGAAGGTACCAGCGAGAAAGCGATACCCAAAATTATCATCAGCACAATAGCTACCAGCCAATAGTTTATATCGGGAATAGCATAAATGAAATGCACACATATCAGCATGGCCGAGCCCAGCAGCATGATAGATGCGGACTTGCCCCGCTTGTCAATGAAACCACCAAAGACCGGAGTCAGAATCAGCGCTCCCAATGCCGGAAGTCCGGCAAATGTACCGGCCACATTCTCATTGATACCGTATTTGATAATCATCAACTCGGAAGCAAACTTCTGGAATGGGAATACACAAGAGTAGAACAATACACACAGCAATGCTATCAGCCAGAAACCGGGATTGACCAGAATATTCTTCACATCCTTAAAAGAGAACTTCTCTTCCTCATCTTCCGTACCGGCAGCAATGGCAGCAGCTTCCATCTGTTTGTCCAGCTTCTTGTCCATCACTGCAAAGATGAAGAAAGCAATCATACCGCCCAACAACAGAACCAAACCCAACAACACCGGTGTGGAAATACCGAAAGCACGGGCCAAAGGAATGGCTACGGCATAACCGGCTTGCGAACCGATACGTGCTAAAGCGACTTGTACCCCCATAGCCGTGGCAAGCTCTTTCCCCTTAAACCACTTGGCTATGATTTTGGAAACTGTAATACCGGCGACCTCCGCTCCTACTCCAAAAATGGAATAACCGGCAAAAGCAACAAACACACCCGTTTTATAGCCAAATATTTCATTGATTCCGAATAAAGTCGCGTCGGCACCGGCAAGTCCCGTCATTGCATAGTATTCAAGTGCTGTACCACCTACCATCAGGATAGTTGCCAGCTTTCCGGTGAAACGGATACCAAAGCGGTCGAGGATTAATCCTCCCCAAATCAACATCAGGAAAAAAACATTCAGAAAACTATAACCACCGGTAAAGAATCCGAAATCGGTACTCGACCAAGCCAAGTCCGTTTCCAACATTGTCTTCAACGGTGCTACCACGTCGTTTACATAATAAGCTGCCATCATCGTGAAGGCAACAATCACCAATGCCCCCCAACGGGTAGCCTTGGAATCATTCAATTTAAGTTTGAGTTGTTCTGTCATTGTACTATTTGGATTTCAATTTATTAATCAGATTGCATAAATTGCTGACAAAGGTAAATAAATACTTCATCAAAACGAAAAAAGGCTGACACCTTTTCAGTATCAACCTTTCTCTTATTTTTCCAAGCGGGAGTCATCCACAATATCCTTATCTTATTCTGCTGCAGGGGCTTCTGCTGCAGGAGCAGGAGCTTCAGCCGGAGTTGTAGCTGCAGGGGCCTCCGATTGCGGATTCATAGCCTCTCACTTACTCATTTCTTTCTGGATCGTTGCAATTCGGATCGCTGCATCCGGATGGGAAGAATAGAAGGCCGAGTACAGCGGATCAGGTGTCAGCGTAGCGGCATTGTCGGAGAAAAGCTTGACTAATGCACTAATGAGGGCACTTCCGCTGCTGTACCGGACGGCAAACGCGTCGGCTTCAAATTCATGTTTGCGTGAAAACAGGCTCGTCAGAGGAGCAAGCGGGAACAAGAAAACCGGAACCGCAACAGAGAAGAGGATCAGGGCGACTCCGTGGCTTGCTCCGTGCGAAAGGTTGACCCCTAAGCCTTCATAGAACCATGAGCATTCCGCAAGGACGGAGAGTATCCAAAAGAAAAGCAGTGAGAAGATAAAGCTGAAAGCCATCATCTTATAGATATGGTGCAGCTTGTAATGTCCCAGTTCGTGAGCCAAGACCGCTTCGGTTTCTTCCGGCGTCATTTTGCTGAGCAGTGTGTCGAACAATACAATGCGCTTATTTTTCCCAAAACCGGTCATGTAGGCGTTCCCCTTGGCGCTTCGTTTAGAGGCATCCATAACAGACAGGCCCTTAGAGGCAAACCCGATTCGGCTAAGCAGTCCCTCCAATCGGCTTTTGAGTTCGCCTTCGGGCAGAGGAGTAAATTTATTAAAGAGCGGAGCGATAAAAGTCGGATATATCCATTGGACCGCCAGAATGAAGAAGATGTAGGCGAGCCAAGCCCAGAACCACCAGAAAGCTCCTGCTGCATTCCAAATCCAAAGAACAGCCGAGAGAATGGGAATACCTAGAATCAAACTTAATATCCCTGAAAGAAGAAGGTCTTTGACGAAGCGTGCCGGAGTCGTAGTGTTAAAGCCGTATTTTGCTTCAATCCTAAATGTCGAATACCAGGAGAAGGGAAGGTCGATCAGAGAAGAAAGGAGTGCGTAGCCCAAAATAATAACGATCTGGGCCAAAATATCTGCGCCGAACCAACCGTAGACTTCTCCGTAGATCCATTGAATCAGTCCGCCGAAGGTAGCGATTAAAACAAAGCCTAAGTCGGTGATGCGAGTGAGCTGACCGAACTTAATTCGCTCAACCGAGTAATCAGCGGCTTTTTGATGGGCCTCCAAAGAGATTTTGCCGGCGAAGGCGAGAGGGACCGCCCCGCGATTCCTCAGAATCGATTGGACCTGACGGCGGTCAAGATAGTATTTGCTACGAATTTGTAGTTCAGAATGTAGCCTTTTTCGAAAAGAATCTTAGTGATTTCCTTTTTCAAATTTGAGGCAGGCACTTCTACTACTCTGTGCTTTGCACTAATTGCATTTCTCAATCTGGTGAGATAATCTGCGATTGGATCTGTCATATAATAATAAATTAAATTAATCAGGACTACCCTGACAATATTTAAAAATAAAAAGAATTACCAGCTTGCTTTCTTTACGCCCGGAATCAAACCATTAGAAGCCATTTCGCGGAACTGAATTCTTGAAATTCCGAACTGACGAATATAGCCTTTAGGACGACCGGTCAATTTACAACGGTTGTGCAAACGAATAGGATTAGCATTCTTAGGAATAGCCTGTAATTTCTGAGCAGCTTCAAAAGCTTCAGCAGGATCACCTGAGTTGACAATCTTTTTCAACGCAGCACGTTTTTCAGCATATTTGGCTACAAGTTTGGCTCTTTTTACTTCACGAGCCTTCATTGATTCTTTTGCCATAATATATTAATCTTTTTTTGAGTTTTTAAACGGTAAACCAAATTCCTTCAACAAAGCATAACCTTCTTCATCTGTCGGAGCAGAAGTTACAAAGGTAATATTCATTCCGAGAATTTTAGTAATACTATCGATATTTATTTCAGGGAAAATGATTTGTTCCTGAATACCCAATGTATAATTACCTCTTCCATCGAACTTGCTTTCGATACCTTTGAAGTCACGAATACGTGGCAAAGCAACACGAACAAGTTTTTCAAGGAACTCATACATTCTTTCACGACGCAAAGTCACCATTACGCCAATCGGCATTTTCTTACGTAACTTAAAGTTAGCGATATCTTTACGTGAAACTGTTGCAACAGCTTTCTGACCAGTAATTGCTGTTAACTCATTAATAGCAACTTCAATAATCTTCTTATCAGCAACAGCCATACCCAATCCTTGATTGATAACAATCTTCTTAAGTACGGGGATCTGCATTGTTGAAGAATATTGGAACTGATTCTTCAATGCAGGCGCAATGCGCTCTGCATATTCTTTCTTAAGGCTAGCAGTATTACTCATTATTTAATCTCCTCTCCTGATTTTTTAGCATAACGAACAAATGTTCTACCATCAGAACTTTCTCTTCTTCCCACACGTGTTGGCTTGCCTGTTTTAGGATCAACCAAATTCAAGTTTGAGATATGTATAGCAGCTTCCTGCTTTACGATACCACCCTGAGGGTTCTTTGCATTAGGTTTGGTACTTTTCGATACCATATTGATACCTTCTACAAGTGCACGTCCTTCTTTAACAAGAACTTTCAGCACACGGCCAGTTTTACCTTTATCTTCACCAGAGTTTACGTAAACTGTATCGCCTTTTTTAATATGTAATTTACTCATTACTTAAATCT
>ERZ772880.3478-NODE-3478-length-10726-cov-3.981164_pt1 | contig 10726 bp, 22 predicted proteins | sample MGYA00580577_ERZ772880 | MGnify/ENA primary metagenome ERZ772880 (study PRJEB29015, sample SAMEA2737705) | human gut metagenome | biome: human gut; feature: human-associated habitat; material: faeces | place: China | collected 2012 ... | reverse complement strand
ACGAATGAAGGTGTTCGGAGATCCGCGCGCCAAGGCGAAGGTGCGCCGCTACATCGTCTGGGGCATCGAGGATGGCATCGTCTGCGCGAGCTTCCTCGGCGGCATTGCGCTGGCCGGGTGGGTTTTTCACGTGATCTTCACGGCGCTGGGGGTAGCATGATGCAGCACCTGACGATCGAACCGCCGGTTGAGCCCCCGGCCTACACCTGCCCGCGCTGCCCGGTGTGCGGCGAGGAGGTGGACAGCTACTACAAGGACAAGTGGGGAAACATCGTCGGCTGCCCGGAATGCGTGCAGGAGGTAACATCGTGGGAGACGTGAGCGGCGACATCTACATTCGCGGCGGCATCCCGCGAAGCCGCTATTGCCGCAGCTGCGCGCACTATCAGGTGCTCTCCGGCTGTAGCAATAGCAGGGGCGGGCCCGGCGCACGGGCGTGCCTGTACATACTCGACACAGGCCATCGGCGGGGATGCTTGCCGGGATACGGATGCACGAAGCGCATCACGCCTGCGGAATTCGCGGCGACGCGCGGAGGGCGGGAAATCATGCGGCAAAGGGTGCGCAGTGCCTCCGGAGGCGCGAAAAACAAGGGAAGGGGAAGGAAGAAATGATCAGGAAGATATCGACCGTCGGCATGACGGACGAGCAATGGCACGCAGAGCGGCGCAAGAGCATCGGCGGCAGCGACGCCGGGACGATCCTCGGGCTGAACAAATACAGCTCGCCCTACGCGCTGTGGGCCGAGAAGACCGGCCGCGTGACACCGGAGGACATCAGCGACCGCGAGGCGGTGCGGCTGGGGCACGACCTGGAGGACTATGTGGCAAAGCGTTTCGCCGAGGCGACCGGAAAACGGGTGCGGCGGGAAAACCACTTTCTCGTCAACAGCGACTATCCCTTCGCGCACGCGCTGCCGGACCGCATGGTGATCGGCGAGGATGCCGGGCTGGAATGCAAGACAACCTCCAGCTTCGAGATCCCGAAGCAGTGCGCCGAGGGTGAATTCCCGGCGGTGTGGTATTGCCAGATCATGCACTACATGATGGTGACGGGCGCGCCGGTATGGTATCTCGCGGTGCTGTGCTTTGGGCGGGGATTTTACTGGTTTCGCATGGAGCGCGACGAGGGCGAAATTTCGGCTCTTGCGGCTGCCGAGCAGGAGTTTTGGGATTATGTACGGAGCGGGGCAGAACCGCCTGTGGACGGAACGGACGCGACAGCGGAGGCGCTGCGCACGCTCTATCCCGACAGCAGGAACGGCGAGACGTGCGACCTCGGTGCGGTGCAGTCGGCCGTGCGCAGCTACACGGCGCTCGGCGAGCAGATCGACGAGCTCAAGCGGCTGCAGGCGGAGCAGGCGGCGACCATCCAGCAGTTTATGGGCACGGCAGAGAAGGGGCTGTGCGGCGATGTGGCGATCACATGGAAGACGCAGCAGCGCAGCACCTTCGACCGGAAAAAATGGGAGGCGGCGCACGGAGCGATCCCGCGCGAATACTTCAAGACGTCGCAGGCGAGGCCGTTTCGGGTGACGTGCCGATGACGCCGTCGACACCATGCAGGGAGTGCCCTGGCAGGTATCCCGGATGCCACGCACGCTGTGACCGCTACGCCGCATTCCGGCGCGGGAAAGACGCGGCAAATCTGGCACGGCAGCGCGACAACGATATCCTGCGCTACATACGCGAAAACCACGAAAAACGAGTATATGTGAAAAAACAACCATGAGAAAGGGAGACGAAGAAATGGCATATGCGTCAAACATGATGCGGATCGACGCCGAGCGGCTGCGCCGGTTTGCTGCGAAGAACGGAGGACTCGCACACATCTCCAGACAGATGGGTTTCGGCGAAAGCTACCTGTCAACGATTATCACCCGGCAGCGGATGCGCCAGTCTACGGCAAATCAGCTCAGCGCTATGTACGGCGTGCCGGCGGATTTCTTTCTGGCACGGGAGCCGGAAAAGCCAAAGGCGGCCGCGCCGCAGGCGAAACAGATGGGATACGCGCTGCGGCTGCAGGCGACGGACAAGCAGGTCTTCCTGCTGCTGGAACACGACGGCGAGAAGGTCGGCAGCGCATACTCGAAGCGAAAAGACAGCAGCGAGCTGGCGCTGACGCAGGCGATCAGCTACGCGGCACACATGATCTACAAGTTTTGCGAGCAAAAAACGCTGCAGGAATCTATGGAGGGTAAGTAAAAATGGAAAATAATCTGATCCAGAAGCAGGGCGGCCAGATGAGCGCCGCGAAGGCCGAGAAGAAGACGATGCAGGCATACATCAAGGCGATGGAGCCGGCGATCAAGAAGGCGCTGCCGAGCGTGATCACGCCGGAGCGGTTCACGCGCATGGTGCTCTCGGCGCTGTCGTCCACGCCGAAGCTGGCCGAGTGCTCGCCGCAGTCGTTTCTCGCGGCGATGATGACGGCCGCGCAGCTTGGCGTGGAGCCGAACACGGCGCTGGGGCAGGCGTACCTGCTGCCGTACCGCAACCACGGGAACATGGAGTGCCAGTTCCAGCTCGGCTACAAGGGCCTGATCGACCTGGCATACCGCAGCGGAGAGGTGAGCGTGATTCAGGCGCACACGGTGTACGAAAACGACGTGTTCGAGTACGAGCTGGGAATGGATCCGAAGCTGCGGCACGTACCGGCAAAGGCCGACCGCGGCGAGGCCGTCGCCTACTACGCGATGTTCAAGACCAAGGACGGCGGCTATGGCTTCGAGGTGATGAGCGTGGACGATGTGCAGCGGCACGCGCAGCGCTACAGCAAGAGCTACGGGAGCGGATCGAGCCCGTGGCGCTCCAACTTCGACGAGATGGCAAAGAAGACCGTGCTCAAGCGCGCGCTGAAGTATGCGCCGCTGAAGTCTGACTTCGTGCGCGGTGTGGCGCAGGACGAGACGATCAAGGCCGAGCTGAGTGACGAGATGTACGCCGTGCCGGACGAGACGGTCTTCGAGGCCGAAGGCGAGGAGATCGACAGCACGGCCGTGGACACGGAAACGGGCGAGGTGATCGACAGTGCTGAATAAAATCGTGATCATGGGCCGCCTGACGCGCGACCCGGAGATGCGCCAGACCGGGAGCGGGACGCCGGTGACGTCCTTCTCCCTCGCGGTCGAGCGGGACTACAGCGGCAGGGACGGCGGCGAGAAGCAGACGGATTTTATCGACGTTGTGGCATGGCGGCACACGGCGGAGTTCGTCGACAAATACTTCGCCAAGGGCGATATGGCCGCCGTGAGCGGCCGCCTGCAGATCCGCGACTGGACGGACAAGGACGGCAACAAACGCCGCAGCGCCGAGGTCGTGGCGGACAGCGTCTACTTCGGCGGAAGCAAGCGCAGAGAGGCAGACGCAGCGCCCGCTGCATACGATGCGCGCCCGGTCGCTGTGCAGCCGACGGAGGCCGACATGGAGCGGCTCGACGCGCTGGTGAGCGCATACGACAACGTCACATACGCAGATGACACTGACGGCGGAGACCTGCCGTATTAAGGAGGGCGGAGCACATGGCATGGATCGAACTGCATCAGACGCTGCCGACGAATCGCAAGACGATGCGGTTCAAGCGCCTGCTGAAAATCAAGACGCCGCAGGCCGTCGGCCATATGTGTATGCTGTGGCTCTGGGCAATCGACAACGCTCCGGACGGGGATCTTTCCCCGTTTGGCGCCGACGAGATCGCAGAGGCCGGCGGCTACACGGGCAAAGACCCGCACGCATTTGTGGACGCACTGGTCGGAGCAGGGTTCGTGGACGACGACGGCACATCCCTGATGATCCACGAGTGGTATGACTACGTCGGCAATCTGGTGGACAAGCGCGCGATCACCAAGGCGCAGAACCGCGAACGCGCGCAGAGATACCGCGACAAGCGCAAGCAAATGAGCGTGACGGAAAGCGTGACGGAGCGTGACGATGTAACGCGGCGTAACGCTGACGTAACGCGTGACGCGAGCGCACGCGCAGCGTTACGTAACGCTGACGTAACGACCCTATACAGTACAGTACCGTACAGTACCTATACAGTACCCTGTATTTCTGAAGAAAGAAAGGTAAAAGAAAGAACCCCGGAAGCCCGGCAAGAGACCGACGTGACGCCTCCGGAAGCTGTCCGGCCTGACGTGCTGGAGACGAAAAACAGACTGATCGTGCAGGCGGATATGCCGAAGGGCCGGAAGCTGGACGAACTGCCGGAGGGGATGCGCCTTGCAGACCTGCCGTTTATCCGGCTCTGGCGCAGCAAGGGACGCGACGTGCGCACGGACACGGTAACGCTGGCCATCGACACGTACCTGCGGGAGCGGCCTGCACAGCCGGACGAAAAGGCGGGTGAGGCGCGTGCCGAGCGGTAGCTACCGGCAGGTGTACGTTAAGTGCCCTTTTTACCTGTATGACGACGGCGCGAGGCGCATCTGCTGCGAAGGGATCGCGCCGGAGACGACTGTGGCGACGATGTTTCGGCACCGAAGCCAGATGCAGCAGCAAATGCGGATCTTCTGCGAGAACGCATTCACCTGCTGCGAGCTGTACAGAGCGGTAATGGCCGCAAAATACGATGACGAGGAAGGAGACCAATGATGGAAGGAAAAGAACGAAAGCGCGCGGACGATCTTCCGGCCGGCGCTGTGAAGCAGGTAAGAGAAATGCTGCGCCGGCCGCGCTCCGGCGCGGACTTTAGCCCGGCTGCGCGCTACGCTGTGCAGCGCTTGTGCGACTACGCCGCGCAGGAACACGAACAGCGCGAGAAGGCCGAGACGCTGTGCTGCAACGAACGGCGCAAGGCGCTGGCGTTTTCCGCCGAGATGGCACGGCAGGAACGAACAATCGACGATCTGCGGCAGCAGTTGTCGTTTATGCAGCAGGCGCGGTGGGACGCGGGGGTGTGATAGGATGAACCGCAACGTGTTATTTTCATCCGCAACAGACGAATGGGCAACGCCGCAAGGCTTCTTCGATGAACTGAATTCCGTTTTCCACTTCGACTTAGATGCGGCGGCGACTGCACAGAATCACAAATGTGAGACATTCTATACCCGCGAGCAGGACGGGCTACGACAACCGTGGGTCGGCAATGTGTGGTGCAACCCGCCGTATGGCCGCACGATTGGCAGCTGGGTACAAAAAGCCAGCGAAGAAAATGCGAAGAACAACAACTTGATCGTCATGCTGCTGCCTGCACGGACAGACACGCGATGGTTCCACACGTATATCTATAAGCAGCCAAACGTCGAGACACGGTTCGTGCGCGGGCGACTGAAATTCGGCGGCAGCAAAAACAGCGCGCCGTTCCCGAGCATGGTCGTGATCTTCAAACCAAAAGACGCGGGGGCGTGAGGATGGACGGTAATTGCGTAAAATTACCGCGTGAGGAGGAGAAGTAAATGGATGCTGTGAAATTTGTTGAGGAACGCAGAAGAATGTTTGCTGTGTCAGCGGGGACGAAGTATAGCTTGTTCAACATGAATACTAGCGCCGAGGACGTTGTAAAAGAGGTCGAGGAATGGTCTGCCGCACACCCACGCAAGACACGGCAGAGTGTGTTTCTGAAGCAATACCCGGAGGCGAGTATTGACGAATTCGATGTGCTGAGAGTGTGTCCATCTCTGATTTCTACGTCGCATAGGGGCGCACATGGAGGGTGCGCACACGTTGACGTTAATTGCACTGACTGTCGCCGCGAGTTCTGGCTGCAGGAGGCGGAGTGATGGATATGCTGTGTATACTTGTGTGCTGCGGGCTCGTTTTGATCTGCATCGAGCTGACGATCTTTGCGTGCGCGATGCTGTACGTGTTTCTCGTGGCCGCCTACGATGTGGTGAGCGACTGGGTACGGAATCTGAAATGGAAGCGTCGCAACGCCAGAAGGAGGAGAAAATGATCGAAAGAAAATACTACCTTGCGAAACCGAACCCGGTTGAGGCAATCCGCCTGACGCCTGATGTCGTGGCCTTGATCGCGGACACATCCGATGTGGCGCACGAACTGCTGTTGACCGGGCAGGCGCTCTATCAGGATGAAGACGATCGGATTTTCCAGATTCGGACGGGGGACTATCTCGTCAAGACTGGCGCGGATGCGTTCATTCCGATTCCGCCGGAGCTGTTCGAGCGGGCATACGACCGGCTGGAGCAGGAACCGGCGACCTGGGTCTGGGATAACGACGCAATCGACTGGGGCCTGGGCGCCTGGGTATGCAGCCGGTGCCACGGCCGCAACAACAACATCCACGCCGGGAGGCCCGGGTGCGATGACAGTATCAGCGCGAACCCCTATGCCTGGTCGGGCGCCCAATACTGCCCGCACTGTGGAGCGCCGATGCGCGAACGGAAGGAGGAATAACCATGCCGAGACGAGCAAAGCCAGCGCCCTCCGGCCGGTCATGCAGAGAGTGCATCCACGAGTGTGCGTGCGTCATGCAATGCGGCGGGAACCCGATGGCGCCCGGCAATGCGACGCACTGCGCCTGCTATGAGAACCTGCAGGGGAGCAACGCCTACTTTCTCGGCGTGATCGCCGGGCACAAGGAGGCCGAGGAGGCCATGCAAGAAGCAGGGCGATGGCTGAATACGGACTGAAAGGAGCGTAATAATGAAACTAACCGTTGTTTTCAAACATGAGTTTGAAGTTCAAATGAAACGGCAATTCGGCAACTCCTTTGTGAATCCGCTGGTTATTCACGGAGTGCGAAAGGTTTATATGCAGGACGGCTATCTTCATTCCGTCATTTGGGACGATAGGATGTGGAGTATGAGTGATATTTCGCAGTTTTTCTATGAACCGGAGGAAAGCGATGGCTGAATACGAACTGAAACCCTGCCCCTTTTGCGGCGGTATGGCTTTAGTAAACGACGACCCTTATGCGGTTGAGGATGTAGAAGGACGGCATTGGGCATTTAATATTGTATGTAGCAAATGCTGTGCAACATCTGGACTCGCATACTCGATTGAAATGGCTATTAAAGCATGGAATAGGAGGACTGACAATGACAGCAACCAATGAAGAACTCGCTCTGCTGGAAAAGTGGAAGCGAAAACTCTGCTTGCAGGAGTGGCGGATAAAGTTGCTGACTTGCCTTCGCCCGGAAGAAATGACGGTAAGCAATACCGCAGGCTGTACCGAATGGTCAGAAGCAATTAAGACCGCTCGTATCGAGATCATCAGCCCTGCCTACTATGGCGACCGCATGGTACCGTTCAATTTTGAAAAGACGCTGGTGCATGAGTTACTACACCTGAAATTCTCTTTCTGGTGTCAGGACGAAGATGATGTTGGCGATAGAGTCATGCACCAGATGATTGACGATCTTGCAAGAGCTTTAACGGAAGGAGAAAGCATTGGAGGCGATGAAGGATGAGTAAGGCCGTCATGCTGAGCATCCGCCCAAAGTGGTGCGAAAAGATTGCCAGCGGCGAAAAGACGATTGAGGTGCGCAAGACGCGCCCGAAACTGGACACGCCGTTCAAAGTGTACATCTACTGCACGCAGAGCGGTGTTGCGCCCGGAGCGTGGGGGAAGCAGGGCAAAGTCATCGGGGAATTCACCTGCGACCGCATTTACTGGCTCGCACCGCTCAACCATGCACCAGAAGATGTGGAGCAGCAAGCTTGTCTGACACGGGAAGAGATCGTTCGGTATCTCAAGGGCGCCGGTTGCGGCTGGCACATCTCCGACCTTAAAATTTACGATAAGCCGCGAGAGTTACGAGAGTTCAAGAAAAGCAACCGCGACTGTTTTTATGCTGATCTTGGGCTTGCAAAAAGAGACTGCCCTGATTGCAAAAATTCAGGATGCTTTTTAGAGCGTCCGCCTCAAAGCTGGTGTTACGTGGAGTAGGGCTGAAAATGGATGAATACATCAAGCGAAAAGCGGCGCTCGCATTAGTGCGACCGGATGCGCCAGAGGACGAAAAAGCCGCCGTTACAATCGCAACTGCCAAAAAACTCGTTCGGAGCATTGTGCTCCGAACACCCGCTGCCGACGTTGTTCCTGTGGTGCACTGCAAGGACTGCAAGCACAGCACATTGCCGTCAGAGCTTACCCAGCGGTATGGGAAGCCGGGTACGCTGACCTGTCACAATATGCACGCACCGAGCAATAGACGCAATGTGGGCAGCAACGATTTTTGCAGCTATGGAGAAAGGCGGGTGGACAATGCCAAAGCGGATTAACCCGCGCCGGAGACCGGCGACGATGGCAGACGTGCAGCGCGCAAAGGAAACGGCGACGGCAGATGCCTGCCGCGTGACGCTGGCGATCTTTTTCACGGCCCTGCTGGACAAAGAGGGCATGGAGGCCGAGCAGCTTCAGCGCATCTGGCGCGAGGTAGAGGCGCTGAGCGAGAGCGTGCGGGACGGGTATGTGTCAGCACCAGACCTGATCCGCGTGCTGCGCGAGGAATATGAAATCGACATTGTAGGAGGATAAGAGATGAACAGACTGGACACCCTGAAGGCCGCCGCCGAATGCGTGTGCGGCAGCCGGGAGGAAGACTACGGCAGCCCGGAGGATAACTTCGCCGTGATCGCGGCGCTGTGGACGGCATACACCGGCACGGACGTCACGCCGAAGGACGTGGCCATGATGATGGCGCTGTTAAAGATCGCCCGCGCGAAAGCGGGCAGCAAGCCGGACACCTACGTCGATCTGGCTGGCTACGCCGCGTGCGGGGCGGAAATTTCGGCGCGAGACCCGAAGCGAACCGCGAAGCGCACAGCGAGTACAACTGGCGCGGCCGGAGGCACAGAGACCGGGAAAACGGCGTCCTGCGTGAAGCTGCAGCGAATGGACGGCTACTATCTGGTGGACGTGGACGGGAATTCGCATCGCTTTACACTGTGGGAAACCGCGATGCAGTTTATCCGCGAGCGCGCCGGTGAGCTGACGTGACGGCGGAGTTTGTGATCCCGACGAGGCTGCCGGGGATGAACGAATACACCGACGCCTGCCGGCGGCACGCGCAGGTGGGCGCAAAAATGAAGCACAACAACCAGGAGATCGCCGCGTGGGCGATCCGGTCGCAGCTGCGCGGGGTGAAGTTCACGAAGCCGGTGGAGATCACCTACACGTTCTTCGAGCCGAACCGGCGGCGGGACAAATCGAACGTCGCGGCGTTCGGTATCAAGGTAATCGAGGACGCACTGGTGATGTGCGGGGTGTTGAAGGACGACGGCTGGGCATACATACAGGCGTTCACGTCGCGCTTTGCACTGGACAAGGAAAAACCGCGCATCGTGGTGCGGATCACGGACGAGGGCGCGGAGGGCGGCAGCGCGGACGCACTTGATCGGGAAGTAAAACCAAAAGGGGTGAGCTGATTGGATTACAAGAAAGAAATCGTCAACAAGCTGCGAAGTTATGTAGCAATACAGGAAAGTCTGGTTACCTCGGCCGACGAGATTCAACGGCTTCGCATGGAAATGGGAAGCATTCGAAGCGCTTCATCGGATGGTACGCCTGTTTCCGGAGGGACGAATAAGCGCGAGGAGCGCTTGATTAACAACATCGCGTTGCGTTCCGAGATGGAGCGATCAAGACAAAACGCAAAAGAATGGCTTCGCATCATGGACAACGCGATGAAGAAGCTAGACCAAGAAGAATTACGCATCTTAGACCTCATGTACATCCACACCCAGAAAAACGCCGTTATGCGTTTGATGGATGAACTGAACATCGAGAAGGCAACGGTTTATTATCGCCGAGACAAGGCGCTTCGCCACTTCGCACTCCTGTTTTACGGTGACGAGCAAAGGGCCTGAAAAGTTTGTAATTTTTTTAGACGATTTTTTCTGGCAGATGTGGTAAAGTGATATTGCGGAATCGCGCGGGGGACAGGTTCCGCAATCATGAAATACCCCTTTCTCCTTTTCTTCTTTTCTCCTTTGGTTTGAGCTCACACGAAGCACCGGCCCGTTTTCGGGTTCGGTGCTTTGTGCATTCTGGTGATGTGTATGAATATGCGATTTATGGCTTACAAGCTGCAGTCCGCGTTGAGCCAGCGGGGCGAACACTACAAAATCAATCAGCTGCAATCGTATTCCGTGCGGCACGATCGTATGGTCACGAAGTATGTGGTCGAAAAGATCGTGCCAGGTGAACCGCGCGGCGAACGTGTGTTGGAAACTTACAGCATGGCGGATGTCGTAAAAACGCTGGCGAAAATCTATAGCGGGTGATCCCATGAATCTTACGCCGAAGCAGAAGGCTTTCGCGGATTACTACATCGAACTAGGCAATGCAACCGAAGCCGCGCGTAGGGCTGGTTACTCGAAGAAGACGGCTGGGGCAATCGGAACAGAAAACCTGGGCAAACCAGCAATCAGGGGCTATATAGCGCAGCGCCAGGCGGAAATCGAATCCGACCGCACCGCATCCATGAAAGAAATTCTGGAGTTGCGTACAGCGATTATGCGCGGTGAAGAAAAAGACCAGTTCGGCATGGAAACTTCCATTGCCGACCGTCTGCGCGCAGCCGGCGACCTTGAGAAGTCGCTGCGCATCAAGGAAGAACAGGAAACGAGGGCGGCGGCGCGTGCGTCTGCACACTATGAGCTGCCCGCGCGTGTCCTTGGCAGGGCGTTTGTCGACATCAACCGGCACATTCAGCCGAACATGACGTACGTCTTTGAGGGCGGCCGCGGCGGCCTGAAATCATCATACATATCCCTGAAAATCGTCGAGCTGCTGAAAAACAACCCGACGATGCACGCCTGTA
>ERZ772880.3453-NODE-3453-length-10790-cov-9.639963_pt1 | contig 10790 bp, 10 predicted proteins | sample MGYA00580577_ERZ772880 | MGnify/ENA primary metagenome ERZ772880 (study PRJEB29015, sample SAMEA2737705) | human gut metagenome | biome: human gut; feature: human-associated habitat; material: faeces | place: China | collected 2012 ... | reverse complement strand
ATAATTACAGCTTCAACAATACGCTGCTGATTGCCATGCAGAAGCCGGACGCTTCTCTGGTTGCCGGTTTTGGCAAGTGGCGGGACGACTTTGAGCGCCATGTGAAAAGAGGCGAAAAAGGCATCAAGATACTGGCCCCGTCCCCCTACAAGGTGAAAAAGCAGATGGAGAAAATTGACCCGGCTACCCAAAAGCCGGTAATCGGCGCAGACGGCAAGCCTGTCACCGAGGAACGGGAAATTGAAATCCCGGCCTTTCGCGTCGTCACGGTCTTTGACGTGAGCCAGACCGAGGGCAAGGAAATCCCGGACATTGCCGTGTCCGAGCTGACCGGCAGCGTGGAACAGTATCAGGATTTTTTCACCGCGCTGGAAAAGGCGTCGCCGGTGCCGATTGCTTTTGAGAACATCGAGGGCGGCGCACACGGCTACTACCATCTGGAAGAAAAGCGGATTTCCATTGCCGAGGGCATGAGTGAATTGCAAACCCTGAAAACGGCCATCCATGAGATCGCCCATGCCAAGCTCCATGCCATCGATAAGGACGCCCCAGCCATCGAACAGGCTGACCGGCCAGACCGCCGCACCCGTGAGGTGCAGGCCGAAAGCGTGGCGTATGCCGTCTGCCAGCATTACGGGCTGGATACATCAGACTATTCCTTTGGCTATGTGGCCGGTTGGAGTTTCGGGCAGGAGCTGTCCGAACTGAAAGCTTCCCTTGAAACCATCCGAAAGGCGGCCAACGAGCTGATAACCGACATTGACGACCATCTGGCCCAGCTTCAGCAGGAGCGCGAGACTAAACAGGAAGCCGAACAGCCGCAGGAAGAGCAAACGACAGACCAGACCGAGGCTCCGTCCCTTGACCTGACAGCGGAGCCGGTTGTTACGGTGCTTTGGAGTGAAAGCCCCCATCTGAAAGAGGGCCAGACCATGCCGCTGCATGAGGCCGACGCCCTGTTTGCCAAGCTGGATGCAGAATACCCGGCAGGCATGGGCTATGACAAGACCAAGTTCCGCATTGACTTTACTTTCCGGGGACAGCCGGACAACTACGAGGGGCGGCAGGATTTTGGCGATGGGGACGGTTCCCTGATACAGCACATCCAGAGCTACCATGAATACTATCCCCAGGATGAAAACTGGAAAAGCCATGTGATTGCGGAAACCGGCTCAGAGGGCTGGGAGCAGGACAAAGCGGAACGAGATATGCTGCTGAGTGAGTTTGTTCCTTATATGAAGCTGCATTGCAATCTCTCCCACATGGAACAGGAAGCCAGACGGTCCCTGCTTTCCGGGGAGGAATTGACGCCGGAGCAGACCGCCTATTTCCATGCTGTTCTTGACTATGTGCAGGAGTGCCGCCCACTTCTCAATCAGGGGCAGTATCGGTTGCCGGAGCCGCCGAAGCTGTCCGATTTTGACCAGACCTTGCAGGACTACAAGGAGCAGGTGCAGGCCGAGATCGCACAGGAGGCCGCCGCAGCCGGTATGACCGTGGAGGAATATGCGGCGGCGGGCTATGAAGCGCCGGAACAGGACAGCTTTTCTATCTATCAGATCAAGAGTGGTGATGAAACGCGGGACTATCGGTTTGAACCCTTTGATCGCTTGCAGGCCACGGGCCGCTCTGTGGATAGGGCCAACTATGACCTTGTTTATACCGCGCCGCTGGATAGTAAGACCACGTTGGAGGACATCTACCGCACATTCAACATTGACCATCCGGCAGATTTCAAGGGACATTCCCTTTCTGTGTCCGACGTGGTGGTGCTGCATCAGGGAGGCAAAGATACGGCCCATTACTGTGAGAGCTTTGGTTTTCAGCAGGTGCCGGAGTTTTTACGGGAAAATCCCTTGCGTACCGCCGAGCTGTCCACGGAGCAGAACGAAAACATGATTGACGGCGTTATCAATAACACCCCGTCCATGGGCGAGTTAGAGGCCAAGGTAAAAGCCGGGGAACAGATTTCCCTTACTGATCTTGCCGATGCTACCAAGGCCGAGGCCAAGAAGCCCAAGGCCAAACAATCCCGCAAGACCCAGCAAAAAAAGCCCTCCATCCGTGCGCAGCTCAAAGCCGCACAGGAGGAACAGGCAAAAAAGAAACCGGCGCGGGAAAAATCGCAGGAATTGGAGGTGTAACGGATGCAGAAGTTTGAGAATGTGGACGTGATTGCGGCTCTGGGTGAGATCATGCGGCAGAACACCGCGTTTTATCAGAGCGACTTTGACATTGACAAGGGTATTATCCAGCGGGCCGCTGCCAGCAATCAGGCCGTGGACAAGACCCTGCTGTGGATGTCCCGGCCCTCCGGGACGTACTGCTTCCGGGAACGTGATGTGTTCCTGAAAGATACCCGGCAGCACAATACATGGCGGTTCTACGGGGAGCAGACCCGCAACAAGATACTGGCCTACGCCGTGGAGCTGACCGGCACAAAGGATGATACTATCCGGGGCAATCTCTATGAACTGGACTACCAGCAGCATTTCCGGCACGTCATTGACGCTGCTTTGCCGGTGAGTGTGAACCGGCTCTTTTATGAGCGTGGAAGCCGTGACATTCCGGCGAACCAGCTTTTTGACGGAAGCCCTGACCGTGTGCTGGGCGATTTCCTGCGGTATGAGGCCCAGCCCTGCGATTCGGCTGTGCTGCAGGAGTCGCTACAGCAGGAGCAGCACAGCCGGGAGCAGGCAAGACCGAGGGATTTCAAGGCCCATATCACTGCTTTACATGATAGCCGGATTGAAACCGAGGCCCGACGCATCGTGGATAAGCTGAAAGATTTGTCTGCACCCAATAGCCCCAACAAGACGCATTTCATGGTGGAGATCTCACCGCACTTTGACGCGCTGGCCTCCACCAAGGACAATGACCGGCTCTTTGCCATGCTGCCCTATAAGTCCCTGTGCTTTACCGGCATAAAAGACCGGCACGGAGTATATGCCATGATCGGCAAGGACGAGCGCCGGGATGTGTCAATACGCAGGCCCCGGCCCTCTATCCGCAAGCAGCTCACCGACAGCAAACAGGCCGCCAGCCCTAAAAAGGCGGCGGCCAGAACCAAGAAAAAGGAATTGGAGGTATGACAAATGCACTTTACCGTGGAGGAAGAAAACCTGATCTGTATATACCACAACGCAGACCGGCGCAGGACAATAGGCAAGATCACCGCCGTTCTGCCGGATATGGACGAGAATATGCGGGCGTTGGCCCAGCAGACCCTTTCCAAACTGGAACGAATGACGGATTCCGACTATGACAACCAGAAGTTCCAGTTCACCGATGAATAAATAAAGCAGATGCCGGGCGCAGCGACCATGTGGCCGCTTGCGTCCGGCATCTTTTCAAGTTCTCTGTTACCAACTTTATTGCTAATCTTTACAGATCAAACAAAGTCATTTGACATTCCTTGCAGGATTTTACTTTTCGTTCTTTTATAACATCGTCTGGCCCAACTTCTCCAAAAAGTAAAGGCGATGCTGGATTGTGTGTTTGAGTGTTGCGCATTACTGTATTATGACTATAATTTGCGTAGCAGTATAAGCATCCATTTCTGCATGTGTTGTAGGTTCCTATATCTATACTCGCAATACAACCACATTCAGGACGTTGATTCGGGTCTTTTTCAACAGATAGTTTGCATTTTCCTAATCGTTCAAATCTTTCTTTATCTATGCAATGAGCGTGCGCAATACTGAATTTTTCAAGGTCAATTGCCTCAGCACAGGTATCAATGTAGAAACCATATTCTTTAGCAATTTCTGAAAATCTTTGCATGATTTCAAGTTGTTGCTCTTTTGTTTCTTGCTGAATTTTCAGAGGTTGTGTATTGCGGGCAGTGTTTCTATATAAATCAAGGAAGCTCACAGTACATTTTTCTGTGTATTCACCAAGTTTTGATGCCAAAACACGAAAATATTTGCAGTGATATTCCATTGTATAACGTTCATTAAAGAAAATCGGATCGTATCGCCATATTATCCGATCTTTTCCAATAGCTTTTGATAATTGCTGAAATGCTGGAATAATTACATTATTTTTTGATGGAATGTTTGGCTCGACATCTCTATCGTATGCATTCAGTGTAAATTGAAAGTAGTAATTATATTTGTCAAGTTCTGAAAGACGATGAAGCATCGGAACCGGATTCTTTGTCCAAAAAACAATGCCATCAACAACATCAGGCGAAAGGCTTATTTGCCCAATTTGGTGAATGTTCATAGGATTTCTTACCAAAACATATTCTTCCTTGAGACGATTGAATAGCCATTCAGAGTAATATGTTGGAATGTCTGTCCTTCGGCTGGCACTTATTATCATTTTTTCACCACCTTTTTTATAATCATCTGTGCACTTGCGCAAGTATCGAATGGAGAATATTTTTTCCATGGAGACCAATCAAAACAGTTCTCATTTTTGGGAAACTCACCATCGGAATTTTCCCCGTACGGATAACCTCTCGGATAATAAATGCTTTTTGAATTATCGTTACAAAATCGTCCTTTTCTGGAAATGGAACTACAAAGTTTATTGCGTAACTGGTCAAAATAATCCCGACCACCACCATATCCTCTCCCCAGATTTACATCATTAAGGATAATGTATGTGTTTGGAGCGACCTTCTCATTATAGTACTGTGCAAAAGTTTCAATAAAATCATTTATGTTTTTCGCATCCGAGTGCTTTTCCATATCTGAAAAAACGTACTGAAAAACGATAAGGTTTGGTACCCAACTACCTTGGGCTATTGTATGAATAAGCGTGCAGGCATCTTGATAGTAGAACCTAATTTTCAAATCCTCATTTTCAAACGTTTTAATATCACGGTGTATGTATTTCCAAACATCCTCACTATAATCCACACCACGATATTCAAGTTTCTGGTATGATAAGATTCCCAAAGAGCGAAGATAGTCAATGGCAAATAAGTCTGTACAAGGTCCGCATCCAAACGATAGAACTTTAAGGTCTGTTAAATTGGATAAATCTTTGAGCCGTTCAACGGCATAGACAATTTCAGAAGCATATCGGCAAGAGTATTTGCATGTATAAACATTTGCCATGTGCGTACAGTCATATTTTCTTTCCGGTGCTCCATCAGGGGCGTGAGATGGATTGTGAATATAGTCCAAGCACTTTTCACAATCGTGTGGGCAGTAAGTATCATACGAGCAATCAGCGCATTGCTCACATCCGTGTTGATCATTGCGTTTATCACATTTGGAGAGAATTGTTTCAAGCATCAAAATAAAACTCCTCCTTTTCATATTCATAATCAGTTGTTTATTTGAACATCCCGGACGTTTTTGACAAGATGCATTTGTATTTTATTAAGTATAACAAATATTGAGGAAAAAAGCTACTGTAAAGGTACTGGGCGCGGCGGCCATGTGGTCGCTTGCGTCCGGTGTTCTTTTTTGTCCATTTCTACGCATTTAGAACAGCGTTTCGCTGGGTATATGATAAATCCTCCCACCACCTCGCCGATCATGCCAGAAAAGCCCCGGAATACCGGGCTTTTTAAGGCCCTAAATGCGTAGATTGCCAGTATCTTTTCCGCTGTCGTTCTGCCTCTTTGCGGCGGCGCATCCGTTTGGCGCAGGCCGGGCAGTATTTGGCCCGGTTGGACTTTGGCATAAATACAGCGCCACACTCGGAGCAGCGTTTCACCTCGTGCCGGTCTTTGGTGATCTCGGCACACAGGGCCGCATCCAGCGGGAGAACAGCAGCCCGGAACCACCGACACAGCAGCGAATAGGAAATGCTCTGAACACAAACACATTCTTCGCCATCGTCCAGCAGCAGACAGTTCCCGTCACAGTAGTTGCAGCACTCCCGCACCAGCTTCCGGGCCTTGCGATATTGCGGGTAATTCATTCTCGGTAAACTCATAGCTCTTGCGACCATTCCTTTCCCGGCGTCACCCGCAAAATGCCGTCCACATTCTGCTTGATGATACCGTATTCCTGCATCTGCTTTTTCGCTTCGCTATACCGTTCATACAGCCGTTCTTTTTCCTCGGCCAGCCGCTTGTACTCGGCTTTCAGGGCGTACAAATCAGGGAGCTTTTTCACGCCCTGCTCCTTTAAGGCCTTTGCCGCAGCTTCATATAAAATCAACGCGCTTTCATGCTCACGCCGAAACTTTGCTTTGTCCTTTGCATTGCGATATTCCAGCGCCATGGGCCGGAGATGCTTATAGGTAGTGACGTTCTTTATCAGTACCGCCATATCTGCAAGCTGATGTTCCGCAGCTTTCAGGGCAGCGGCGGCCTCGTCGCTGGCGGCGGTGATCTCGGCCACTTTGATTGTCAAATCCGGGTAAGTGTCTATCCCATGTTCTGTCAGGAAGTTCAGTGTCATTGCGGCCTGCTTCAAGTTGTGGAGCTTCGCCCACTTCTCATAACCCGCCGATTGCTGGGCCTTGATGCTGTTTTCCAGATCAATTCGCAGGGAAATTCCCTTGCGCTCTTTCGGCCTCATTGTGATGGCGCGGCCCTTAATACGCTCTTTGATCGCTTCTTCGGTGTAGGATTCCCCCAGCGTCTTGCAGCGGGTGAAGCGTTCCTGTCCGGGGGCGCGGAATGAAATAAATTTGCCCGGTTTGATCTCATAGCCCTGCGCCTGCATGAGCCGCAGAAAATCGTCAAAGTCTTTGGCCTGCGGGATGGCAATATCAATGGCTGCTTTGAGCTTCGCTTTCCAGCTTGTCCCTTTCCGATGGGCGTCCCATTCGGCGTAGCTCTTGCCCTTATTCTGGCCGGGCTTCACCACGGACAATCCGTGTTCTTTACACAGCCGGTCACTGGTGCGCCGGATATAGGCATAGCTCTGTTTGTTGGAAATGTACTTGCGCTGACTGACCATATCCACGGCGCAAAAAATCAGATGATTATGGACGTGACCTTTGTCAATATGGGTAGTCAGTACATAGGGGTATTTCCCTTGCAGCACTTCGTCGGCAAGCTGCTTCCCGATCTCATGGGCCTGTTCCGCCGTGGCCTCGCCGGGGGCAAAGGACTGTATCAGGTGGTGGGCCAGATTGTTGCCCTTTTGGTATGCCTGTGCCAGCAGCATTTCAAATTCTATGTCTGCTGTTTCATAGGAGCAGGCAAAGGAGGACACCAGCAGCTTGTCATCGGTCTTGTCCGGGTTCTCGATGTAGTCCAGGGCTTTTTTCAGCGTTGACTTGATAGGATGTATCTTTGTAACTGCCATATCTGTGCCAACGCCCCCTTTATGTCCTCAATGTCCTGCGCGTACACCGGCCCCATGCTGTTCAGCCGCTTTGCAATCTGATTGACGTTGACGCCGATCTTCTGTATCTCGGCGGTCTGTGCCCGGATGTCGGTAGTGTCCATGTTCACGATATAGCCATCAATGAGCATCTTCCGGGCGTAGGCTGAAAAGTTTTTCGTATGCAGCAGCGCCATTTTCTGTTCGATCAGCTCCCGTTCCTCCGGCGTCACGGGTACGCGCAGCACAATTTTTCTGGTTCTGTTTGCCATACTTCACCGTCCTTTCTATTCAAGGGATTTGGGGACTTCCCCAACAAACAAAACGGACGAGGCCCGGCGGGGGCGGGACGGGCCGTTTTTTCGGGAGTGTGGCTACACTCCCTATGCTTGCTACCGTATCTTTTTCCTACCTATAAAGCGTTATGGACACTTGAAAATACCCGCAAAAGAGCAGAAAAAAACGCAAAAAATAGAAGCCACTTTACATCTTCTGTAAAGCGACCTCTATTCGTCCAGTTTGATTGCTCCGTCGATTGTGGCCTCTACGATGGGAAGGTATTTCTCCGGGCAGAGCTGCAGTTTGTGGTTGACCCTCTGGCGCTGTTCGGTGTTATCCGCAATCAGGGATGGATTAAAATAACGCTCGACCGGCAGCTTGCAAATCCGTATGAGCTGCAATACCACGGGCACGCTGGGAACTGTCTGCTCCAATTCGATATTGGCAAGGTAGCGAGGATCAATATGCACCTGTTCTGCCAATGCCCTGCGGGAGATATTAAGAGCTTCCCTTGCGGCCTTCACATCTGAACCGAAGGTTTCAAACCCAGGACAATCTTCAATTTTAGCCATATAACATCACCCTCTTACATTCTATATTTCATATTCTGCCTTGGGAATGATGGTATATGCAGATAACCAACACTTTATAATTCGTATTCGGTTTTTGCTTACTGTCCAGAATAAAGCAACGGCATTTTCATATTTGAGGGAAAATTGTTGTAAATCCGGCGTTGCATACAATTTTTTAATGCGATACAGTATATGTGGCTTCACAAAATAGAACATGAAAAGCGAGGAAAAATAACCATTTGATTTGTATAATGGTATCTGTGGGAGGTGAACACATGGAATGGCTTATGAAACTATCTAACGCGATAGATTACATAGAAGCAAATTTAGACAATGAGATATCGTATGATGAAGTCGCTAAAATTGCGTGTTGTTCAACTTATTACTTCCAACGAATATTTACCTATGTTACGGGGATTTCATTATCCGAGTATATACGTCGTCGCAGAATGACGCAAGCGGCCTTTGAATTACAAGGATCAAATCAACGCGTTTTAGATATTGCTCTAAAATACGGTTACAATTCTCCCACTTCATTCAACAGGGCGTTTCAAAACATACACGGTATTACTCCTGTTGCAGCAAAGAATATTGGAAGTACATTGAACGCATATCCACCCATAAAGTTTTCTGTCAATATTACAGAAGGAAGTGCAATGTCATATCATATCGAAGAAAAAGCTGCTATGCGAATTGTTGGTATCCGTACTCCTCTGGCTGAGGATATGGAAACCAATCTAAGAAATCTGCCCGATTTTTGGCAACAGTCATTAAATACGGAACTGTTCAAGAAGATATGCGAGTTTTCACAAAGGGAGCCGAAAGGAATTTTAGGGATAAGCGTCTATCAGGACCCGGACAATATCTTTTACTATATTGCTTCCTCAACAAATGATCCCGTACCTGAAGGGATGTATGAATATGAGATACCGGCGGCAACTTGGGTAATCTTTGAAAACGATGGACCGTTCAAAGAGAACGTACAAAGTGTATTTCGCCGCTTCTATACAGAGTGGCTTCCATTTTCGGGTTATGAGTATGCGGGCTTGCCAGACATTGAGGTTTATCCTATTGTCGTGGGCAAACCGATCCATGGTTATTCGGAGGTATGGATTGCCATCAAAAAGAAAAAGGAGAACTAATCTATGTATCATTTAAGGTTAAAAGGCGACCATTATCAAATGGGCGTAAAGCGCGGCACAATTTTTCAAAAAGGTAATATATCATTTCCGCTCCACCTCGATGCGTTTCAACTTGAGCATGGAAAGCAAAGTGAGCAGATACTAAAAAAGTATTTCCCCGAAGTGTGCGAAGAAATCCGGGGTGTAAGTGATACAATAGGCGCTGATTATCTATCCTTTGCCTCTTGGATGTTATGTATGGGGTGTTGTATGTATAACCTTGAGCAAAATATCCCTGTTGAAATAAGAGGTTGTACGGCGTTTGCCTATTCAAAAGGTGGCCGGGTTATCTACGGACGAAACAACGATCTGCCACCATTTTTGCGGGATGGGAGTAAAAGCGAAATCTATTCCCCTGTTAACGGAAATCGGTTTAATATCACAACATCCTCCTTTATCAACGGCGAGGAAGGTTTGAATGAACATGGCTTAGCGGTTGCTATGACTTTTGTAATGACCCGTCTTGAAAAAATAAGACCTGGGTTTAACTCCTGTTTCGTAGTCAGATACCTACTGGAAAAAGCAGTTAATACGGACAACGCTATTTCCTTGCTTATGGACTTACCAATAGCCTCTAACTGCAATATTCTACTTGCAGATAAAAGCGGAAGGATGGTTGTAGTCGAATGTACTCCTACTGATAAAAACATCCGTGAAGCCATCAAATCAGGTGGAGACAGCATTGTCTGTACAGTAAACAGTTTTACATCTGATGAATACACCCCCTTTGACGATGCCAATGGGGATGATTATGATTCAGGCAAACGTTACAAAGTGGTCGTTGATAGCTTTACGAACAAGATCAAGGATGATTATCTGGAGGAAACCAAACAGCTTCTTATGGGTAAATATGGCTTTATGTGCCAATATGAAGATCCGAACTTTGAAACTGTGTGGAGCTCTATATTTGATCTGGAGAGTCTAATGATTTATCGGGCAGAAGGAGACCCCAGGAAAAAGAGGTTCATTTCAGACAACAGATTGCATGGCATGAAGTTTGGGAGGTAGTGCTTTGTTGGAAACAAAAGAATGGATACGCTGCCCGGTCTGTTCTAACAAAACGCGATTGAAAATCCGTGAGGATACGATCCTGAAAAACTTTCCTCTTTTCTGTCCAAAGTGCAGACAGGAAACACTTATCAACGTAATCAATTTAATCACATCAGTTATCACAGAGCCAGACGCACAGACGCAGAGCCGATAACCCGCAGCCATTGAGCGCGGATTATCGGCTTTTTCTTTTACCACACAAAACCGCCATTCAATGACGATCTTGCGTGATAGAAACAACGGTGGTTTTGAAATATCAATTTCAAGCCGCCGTTTTCCTTTTGAAAAATAGATTTACGGAGGGTGTGTTAAAGTCGCCCATTTTTAAGGACACGGCGGTATCCAGGAGGGTATTGTCGTGTTCATTTTGCTTTTTCACAACACACATGATCTACACCAGCTAAAAAAAGCGTAGCTCCCCCTCCGGGACAGTCTGGCTATGAAGGTACAATATATCAGTACAATTA
>ERZ772880.3450-NODE-3450-length-10794-cov-5.531334_pt1 | contig 10794 bp, 9 predicted proteins | sample MGYA00580577_ERZ772880 | MGnify/ENA primary metagenome ERZ772880 (study PRJEB29015, sample SAMEA2737705) | human gut metagenome | biome: human gut; feature: human-associated habitat; material: faeces | place: China | collected 2012 ... | reverse complement strand
TGGCGGACGCCCAAACCGCGCCGGAGCTGCCGCTCTCGCTGTGGCTGCAATTCACCCGCAGCGGGGACCGCGCCAAGTGGGAGCACGCCTACTTTGCCCGCCGCCGCACGCTCTGCGCGCTGGCCATGGCCGAGGCCGTGACGAACCGCGGCACCTATCTGCCCGCGCTGGCCGACCTGGCCTGGCGCATCTGTGAGGAGAGCGCCTGGCAGCTGCCCGCCCACAACAGCTATATCCGCGACACGCCGCAGCTGCCGCTGCCCGACGTGACCCGGCCCATTGTAGACCTGTTCGCCGCCGAGACCGGCGCACTGATCGCCACCGTCTGCGGCCTGCTGGGCGAGGCGCTCGACGCCTACGCCCCCGGGCTGGCCGCGCGGCTCAGGGGCGAGGTCGAGCGCCGCGTGCTGACGCCCTACCGCACCGCGCACTTCTGGTGGATGGGCAACGGCGACGAGCCGATGTGCAACTGGACGCCCTGGTGTACCCAGAACGTACTGCTGGCCGCCGCCCAGTGCGCCCCTGCCGAGGATCTGCCCGCCTATGTGCAGCAGGCCGCCTACAGCATCGACTGCTTTTTGAAGGACTACGGTGACGACGGCTGCTGCAGCGAGGGCGCACAGTATTACCGCCACGCCGCGCTGACGATGTTCAACGCGCTGGACCTGCTGTGCAAAATGGCCCCCGGCGTCTTTGACGACGTCTGGGCCGAGCCGAAGATCAGGAACATGGCCGAGTACATCGTCAACATGCACATTGCCGGGCCGTACTACCTGAACTTTGCCGACTGCAGCCCGCTGGCCGGGGCCCGCGGCGTGCGGGAGTACCTGTTCGGCAAACGGGTGGGCAGCCTGCCGCTGATGACGCTGGCCGCCCGCGACTGGGCCGCCGTACTGGCCGCGGACCCCGACCCGGACCGTCTGCACCACCCCGACGACAGCGAGGGCATCAACCTGTTCTACCACATCCAGGCCGCAATGGCCGAGCGCGAGGTCACCGACTTTGCCGAAACCGCCGCCCCCGCCGCTCCGCACGATGTCTGGTATCCCAGCGTCGGCATTCTCGTCAGCCGCCGCGGTGCCTATGCACTGGGCGGCAAGGCCGGCAGCAACGCCGACAGCCACAACCACAACGATGTGGGCAGCGTGACGCTCTACAGGGACGGCAGACCGCTGCTGATCGACGTCGGCGTGGAGACCTACAGCAAAAAGACGTTCAGCCCCCAGCGGTATGAGATCTGGACGATGCAGTCCGGCTGGCACAACCTGCCCCAGTTCGACCCGGACGGTGCCAAATACGACCAGCAGCCCGGCGCCGCGTTTGCCGCCGCAGACGTCACTGTGACCGACGCGCTGGACGGCCTTGCGATGGGCCTTGCCCCCGCCTACGGCAGTGTGCCGGGGCTGGGCCGTTACCGCCGCAGCGTACACCTGACCGATACCGGCCTGACCTTGCGCGATGAGACCGACTACCCGGGCACCGTGGCCCTGACGCTGATGAGCGTCGAGAAGCCCGCCGTGGACGGCGATACCGTCGCGTTCGGTGCGCTGGCCGCAGCCGCCGTGACCGGTGCGGACAAAATCGTGACCGAGGCCGTGCCCATCGCCGACCCCCGCCTGCGCCAGGCCTGGCCCGACACGCTCTACCGCACACGCATTTACTTTACCCAACAGCTTTCCCTTGTGATAGAATAAAAGGAGACAAAATAAAATGGAACTCATCAAGCTCAAGCTCCTCGACACCGACGGCATGACGCTGCTGACGGCCCCCGCCGCCGGGCAGGTCAGCCTTGTTTACATGAACGCCTACAAGCCCGGTGACCGTGTCTCGCTGGAGATCGGCACGCCCGGCCAGTATGTGGTCATCCAGTTTGAGGACACAATGGCCCCGGCCCTCGTCTACGTCGTCAAACGCGAGATCAACTTCCACATCCCGTTCGGTGAGCAGGCCATCACCTACAGCCCCAAGAGCTTTGCCGGTGCCTGCCACATCATCCGCGCCCGCTTTGCCACCCCGGAGGAGATCGCCGCGCGCCGCAACCTGGCCTACAACCCCTATGACGAGCACGGCGACACTGGCTTCTTCCCCCATGCCCATGCCAACGTTGAGACCCGCGGCGAGGCTGTCTTTGCGGCCCGCAACGCCATCGACGGCATTTACGAGAACGACGCCCACGGCATCTGGCCCTATCAGAGCTGGGGCATCAACCGCGACCCCAACGCCGCACTCACGCTGGACTTTGGCCGCCCGGTCACCATCGACGAGCTGCGCCTGACCCTGCGCGCCGACTTCCCGCATGACGCCTGGTGGACCCAGGCCACCGTGGAGTTTGACGACGGCAGCCGCGAGGTGCTGGAGCTGAAGAAGTCCGCCGCCCCGCAGTGCTTTGCCATCGCCCCGCGCACGGTCAAGAGCCTGAAGCTGTTTGAGCTCATCAAGGCCGAGGACCCGTCCCCCTTCCCCGCCCTGACCCAGATCGAGGCCTGGGGCGTCGAAGCGTAACATCTTTTATAACCGCACCAACAGCAAAGCCCCCGTCCGCTGCCGGACGGGGGCTTTGCTCTATAAAAATATACAAAGTCATGACCCCCGGCTAATGAGCGGGGGTCGTAAGAAAGTAATATCGTTTTTTGCAGAAACGGCATGGCTTCGGTCATGCCGTTTCCTCTTTCATCAGTTCATTCAGTGGGATAAAGCCAACAAGGTCATAGGAAATGCGGATGTTCTGCCGCCGCTTGCCGCTGCTCTTGTCAGGGGCTTCAATATAAACTCCCTTAACAAGTTCCCGCAGAGCATAGGGGGTAAGCTCGTCCAAATCCTTGTATTTGTGAACCCTCTGAATAAACTGCTCCAAGTTTTCAATCTGTCGTTCCTGTACTTCAATTTCCTGCTGTAAGCTCTGAATTTCCACTTTGAGCTGCGTCTGCTCATCCTCATAAGTCTTGCTCATCATAGAGAACCGTTCATCCGTGATACGCCCAGCCACATTGTCCTCATAGATGCGGATAAACAGGCGGTCAAGTTCCGTCAACCGTTTTTCGGCCTGTGCCAGACGCTTTCTGTGTCCACGGATGGCTTCCTCGCTGGACAGGCGGAGCTTTTGCTCCATGACCTCCCGGAAGTGCTTCTCATACCGTGTCACATAGAAAATGACCGCTTTCATGTGCATCCAGACCAAATCTTCCAGAACAACCGCCCGGATGAAGTGAGCCGAACAGCTTCCCGTGTTGCTGCGGTAGTTAGCGCATACAAAGTGATCCTGCCGCTTCTCAAAGTAGTTGGTGGTGCAGTACCGCATTTTCGCTCCGCAGTCGGCACAGTAGACCATGCCAGAGAACAGACTACTTTTGCCCGTTTTCGTTCTGCGGTGACGCTGCTGCCGGATCTCCTGCACCTTGTCAAAGACTTCCTGCTCGATGATCGCCGGATGGGTGTCGTAGAAAACCGCCTGATTTTCAAGGGGCGTTTCCCGCTGCTTCTTGTCCCAGATCGAATTGGTGTAGGTCTTGAAATTGACCGTACAGCCTGTGTATTCCCGCCGTTCCAGAATGTGGACAACGGTATTGGTGTTCCAATGGTAGGGATTAGCGGTTTCCGGGCTTGGAGTCTTGATGCCGATCTGCCGCTTATATGCGGTGGGATTCAGAACCTTTTCCTCCTGCAAGAGCTTGGCGATCTGCATCGGCCCCCGGCCCTCCATGCACAGCATGAAGATACGCCTCACTACCATTGCCGCCGCTTCGTCCACGATCCACTTGGTTGTGTCCTCCGGGTCTTTGAGATACCCAAACGGAACATTGGTCGTCAGCGGTACGCCACGCTCACCCTTTGCTTTCTGCACAGCCCGGATTTTGCGGCTGGTATCTTTGGCGAAAAATTCGTTAAACCAGTTTTTAATACCGGCAATATCACTGTCTGTGCTGTTTGGGTCGATGGTGTCAAAGTGGTCATTGATGGCAATATACCGCACATTGTACTTCGGGAATGTGAAGTTGATATAAAGCCCGGTCAGCGAGGAATTTCGTCCCAGTCTGGATAGATCTTTGGTGATACAGACTGCCACCCGTCCCGCTTCGATCTCCGCAAGCATGGCTTGGAAGCCGGGGCGGTCATAATTCGTGCCGCTGTACCCATCGTCCACGAAAAAGGTCGGATTCGGAAAGCGATTTTCTTTAGCGTACTGGAGCAGGATCATTTTTTGATTCTGGATGGAATTTGACACATCTTCCTTGCCGCCCTTTTTATCCTCTTTCATATCTTCCACGGATAGACGGCAGTAGAGTGCGGTGATTTTATCAGTTGCCCGTAACATTTCTGTTTCCTCCTTCAAAGGGGCAACTGCCAGTACAGGATTGGTTGCTTCTATTGTACCAAGAGTCTGTGAATTTGTCATTCGGAATCCTCCAACTTTTCTGTAAACTTTTCAGCCATAATGCGCTCCATCTTCTTATCCAGCGTTTCCGTTCCGTCATAAGTTCCTGTGACGGAGTAGATCGTGCCGCCGATCTCTTTCTGCAAGGTGAACTCCGGCAGCCAGAAGGCGGATGGATTTTTCACGCAGATGTGTCCGTCCTCATCAAACCAGAAATTGTGTTTTGGATGGTCGGGCGGCAGCGGTGCGGGTTTGAGGTAGGGGTTGGGATTGGAGAAGTAATATTCATCCGGCTCGTCATGCTCTTGCTGCTCCCATTCCTCGATCTCTGCCAAAAGCTCCGGGTCGATTTCATGCTCAAATCGTTTCTTCTTGCTCATAAGTGCCTCCTAAAAATGTGTAAAGATTAGTGTTCGATTTCCTGTTTTTTCTGCCGTGTAACGGCGTTCTGTCGTTCCTGCTCATGGATGACCTGCTCCACCTTGTATTTGATCTGCCAGAGCTTTTTCACTTCCGCATGGATGGGCGAAAGCTCCGCTTGTTCGGTCTTGTATTCCTGTTCCAGACGGTCACGCTCTTTGCGCCATGCGGTAATGGGCAGCTTGCCATCCTTGAAATGCGGCTTCAACTTGCGCTCTGCCATGTGATACAGACGGAGTGCGTTTTCATTTTCGGACATGAACTGCTCCCGTTTGCCTTTCCATTTGATGGTCGCCAACTTGTCGGCAACAGGCTTGCCCTCGGTGTAAAACTGCACCATGCGGAGAAACTCATCCAGTTCTTTCATACGGTCAGACTTTCCACGCATGGAGTTCTTCAAAGTGTCGATGCGGTCACTCAGCGCAGACACACGCTCCTGCAATTTCTCCGGTGTTGTCAGCTTGTTCTGCATGAGATAATTGCAAATCTCATTGAACTCTTTGAGATTGCCGATCTTCGCTTTCTGGCTCCAAGCTCCTGCGTTGCGGTTGGTGTAATACTCACTGAGAAGCTGCGCCAGATTGGGGGCTTTCGGCTTGCTCAATTCCTCATGGGCTTCTTTCAGCCAGTCAAGCAGCGCAGAGATTTTCTTTTTCAGATTGCGGATCAGATCATTGGTCGCCTTGATCCATCTGTTCAGATCGCCCTTGTTGGTGCGGATGCCCTTTGCTTCCATCGCCCGGACGGGCCCACCCTCATGGACGGTGGGAAGCTGGTCAATGCCTTGTCGTTCATAGCTGCGGTGATCGATACGACAGTCCAGTTCCTTTTCAGCAAACTTCTGATTGCATAGATCAGCCCACGCTTGCCGCCAATGCTCCAAGGTGTCGGGACTGCCCCAGTCGGTGGTCGGCACAGCGTTGAATACATAGTTTCCTGCTTCATCCCGGATGCGCTCGCCATGCTCGTCAAGTAAATATTCCCGCCGCTGCTTGTTGCCCCATCTGCCGTGTTCATCCAGAGGACGGATAGGACACATGACATGAAAGTGGGGATTGGAGATGCCGTCGTCCTCCTTGTCGGGAGCGTGAACGGCGAAGTCCACCACCATGCCCCGGCTCACAAACTGCTCCAATAAAAATTGCCTTGCAAGCTCGATGTTCTCCTGCATGGAAAACTCGTTTTGCAAAGCAATGTCAAAGCTGTATGCAAGCTGCGCTTTCTTACCCCGTTCCGCTTTTTCTACCTCGTTCCATAGCGTTTCCCGATCAGAGAAAGAGGGCGGGGCATGAGGCGGTAGCAGGATTTCCGAACAGATCACGCCGCCCTTTTTGGTGTAGTCGCTGTCCTCACCGTAATACTCGCTGTGCAGCTTTTCGCCGGAGCGATAGGCGGCAGACGCAATAGCGGATTGTCCTGCGCTGCGCTTGATTTGCGTCACATGAAAATGATAGAGTGCGATACTCAACACCTCTCTTTCTGTTCTGCCTGGTTGTGTTCGTTGACCGCTTCCATAAGCAAGCCCTTGACCTCCGGGGCGGCAAAGGCTTTTTCCGCAAAGGCGTAAAATTCGGTTTCGGTCAAAACCTTTGTCAGCGGTGCGACGCTTTCAACGGCTGCGCCACGGGTGATAAGATGATGCGCCCGCTTGCGTCGATCTCCTTTTTCGTAGTAGGTGATACGGTTTTCAAGCTGTTGTTTTTTGTGTTGGAGCTGTGAGAGCTTGCGCTCGTTTTCTGCTTTCTCAGCTTCCAGTTCGGGGATGGTTTTCTGTTTTGCCATAGTGCATGACCTCCTTGATTTTTGATGTGGGGATATAAAAAGACCGCCTACCGAAAATCGGTAAACGGTCATGGGTACATATTCAAAACTTTGTGAGTGGTGCTGTTTGCGTCAGCAAATTGCGCCAATCGCAAAGTACGCAGGGATAGCCGCATAGCGGCGCAAGGGGTGCAGCCCCTTGTACGGAACGGAGTGACGCAAAACAGCCCGGACTTCAAACGTCCGGGCTGTCTGCCTCGCAGAGCGCACATACAGGGCTTGACCCTGTATAGAAGTGCGCCCTTTGTTCCAAAGGGAGTTGTGCATCAGCGATAAATTGTAAAACCAAACTCAACACCTGATTTTGTATTGCGCACGGAACATTTACCACCATGTAAGTCAACAATGCTTTTTGCGATAGCAAGGCCGAGACCGGTACCGCCACCAGAGCGAGCCTCATCCGTTCGGTAAAAAGTGTCCCATACTTTGCTGAGTGCTTCGCTTGATAATGGTTCGCTGTCATTTTCGATGTGAAACGAAGTGCTGGAATGGTCTGTTTGGATGGTTACCGAGATGTGTCCACCAGTAGGTGCGTACTTAATGGCATTTGTCGCAAAGTTTTCCACGACCTGAGCAATACGGCTTTCATCCGCGGTGATTGTGAAATCGTCCGGAAAGTTGAAATCAATTTGAAGGTCCTTCGCCTGTGCCGCCATTTCTAATTTTTCAAAGATAGAGCGTGTCAGAGCTATGAGCGAGAAATCATCACGGGACAATTTCACCTTTCCGGCCTCCAAACGGGAAAGGTCAAGCATTTCTAAGACCATCTTCTGAACTGTGAAAACGAGAAACTGCCAACGAAAACAATGCTGGCATTTGAACCATAAAAAGAAAAAACCGCTACAACATTCATCCCCCCTTTGGAATGAGAATTGCAGCGGTTTATCTGCTTGAAACTAATTATTCGATATTTGTGATTTTCTAATCATCGTTTGCCAGATGGGTAAAGCCTTTGTTTTTCTCAATAACCTTGATACCATAAACATCTGCAATTTGTGCAGGATAGGTTTCAAGGATTTCACCAGCGTATTCAATTTCGATCACATCTCCGATTTCAGGTTCCGGTGATGGATGCACATTTCTGATCGGCACTTCAATTCGGTCTGCACTACTCAATTCCCAGCTACCTTCAACAGGCTTCACAAGATAATTGCCATCATGAATTTCCAGAATTTCAGCTTGGAACACCTGATGCGCTTCGTTGGAAAAACCTTCAATCTGAATGCAATGATTCTTGAAAACCAGTCGGCCGGTTTCTACCAGTTCATCAGTATGATATTTTGTTTTATCTACATACAAGCGGCCATCTTGATGATCCTGTCTGAGAGTGAAATCAAAATACCCTCTGTCAGACAGCTCATAGCTTACTCCGTTTGCATAGTCATAGATAATGACACGGTTGTCAATCATGCCTGAGCCCCAACTGATTGAAGAACACAACTCAGGCAAACCGTCGCCAGTGAGGTCGCAGAAATAGGCGTTCCAGATTGGCATCCCCGTATAAAGTGAAGTGCTTTTACTACCCTTAACAGCCAGCATCTCTCCGTAAGTCCAACGGAAGGTCACATCTGGAAACTCGGTGAGGCTGATTTCAAGACTACCGTCCCATTTCATTTCATCAGGGGTTTCAAGGTAATCAAACCACTCTATTACGGAATTTATCTCGTCCACAATACGCACTTCTACATTTTCTACTTCAACATAAACAATAATGTCCTCATTGGTGGGGTTCTGCATATTCACACCAATCTTAAACCACGTATCATTTTCTGCATCAAATTCCACAGACATACCATGCGTAAGATAAGTGGCTGTGTATCCGGTTTCTGCTGTTTTATTAACGGGGAACAAAAGAACTTCTGTATCACCCAATCCATCACCAGACCATATTTTGATTGAATTTCTGACTGTGCTGACTTCCTCCTCCGTATATACAAATTCCTCTTGACTTCCTGCGGGAACAACAATTCGCAATGTATAGCGGTCTTGTTTAGGATTCGTCAGGAAGCAGGCCGCAACGCCCACGCAAATAATGACTGCAATAATAATAACCCAGAACGCAGGCTTCTTATAATTCATCACAGACTTCACGCGCTCCTTTACACCTACCTCGCCAAAGGCAAGAGGACAAGCGGCGATCATGCGGCGGTTTACACTACAGGCAACAAGTGCTTGCATATAATCGGCTCTCTGCTCATTGCCAAGTTCCTTGATGACTTTTTCATCGCAGGCAAGCTCAATGTCACGACACAGCAGAACATAAGCCAACCACATGAGAGGATTGAACCAATGAATCGTCAGCAGGAGAAAACCAAGAGGCTTCCACCAATGGTCTTTGCGGCGAATGTGCGCCTGTTCGTGGGCAACAACGTGCTCCAGATCCTGACCATTCATGTTGAACGGGAGATAGATTCTCGGTTTGATAATGCCCAGGACAAACGGAGAACTTACATTCTCACTCTGGAAAATGTTGCCCTTGTAGCGAACAGCGGTATCCACTTTACGACATAGGCGCCAATAACTAACTGCGGTATACAAGAGAAGGGCGCCGACACCAATCAACCAGATAATATTCAAAATCGGAATCCAAATCTGAAGCGGGTTTGCACTCGTCAATACATGCTGTGGTGGGGCAAATGAGGATAGAACAGGATTGACCACACTATTGATCGCCGGAACACCGCTGTCTATTGTGGGTTTGGCCGCCATTTCAATATCCAACGGAATTGTTTCTGAACTTGGGATAAGGCTTAATGCGCTCTCAAAAGAGAGCGGGCAAATCAATCTGACAGCCACGATACCCCAAAGCAGAACATTGACCCACTTGGGAGCTTTCTTCAAAACAAGCCTGAGTATCAGCACAGCCAGGATAAGCCAGCTTGCAGATATACTCATGTTGATAATTTTCAAAAAGAGTTCGTTCATTGTGAACCTCCTTTCCTGATGCGGTCGATCATGCGCTGTACCTCATCAAGCTCATCTTCGGACATAGCCTGATGCTTTGTAAAAGCAGCGATAAAGGCAGGCAGAGAACCCTCGAATTTTTTCTCAACCAGTTCATCGATCTCACACGCCTGGGCTTCATCTTTGGAAACGAGAGAAGTAACAGTGCCATTGTCGTTCTTCAGCACACCACGCTCTCCAAGACGCTTGATAACGGTATAAGTCGTAGTCCTTTTCCATCCGAGTTGATCCTGGCACAGCTTTACAAGCTCGACAGCAGTAACCGGCTCATGCTCCCACATAATCAAACAAAAACGATATTCACTTTCGTGAATCTTCGGAAAATCCATATTCACGCCCTCCTTGTCTACACCATTAGACTTCGCACATAGTCTACCACATTAGACAGCCAAAATCAATAGAGTTCACAGAAAAGATACAAAAAAATTGCCCGCAGAATTTCTCCCACGGGCAAAGTGTTGGTTAGCTATCAAGTGGTTTGTATTCAGTTACAGTTTTCAAATAGGTTTCGGGATTACCGTTCAGTATCAAATCAGCATATCCAATCGGATCATTGTAGATCAGATAGTCCAGTCCTGACCGCTGATACATATTGTCGGCAACCTCGTTCTCCACTGCGATGGTATCAATTGCTTTTCGTGACGGCAAAAAAATAACGGGTATCCGGCTTTCACCAGATACCCGTTATTTCGTTCCCAATCCCGCCTGACAGATGCCATAATCGTAATTTTTAGAATTACTGTCTTATGAGCACCCTTGTAAACCCGGGGTGCTTGTTCCGTAATCGGAAAAGACTTACTTGGAAGTCTTGACGATGTACAGAGAAGTGATGGCGGCATCATCATTCTGGGTGAACAGAATGGTCATGTTCTCGTCAGCGTCGGCGGTGTAGTTGCGGTTGATGGAGCCGGTGGTGATGTCACCGTCGGTATCAACAACATACACGACCACGTCATCGGTGTAGGCATAGGTCTTATCACCAATCTTGATGACCTCGTCCTTGGCCTTGCCGAAGTTACCATTGACAGAGATATAGTCCTTACCCTTGCCCGCTTCGGCAGCAGTCAGCTTGGTGTACACGTCGTCGCTGTTCTGGGTAGCGGCATCAAACAGCTGAACGTCCTTACCAACCTTAGCGGCGGCCTCATCAGAATTCTTGACCATGATCTCAACGATCTTGCCGTCCACGACAGCGTTGAAGGTGAAGTACTCCTTCA
>ERZ772880.3432-NODE-3432-length-10829-cov-23.262762_pt1 | contig 10829 bp, 9 predicted proteins | sample MGYA00580577_ERZ772880 | MGnify/ENA primary metagenome ERZ772880 (study PRJEB29015, sample SAMEA2737705) | human gut metagenome | biome: human gut; feature: human-associated habitat; material: faeces | place: China | collected 2012 ... | reverse complement strand
TTTGCTCAAAAAGATTTTAAGATTACCTTTGTGACACAATTCGCAAGTGCGGCTGCATCGCCATCGCAAACGCCATCACCTCGGCAAACACGCCCCGATGTGTCCCGTCCGACGCAACGCGATGAATCGTCGCATACGGGCGGTCAGACAGCCACGCGCCGTCAATCTCCGCATACGTTGGGTCATCCCCGGTCAGGAACGCGAACGCGCCGTAAATCCCCGTATCATCTGCCAGCACATGCAGTCCGCCGCGCGCCATATCGCCGCGAAGCACCTCGTCCGTCGGATACCCCGGCTCCCACTGGTTCGGATTGCCCTGCGCTGCCATATACGCGCGCGCGGCATCAAACACGCGCCGCATTTCCGGCAAATCCGCCTCTGTCGCCCGTCGAATCATGGGTTGACCTCCTGTACGATGGTTTCGGAGATGATTATAGCGCATTGAAGGGGGCGTGTCAAATGTGAGAAATTTGGATTTTTTTCGGATTACTATCGCAAAGCTTTCGAAAATCATGCATTTTTGCGGTTTGTAATCGCAAACGGCTTAAGCAGAAGTATCTGCCCTATTCTATTATCACACAGAACGACGCTCTCACATGTTCACAAAAAGTTTTCAAAAAAACCTCTTGACAAACGGGAGAAAATGAATACAATAGAGTCTGACGAAAGTCAAAGAAAGTCAAACCCTCGGAAGGAGGTTTGGTTATGAACACGAACCAGTTCACCCAGAAAACGATGGAAGCTCTCCAGCGCGCCCAACAAATCGCGGTGGAATATCAGCACATGCAGGTGGATGAGGAGCATATGCTTCTCTCCCTGACGGAAGATGCGAAGGCGCTCATCCCGCAGCTGCTGACCCGGTGCGGCAAGGGGCTCCGGTGCGCTCTCTTCCTCCGGCACCTGAAAGGTCAGTTCAAACTCGTCCTCGTACAAGAGTGTATCCCTCCTGTTCGGTATTCTCGGCCGGGCGCAGTGCCCAAACCGGAAAAACCCTGTGCCCATCCCCAGACAGTGCAGCGTTCCGTTTATGTGTCCGGCAAAGGTCCGGTGCTTTGGCGTGCCTGCCTGCAATTGCGATGGGTTTCGACAAGATTCCATTGAATAATATACCACAATCCAGCCCAAAAAGAAAGTGGGAACTGCAATTTTTTACGCAGTTCCCACTATTTTTCCTTATTTTCCCCTGTTTTCGGGCACCGGGGACTTCCAGCGGGGTCTGCCTGCCCGCTTTTCCCGCAGGGAAACAAAAAATGCCTGCAAAAGCTGCTGCGCCTCGGCCTCCCGCAGCCCCTTTTCCACCACCGGATGGTGGTTGAAGGGCAGCGCGAACAGGTCGGTCACCGAGCCGCAGCACCCGGCTTTGGTATCGGCAGCACCGTACACCACCCGGCGCAGACGGCTGTTGATGATGCCGCCCGCGCACATAGGGCAGGGCTCCAAGGTGACGAACAGCTCGCACTCCCACAGCCGCCAGCCGCCCAGCGCCTTGCAGGCGGCATCAATGGCCAGCAGCTCCGCGTGGTGCAGGGCGTTTTTCTCGGTCTCCCGTGTGTTGTGCGCCGTGGCGATCACCTCGCCGTGCCGCGCCACCACCGCACCCACCGGCACCTCGCCCAAGGCGGCGGCTTTGGCGGCTTCTTCCAGCGCAAGACCCATCAGTTCAAAATCGGTCATGTATTCCATCCTCTCATCCCATCGCCAGCACCAGCAGGTTGTTTGCGCTGTGCAGCAGCATCCCCGGCCAGAGATGCCCCGTGCGGTCTGCCAGCCACCCCAGACCCAGCCCGCACACTAGCGCATAGGCCATGGCGGCAGCGCTGCCGTGCTGCAAGGCAAACAGCGCCGCCTGCAAAAGAACAGCCTGTCCCCTGCCCAGCGGCTGCGCCCGGCGCTGCACCGCGCCCCGGAACACCCCTTCCTCCGCCAGCGGAGCCAGCAGGCAGACCCGGAAAAACCGCGCCGCGCCGCCCGGTGCAGCGGGCAGCAGCGCCGCCAGCGCCTTGCCTGCCAGCAGATACCCCACCGCCCAGCCAAAGGCCGAAAGCAGCGCAGCGGTGCGGGGGTTCAGCTTGTGCATGGTCGGTCTCCTCCTGCTATGGTTCGTTCCCGGTTATAGTACCATATCTGCCGCCGGGTGCGCAAGGTTTGGGCGTTCTGTCGCGGCAAATTTATGCAAATCATTGACACATCGCCCTAAATGGTGGTATAATGATTTCCAACCTTTTTTATGAAAGCGTCGTATATACTGTATTTTACCGGTAGACCGGAGGTATTATTATGATCCGTATCCTCACCGATTCCGCCTGCGACATCCTGCCCGCCGAGGCGCAGCAGCTGGGCGTGACCGTGATCCCCCTGAACGTGACGCTGGAGGACGGCACCGTCCTGCGGGACGGCATCGACATGACCCCCAGCGAATACTATACCCATCTGGCAGCCTGCCGCAAGCTGCCCACCACCAGCCAGCCCAGCCCGGAGCAGTTCGAGCGGCTGTATCTGGACGCCGCTGCCGCCGGAGACGAGGTGCTGGGCATCTTTTTGTCCGATGCGCTGTCCGGCACCGGTCAGTGCGCCAGACTTGCTGCCGACCTTGCCAACGTGGATAATGTGGTGTTCGTAAACACCGAGAACGTCTGTCTGGGGCAGTCCTTGCTGGTGCGGCTGGCTGTGCAGCTGCGGGACGCCGGCAAGACGATCACCCAGATCGCCGCCGATCTGGAAAAGGCCAAGCAGCACCTGCATCTGGTAGCTGCCGTGGACGATCTGAAGTATCTGCGCAAGGGCGGCAGACTGTCCGCCGCCGCAGCTGTGGCAGGCGGTATGCTGGGCATCAAGCCCATCCTCGCCGTCATGGAGGGCAAGGTAGCGCTGGCCGGTAAAGCACGCGGTCTGCCCGGCGTGTATGTGGCACTGTTCAAAAAGATCGACGAGATGGGCGGCATCCACCCGGGCTACACCCCGCTGCTGGGCTACACCGTCAACCACCGGGAGCTGCAGCCGCTGCTGACCTACCTGCAGGACAACCTGCATCTGGACGCACCGCTGGTGCGCCAGATCGGTTGCGTCATCGGCACCCACACCGGCCCCGGCGCGTTCGGCATCGCGTTCTTTGATAAAGAGCTGACGCTGGAATAAAACCTATTCGCAAAAACAAGTCGGACAGCCCGCGGGCTGCCCGACTTTATTTTTACCCGTGAAAAAGTAGTTCCGAAACGCCCGCAGGCGTTTCGGAACTACAAATAAAATATTCTTTCCGCTGATTATGGCCAGAGCGCAAGCGGAGGCCATTCCAAATCGTCCCGCCTTGCCCTTACAGCACCGCGTCCGAGATGAGCTTGCCCAGCAGCAGAACCAGCACCACCAGCATCATGGGGCGGATGAAGCGGGCACCTTTTTTCAGGGCAAAATGGGAGCCCAGCAGGTTGCCCAGAATGTTGCTGATGGCGCAGGGGATGGCAACGTGAAACACCACCAGACCGTTCATCAGGTAGGTGAACAGGCTGGCGTAGTTGCTGGCCAGATTGAGCACCTTGCCGTTGCCGTTGGCAGTGCGCAGGTCAAAGCCCATCAGGGTGGTAAAGGCAATGATGGCAAAGGTGCCGGTGCCCGGGCCCATGACGCCATCGTACAGGCCGATGCCCAAACCGATGGCCAGCGCCAGTAAAATCTTTTTCAGGTCCAGCGTGCCGTCGTCCCGGTTCTCGTCCGGCAGGTTGCGCTGCCACAGGATGATGACCGCCGCCACCGGCAGGATGATGAACATCATAGTGCGCAGCATCTCATCGCTGAGCAGCAGCACGATGTGCGCACCCAGCGCACTGCCCGCAAAGCTGCCGATGGCTGCAAGAACCCCCACCTTCACGTTCATGGCACCGCTTTTGAAAAAGCTTGCCGTGGCAAAGGTGGTGCCGCAAGCGGCGCTGAACTTGTTGGTGGCATAGGTGTAGTGGGGCGGCAGCCCAGCGAACAGATAGGCCGGCAGACTGATCAGCCCACCGCCGCCGGCTGCCGAATCCACAAAGCCTGCAAAGCCGGTCATCAGCATGAGAAACGCCATCATCCACGGCGAGATCGTGATACCCATTGTTATAATTCCTCTTATCTTTCCAAGTCGTTTGTTCTTTTTCAGGGGACGCGCGCCTCAGACCATATAAAACCTCCCCTCGCAGGGCAATACACAGCCCGGGATACCCGCACACAGCAGGGCATCTCCGGGCACTTTTTGCAATTTTAGAAGTTATTATTACAGATTGTTTTTAAAGAAGCGGTATGCGTTGCGCCAGTAGACGGCCTCCACCTCGTCCTCAGTAAAGCCCTCGCGGCGCAGTGCCTCGGCCAGCAGCGGCATATCTGCCGCCGTTTCCAACTCATGCTGACCGCCGATGCCGTCAAAGTCGCTGCCAAGGCTGATGACCTCAATGCCGCCCACCTGCTTGAAGTGAGCCGCGTGCTTTGCCAGCCGCTCCACCGTGCTGCGGCAGAGCTTGGGGTGTGCCGAGTCTGCGTCCACAAAGGAAGCGCAGTAGTTCAGCCCTGCAATGCCGCCCTTTTCTGCCAGTGCGCGGATCATCTCATCGGTCAGGTTGCGGTTGTGGGGTGACAGGGCACGGCAGTTGGAGTGGCTTGCCGCAAAGGGGCGGGTGCTGTGATTTGCAATGTCCCAGAAGCCCTTATCGGAAAGGTGGCTCACGTCTGCGGTGATGTGCAGCTTTTCCATCTCTTCCAAAAAGGCAAAGCCCCGCTCGGTCAGGCCTGTCTCGGTATTGGCCACCAGCGGCCCGCCGGGGTTTGCGTTGGGGGCTGCCAGCTCGTTGGGGTAGTTCCATGTCAGGGTCATCATGCGCACGCCCAGCTCCTGCAGCCGCCGCAGCACGCCCAGACTGCCCTTGCAGCAGCCGCCCTCTTCCACCGTCAGCATGGCGCTGAGTTTGCCCTCGGCGCGGTTGCGCTCAAGGTCGGCGGCGGTGTACACCGGGGCGATCTTTTCCGGGTAAGCCGCCATGAGCCGCTTGAAGATGTCGATCTCCTCCAGCACGCTTACCAGCGGGTCGGCCCCGGGTGCGGGGTCGGCCAGATCCACATAGGCCGCAAAGCATTGCAGCAGATAATCCCCCTGCTGCAATTTTTCAAGGTCGATATGCAGGTCGTTGTGCAAAAAGCTTTTGGGTGCGCCCGCCTTTTCGGCGCGGCGCAGTTCGTACAGGGTATCGCAATGCAGATCCCAAACCTTCATGATGGATACACTCCTTTATGCTTCTTCTCCCAGCAGCTGCAGCAGCTGTTCGGGGTTCATGGACAAAATCGCGCCGTCTGCCCCGCCGGTAACGGTGTCGGCCAGCGACTGCTTGGCCTGTTGCAGTTCCACAATCTTTTCCTCAATAGTGTCCTGCGCGATCAGCCGGTACACCTGCACCGGGTTGCGCTGACCGATGCGGTAGGCGCGGTCAGTGGCCTGATTCTGCGCGGCAAGGTTCCACCACGGGTCGTAGTGGATGACGATATCAGCGGCGGTCAGGTTGAGACCCGTACCGCCCGCCCGCAGCGAGATGAGAAAGACGTCCGCCTCGCCCTGATTGAACCGGCGCACCTGCTCCGCACGCACCGGCTTCGGGGTAGAGCCCTGCAAAGTAAAGTGGCTTACCCCGGCTTCGTCCAGCCGTTTTGCCAGCAGCTCCAGCATGGAGGTGAACTGGCTGAACAGCAGAATGCGGTGCCCGCCCGCCACCGCCTCGGTGACAAGCTCCAGACAGGCTTCCAGCTTGGCGCTGCTGCCGGTCCAGTTGTCTGCCACAAGGCGCGGGTCGCAGCAGATCTCCCGCAGCCGCATCAGCACGGCAAACACGGTCATCTTGTCCTCCGGCTTTGCCGCCCGCAGCTTTTCGCGGGCATCCACCACCGCTGCCAGATACAGCTTGCGCTGCTCGGTCTCCAACTCAACGCGGCGCACATTCTCCGTTTTGGGCGGCAGCTCCCGCAGCACTTCCGACTTCATGCGCCGCAGGATGAAGGGGCCGGTGAACTGGTTCAGCCGCCGCACGGCGTTGGCATCCTCGTCCTGCACGATGGGCTTTTCAAACCGGGCACAGAAGGTCTTGTAAGGGGGCAGATACCCCGGCATCAAAAAGGAGAAGATGCTCCACAATTCGCCCAAGCGGTTCTCCACCGGGGTGCCGGTCAGCGCAAAGCGCACCCGGCTGTTCACCCGGCACACCGCCTTGTATTTCTGGGTGGTGTGGTTTTTGATGGCCTGCGCTTCGTCCAGAATGCAGGCGTAAAAGCTTTGCCCAGCATACAGTTTTTCGTCCCGGCGCAGCAGATCGTAGCTGGTGATGACGATGTCCGCCTGTGCCCACCCATCGACCAGTGCGGCGCGGTGGGCGGCATCACCGTCCATGGCAACGCTTTGCAGCTGCGGGGTGAACTTCTGGCATTCCTCCTGCCAGTTCAGCACCAGCGACGCCGGGCAGACGATGAGGCTGGGCAGGCACTGCCCGCCCTCCTTCATGGCCAGCAGGTAGCTGAGCACCTGCACAGTCTTGCCCAGACCCATATCATCGGCCAGAATGCCGCCCATGCCGTAGCCGTCCAGTGTACGCAGCCAGCGGTAGCCGTCCCGCTGGTATTTGCGCAGGGTCTTTTGCAGCGAGAGCGGCGGGGTATACTCGCTGTCCCGCACGGCGTGGAAGCTGCGGCTGATGCGCCGGAAAGCATCGTCCCGGTCGAACCGCAGACCGTTCTGCCCCGAAAGCGCCCAGTCCAGCGTGGGGGCGCGGTAGAGCGGCAGAGCGGCGTGGCCGTCCTTCAGCTTTGCGCCGGAAAGCTCCAGCGTGTCGTTAAGCTCGTCCAGCCCTTCCAGACTGTCATCCAGCCGCAGCAGACTGCCGTCCCGCAGACGGTGGTAGCGTTTTTTCTGGTGCAGGGACTGCAACAGTTCCCGCAGTTCCTCCACCGGGAAGGCACCGGTGTCCACTTCCAAGTCCAGCACACTGCCGTGCACCGATACCCCTACCGAAATTTTAGGCGGGGCGGCTTGTAAGTTGCGGAAAGCATCGGTCTGGTACACCTCGCCCATGGCCAGCAGGGCGGGAATGCCCTCTTCCAGCAGCTGGAAAAGGGCCTCCTCCCCGGAAATGCTGTAATGCCCGGGCTTGCCGGTCTCGGGTTCCAGATAGGTTTCCAGCAGCCGCTTTGCCCGGTTCTCGGTGCGGGCATCCCGCAAAAGATCCGGCGGCACCGGCTCGCCGGGGGCTACCCTGTCCTCGCCGTACAGAAAGACCGGGTAGGCCGTGACGGTAAGCCCCCGGTCGGCATCCAGATAAAACTGCACCACCGGTTCCAGCGGGATCTGGTTCAGCAGCAGCCGGTCGGGGTCCACGATGTTGACCCGGTTGCCCAGCTCCGGCAGCACATAGCTGCAAAAGGCGGCGGCATCCGTGCTGGTGAAGAACAAACTGCGCCCGCCAAAGGTGTCCAGCACCGGCAGAACCCGGCGGCACTCCTCCCGCTGCATCCGCCAGAGGGTGGTTTCGCCCAGCAGATAGGCATAGTCCAGCCCTTTTACCCCGCTGAGCACCGGGGTACAGCTCAGCTGCACGCCGCCCTTGCGGCGCTCCACCTTCAGGCTGATGACCGGCAGTCCCTCTTTCAGGGTATAGCCGCCCACAACGCCCTCGGCGGCGTAAAGCTCCACAAGGGCATCCAGCCCCTCACCGGTCAGCGGCAGACCGCCCGCCGGGCCTTTATCCCAAGCGGAGCGCACCGTGCCCTCGGCTTCAAATTCCTGCCGGGCGCTCACCTGACTGCGCAGCAGCCGCAGCAATTGCTGCGCATCCGGGGCAAAAGCGTCCCACCGGTGCACAAAGGCCAGCGATTTCCCATAGCTGACGCTTTCGCCCTGCTCGATCGCATCCAGAAACTGCGGGATGCTTTTTACCAGATACTGCCGCTTGCCGATGCCGTCCGAGACCCGCAGCCGCAGCCAGACACGGTCGTTGTGCACCGTAAGTTCCGGCTCCAGCAGGGCAAAGCCGGTGCGCTGGGCAGCGGGCGGGGGCAGCTGCTGCGCATCCTCCCGCTGGTAGCGCTTCAGCAGCAGCTGGGCCTCATAGTCGGTCTCCGGCTCCTCGCCCCGCCACTTGCGGCCGAACAGCATATCCAGCCCGGCGCTGTAACTGTCCTTGCGGGGTTCCGGGTTCAGCCCGGCAACGCCCCGCTGCACCCCGGGGATGCTCTCCGGCTTTTTTTCCGGGGCAGGCGGATTTTTTTCCGCGTCCTGTAATAGCAACGCACCGATATGCTTGCAGTAGGTGCCGTCGCCGTTTTGATTATAGGGGCAGTCGCAGGAGGCGCTGACAAAGCTGCCGTTTTCCCGCAGCCAGACCTGTGTATAATAGCAGTCCGGCCCGCTGCCCTGCACCAGCGCTGTCAGGTGCCGCACCCCGTCCTCGTTGGTGGTGCAGCTGCTTTGCAGGATGCGCTTGCGGTACTTCTGTGCCCGCTCAAAGATGCTTTTGCCCAGCAATGCGCGGATCTCCTGTGCGTCCATGTGGTCTCCCTCCCCTGTGCTGTCGCGGTTCTGGTCTATTCTATAAGAATACCGCGTTCCACCCCGGGATGCAAGGGCAGAAGGGTAAAAAACGTTTAGAAAGCGCGGGCGGGACGATTTTGAATGGCCTCCGCTTTGCTTTGGCCATCTTCAGCGGAAAAATTATTTTTATATAGAGCAATACCGGAGCGTCTGCGGACGCTCCGGTATTGCATTTTTCACGGGAAAGGCCGTAAAGGCAAACGGCATTTATCGTGTTATAGTAAGTTCACAACCGTTCAGCCCTGTTTTTCTGCGGGGGCTGTGCCGCGCTTGCGGGTCTTAAGGTGGTACATCTCCTGATCGGCTTTATCGATCAGGTCGTGCACGGTGGCAATGTCCGGCTCAAGGCGGGCGCAGCCGATGCTGATCTCGATCTGGTAGGGCTTGCCGGAGGCGGCGTTGGCGGCGTCCAGCTCCCGCTGGATGGAGGCGATCAGGGTGCGCACCTCCACGCTGTTGCAGCCGCAGGCGATGCAGAATTCATCGCCGCCGTAGCGCGCCAGCACGCCGTTATAGTTGGCGCACACCTTTTTCAGGATGCCCGCCAGCAGCACCAGTGCGGCATCGCCCTCCAGGTGGCCGTATTCATCGTTGATGTGCTTGAAGTGATCCATGTCCATCATGAGGAAATGCAGCGAGCGGTTTGGGTGGCGGCGGTAATAGGGCAGCTCGCTTTCCAGATAGCGCAGCGCCACGATACGGTTGCTGACGCCGGTCAGGGTGTCCACCGTGAACTTGGTCTGCAGCACCAGCACATACACGCACACCAGCCCCAGCGTAATGCCGCAGCACAGCAGCCCGCGCCCGGGCAGCCAGCCTTGCAGCAAAAAGCCTGCCGCCGGCACAAGCGCGAGCAGCAGCAGGGTTTTCAGTTCCTCTTTGGGTGTTTCCTGCTTCCAGTGGCTCAGCGTCCAGCTGCAGCGGAGAAAGGCTGCTGCCAGATAGGCAAGCCCCACCAGCTTCGCCCCCCAGAACAGGGTGCTGCCCCGCAGCCCCTCTGCATCCAGATAGCAAAAGCCGTTTTCGTCCCGCGCCGTCAGCAGCACCAGCAAAAGCAGTGTCACCGGTGCGGCGCTGAGTGCCAGCCTGCGGCCGTCCTCCATCCATGTACGCCCCAGCTCTGCCTCCACATACAAAAACACCAGCAAGCAGCAGCACGCCGCCAGCAGATAAAACAAAATACTGCCCCCGGCGTTCAGCCGGTAGGTCAAGGGGATGCCCAGCTCCTCCCATGCGCCCAGCTGCGCCAGCGCACTGCCATAATCTACGATCGTCAGCGTCCCGGCAAACCACAGCAGCGCCGTAAACAGCCGCCCGGGCAGGCTTTTATCCCGCATTTTCTGCTGCGCCCGCAGCAAAATCGCCAGCGTGACCAGACAGACCGCACTGACCTGAGTATGGGCAATAGCATCCATGCCGCAACGCTCTCCTTTATCCTAGGGCGGCTTTGCGCCGTCCCGACCCTTTTTCGCTCTTCCAACGTTCCTTTTTCGCACAAACCCATTGTACCAAATCCATAACAAATATGCAACACAAACCGAAAAAATTCGTACAAAAAAAGACACCGGAATGTCTTTCGGCGTTCCGGTGTCTTTTGAACTCAAATCACTTTGCCTGCGGATGGGCGGCATCGTTGCGTAGGGCGCTTTCGCGGATCTTTTCCAGCGTCTGCTCGCTGAGGATGTGCTCTGCCTTGCAGGCGTCCTCGGCGGCGGTCTCCGCGTTCACGCCGAGCCGGGTGAACATCTTCGTGAGACACATGTGCCGCTCAAAGATGTACTGCGCGCGCTCGCGGCCCTTGTCCGTGATGACGTATTCGTCCTCGCCGGTCTTCTCGAGATGGCCGCTTTCCACCATCTGCGGCACCGCGACGCTCACATCGAAATAGCTCAGGCAGTCATCCTGAAAGCAAAGCTCATAGATCTTCTGCAAGCTCAGCGGATAGAGCGCCTTCGACGCCACAAACAGAATCAGGACCTTTACATCGAGCATATCGTGGATAAAACCATGCTGCTGCATATCGACACCTCACTGGAAATCATTTCTCTTCTTGTCTCCAGTATAGCAAAAAACGCGTGAAAACACAAGTATTTCCGCGCATCTCGCCGCGCCTGCGGAAGGATTTACCGCTTGCAATCGTCCAGAAGCTGGGGTAAAACGAAGAAGAAGGAGGGATTCCCAATGAAAAGAAAAATCCAAACCACCCTGAGCGCGCTGGCGCTGTTTGCCGCGCTCGCGCTCC
>ERZ772880.3428-NODE-3428-length-10835-cov-5.762152_pt1 | contig 10835 bp, 9 predicted proteins | sample MGYA00580577_ERZ772880 | MGnify/ENA primary metagenome ERZ772880 (study PRJEB29015, sample SAMEA2737705) | human gut metagenome | biome: human gut; feature: human-associated habitat; material: faeces | place: China | collected 2012 ... | reverse complement strand
CGTTGCCCCAGGCCGCGTCGAATGACAGACTCACGACGCGGTCGTCGCGCTGCACACTGTAGATGGGCAGCACGCGCTTGGCCGCGCTCACGCCCACGATCGCGGGACTGTTCACCGCCCAGAACATGAGCGCGATGGCCAGCACCATTGCGCACGCGCTCAGCAGTTTCCGGTGTTTTCTGATGGCTTGGCGTACCTTGTGCATTGCACCACCTCCGGCTTTCTGCCCTCATCCTATGCGCGGGGGAGCGCGGATATGCGCCGGTTTCAGTTTGCATAATTCTGATATGCAGACGGCGCTTGACGCGCGGCGGATTTTCCGCTATCATGAGCCGAACGATGAGGTGATGACGATGCAATTTCTCTGCGCGCCGATGGAGGGCGTGACCGGTGACCTGTTCCGGCAGGCGCAGCGGCAGACCTTTCCCGCGGCGGACAGCTACTATACGCCCTTTCTTTCGCCGACGGCGAACCGCACCTTTTCCCCGCGCGAGCTGCGCGAGATCGACCCGGCGCACAATGCGGGCATCCATGTCGTGCCGCAGCTTATGGGGCACTGCGCCGAGGATTTCCTCTGGATGGCGGGACGGCTTGCGGACATGGGTTACGACGAGGTGAACTTCAACCTCGGCTGCCCGTCGAACACGGTCACGGCGAAGAAAAAAGGCGCGGGCCTGCTCACGGAGCCGGAGCTGCTGCGGCAGTTTTTTGATGCCGTATTTGCCGCCTGCCCGCTGCCGGTCTCGGTCAAGACCCGCCTCGGCAAGACGACGGCGGAAGGGTTTCCCGCGCTGCTGGAGCTCTACAACGACTACCCGATCCGCGAGCTGATCGTGCACCCGCGCGTACAGGCGGATCAGTATCACGGGCAGCCGGATCTGGAGGCGTTCGCCTATGCGCTCGCGCACAGCCGCGCGCCGGTGTGCTACAACGGCGACCTGTTCGACGCGCCGGCCGTGCACGCATTTCAGGCGCGGTTTCCGGCGGTGGAGCGCATCATGCTCGGGCGCGGGCTGGCTGCCAATCCCGGCCTGATCGGTCAGCTGCGCACGGGCAAAGCGCCGACGGCGGCGCAGCTGCAGCTGTTTCACGACCGGCTCTACGCCGCCACACGCGCGCGCATTCCCGACCGGCGTGCGCTGCTGTTTCGCATGAAGGAGGCCTGGCGCTATCTCGGCTGCAGCTTTGCCGACGCTGAGCGTCCGCTGCGCCGCATCCGCAAGGCACAGGATATGACGGAGTATGACAGCGCGGTGCGCCAGCTCTTCGCGTCCTGCCCGGTGCGGGAGAATGCGGGCTATTTTGTCTGAAGATGCAGATATCCCCGACAGCCATGCTGCCGGGGATATGTTTTTGTGTTCAGTTCTGGCTGTACCAGTCGCCGCCCGGCTGCGGGCCAGGGTTCGGCTGCCAGCCGTTGGGGGCACGGTCGCCCATGCTGCGCGGCAGGCTGCGGTAGAACGCGGCGCGTGACACGGCCATGTACGGCGTGAGCCACAGTGCCCCGATCCCGGCGGTCAGCACCGTCAGCAGTGCCCAGCCGAAAAAGCTCAGATCCAGACAGAACAGATCGCCCTTGCGCCCGTCCATGAGCGCCTTGGAGCGCTCGATGGCCTCCGTGGCCTGCATGCCCGGATTTTCGGCCATGATGTACGTCGCCATGGAGTAGCGGTAGGCGGCGACGATGCCGGGAATGACAAACAGCAGCGACCATGCGATCACCTTGAGCGTGATGAGCAGGTTGAGCACGAAGGCGTTGCCGAAGATGTCAAAGCCGGAAAACAGATCCTCAAACCTGGCCTGCTCGCCGTCGACCAGCTTCAGGCAGAAGCGGTTGTGGCCGATGGAGACGCTGCCGCCGATGACGAACTGCGCCAGCGAGATCACCCCGGACACGGGGAGAAACACGCGCAGCGCGTGGCGCAGGGCCTCGGGATAGTACTGCGTCAGGTCGTCCCCGTTGACGGTGAGGCTAAATGACGGGGTGAAGCTGCTGCTCGTCCCGCCGAGGATGCTCGCCAGCAGCGTCACGCCGACGGCGAGCCACCAGTAATTTTTCAGCGCGCGGCGGGCCATGCCGCGGTAATCGGATGCGGAATACATAGGCGTTCTCCTTTCTGCCCTTACCAGGGCGTGCGGGCCTGCCCGTGCACGAGGTAGGCGTGCTCGGCCAGCTCCGCGAGCGGGCTGTCGCTGCGGGAATCGGAGTAAAACTCCGCGATCTCGACGTTGGGATAAGCCTCGTGCAGGCGGCGGACCTTTTCCGCGCCGTGGCAGTTTTCGCCGTCGGTCTTGCCGGTGTGCTTGTCCACGCGCGAGGCCAGCAGCCGCACGCCGAGCTTCTGCGCCGGGATGCGCACGAGAAACTCCGGCGAGGCGGAGATAATGATGTCGTCCGGCCGCCGCTGCGCAAGATACCACGGGTTCACGCGCGCAAAATTCTGCGCCCAGAACGCCTCCAGCTCCGCGTCCACATCGGGCACGCGGCGCAGGAAGCCGTACATCCGCTCCTTGATGGCCGTCTTGCTCACCTTGCCGAGCCAGTAACCCGGCAGCAGGACCAGCGTGCCCAAAAGCGCCCGGATCACACCGGGATGCCGCCGCAGACACCAGCGCACGAACGCCACTGTGCTGTCCACAGGGAAGATGGTCTTGTCCCAGTCGTATACGTTGACTTTTTCCATAGGGCACCTCTCAGTACAGGGTGCCGGCCAGCTGCATATACGCGGCGGCAAAGGCCTCCCGGATGAAGTAATTGACGCGCATGGTCGGCAGCGTCGTCTCGGCAGCGATGCCGACGGGCTCTGCGCCCAGTGCCCGCACCATGCGTTTGGCGCGGTAGAGGTGGTATTCGCTCGTCACGATGCCGACGCCGTTCGCCGGGTCGTACCCCCGCGCGCGGAGGATGGCGAACGAATTTTCCAGGTTCTCGCGCGTGGTGCGCGACTGATCCTCCTGCACGATGCGCGCGCTGTCGATGCCGTGCGCCGTGAGGTAGTCGGCCATGGCTTTGGCCTCCGTGATGTCCTCGCCCTCGCCCTGGCCGCCGGAGACGACGGCCAGCGCGTCCGGGTTCGCGCCCAGATACGCGAGTGCGGCGTCGAGCCGGTTGCACATCGACAGCGACGGTGTGCTGCCGTTGACGCCCGCGCCGAGCACGATGATCGCGTCCGGGTGCGCGTCCGTGTCCGTGCGCGCGTCGCGCACGACGGGGATCTCAAAGACCGCGAACACGATCACCCCTGCGCACACGAGCACGCCCAGCACGATGCGCCCCACGCGGTGCAGCCGTGGGAATAGAAATACCAGCACGGCGATGCCCCAGAGCGCGTAGCCCAGAAAGTCGTGCCCCGGCATCGCAAAGCGCAGCACGCAGCCGGCGACGACGAGCACGATGGCGGCAATCAGAGATGTTTTGTGTTTCATTCGCACAGCGCCTCCCACGCCTCGTAGAGCGCCTCGAGCTGCGCATTGAGCGCCTGCTTTCGCGCATCGATCTCCATGAGTTTCTGATAGTCCGTGGCGTTGGCCTCGCTCTCGGCGTCGAGCGCCGCAAGCTGCCCCTCCAGCTTTTCGATCTCGCGCTCCGTGCGCTCGCGCGCTCGCGTGGTGTTCGGGGCGCGCTTCGGCTTTGGCTTCGGCTCTTTTTTGCGCTCGACGGCCTTGGCCGTCTGCTGCAGGGCGGTCTGGCGCGCGCGGTAGGCGCGGAATTCTTCGTACGTGCCGCGGTAGTCCGTGATCGTGCCGTTTTCGAGCAGCCAGATGCGGGTGGCGAATTTCTCGATGAAGTACCGGTCGTGCGATACGAACAGCAGCGCCTGCGTATAGTCGCTCAGCGCGTCCTCGATCCACTCTCGGCTGGCGATGTCGAGATGGTTCGTCGGCTCGTCGAGGATGAGGAAATTGATTTCCCGGCGCATGAGCATGCACAGCCGCAGCCGGGACAGCTCGCCGCCCGAGAGCGCCGACACGGGCTTGAGCACATCCTCGCCGCAAAAGCCGTAGGCGGCAAGCTGATCGCGCGCCTCCTGCGGCGTGCACTTGCACTCGTAGAGCATCGTGTCGAGCATGGAGCGCTCCGGCACGGCAAAGCGGACGATCTGCGGCAGGTATGCCGTGCGCACGGACGGCCCGCGCTGCACCCAGCCGGTGTCCGGCGTCTCTTCGTTCATGACGAGCCGCAGAAACGTCGTCTTGCCGGCGCCGTTGTCGCCGATGAGGGCGATGTGCTCGCCGCCGGTCACGGTCAGGTCGAGGTCGTGAAAGAGTGTCCGCTCGCCGTAGCGCTTGCCCAGGCCCGACATGGTCAGCACGTCGTCACCGCGGAATTCCTGCGCCGTGAAGTGCACGTTGAGCTTGCGTGCCTCGGTCGGCCGCTCGGTCGTTTCGAGCTTTTCCATGCGCTTTTCGATGGAAAACGCGCGCTTGTGCAGCTTGTCGTTGCCCATGAAGGCCCAGAGGTGCAGCTTGGCCGCCGCCTCCGTGAGCTGCTGGAGCTTGGCCTGATCTTTCTCGTATTTTTTGAGCTGCTCGTCAAAGCGGCGCTGCCGCTCGACGACGTAAAAGCTGTAGTTGCCGCTGTAAAACTCCGCCTGCCCGGACGTAAAGTCGATCGAGCGCTGCACGACGCGGTCGAGAAAATACCGGTCGTGGCTGATGACGAGCACCGTGCCGCGAAAATGCAGCAGGTACGCCTCCAGCCACTCGGTCGCGCGCAGGTCGAGGTGGTTCGTCGGCTCGTCGAGCAGGAGAATGTCCGTGTCCTCGAGGATGAGCCGCGCGAGGTTCACGCGCGTTTTCTCCCCGCCGGAGAGACTGTCGAACGGCTGCGCGCGCATCGCGGCCGGGATGTCCAGACCGTTGGCGACGCGGTTGCGCTCGTGTTCCATGTCGTACCCACCGAGACGGCGGAAATTTTCCGACAGGCGGTCGTACTCCGAGAGCAGGGCGGGGGAGTCGTCCGTCGCCATGCGCGCGGTGAGCTCGTTCATGCGCGCTTCCATATCGTAGAGCCGCCGGTGCGCCTCGCGCAGCACGTCCTCCGTTGTCCAGCCGTCAGGGTAGACGGGGATCTGCGAGATCAGCCCCAGCCGCCGCCCGGAGGCGATGGACACGGTGCCGGCGTCCGGCTGCAGCTCGCCCGAGAGGATGCGGAAAAACGTCGTCTTGCCGCAGCCGTTGCGCCCGAGGATACCCACGCGCTCGCCGGCGTTGACGTCGAATGTGATACCTTTTAATATATCGTTGCCCTGCTCAAAGCCCTTGACGAGCCCACGGACGGATAGATCGATCATGTGTGACTCCTAAATTACTTGTTCACGGCCGCCTGCAGCACGGTGTTGGCCACAGCGCCCGCATTCGTCAGGCCGCCGCCGGCGTTCTCCACCAGCACGACGAAGGCGTACGGGTGCGCATCGTCGAGCAAAAAGCCCGTGAACCAGGCGTGCGACGTGCCGTCACCCACCTCGGCGGTGCCGGTCTTGGCGCAGAGGTTCAGGCCCGGGAAGCGGTTCGTGCCGTAGTGGGCCGAGACGTTGTAGTTCATCATGTCGCGCAGCTTGTTGGCGGTCGCGGTGCTCAGCAGGCTCGTGGTCGAGCCGCTGGGTGTGTCGAGCAGCAGCGATGGTTCCACGACGCTGCCGCCGTTGGCGATGGCCGAGACATAGCGCAGCATGGAGTACGGGCAGATGAGGTCCTCATACTGGCCGATGCCCGACCAGGCGAGGTTCGCGCTGCCGGACGCGCCCTTCGTGAAGCTGCCGGCCATCGTCGGGATGCCGCTCAGCGACTGGGAATCGAGGAAGCCGAGCTTCTTGGCGTAGCTCTCGATGGTGTCCGCGCCGAGCTCGAGCGAGATCTGCGCGAACGCGCAGTTGCAGGAGTTTGCCAGCGCGTCCTCAAACGTCTGGCTGCCGTGCACGCCCGTGCACTTGACGGTCACGCCGCCGACGTCAACGCTGCCCGCGCAGGAGAAGCGGCGGCTGTCGATGTCCTTGATGTTCTCGATTGCGGCGGCGGAAGTGATGAGCTTGTAGATCGAGCCCGGTGTGAACGAGCCGTTGATGCAGCGGTTGATGTATGCGCCGTCCGGCACGTCGCCGTCGCTGCTGGGGTCGATGCTCGGGCCGGAGGCCATGCACAGGATCTCGCCGGTCTTGTAGTTGCTCACAAGCACCGCACCCTTGCGCCCGGCGAGCGCCTCATAGGCGGTCACGCACAGGCTCGAATCGAGCGTGAGCGCGACGGTGTGCCCGTCGGTGGCGTAGGTGCCGGTGATGGGGTTGTAGCCCGACAGCTGCTTGGAAAATGCCTTGAGCGCGCCAGTGCCGACGTTGCCGGTGTAGTCGCCGACGGCCTGATAGCAGGCCGTGCGCACGGCGGCGTCATCGGCGTAGCTGCGCGAGCCGCCGTTGGCCGTTGCGAGCACGACGCCGCTGCGGTCGGTGAGCGTGCCGGTGCTGAGCACACCGCTGGTGTAGACGCTGCTGTTGGCGGCGAAGGTCGCCCACTCGGCGCCGTGTTCGATGTAGCGCACGATGTACACGCCGATGCCGCCGAGCACCAGCACGGCGACGAGCAGCGCGCTCATGGCGCGGCGTTTGACTTTGTTCATGCCTGCGCCTCCTTTTTATTGCGCGATGGCAGCCGCACCACGAAGCTCGCACCGCGTCGGGTGTCTGCCGCCTTGATATAGGCCAGCAGCATCCAGCACGAGAGCATGCTCGACCCGCCCTTGGACACGAACGGGAACGTCACGCCCGTGAACGGCAGGATATCGAGCACGCCGAACACGTTGAGCGACATCTGCACGAGCATGAGCGTCACGGTGGCGCAGCCGGCGATGACGTAGTACGACGAGCGGCCCTGGGCCGCATTCTTGACGGTGAAGATGGCGAGGGCGATGATGGCCAGCATCGCGCACAGCGCCACGATCAGGCCGAGCTCCTCGCACAGCATGCCGAACACCATGTCGGTGTTGGCAGCAAAGATATTTTTCAGCCAGCCGCAGCCTGCGCCCTGCCCGAACAGACCGCCGGAGGCGGCCGCGCTCAGCGCGCGCGTTTGCTGGAAGCCCGCGCCAGAGACGTCCTCCCACACGTGCCCCCAGGTGGCGAAGCGCTGCGCCACGTGCGGCTTGATGCTCAGCACCAGCGTACCCGCCATGGCGGCGGACGCCACGGCCAGCAGCACGGTCGCAATGCTGCCCGAGCGCATGAAGGCGATGACGAGGAAAGTCGCAAAGAAGATGAGCGCAGAGCCAAAGTCGCCCATCAGCGCCAGCCCGCCCACGCAGATGGCGGAAAAGGCGATGAACAGCAGGATGCTCTTGCTGCGGAACATCCGGTTGATCGACGTTGCGCCGACGTAGATGAACGCGACCTTGATCAGCTCCGACGGCTGCAGGGAAAAGCCCGCGATCGTCAGCCAGTTTTTCGCGCCGAACACCTCGCGCGCGGCGAACAGGTTCAGCGCCAGCAGTGCCAGCGAGATGATGGCCGCCGGCCAGCGCAGCGCCTTGACATGGCTCAGGTCGCGCAGCCACCAGCCGAGCAGGAAAAACAGCGCGATGCCCACGATGATGAGGATGATCTCCTTGGTCAGATCGTCCGGCGTGCTCGTCGCGCAGATCTCGAGCCCGAGCGTGCACAGGAAAAACGCGATCGTCTCGACCTCGAAGCCCGAGCGGTCCATCGTGCGCATGAGCACGTAGCAGAACCACTGCGTGAGCGCGAGGGCTGCAAACGACATCAGAATGCCCAGCAGGTGCGCGCTGTCGGCCGAGGACACGAACTCCAGCGCCAGCAGCAGCTGAAACACCGTCAGGAAAAACAGCGTGCCGCCGGCGGAGACCTTCCGTCCGGCGATCGTGCGGCGCTGCTCCTGCACGGCGCGGCGCTCTTCGCTCATGTCGGCGAACTTGAGCATGTGCGTCGAGCAGCGGAGAATGTCGCCGCTGAACACCTGCGTCGGCTCGGTGATCTGTTCGCCGTTGAGGTACACGCCGCCGCTGCGGCTCAGGTCGCTGACGGTCCACTCGCCGGCGTCGTTGCGCATGAGCACGGCGTGGACGTTGGCCACGTCGGGATAGGGCAGCGTGATGTCCGCGCTGCGGGCGCGGCCGATCAGGCACTCCCAGTGCAGCAGGGGATAGACCTTGCCGTCCGGCGTGACGAGATGACCCCAGGTCTCCGGCTCGGCGCGGCCGTAGAACATGGACGCGATACAGCGGATGAGCACGATGAGCGCGATGACCGGCAGAATGAAGTGCGCGGCCTGCGCGGCATAGGCAGTTACGGCAGACACGGCGTCCGCCTCCTTTCCGAAGCTCCCGCGCGGGGAGCGGTACATTTATAATACTGTGATAAAAAATCAAACCATTATACCACGGCAAAAATCCATTGACAACCACTGCCGGGCATCCTACAATGAACCTATGATGAAACAGACGAAATTTTGGGTCCTTTTGTTCGCCGCGCTCGCCATTTTGGGCGGCGGCGCATTTTTGCTGCTGCGCGGCCATGGGCAGACGGGGCAGACGGCCGTCATCCGCATCGACGGCGAGGTCTATCAGCGCATCGACCTGCACGCCGTGACCATACCATATGATATCGAAGTGCAGACCGACTGGGGCACGAACACCGTGCACGTCGAGCCGGACGGCGTGTCCGTCACATATGCCGACTGCCCGGACCACCTGTGCGTCCAGCAGGGGAAGATCACTACGTCGGCCATCCCGATCGCCTGCGTGCCGCACCACCTGACGGTGCAGATCGAGGGGACGCCATGAAGGGGACGAAGCGTCTGGCCGTTCTGGCCATGTTCACCGCCATCGCGCTGACGATCTTCGTCGCCGAGGCGCAGATCCCGCCCGTCGTGCCGATCCCGGGCGTGAAGCTCGGCCTTGCCAACATCGTCACGCTCATTGCCATGGCCCTGCTCGGCCGACGGCAGGCGGGGGAGATCCTGCTCGTGCGCATCGTGCTCGGCAGCGTCTTTACCGGCGGCGTGTCGGCAATGCTCTTCAGCATCGCGGGCGGCGTGCTCGCCTATCTCGTCATGTGCCTGACCATCCGCCGCCTGCCGGAGCGGCTGCTGTGGGTCGTGAGCGTGCTGGCGGCCTTCGGGCACAACGCAGGGCAGCTGCTGGTCGCCGTCTGGGTCACGGGCACGCCGTCCATTCTGGTGTATGCGCCCGCGCTCGTCGCGGCGAGCGTGATCACCGGGGCGTTCACCGGCGTGGCCGCCATGTATCTCGTGCGTGCGCTGCGCAAAACGGGGCATTTTCCGCAGGCGTGAGATGACTTCGTCATGATTTTGTAACATTTTCGCGCCCCGAGTTCTTAAAATGTTCGGCAATTAGGAAGCCGCAGTTTTTGGGAAACTGCGGCTTTGTTGTGCAAATACGACAAAATGCGCGGAGAATATATAGTAATATACATCAAAAACACACGCGAAAAGATTTCGGAAATGTTAAATCTGTTTTAAGTATTGACTTCCGGCAGGCGGCGCGCTATAATGCATCCGCGAATGAAAGATGGGAAGATTTAGGCTGGTATCAGCCGGTTACACAAATCCTTTTTTCTTCCCGCGCCGGGGTGCCCCGGCGGAGCTTTCCGGACGATTTTTGATGCTTATGAATGCTTTTGATAAACCTGTCCAATCGAATACGGAGCAGGCGGGGCGCGGCCATGGGTTCGCGCGGATGTTTGACCGCGTGTGCGCGTTTCTTGATGAGCGCGTCGGCGGCGCGTCGGCGCTGATCGCCGCCTGTCAGAGCGTGGCTGACCGGTTCTGGCACAGCAAGCTGTATTTCCCGGTCTGCTTTCTGATGCTCGCGGTGTTCATGGCGGCCGGACTGCCGGTCGTGGGCGGCGTTCTCGTCATGTCCACGCTGATCTTCCTGCTGCTGTTTTGCGACGATCTGCTGAGCGTCCTGTTCCCGGTCGTGCTGCTGGCCATGGTGGGCACGGAGTTTTACGATGAGCTCTACAGCCTGCTTCGCTTCTGGTGGATCGGCCTGCTGGCAGCGGCGGCGCTGCTCGTGCACATCGGTGCTTACGCCCGCGCGCCGCGCAACGGCGGCTGCCTGCACGGCATGGTGGCCGTGTCGGTCGCAACGCTGCTCGGCGGCCTGGGCTTCATCTCCCGCGAGGAGTATTTCGCGCCCACGGCGCTGTACTATTCTCTCGGTCTCGGCGTTGTGATGCTGCTGGTCTACCTGCTGTGCCGCAGCGAGGCGGACCGCACGCGCGACTATGACGTCGCCGAGCGGATGCTGCAGATCCTTTATGCCGGCGGTCTGTTCACGGGCTTTGTGGTGGCGCTGTTTTATGCGCGCCATATGCAGGAGTTCGTGCAGGACTTTTCCACGATCTATTTCAAGTACCGCAATTTCAGCGCGACGATGCTGCTCATCTCGCTGCCCGCTGCGTCGTACTTTGCCGCGCGTGACCGGCGGCACTTCCTCGCGGTCGCGTTTTTGTACTTCATGATGCTCATGACCGGCTCGCGCAGCGGCCTGATCTTCGGTACGGCGATGCTGCTGCTGTGCCTTGCCTATGTGTATTACTGCAATCCCGAGCGCCGCGCGGTCTATCGCCGCGTCGGGCTCATCAGCCTGGTCCCGGCGGTCGCGCTGCTCATCGCGCTCGTGCCGCGGCTGTTCGCCTCGCGCATGGTCGACGGTGCGCTCATCTCCCCGGATGACAGCCGGTACACGTTTTTCATCCAGGGCCTGCTGGACTTTGTGAAGAATCCGCTCTTTGGCTGCGGTCTTGGCTCGATGCACAATGCGCCGATCTTCCTCGGCGTGGAGGGCAGCATCGTCTGGTACC
>ERZ772880.3425-NODE-3425-length-10840-cov-9.853129_pt1 | contig 10840 bp, 8 predicted proteins | sample MGYA00580577_ERZ772880 | MGnify/ENA primary metagenome ERZ772880 (study PRJEB29015, sample SAMEA2737705) | human gut metagenome | biome: human gut; feature: human-associated habitat; material: faeces | place: China | collected 2012 ... | reverse complement strand
GACCATACCTATAAGGTAGAAACAAAAACAAACTTTCGCCGCTCCGGCGGCGAAACTCTACGAGGTTTTTGTCAAGCTGACAAGCGGCGCGTCCGAAACCGGACGCACCGCTTGGTTTTTCAGATTTTCCGGGGGATCATTTTCCCGCCTCGGTCTCGCAGTACAGGCAGCGGTAGACGCGCCGCTCCCGATCCGTGAGCACGAACTCCTGCGGCAGCTCGCGCTCGGTCGAGGTGATGCAGCGCGGATTCTTGCACCGCAGCACGCCGCGGATGCGCTCGGGCAGCTTGAGCGTGCGCTTTTCCTGCAGCTCGCCGCCGCGGATGATGTTGACCGTGATGCTCGGATCGACATAGCCGATCAGGTCCCAGTCGAGCTCCATCTCGCCGTCGATCTTGATGATGTCCTTGCGGCCGAGCTTGCCGCTGGTGACGTTTTTGAGGATGGCAACGGTGCAGGCGAGCTTGTCCAGGCCGAGGATCTGGTAGAGTTCCATGGCCTTGCCGGCCGTGATGTGGTCGATGACGATCCCGTTTTGAATCGAATCAATAAGCATAACGTTTCTCCTCCCGTCAGTCGATGCCCAGCAGCTTGAGCATGAGCGCCATGCGGATATAGCGGCCGTTTTTTGCCTGCCTGAAGTAGCAGGCGCGCGGATCGTTGTCCACGGCGGCGGCGATCTCGTTGACGCGCGGCAGCGGGTGCAGGATGCTCATGTCGGGCTTGGCGGTCTCGAGCTTATCCGGCGTGAGGATATAGCTGTCGCGCAGGCGCAGGTAGTCCTCCTCGTTGAAAAAGCGCTCGCGCTGCACGCGGGTCATATACAGCACGTCCAGCTCCGGCATCACGGCCTCGAGCGACGTGGACTGCGTGTAGGGGACGCCGGGCTTTTTGAGATACTCGTCCTTCACGTAGCGCGGGAGCTTGAGCTCCTCCGGGGAGATGAGCACGAAGCGGATGCCCGTGCAGCGGCTCATAGCGGCGACGAGCGAGTGCACCGTGCGGCCGAACTTCAGGTCGCCGCACAGGCCGATCGTCAGGTCGTCCAGCCGACCCTTTTCGCGGTAGATGGTCATGAGGTCGGTCAGCGTCTGCGTGGGGTGGTTGTGTCCGCCGTCGCCCGCGTTGATGACCGGGACCTGCGCGTGCATGGACGCGACCAGCGGCGCGCCCTCCTTGGGATGACGCATGGCGATGATGTCGCTGTAGCAGCTGACGACGCGCACGGTGTCCGCGACGGTCTCGCCCTTGGAGGCGGACGAGCTCTCTGCCGAGGCGACGCCGAGCACCTTGCCGCCGAGCGAGAGCATCGCGCTCTCGAAGCTCAGGCGCGTGCGCGTGGACGGCTCGAAAAACAGCGTGGCGAGGATCTTCCCGTCGCACTTGTGGGCATATTGCTCGGGGTGCTCCATGATCGCGCAGGCGGTGTCGATGAGCTCCATGATCTCCTGCGGGGTCAGCTGCATAATGTCGATCAGATGCTTCATATCACGCCTGACTTTCTGCCTGGATCCAGCTCTCGTCGGAGGGGTTTTCGCGGAAGGCCAGCAGCCGCGCGACGTCGGCCTCGGTGATGTAGCCCTCCTGTGCACCCGTGCTGGCGACGGTGTCCAGATCCGTGAGGCTCACGTTTCTGACCTGCGCTGCGGCGAGCCGCTCCACGCCCTTTTTCATGCCGTAGGTGAAGATGCTCACGACGCCGAGCACCTCCGCGCCGGCTTCACGCAGCGCGTCCACCGCGTCGAGCACGCTGCCGCCGGTGGAGATCAGATCCTCGACGACCACGACCTTCTGCCCCGGGACGAGCTTGCCCTCGATGCGGTTCTGGCGGCCGTGATCCTTGCTGCGCGAGCGGACATAGCCCATCGGCAGACCGAGCAGATGCGCGGCGATGGCGGCGTGGGCGATGCCGGCCGTGGCCGTGCCCATGAGCACCTGCGCCTGCGGATACTCGCGCCTGACCGTCTCGGCGATGGCGTGCTCGACCAGATCACGCGCCTCGGGCGCGGTCAGGATGAGGCGGTTGTCGCAGTAGATGGGGCTCTTGATGCCGCTGGCCCACGTGAACGGCTCCTGCGGGCGCAGGAACACCGCCTCGATCGAGAGCAGGCTGCGCGCAACTTCGTGTTTGATATCCATAGCAGTTCCTCCTGTTGAAAAAGTCTCTGATCCGGCGCTCAGCCGACGAACGCGGCCACGCACCGGCGATAGGCGGCGACAGGATCGTCCGCCTGCGTGATCGGACGGCCGACGACGATGTAGTCCGAGCCGATCTCCCGGGCGCGCTCCGGCGTTGTGACGCGCTTCTGGTCGCCGCTCTCCCCGTCGGCAAAGCGCACGCCGGGCGTCACGGTCAGAAAGTCCGCGCCGCAGCGCGCATGGATGCTGCCCGCCTCCAGCGGGGAGCAGACCACGCCGTCAAGACCGGCATCGCGCGCATTGCGTGCATAGTGCAGCACGACCTCGTCGATCGGCGCGTGGATGAGCAGCTCCCGGTCCATGCGCTCCTGATCCGTGGAGGTCAGCTGCGTCACGGCGATGAGCAGCGGGCGCGTGCCGTCCGGCCGGGTCAGTCCCTCGAGCGCGGCGCTCATCATGGCCTTCGTGCCGGCAGCGTGGAGGTTGATGATATCCACATCCAGCGCCGAGAGCGCGGCCATCGCCTTTTTCACCGTGTTCGGGATGTCGTGCAGTTTGAGGTCGAGAAAGATCCTGTGGCCGCGCGCGTGGATCTGGCGCACGATGTCCGGCCCTTCGGCATAAAACAGCTCCATGCCGATCTTCACAAACGGCTTCTCGTCCTGAAAGAGGTCGAGAAATGCGAGCGTCTTTTCCCGGCTGTCAAAATCCAGCGCAATGATAACGTCCTTACCCATGATGTGCTCCTCCTATTATGTCCCTGAGATTGTCGATGCCGAAGCGCGCCATCGCGTCCGGCAGAGTTTCAATGATGTGCTTGCAGGCATACGGCTCGACCAGGTTTGCCGCGCCCACACCGACCGCCGTCGCGCCCGCGAGCATCAGCTCCAGAACGTCCTGCGCGCTCGTCACGCCGCCCATGCCAACGATGGGGATGTGCACCGCCTCGTACACCTGATAGACCATGCGCACGGCCAGCGGGAACATACCGGGGCCGGACATGCCGCCGGTCCGGTTGGCCAGCAGCGGGCGGCGGCGCGTAAGGTCGATGCGCATACCCGGCAGGGTGTTGATGAGGCTCACGCCGTCCGCGCCCGCATCCTCACAGGCCTTGGCAACGGCGGCAATGTCCGCCGCCGTCGGCGAGAGCTTGAGGATGATCGGCTTTTTCGTCACGGCGCGCACCGCGCGCGTCACCTCCGCCGCGGCCGACGGCTCCGCGCCGAAGGCAGCGCCGCCGCCGTGGACGTTCGGGCAGGAGATGTTGACCTCCAGCCAGCCGACCTGCGGCTGCGCGTCAAGCCTGGCGCAAACCTCGGCATATTCTTCCACGCTGAAGCCGCTCACATTCGCCATGACCGGCTTGTGAAACACCTTTTTCAGCTCCGGCAGCTCGTGCGCGATGACCGCGTCCACGCCGGGGTTCTGCAGCCCCACCGCGTTGAGCATTCCGCCGGCATACTCGGCGATGCGCGGCGTGGGGTTGCCGAAGCGCGGCGCGCGCGTCGTCCCCTTGAAAGAAAACGTGCCGAGCATATTGATGTCATACAGCTGCGCAAACTCCTGCCCGTAGCCAAACGTGCCGCTGGCCGGGATGATGGGGTTTTCCAGCTCGATCCCACAGAGCGTTACGGCTGTTGCGGCCATACGATCTCCTCCTTTGTGAACACGGGCCCGTCCTTGCAGACGCGCTTGCTGCCGTGCGTCGTTTCGCAGGTGCAGCCCATGCACGCGCCGAAGCCGCAGCCCATGCGCGCCTCAAGGCTCAGCTGACCGTCGAGCGGCGTCACGCTGCACAGCGCCTGCAGCATGGGCATCGGCCCGCAGGCATACACATAGGTGCCGCCCTCGGGCAGCGCCTCGGTCACGAAGCCGCGCGCGCCGCGCGTGCCGTCCTCGGTCACGACCGTGACGGGGATGCCGAGCGCTTCAAACGCATCGGCAAGCAGCACCTCTGCCGCCGTGCGAAAGCCGAGCACGGCCAGCGGGCTGCACCTCTCGGCCACGAGCTGCTGCGCCAGACCGTACAGCGGGGACGCGCCCACGCCGCCGCCGACCAGCAGCGGCCGCGCACCGGCGGGTGCGGTGTCAAAGCCGTTGCCGAGACCGACCAGCAGGTCCAGCTCCGTGCCCGGCGCCAGCGTGCTCAGCTGTGCCGTGCCTGCGCCCGCCACTTTATAATACAGCGTCAGCGCGCCGTCACTCCAGCTGCACACCGACACGGGGCGGCGCAGAAAATATCCGGCGAGCCGGATGTCCGCAAACTGCCCCGGCGCGGTGATCGCGGCAGTGTCCCCCGCGAGACGCAGACGATACGTCCCGCGGGCAACGGGCGCGTTTTCCGCAATGGTGAAACGTTTCTGCTGCATGGCTTACTCCGCGTGGATCGTGGACACGGCCAGCGTCGTCTCCTCGAGCACGTCGAGCAGCACGCGCACCGTATCGAGCGAGGTAAAGACGGTCACGCCGTTTTCCACCGCGCAGCGCCGGATCGCGGCGCCGTCCTGCGCGTGGACGCTCGAATGGATGGAGCGGGTGTTGATGATGTAACTGACGTAGCCGCTGCGGATGGAATCGAGGATCTCGTGGCTGCCGTCGCTGATCTTGCCGCGCACGCGCGTGCGGATGCCGAAGGACTTGAGGTAGGCAGCCGTGCCGGCGGTCGCCTCGATGTTAAAGCCCATCTCATAGAACCGGCGCACGAGCGGCAGGCCCTCGGGCTTGTCCTCATCGGCCAGCGTCACGAACACGGTACCGTAGTTCTGCACGTTCATGCCGGAGGCCTGCAGCGCCTTGTACATGGCGCGCGAGAGCTTCTTGTCGTAGCCGATGGCCTCGCCCGTGGACTTCATCTCCGGGGAGAGGTAGGCGTCCAGCCCGTGGAGCTTGGCGAAGGAGAACACCGGCGCCTTGACATAGCAGCGCTCTTTTTCCGGCGGATACAGGTCGAAGATGCCCTGCTCCTTGAGGCTCGTGCCGAGGATGACGTTCGTGGCGATGTCCGCGAGCTGATAGCCCGTGGCCTTCGACAAAAACGGCACCGTGCGCGACGAGCGGGGGTTGACCTCGATGATGTAGACATGGTCGCTCTTATCGACGATGAACTGGATGTTATACAGGCCGACGATGCCGATGCCCAGACCGAGCTTCTTGGCATAGGTCAGGATCGTGCCCTTGACCTTGTCGGAGATGGAAAACGGCGGGTAGACGCTGATGGAGTCGCCGGAGTGGACACCGGTGCGCTCGACCAGCTCCATGATGCCGGGCACGAACACGTCTCTGCCGTCGCAGATGGCGTCGACCTCGACCTCGCGGCCGGAGATGTACTTGTCGACCAGCACGGGCTTGCCCTCGCCGGTGCGCACGGCATTCTGCAGATAGTGGCGCAGCATCTCGTCGTCGGCCACGATCTCCATGGCGCGGCCGCCCAGCACGAACGACGGGCGCACCAGCACCGGATAGCCAACCGTGTGCGCAGCCTTGAGACCGTCGTCCAGATTCGTCACCGCCGCGCCCATCGGCTGCGGGATGTTCAGCTCGAGCAGCAGCTTTTCAAAGCAGTCGCGGTTCTCCGCGCGCTCGATCGCGGCGCAGTCCGTGCCGATGATCTGCACGCCGCGCGTCATGAGCGGCTGCGCCAGATTGATGGCCGTCTGGCCGCCGAGGCTGGCGATCACCTGATCGGCCTGCTCCTCGTGCAGGATGTTCATGACATCCTCGGGCGTGAGGGGCTCAAAATACAGCTTATCGGCGGTCGTGTAGTCGGTAGAGACCGTCTCGGGGTTGTTGTTGATGATGATGGCCTCGTAGCCCGCGCGCCGGATGGTCTGCACCGCGTGGACAGTGGAGTAGTCAAACTCCACGCCCTGACCGATGCGGATCGGGCCTGCGCCGAGCACGACGACCTTCTGCTTGTCCGAGCGGCGCGCCTCGCTCTTTGCGCCGGGGGCATAGGTGGAGTAGAAATAGGGGATGTAAGCGCCAGTGTGGCTGGTGTCCACCATCTTGTAGGCGGGGTAGAGCCCCAGCTGCACGCGCTGGGCATACACATCCTCCTCGCGCACGCCCCAGAGCCGCGCGATGTAGGGGTCACAGAAGCCCATCTGCTTGGCCCGCTTGAGCGTCTCTCCGTCGCCCTTGTGCGCGCAGAGCGTCTGCTCCATGTCCACGATGCCGCGGATGGTCTCGAGGAAGTACGGCGTGATCATCGTCAGCGCAGCAACCTCGTCCACGCTCGCGCCCAGACGCAGCAGCTGCGCGACGGCAAAGAGCCCGTCATCGCGGAACTGGTGCAGGTACTCGGTCAGCTCCGCCTTGGTCATGTTCTGGAACTTCGGCAGCCAGAGGTGCTGCGCGCCGATCTCCAGCGAGCGGACGGACTTGAGCAGGCACTCCTCGAGCGTGCTGCCGATGCCCATGACCTCGCCCGTGGCCTTCATCTGCGTGCCGAGCGTGTTGGCGGCGGTCGAGAACTTGTCAAACGGGAAGCGCGGCAGCTTTGCGACCACGTAGTCCAGCGACGGCTCGAACGCGGCCGTCGTGTTGGCGACGGCGATCTCGTCGAGGTTCATGCCGACGGCGACCTTGGCCGTGACGCGCGCGATGGGATAGCCGCTGGCCTTGCTCGCCAGCGCCGATGAGCGGGAGACGCGGGGGTTGATCTCAATGAGGAAGTACTCCGAGGTCTTGGGGTTGAGCGCAAACTGCACGTTGCAGCCGCCCTGGATCTTCAGCGTGCGGATGATCTTGATCGCGCTGTCGTTGAGCATCTTCGTGTCATGGTCGCTGAGCGTCATGATCGGCGCGACGACGGCGGAGTCGCCGGTGTGCACGCCCACGGGGTCGATGTTCTCCATGCCGCAGATGGTGATGGCGCGGTCGGACGCATCGCGCATGACCTCAAACTCGATCTCCTTATAGCCCTTGACGCTCTTTTCGATCAGCACCTGATGGATGGGCGAGAGCTTGAACGCCTGCATGCCCAGCTCGACGAGCTGCGCCTCGTCGTCGGCAAAGCCGCCGCCCGTGCCGCCGAGCGTGAACGCCGGGCGCAGCACGACCGGATAGCCGATGGCCGCGGCCGCGGCCTTGGCCTCCTCGAGGCCGTAGGTGATCTGCGACGGGATGACCGGCTCGCCGATGCTCTGGCAGAGCTCCTTGAACTGCTCGCGGTCCTCGGCGCGGCGGATGCTGTCGCTGTCCGTACCGAGAAGCTCGACCTGGCACTCCTTGAGCACGCCCTTCTGCTCGAGCTGCATCGCCAGATTCAGGCCGGTCTGGCCGCCGATGCCCGGGACGATCGCGTCCGGGCGCTCCTTGCGCAGGATACGCGCCACATACTCCAGCGTCAGCGGCTCCATGTACACCTTGTCCGCGACGGAGGTATCCGTCATGATCGTGGCGGGGTTGGAGTTGACGAGAATGACCTCGTACCCCTCCTCCTTGAGCGACAGGCACGCCTGCGTGCCGGCATAGTCAAACTCAGCGGCCTGACCGATGACGATCGGGCCGGAGCCGATGATCATAATTTTCTTCAGATCCGTTCTCTTGGGCATGTGATTTCCTCCTCAGTACGTAAAAAGTCCTGTATGTCATATATTTAATATGTAAATGAAGGGCGCTCAGTCCTGCGCGTCCTGCCAGACGACAGCGCCGCCGCAGACGTTGCGCACGCACCGCCCGTAGACCGTCTGTCCGGCGAAGGGCGTGCTCTTTCCCATGGAGCAAAACTGCGCCGGGTCGATGCGGTACTCCGTGTTCAGGTCCCAGACGGCATAATCGTCCGCGCGCAGCGGGAAGCCGAAGCGCTTTCTGGGGTTGACCGCCATGAGCTCCACGAGCTTATCGAGCGTCAGCACGCCGGTGCGCACAAGGTGTGTGTAGAGAATGGGGAACGCCGTCTCGAGACCGACAATGCCCATGGCGCTCCCGGCGAGGCCCTTGGCCTTTTCCTGCGCGCTGTGCGGCGCGTGGTCGGTCGCAATCATGTCCACCGTGCCGTCGAGGATGCCCTCGATGAGCGCCTGCCGGTCTGCCTGCGTGCGCAGGGGCGGGTTCATCTTGAAGCTGCCGTCCTCGCGCAGGTCGTCCTCGGTCAGCACGAGGTAGTGCGGTGCGGTCTCGCAGGTGACGTCCAGCCCCTGCGCCTTCGCCCGGCGGATGAGCGCCACACTCTCTTTGGTGGACACGTGGCACATATGATAGGCGCAGCCTGTCTCGCGCACCAGCTCGAGATCGCGCTCCAGCTGCCGCCACTCGCTCTCACTGCTGATGCCCTTGTGCCCGTGGGCGCGGGCATACGCGCCGTCGTGGATATAGCCGCCGTGCAGGAGGGTGTTGTCCTCGCAGTGCGCGGCGATGAGCTTGCCGAGGCTTGCCGCCTTGCGCATCGCGGCGCGCATCACGTCCGCATCCTGCACGCCGCTGCCGTCGTCGGAAAAGCCGGCGACATAGGGCGCGAGCTGCTCCATGTCCGCAAGCTCCCTGCCGCCGCGGTGCGCGGTGATCGCGCCGTAGGGCGTCACATCGATGACCGCATCCGTGCGGATGCGCTCCAGCTGGGGGGCAAGCGTCTGCAAACTGTCCGGCGCCGGATCCAGATTGGGCATGGCGCACACGCGGCTGTATCCGCCGTGCGCCGCAGCAAGCGTGCCGGACGAAATGGTCTCCTTATAAGAAAAACCCGGCTCACGAAGATGTACATGCACATCTACGAAACCAGGTAATACCACGAAAGAAGAAATATCAAGTTCGTCACCGGCAATGCTGCCGCTGCCAAGAAAAACAGAATCACGGTTGCCGGGAAAAAGATCCCACCCAAATGTCTGCATATTCTCTGCGGCCGCAACCATTTTTCCTCGCCTCATTTCTGCCGAATCGCAAATTTTTGATATGATATCACATAATCGTCCGGTCTGTCAACAAATCCGGCGGCTTTGCGCGCCGTCTTTTTGCACGAAAAATTCCGTCATTTTCCGTTCCGCGTTGACACGCATCTCTGCGCCAAGAACCGGATACAGACAGACTCGGCGGCGCGCCCGTCATGGCGCGCCGCCGTGTGCTTCAGAGCAGTTTCAGGATCCCGTCGCCGTAGTCGGCGCAGGTCGCGCCGTCCGGCTGTCCGGTGATGACGACCGGGCAGGCGTTGAGCGCCGCCTCGAGCCGGTCGGCCGCAGCCGCGCGGCCGATGTGCCGCAGCAGCATGACCTCTGCGCGCAGAATGCTCTGGGGGTTGGCGTAGTCGCCCATGCCGCGCTCGATCATGCGCGGCGCCGAGCCGTGGATGGCCTCGAACATGGCGTAGCGGTCACCGATGTTGGCGCTGCCCGCCGTGCCGACACCGCCCTGCAGCTGTGCAGCCTCGTCGGTGATGATGTCGCCGTAGAGGTTCGGCAGCAGCAGCACCTGAAACTGCCCGCGCACCCGCTCGTTGACGAGGTTCGCCGCCATGATATCAATATAGTAGTCATCGACGGTGATCTCGGGATAGTCGGCGGCCACCTCGTGGCAGAGGGCGGTGAACTTGCCGTCCGTCTTTTTGAGGATGTTCGCCTTCGTGACGACGGTCACGCGCGTCTTGCCATTGCGCCGGGCATAGTCGAACGCCGCGCGGGCGATGCGCCGCGTGCCGGGGTCGGTCGTGACCTTGAAGTCCACGGCCATGCCGGGCAGCTCCACGCCGCGGCTGCCGAGGGCGTACTCGCCCTCCGTGTTCTCGCGGAAGAACGTCCAGTCGATGCCCTGCTCGGGGATGGTCACGGGGCGGACGTTCGCGTAGAGGTCGAGCGCGCGGCGCAGCTTCACGTTCGCGCTCTCGAGCCCGCCGCCCATGGGCGTCGTCGTCGGGCCTTTGAGCAGCACGTCGCAGGTCAGGATCTCCGCGAGCACATCGTCCGGCACGGCCTGATTGCAGGCCAGCCGGTTTTCGATCGTGAGGCCGCGGATGCGCCGCAGGGCGATGCTGCCGCGCGCGATCTCATCGGCGAGTAGCGCCTCGAGCACGCGCACCGCCTGCTCCATGATGATCGGGCCGATGCCGTCGCCGTCGACAAGACCGATGGTCACGGTCGCTTTTTTCGTATAGTCCACCCGCTCGGCGGTCATGCCCGCAACGCGGGCCTGCTGCTCAGTCAGCAGCGTGCGAAACGCCGCACAGGCGCGGTCAATATCGTTCATAGTGCATGCTCCTTTGTGTAGTTGAGCAGTCCGCCGGCGAGCAGGATGGCCTGCTGCCGCTCGGTAAGGCTGCACACGACGGGATAGGACTTGCCCGCCGCCGTGTCCGTGAGCGTCAGTTTCCCCGCTGCCATGCCGGTGCGGATATCGTCGATGCGCAGCCGCGCGCCGGGCTGCAGCGCGTCGTAATCCGCCGGATCGGCAAACGTCAGCGGCAGGATGCCGGCGTTGATGAGGTTGGCCGCATGGATGCGCGCGAAGCTCTTGGCCACGACGCAGCGGATGCCGAGATACATCGGCACGAGCGCCGCGTGCTCGCGCGACGAGCCCTGCCCGTAGTTGCTGCCGCCGACGATGATGCCGTCCCCGGCCGCTCTGGCGCGCGCCGGAAAGGTCGGGTCGCAGACCGTGAAGCAAAACTCCGACAGCTTCGGGATGTTCGAGCGATACGGCAGGATCTTCGCCCCCGCCGGCATGATGTGGTCGGTCGTGATGTTGTCGCCCACCTTGAGCACGAGCTCCGCCG
>ERZ772880.3422-NODE-3422-length-10848-cov-5.999815_pt1 | contig 10848 bp, 9 predicted proteins | sample MGYA00580577_ERZ772880 | MGnify/ENA primary metagenome ERZ772880 (study PRJEB29015, sample SAMEA2737705) | human gut metagenome | biome: human gut; feature: human-associated habitat; material: faeces | place: China | collected 2012 ... | reverse complement strand
GGCGGCTGCAAGCTGCAGCCGCCGTTAAAATATTCGGAAAACGATTGAAAAATAGTATATTCGTGCTATTTTGTCAAATAAATCTCGATAAATCCACCGCGTTTTCGCGCCCGTTTGGGTCAAATCTGGGTCAGGTCGCATGACTGCAAAAAAGCGGCCGATTATTTGGAGCAAAAAGCAAAGAAAAAGTCCTGAAATCATGAGATTTCAGGACTTTTCTGGTGGAGATAAGCGGGATCGAACCGCTGACCTCATGACTGCCAGCTGCTATTGGTTCGTGGTATTTAGCGTTTTTGCGTCAAATACATCCGTTCCGTCAGTGAAAAGTGCAGGATTTTGCAAGGTTTTATCCATTGCGCCCACACGCTTTCGTGCACACCTGGGTCACAATCTGGGTCGGGGGATGCGATTGCCTTTTAACAACAGTAAAGTATTTATAAAAAATCAGTACTGAAGTTTCCACATATATCGTCTCATGGTCAAGGGGTGCTTACGCTCTTCAGCAATTGCTTCAGCATACAGGCGAAGAATACCGTCAATCAAAATCGGGCTGAAGTACTCTTTGACAGAAGCAGGTACATATTTATCAAGACCGTAATCCTTTGCATCAACAACTGTAACCTTAGCGTCAAAGCGTTCCATGAAAGTCAGTGCGCGCAAATCCATCGGGCGTGTTGGCCCATCATTTACCAGAAGTAAATAGGGTTTGTCTTTTTCCACCAGTTCAAACGGACCGTGGAAGAACTCTCCGGTGCTGAAGGAAGCTGAGTCAAGCCACTGCATTTCCATAAAAATAAAACTGGAAAAGCTGTACGCAATTTGCTGAGAGGCTCCGGAACTGGCAACATAGATAATCTGATCATCCTTATAAGATTCACCGAATTTTTTGGCAAAAGGAGCAGCGTATTCGATGGCAGCATCAATACAGTCGTAGATATTTCGGCAACCAGTGAGAAGATCTTCGTAGCATTCATAACCTTCGTACTGGTTCAGAATTTCCGCTGTTAGCTCCAAACACTTAGTCAGTTTCTGCATTTTTGCAGAATAGCTCTCGAAGAATCCGTGAACGATCGAATAATCAGAATTTTCTGCCAGAGGAGAATCTGCTTTGTTTGTCAAACAGACAACAGGAGACCCAAGCGCACGGGCCTTTTTTGCAGCGGCAACGGTCTCAGGTGTGTTGCCGCCAAGAGAACACGTAATAATGATGCTTTCCGGTCCGGTTGTAACTGGGGGATCATAGTTAAATTCATTGGCCGTGATGACTTCTGTGCGCAAACGCTTGGCGTTTTTTGCAAGGAAATATTTAGAGGGATAAAGATCTGACTGCGATGCACCACAACCGACAAAAAACACGTTATTTATATTAGGATATTTTGATTTGATATCCGTTACAATTTCCTGAATGTTCATTTTAATCATCCTTTCAAGTGATAATATTGATTTAGGTAATTTAGGCTGTAGCATAGCCTTTAGAAAATGCTGCGGTGAGCACCTAAAAAAGGGGTACCAGCGTCAATTTGCGAGGGAAGCATACAAAAGCCTTAAACTAACAGTTTCTTTTTGATAATACCGTCTTGCATGACAATTTTAATATTTTCTGGCTTACTGACCAACCAGAGGTCTTCAAGAGGATTGCCTTGGCAGATAATAATATCAGCAAGCTTTCCTTTCTCGAGGGTGCCGAGTTCGTCTTCGCGTAGCATGAGTTTCGAGCCGGTTTTGGTTGCTGCAACAATGGTTTCCATGGGCGTCATTCCGATTGTTTCAGCCATCAGCGGCAGTTCGAGACCGTTATTGCCATGTACAGTAATTGTGCCACCGCCAAAATCACAGCCGCAGGCAATTGTGACGCCGGCTTTATAAGCCATGCGAAGTTTTTCCTTCTTAGGACCTTCAATTGCGGTCATTTTCTCCTTGACCCAGGGCTCACGCTCGTCAATATGCTGCCAGGAGAGATAACTGGTAGCAAGCGTCGGAACAATCCAGGCACCGTTTTTTAGCATCAGGTCAATGCTCTCTTCGTCCATCAAAGTGGCATGCTCGATGGATTTTACACCAGCCCGCAGTGCAGCATTAATTGCGATGGCGGCATGAGCATGAATAGCAACGTAGGAGCCCTGGTTTTCGGCCTCTTCGACAAAAGCGCGGAGCTCTTCGTCTGAAAACTCTCGTGTAAAAATCTTATTGCCTTGGCAGGAGATGCCGGGACCACCCATAATTTTTAGGAAATCACAGTGCTCACGAAAATGCATACGCGATGTTCTGCGAACCTCGTCAACACCGTCACAGATTTCTGAATTGACATTTCGGTCTGCATTTTTCGTGAACTCAATAGGGTAATCCTTAATGTAATCCCAATGACCACCTGTCTGTGCAATCGCCTTGCCAGCAGAGCAGATACGCGGTCCATAGATCAACCCTTCCTCCCAAGGCGCCTTAAGATAGTTTGAAAGACCGCCAACCTCACGAATGGAAGTAAAACCTGCATCAAGAATCTGCCGCATGTCTCGCAACGCCTGACACACAGCGTGGTATGCATGACGTTCAAAATTCTTATAGTAGTTGTCACCAACGGCCATATGCACGTGCTGATCAATAAAACCAGGCATAATAGTGCCGTTTTCCACCTCAATAACTTCTGCGTCATAGGGAAGAACATATGCACGTTCATCACACACCGCAGTAATTTTGTTCCCAGTTACTTCGACAATGCCTTTTTCGATAGGAGCACCACCATTGCCATCAATAACTCGCCCTTTTAATACATACATATTAAATCCTCCGTAGTCTTTCTATTCTTTGACTGCGCCACCTGTCAGGCCACGCACAAAGCTCTTTTGTGTAAACAAGAATAAAACAATAAGCGGTATGGCTGATAGTACCATGCCAGCCAAAAGAAGCGACCACTCTGTGCCTGTCTCCGACTTCAGGGCATTTAAGCCATACGGAATCGTACGTAATTTTGCGGACTGCGTGAATACCATTGAAAACAGAAAATCGTTCCACACATAACGGATGGTCAGCAAAATGCCAGTCGAGAGGATCGGCTTGCTGAGAGGGAGTAATATTCTCAGAAAGATTTGAAAACTGGAACAACCGTCAATCGTAGCTGCTTCTTCCATATCCTTTGGCAATGTAGAAAAATACGACCACATTAGAAACGTTGTATACGGAATTCTGAAAGCCGTATATGCGCAGATTAAGCCGAATCTTGTGTCATAAAGTCCGAGCCCTTGCAGGATTTTATAATTTGAAATTAGACTGACCTGTGGCGCTAGCATCATGCCGCCAATCAAATAGATAAAAACAAAGTAACGGCATTTAAAGCGGTATCGGCTCAGCGCAAACGCAGCGAACGCGGAAATTACAGCAACCAAAGCAGACGAGCAGACCGTAATAAATAAGCTGTTCAGGAAATAAGTCTGAATTCCACTTTTCCAAATATGCGTATAATTTGAAAACATCCATTTTGCTGGAAGAGAAAAGGGTCTGGTGAGAAGTTCTGTGGTTGTTTTAAATCCGCCAAGTACCATCCATAGTAATGGATAAACAACGGTAACAACCATTTCAACCAGAATCAAAACAATTATTATGCGTAAAATCCGCATTGGAATCGACATTTTTTGACGATGTATGCTCACCGATATCGTCCCCCCTTTTCCCGGATATCTAATCGGCGAATTTGAAGAATGGACAAGGATACGGTGATTGCAAAAATGACAACGCCTATGGCTGATGCATATCCCATTGCATCTTCTTTGAAGCCAGACTTGTAAAGAAGCGAACCCAGCACCTCAGAGGCACGACCTGGTCCACCAGAGGTCATAATATAGACCTCATCGAATGCTTTAAATGAGCCAACCAGTGTCGTGATGAGATTCAAGGAAATCATTTCTTTAACATTCGGTACAGTGATATTGAAGAACTGCTGTATGGCGTTAGCACCGTCCAACTGAGCAGCCTCATAATAATCATTTGGAATTTTCTGAATAGCAACGATGAACAGCATTGTCGTATATCCAACGTATTGCCATTGCGAAGAAGCAATCACACACCAGATGGCAGTTTTTGCATTTCCAAGCCAATCTATTGCAAGGGCACCTAATCCGATAATCTTCAGAAATTTGTTTACAAAACCCATGCTGGGATTCAGCATTAGCTGCCACATCAGGGATACAACCGATATGGAAATCATGGATGGAATAAATAGAATTGTGCGGATGGGACCGCTGACCTTCCGTAGCCATTTTTGCTCCAAAACTGCTGCTAAAACCAGTGCAAAGCCAACTTGACAGAACAGGGAGGCTGCGGCAAATAATATATTATTACCCAATGCAGTCCAGAAATTACTGTCTTTAAATAGCCGGATATAGTTATTCACTCCGACAAACACCATGTCTGAATAGGTGTTCCACTTGAACAAGCTGTAATACCCATTCAATGCGATGGCTAAGTAGATGAAAATTGTGACGAACAGAACTGCCGGGAGCAAATACATGCCAGCAACCCATTTTTTATGATACATGTATATCCCTCCTGAAGTGATGGGGTGCTTGCGTACCCCAATTTGTGTGTCCAAGACAATAGTATTATTCTGACATAACGCGCTGCGCTTCTTCCTGAACATTTTGCATGACCTGTTCAGGGGTCTTACTGGTAAACATCTCCTGAATGGATGCCTGATATACTGCAGCGACAGCACCGTCCATTTCAACATCGATTACGGAAATAAAGCCCTTACACTGGTTGATAATGTCCATTGCCTTGATGAGCTGCGGGAAAGAACTGTTGGTATCCTGAGAAACTGCATTGATTGTAGATACAAAACCGAGTTCGTCCTGCATTTTTTTCTGATTTGCTTCGTTGTAGAAATATTTCAGGAAGTCAATTACGACCTCGGGATGCTCACACTGCGAAGAGATTGCAAACTGGTCAATCCAGGCAACCATCATATCGAGATCGCCGCTTGCTCCGTCTACAACCGGCAGGGGAAAGATATCCCAGCTATCGCCGCCCATTTTGTCGAAGTACTGATTTTTAAAACTTGCACACTGGTCATAGATCATGGCCGACTGGCCCGCAACAAACATTTCCCTGGCAAGAGTTTGAGCTGTAGAAGGCATACCATCCATGAAATAACCCTTGTCGTTCATATCTTTGACCAACTGCAACGCTTCTACATAACCAGGGTCTTCAAATTTACCCGAGGTCAGGTAATAATCACTCTCCAGCGTATCAAACGGAACTAATTGGACATTCAACGCAGAAACATAATGTGCGGCGGCCCACTGCTCACCATCGCCCATTGCAATTGGGGTCACCCCATTGTCTTTTAAAGTTTGGCATACATCCATAAACTCAGCCCATGTTGTAGGTACAGAAAGATTATACTGTGCGAACACATCTTTGTTGTAGAGCATGAAGTTGACACAAGTGCGAATCGGGAGACTATACTGTTTGCCGTCTACCTGACCGGTGGTCAAAACGCCTTGATTAAAAGCTTCGCGGAATTCAGAATCTGCTTCAAGGTAAGGTGTTAAATCCATAATCGCGTTGTGCTCGGCGAAACGCTTGACCCACGCACCATCAAAAGTAAAGAACAAATCAGGCATATCGCTTCCACCCAGCATGATTTTGATCTTTTCCTTATAAGTTTCGTTTGGCATGACTTCTGTTTCAATGATAACGTTGGGGTGTTCTTCCATGTAGCCTTCAACGAGTGCATTCCAATATGGAAGACGAGTTTCCTCTGCCCATTGGTGTGCAAAACGAATGGTGACCTTCTCGCCGCTGGAATCTGTACCTTCACTGGTCAATGCTTCTGAATGGTTATTAGAATCCTCGGTTGTTTTTTTGCTGCTGCACGCTGTGAATGCAGACAGCAATAAGCAGGTGCAAAGAATTAATGCAATCAGTTTTTTCATTTTTAATTTCTCCTCTCTAGTTTAAGAACAATGACATTATATAACATCATGTTTTTATTTGCAAGAGGATTTATGAAAGATTACTATTTTCACTATTTTAAACAATTTACGACATATTAATTGTAACAACTGTACAAATTTTAAGCGATATTACTTATGCATTGTAGCTGGTGGTTGACATAGCAATCATTTTTAATATAATATATATTATAATATTATATAAGGAGAGAGTACAATGCACGTTATTGGTTTAGGGGATCAAGTTGTTGACAAATATGAGAATATCCAAGTTATGTATCCAGGCGGAAACGCGATGAACTTTGCCATCTTTGCTCAAAAACTTGGTGTTTCTTCTGCGTTTCTTGGCGCATTTGGAAACGACGCGGAAGCAGCATGTGTAGAACATGCTGCCAAAGCAGAAGGCGTAGATTTAAGCCATTGCCGCCATTATGATGGAGAAAATGGATGTGCACGTGTCCGATTGCAAAATGGCGATCGAGTATTTATGGGGAGCAATCGATGTGGTGTTTTGCGAACAGTAGGACTGCATCTGACAAAAGCAGATGATACATATTTGCTTGGTTTTCGGTTGATTCACAGTTCGATTTTCAGCTATGCCGACGAAGATATTCAGCGATTGCATACAGCGGGTGCAACAATTTCATTTGATTTTTCAGATCGCTTTGCACCGGAGTATCTTGAGAAAATGCTTTGCTTTGTCGACTTTCCTGTTTTCTCCTGCAGCCATATTTCAATGGAAGAAATGGAGAAGTTAATGCAGACTGCAGTGACTGCAGGCTGTGAAGCCGTCCTTTGCACGCGCGGTGCAGAAGGGGCATGGCTTTGCACTGGAGACCAAATCTTTCACCAACAGCCTCATCTTGTTAAAGCAAAGGATACTATGGCCGCAGGTGATTCGTTCCTTACATGTTTTTTAATTCGTTATCTACAGCAGAGCGATAGCGGTATTTTAAAAGAGGAGGCTATTCAATCGGCGCTTGCCCAGGCGGCTGAGTTTTCGGCAGCACAGTGCATGGTAGATGGTTCATTTGGGCACGGCTGCCCATTTAATTCTTAAGTGCAATTGATATTATTGAAATCTAAATCACCATATAGAAGTAAGGAAAAGTAGAAAAATGAAGCCATTATTAAAACACTCGGCGCAACCACTTTATCGTCAGCTTGCTGCAATGCTCAAAGAAAAAATTCGCTGCGGTGAGCTCAAGCCCGGTGAGCAGATTATGACGGAAGCTGAATTGAGTGACTTTTATCAAGTTAGCCGAATTACGGTTCGAAAAGGAATCGAGCTGCTTGTTGATGAGGGCATCTTGGTGAAGCGCCCTGGAATTGGAACATTCGTCTCAGAACAGAAAATACAGCGAAATGTATCCGGAGTTCTTGGCTTTACTGCGAACTGCGATCAAATGGGGAAAAAGAGCGGTTCTACACTCCTTGCCGCAGAACTGGTTCCTGCAAATGTAGTGGATATCGAGAATCTTAAGCTAAGGCAAAACTCTAGTGTTATCCGAATTCTCCGGCTTCGCCTTTGCGATGACGTTCCGGTCATTATCGAAGAAAACCGGTTCCCGCAACAGTACGCCTTCTTGCTCGGGGAAGATTTGCGGGGCTCTTTGTATTCTCTACTAGCAGAGCGTGGTATTAAAATGGCATCTGGCAAGATGGATATTGGGATTTGTTCACTGACAGAAAATGAAGCGCAACTTTTAGATTCTGAGCCTGGAAAACCAATGCTTTTGACAAAAGCTCTTGTTTGCGATGCGGATGGTAATCCCATTCATTACGGCAAGAATATTATTAATATGGACAGATACAAGCTCACGATTATTCAATAAGAGCAACAGACCCATACCAGGGAAGCTTCGAATAAATCATCGACCACAGGCAATGCACCTTTCCCCCCAATTCTGCGGTGTAAAAACGAAATGCGATTATCGGCTATGACGCAGCAGGATACAGGGTGTAGTGATGACCCTTGGGAGGTGCGGGAAGAAACGAACTCCGTTTTTTCTGCGATTGAAGCGGAAACAAAAGTTGTCTTGGGTGTATCTGAAAACAGCGCTTAGATGTGCAAAATGCCGAAAGCGACGCAGATCGCGGCGACCATAACAAAAGCGAGGAAGGAGTCATCGCGCTTGTCATAGCGTGTCTCAGCGCGGCGAAATTCCTTGAGACGATTGAAGAAACGCTCTATCACATTCCGCCGTTTATACGTCTCTTTATCAAACGGCCACGGCTGCTTTGTGTTCACTTTCGGCGGGATCGTATAGCGGGCGGACTGGTCGTGCAGATAAGTTCGGATCTCTTTTGTGCCATAGGCTTTATCGGCAAGAATATCGCAGTCCTTCAGACCCGGAAGCAGCTTCAGCAGAGGAACTGCCTCCGTGCAATCATCAACATTTCCGGCGGACAGCAAAAAAGCCACAGGCCGCAGGTCTTTTCCGACGATGGCATGGATTTTCGTGTTCAGACCTCCGCGTGTTTTGCCGATGCTGCTTGATGTCTGACTTTTGCTCGCTTTCTTATTCCACGACCTGCCTGCACGGATGCTTTGATCGACGTTGAATCCATGCTCAGCTCCGCGCCAGTGCCCGGGGCCGCGCAGAGCTCGAAGATCTTTTTCAAGGTTCCATCGTCCCGCCAGCGGCAGAAGCAGCTGTACACAGTCTGATGCGGACCGAATCTCGCCGGAAGATCGCTCCAGCGCGCACCGCTGCGGGCAAGCCACAGGATGCCATTGAGATGCGCGCGAATATCCTTCTGCGGACGGCCGGTATGCGAGATCGGAATAAGCGGTCGGATCAGTTCCCATTCCTTATCAGTAAGTTCATAACGACGGGCTTTCGCATTTATCCCTTCTTTTCGTACCCCTGATGCGTATCTTTTTTTGCCCATTTTGCTATTTTTGACTCTTCAGATACACCTCCAGTGTGCTTGTCGGCTTAATGCGGCTGGATACACGATGTGGCGACTGCTCTTGCTAGGGCGTATTCTTCCAACTGCCAACGCACCCGGACGGCGGGGCTTTTCGTGTTGTGCTGCACCATTTTCCCTTGAAATACGTCAGTATTCCTGCGGAAAAATGGCTTACTCAGCGTGGAAATTCCTTGCTGCCGGTCACATCACCGATTTTCAATACACTCTGGGCTGGTGAATATCTGATCTCCGGTTTAACCGCATGAAAACCGGAGATCGGATATTCACCCATCTGGCAAGGGTTGTAGCAATATCTTGTGTCCAACTGCGTTAAGCCGATAAGCACATAAAGATATATTAAGTAAAGATATATAAATTACTGATAGAATCGATTCGATTCAGAAGCGGCGTCAGCAAGAAAAATTTTCTGCGAAAGATTATTGACAAACATTTGTTCCAATGCTATCATGTGAATCGTGACAGGAAATCCTGCCGACAACAGAATATTCCGAAGCGCACCATGAAAAAGTAATGAAGGAGCGCTGCGACCGAGAAATGGCCGCAGCGCTCCTTTTGGTGCTCTTGGGGAAAAGACACGGAGGTGGGAAAGAACGCTGCAAATACGGCGTAAGAAAACCATAGCGACTATTGTAGCGACTACAAACCGCAAGGTTCAGCAAACTGCCACCGCCATAGCGACTAATGTAGCGACTACGGAATCTAACGTGCAGAAAGGTGGAATTACACGTTTGATACGAAAGAAAGAATTGAAATATTTTCTGCATGCTTCCAGCGACTTGGAACACTTCAGGTTTTTCTTGCTACGCAAGAAAAGCGCAAGCATCGCGTTTTGGTACCAAAACGCAGCTTGCAGGGAGAACCCTGACCCCAATGCCGCCTCCGGGCGGAAGATTAGCGGCTGAACTACAGCAAAAGTCAGAAAACACACATCGGCGCAGCCGTTTGCTCTGCGGCGTGGGGCGCGTTGTGCCGACGGGTGCGGTTTTGCAGGCCGACCGCGCATCCGTGCAGGTCTGCGCCACACAAACGCCGCGTCCGCCCACCGTGGCGGTGTGAAGAAAATAGAATAAAAAACTTCGACTGGGTAATTCTTTTCGGCCATTCACAAACCAATTTCGATTCCCAGCATGGGAGAAAGGACGTCAAATGAACCAGAAACAATACCACTCGCTGGAAGAATTACCGTTGATGATGAACATGACAGACGTTGCCGCCGTTCTCGGCATCTCCAGAGCCGGAGCTTATATTTCCAGATTGGCAGGCGCATCGTTGTTTCGCGGGAAAAATTTGTGGATTGGCTAAATCGGCAGTGCAAGGAACAAAAATGCGTGTGAGAAAAGATTGGACTTGCTATTCGGCTGTGCTTGTGGTAATCGTGTGTGCTGACAAAAATCGAAGGGGGTAAACACGATGCCAAAACGACGAGCTAACGGCGAAGGGAATATTCGCAAGCGCAAAGATGGCCGGTGGGAAGGTAGATATACAGCCGGATATGACGCAAATGGAAAGGCAATCACGAAAAACGTGCTTGGAAAGACACAGGCAGAGGTCAAAGATAAACTGCGGACCGCCATTGAGGACAGCAAGAAGCTCGATCCGGTGAAGGCTGGCAGCTATACACTCGAACAATGGCTGAAGCTGTGGTACTCCGTTTATGTCGAACCGCAGGTTCGATACTCGACCAAAGAGTTTTACCACAACGCCATAGACCATCATATCATTCCGCAGCTTGGCAGTGTGAAGCTGGAAAAGCTGACGATGCTGCAAATCCAACAGTTTTACAACGAACTGCTCAAGAGCGGCCGGGTGCAAAAGAAAAACCAGCCGGAGCGGAAAGAACACGGGCTGAGTCCTCGCATGGTGCAATGCGTTCATGTGGTGCTGAATAAGGCGCTGGAGCATGCAGTGGTAGAAAAGCTGATTTTAGCAAATCCTGCGAAGAAATGCAAAATCCCAAAGAACACGC
>ERZ772880.3421-NODE-3421-length-10852-cov-6.263962_pt1 | contig 10852 bp, 11 predicted proteins | sample MGYA00580577_ERZ772880 | MGnify/ENA primary metagenome ERZ772880 (study PRJEB29015, sample SAMEA2737705) | human gut metagenome | biome: human gut; feature: human-associated habitat; material: faeces | place: China | collected 2012 ... | reverse complement strand
GATTGAAACCGTTCTTTTCTTTCTGGCAGAGAAAGAAAAGAACGGTTTCAAAAAGAAAGTGGGCGAACATTGGTCGCCCACAAAGCACAAACCGCCCCAGACGCCGCAGCGTCTGGGGTGGTTTGATCAGAGCACTTTGGAAAGGAACGCTTGCGTTCTGGGGTTCTGCGGATGGTCGAACAGCTCGTTCGGCGCGTTCTCCTCGAGGATCGCGCCGCCGTCCATGAAGATGACCCGGCTGGCGACCTCGCGGGCAAAGCCCATCTCGTGCGTGACGACGGCCATCGTCATCCCGTCCTCGGCGAGAGAGCGCATCAGGTCGAGCACTTCGCCGACCATCTCGGGGTCGAGCGCGGAGGTCGGCTCGTCGAAGAGCATGACCTCGGGCTGCATCATCAGCGCGCGGACGATCGCGATGCGCTGCTTCTGCCCGCCGGAGAGCATGGCCGGGAACGTGTCCGCCTTGTCGGGCAGACCGATGCGGGCGAGCATCGCGCGGGCCTTTTCATCGGCCTCGGCCTTGCTCAAAAGCTTGAGATGGACGGGCGCGAGCGTCAGGTTTTTCAGGACGGTCATGTTCGGGAACAGGTTGAAATGCTGGAAGACCATGCCCATCTTGCGGCGATGGAGATCGAGATCGATCTTCTTGTCGGTGATGTCGACGCCGTCGAACCAGACGGAGCCGGACGTCGGCACCTCGAGCAGGTTCAAGCAGCGCAGCAGCGTCGATTTGCCGGAGCCGGACGGGCCGATGATGGCCACGACCTCGCCGCGGTTGATGCTGAGGTTGCAGTCGTTCAGGGCCTTGACGGCGCCGCCGTCGAATTCCTTGACCACGTGCTCGACGCGGATCAGCTCGTTATTGCTTGTCGCCACGGCGCATCCTCCTTTCGACGGCCTCGATGGCCTTGCTGGCGGGGTAGTTGATGCAGAAATAGATCAGGGCCGCGAGGGTATAGGGCGCGAGGGAGACGTAGGTCGCGCTGGCGACGGCCTTTGCGCCGAACATCAGCTCCTCCATGCCGAGCATGGAGCAGATGGACGACTCCTTGACCATCGTGACGATCTCATTGGCGAGGGCCGGCAGGACGTTTTTGATCGCCTGCGGCAGCACGACAAAGCGCATCGACGCGCCGCCGGAGAGGCCCAGCGAGCGGGCCGCCTCGGTCTGCCCCTTGTCGACAGCGAGGATGCCGGCGCGGAAGATCTCCGCGACGTAGGCCGAGCTGTTCAGCGCGAGGGCCACGACGCCGGGGATGAAGCGCGAGATGTCGGCAAAGCCGAGGATCGTGACGCGCGGGATGGAGATGGCCCCGAAGAGTCCAAAGTAGATGATCGACAGCTGCACGAGCAGCGGCGTCGACCGGAAGAGGGCGATGTACGCGCCGGAGATGCTCCGCACGATGCGGTTTTTGCTCAGCCGCATCAGCGCCAGCAGCAGCGCCGGGATGATGGCCAGCAGGACGGACACGACCGCCAGCAGCAGCGTGTATTCCAGCCCTCGCACGAACGACGTCGCGTATTTGGGCAGGAAGGAGAAATTGAAGAAGTTCGCCTTGTTCATGTCGACGAACAGGTTGCTCCACCACATAGAATATGGTTCCTTTCTTTGTTGCGGGAAGCCTTACTTCATTTGGCTCTGGAAGAAGCACGCCTTCCCTTATTTTTCGATGAGACGTCGAACGTGCGCAAAGTGCAGGGCCGGAAACCGGCCCTGCGCTTCGCAGGAAAATGGAATGACAGTGTAAGGGATTATTCCGCAGGCGCGTCGGCGGAGACTTCCTCGGCCACGCCGCTCAGGGAATCGGCCAGAGAGATGAACTCTTCGATCTTATTCTCGGAATTGATCTTGGCAATGGCTTCGTTGATGCCGGGGAGCAGGCCCTTCGGGTCGCCCTTCTGAACGGCGACGCAGTAGGGTTCCGCCGCGCCAAGCTCGCTGGACGCCTCGGCGATGACGAAATCGTCGTTCTCGGCGACATACTGGTTGGCGACGCTGCCGTCGACGACCACGGCGTCGACCTTATCGTACATGAGCTGGTTGACGAGATCGGTCACGAGCTGGAGGGCGACGAGGTTCGCGCCGGGCATATCATTGGTGACGATGTCGGCCTTGGTCGTGCCAGTCTGGGCGCCGACGGCCTTGCCGTCAAAGTCGGCGAGGGTCTTGTACTGGTCCGCGTTCTCCTTCTTGACAAGGATCATAGGCGGATAGTCGGTGTAGTAGGGGTCGGAGAAATCGGCGGCTTCCTTGCGCTCGTCGGTCGCTTCCATCGCGGCAATGACGATGTCGAAATCGCCCTTCTGGAGGGAGGCCAGCAGGTAGTCAAACGCCATGTTCTCGGTCTGGAGGGTCTTGCCGGTGTAGTCGGCGATGTACTGCGCGACGGAGACGTCGATGCCGCCGTAGACCATGTCGCCGTTGTCGTCCGGATACATGAACTCGAACGGAGCGTAGTCGGCGGACGTGCCGAAGATCAGCGTCTCGGCGGGGGCGTCGGCCTGCTCAGTGGACTCGGAGGAAGCGTCGGCTTCGGTGGAGGCGTCGGCTTCGGTGGAGGCGTCGGCCTGTTCCGTGGTCTGGGAATCAGCAGGCGCGGACGTGTCAGCGGGGGTGGAATCGGTGTTGGACGCGCAGGCCACCATGCCGAATACCATCAGCGCGGCCAGCGTCAGTGCAAGCAGCTTTTTCATAGTCAATACTCCTTTTCATTTTCGGATGCAATGTTGTGCATGTTTTTTGTGATGGCAACAGTATACAACGTTTATTCATGCAAAGTCAAGCAAAAATATTCATATTTTATGCAGTTTCTTTTGTGCAGTTTTTGTGCGAACTGCCAAAGGGCAAAAATAGTGCTTGCATATGTCAGTTTTTGACCATATAATAAAGAAAAAAATCAAACGCAAGCCGCAAAAATCGGCGGTCATGGTCGTCCCGCGCGGGACAGCATAGCCGCCTCTGTCTGCGGTATGCAAACAGGAATGAATATATGCAAATGAATAACTCGATGAATATGATGAATAATTCCGTGTTGGAGACCGACCTTGCTCTGCTCCGGCGTAACGCAGAGTCCATCGTGCGCGCAATCCCCGCAGGGACGAAGCTGCTGCCGGTGCTCAAATGCGACGCCTACGGACTCGGCGCGGCGGAGATCGCGCGGGTGCTGGAGCCGCTCGAGGCCGTGGCGGGCTTCGCCGTGGCGCATGTGTCCGAAGGGCTGGCGCTGCGGAACGCTGGAATTACAAAGGATATTCTGGTCATGAGCAGCGCGCTGCCGTGGCAGCTCTCCGCTGCGGTCGAGGCAAATTTGACATTGGCGTGCGGCCGGGCGGGCTTCGCCTCGGAGCTGCAAGCCGCCGCAGAGGCTGCGGGCAAACCCGCCGCCATCCATATTAAAATTGATACCGGGCTGCACCGGATCGGCTTTGCGCCGGAGGAGCTGGGCGGCTTGCTGGAAGAACTGAAAAACGCGCCGTCACTGCGCGTGACCGGCACGTTCTCACATTTTTCCGACACTTCAGACGCGGCGCTCTGCGCGCGGGAGTATGCGGTATACCTGCGGGCGCTGGACGCGCTGCGCGCGGCGGGCATCGAGCCGGGCCTGCGCCACGTTGCGTGCTCGGCGGCGAGCGAGCAATACCCGGAATACTGCCTTGACGCGGTGCGCGTCGGGCGGCGGCTGTTCATGGATGCTCCGACGGCTCCGCGCGGCGATATTCTTGAAGTATCAACGTGGCGGAGCTTCGTGACGATGGTGCATCCGCGCCGCGCGGGCGAACAGATCGGCTACGGCGGGGCGGTTACGCTGGCGCATGACGCGCTGATTGCGACCGTTGGCGTCGGCTATGGCGATGGGCTGAACCCCGCGCTGGCCTCCGCTAAGGCTCCCGTACTCATCGGCAGGAAGCGCTGCACGCTCCTGGCGTGCTGCATGGATCAGTGTTTGATCGACGTGACGGGCACGGACTGCCGCCCCGGCGACGAGGTTGTGTTCTTCGGCTATGACCGGTTCGGAAACTGCCTGCCCTCGCAGGAGGTCGCGCTGCTGATCGGCGGCGACGAGGGCTGCGGCCTGACGGCAGCGCTCTCTCCCCGCGTGGTCAGAGCTTACAGTTCCTGATTCCGCGCAACATGGAGCGCAGACAGCTTCCCCGCCGCCATCAGCAGCACCGGCAGAGCGTAGGCCACATACTGCGCCGCGCCGCCATAGGCAATGAGCAGGTTATAGATCGCGTGGAGGGTGATGGCCGCGCCCAGCAGACCGCAGGTTCCGGCGATCTTCAGCCAGGTCTGCTGCCACGCATACGCCAGCCCTCCGCCGACGATCATGCCGCAGAGCACGTGCATGGCGCCCGTGCCAAAGCCACGGAAGAAGATGAGAGAGAAGCGGTCGGCTCCGTTCTGGATCAGATAGCACACATTTTCAAAGGTGGCGAAGGAGAGGGCAATCGTGACGGCGGCGGACTTGATCTTCTCCCCCTCCGGCTCGAACACCAGAAGATAGAACACCAGCGGCAGCAGCTTCATGACCTCCTCCACCACAGGGGCAATCTCTGCAACGGATGCAAGGGCATCCGCCTGATACACCGCCGCAAGGAAGGTATTGATATAGGCCGAGAGCAGGCATACGCCCATCCCGGCGATGCTGAGCAGGAACAGGCGCAGCTGCCGCCGGCCCATGCACAGGGAGGCCACCAGCAAAGGCGAGGCCATGCAGAGGAAGATGTTTTCGATGTAGGTCACGCGCCCACCGCCTTTCTCGCGGCGGGCAGCAGCCCGAAAATGGCAAGCGTCAGCAGAATGTCACACCAGAAGGTCGGGCTGGACAGAGACGTATTCGGCCAGAAGCAGCCCACCGTCCAGAGCAGGTATTCCGAGGCGGCGAAGCACAAGATCCCGATGTGGAAATACCGCTGCTTCCGCGCCTGCCCGGTCTGCCTTCCCGCGTATACAAGCCCCCGGATGGAGCCGTAGGAGAGGACGATCATCATGCCGCACCAGATCAGGTTGGAGAGGATGTCCCCATAGGTGCAGTAGAAAATCAGGAGCGGCACGCCGGTCAGCGGAGCCAGCCATGCCTCCCAGCAGCGGAAGGCGCGTTCTTCCCGGCCGGTCAGGGCCGCCTGCAAAATGCGCAGAAAGATCACGCTGGCGACCCAGCCGAACTCCGACACATAAAACACCTGCGGCGTTGTGGAAAACAGGAGCAGATACAGCGTCCAATAGCCCGCGCCCAGTGCAAAACAGCCATAGAAACAGAGCAGCAGGAAATACTGCTGCTTTTTGCTTTTCCAACAGGCGAAGCCGGCGAGGCAGGCTCCTGTAAATGTGACCAGTAATTGCAGCAGGTTCTCAATCAGCTCCATGCCGTTCCCCGCTTTCCGCGTCCCGTTCGTCCTCCCGCTCCAACTGCCGAAGGCGGAAGCACAGAATGGTCACGCACACGCCGAGCAGAAATGCCAGAAGCCCAATGACGATATATCCAAGGGCGGCGCTGCTGTGGAAGACGCTGCCGGCCGTTTCAAAGCCTGTGTAGTCGCCGGTCTGGATTTTTGCGGCAATGCCGGGCATCATGCAGGATATCCCCACGATCAGCGCAAGACACGCCGCCGCAGCGGAGATCCCGGCGATCCTGCTGCGCCGCAGCCGCCTCTCCCGCTGCCTTGCGGCGATGCGCCGCTTCGCCTCTGCGAACCGTTCTTCATGACTCCGCATCTGTGACACCCTCCCGTTCCAAGAGCTTTCGCAGGCTCTCTTTTCCGCGATATACCAGGTTTGTGATCTGCTTCACCGATTTTCCCATGACCTCCGCGGCCTGCGCATAGCTCATGCCCTCAAAATAGGTGAGATAGAGCGCCTCGCGATAGTCCGGGTTCATATCGCCCATGCAGGCATGCAGTACGCGGTTCCGCTCGGCCGTCCGGACGACCTCCTCCGTCAGGGGCCGGGCATCCGGCGCGGCCGCCAGCTCGTCCAGACTGAGGCAGAACCGCCGCCTGCTTTTGCGGCGCAGCGCCATGTGTCGCGCCGCCTTATAGAGGTATGCCTTGAAGCCGCCGTCCCGGATCTTCGGCTTTTTCGTAAACAGATCGGCAAAGACGTCGATCATCAGCTCCTCCGCCTCGTGGATGTCGTGCAGGTTGCCGTCGATGTATAACGTCAGCGGATCGCCGTATCGTTTCATCAGGGCGTCCAGCCCCGTGTCGTCGCCGCACAAATACTGATGATACAGCGTCTCATCGCCGACCAGATTATTCCCGTTCTTCATGTTCTCCCCCAGTCCGCGTAAAGCCGCATGGCCGCCCCATGGATACTCCAAACCGGAACCCATGGAACTGGTTCCGGTTTGGATAGAATATAAAGGGCCGCCGTTTATTTGACGGTGATCAGCTCATACTGTTCATTTCCAAGGCCGAGCTTGACGGCATGGACAATGCCGGAGCGCCAGTCGGTGTCCGGGTGGACAGCATGGAAATGGTCGTGGTCATCATGGTCGCAGTGCGCCGTCTCGCCAAGCTGCGAATGGGGCAGGACGGGCTGACGGTTGACCGCGTCGGCACAGGCGACGTCGAGCGCGACGGGATCGAACGATGCGAACATGCCGACATCCGGCACGATGGGGGCGTCGTTCTCGGCGTGGCAGTCGCAGTTCGGGGAGATGTCGCGGACGATCGAGATATGGAAGCTCGGGCGGCCATCGACAACAGCCTTGGTATATTCGGCAATTTTGGCATTGAGGATCTCGGACTTGGCATCGAAGCTCGGCTGGATAGCGTCCTTGGGACAGATGTCCACGCAGCGGCCGCAGCCGACGCAGCGGCTATGGTCGATGGTGCATTTCTCGTTCTCAATGACCGGGGCGCTGTGCGCGCAGATCTTCTGGCAGGCGCCGCAGCCGACGCAGAGGCTCTGGTCAACGGTGGGCTTTTCATTGGAGTGCATTTCCATCTTGCCCGCGCAGGAGCCGCCGCCCATGCCGAGGTTCTTCAGCGCGCCGCCGAAGCCGGTGGACTCGTGGCCCTTGAAGTGGGTGAGGGAGATGACGATGTCGGCGTCCATCAGGGCGCGGCCGATCTTGGCCGTGGGACAGTACTGCGCGCCCTCGACCGGGACCTCGACCTCATCCGTGCCCTTCAGGCCGTCGGCGATGATGACGTGGCAGCCCGTGGAGAACGGGGAGAAGCCGTTGGTATAGGCGGTGTCCATATGCTCGAGCGCATGCTTGCGGCTGCCGACGTAGAGCGTGTTGCAGTCGGTCAGGAAGGGACGGCCGCCGAGCTCCTTGACGAGGTCGGCCACGGTCTTGGCATAGTTCGGCCGCAGATAGGCCAGATTGCCGAGCTCGCCGAAGTGCATCTTGATGGCGACGAATTTATCCTGAAAATCGATCTTGTCCATGCCGGCCTTCAGCAGAAGCTTGCGCAGCTTCTGCTGCTGGTTCAGGCCGGGATGGCAGCGGAAGTCGGTGAAATATACTGGACTGGTGTTCATAACAGCGCCTCCATCTTTTATAGGTATGCCGTTATTTTAGCGAAATTTTTGCAGACCGTCAAGCTCCGCCCGCGCAGGAGCTGCCAGGCCGCAGAAGATTTACAATTTGTTAATTGCCAGGCGCGCCAGTGCGATTGAAAATCAGTACGGGTTGTGGTAAAATCGGTAAATCAGTATGTCCGGTGCGCGCGAAGCAGATCCGGGACATCAGAACATCAGAAATGAGGGAACAAGTATGAACTGTAAGTATTGCGGCGCAGAGCTGGAAGCAGACGCGAAGTTCTGTCCGGAATGCGGCAAGGCGCAGACGGAAGAGGACGTCCCGGCCCCCGAGACCGCCGCGCCGGAGACGGAAGCGCCCGCTAAAGAGGCCGCGCAGGCCGAAGAGGCAGCTCCGCAGACCGACGAGGCCGCGGAAGCGGCTCCCGAAGCGAAGGAATCCCCGACGCAGGAGGCCCCGGCAGAAAAACCGGAAAAGTCTGAAAAGAAGAAGACCGGCTGGCTGCTCGGCGGAGCGATCGCCGTGCTGGTCATTGTGATTGCGCTGTTGGTCGTGAAGATCGTGCGCGACAGCCAGATCAAAAACGTCGACACCGCCACGACCGAGGAGACGGTAGCCGATGCCAGCACCGACGCGGCAGATCCTTCTGACACGCCTGACGACGCGCTGGATTCCTCCGGCGACGGCGAGAGCACCGAGATCCCGCTCAACGGCGTGAGCTACACCGTGGCGGCAGACGAGCTGACCGATGAAGTGCTTGATCGCGTGGTTGCCGAGTGCGGCGATATGACGCTGACGAACCGCGACCTGCCGGTCTACTACTGCCAGCAGTATCTCTCGTTCGCAAACACCTATGGCATGTACCTCAGCTACATCATGGACACCACGCTCCCGCTCGACCAGCAGATGTATGACGAGGAGAACACCTGGCAGCAGATGTTCCTGAACGCGGGCCTGAGCATGTTCCAGTATCACGCGGCCGCCGCACAGGAGGCCGAGAAGAACGGCTATCAGCTCTCCGAGGCGAGCGAACAGACGCTGGCGGAGCTGAAAGACAACCTCCAGTCTGCCGCCGAAAGCTACGGATTTGAGAGCGCCGATGCCTATTTGCAGAATTCCTTCGGCCCGAGCGTGACCGTGGAGGTCTATCAGGAGTTCCTGCGCCGTGCGCTGCTCGGCACGGAATACCTCAACTCGCTCGTCGACGCGGAGCAGCCGACCGACGCCGAGATCAGCCAGTATTATGACGACAACGCAGAGACTTATGCAGAAAACCGCGTGGAAAAGATCGATAAGCCGATGGTGAACGTCCGCCACATCCTCATCAAGCCGGAAGCCGCCGAGGACGGCACGATCTCGGACGAGGCGTGGGCCGCCGCGGAGCAGACCGCGAACGACATCCTCGACCAGTGGCTCGCGGGCGACGCGACCGAGGAATCCTTCGCCAACATGGCGAACGAAAACTCCTCCGACCCCGGCAGCAACACGAACGGCGGACTCTATGAGAATGTGTATCCCGGCCAGATGGTCGAGACGTTCAACGACTGGTGCTTCGCCGATGGCCGTCAGCCCGGCGATTACGGCATTGTAAAGACCGACTACGGCTATCACATCATGTTCTTCGTCGGCGCGGGCGATGAGATCTACTGGTTCCAGACCGCGAAGGAGGACTATCTGAGCGATCTGGCCGTGAAGATTCAGGACGAGATCACGGCGAAGTATACCTTCGTCTCCTATGTCGATCAGGCGGCGCTGGTGGACGTTCTGACCGCCGCGAACGACAGCGAGGCTGCGCAGTAAAAAAGGAGCGGAGACGATGAAGCGACTTCTGTTTTTCGTCAACCCGAACGCAGGGCACACCGAGATCCGAAGCAGCCTCATGCAGGTCATTCAGATCTTCACCGCCGGCGGCTATGAGGTCACGGTTCACCCGACCGCCGGGCCGCGCGACCTCACGCGGCAGATCGTGGAGCGCGGCGCGGACTATGATCTCATCGTCTGCACCGGCGGCGACGGGACGCTCAACGAAGCGACGAGCGGATTGATGCAGCTGGAACACCGGCCCCCGCTCGGCTATATTCCGGGCGGGACGGTAAACGATGTGGCCTCGTCGCTGGGACTCTCGCGCGACCCGGTCGTCGCCGCGCAGGACATTGTCCACGGCAAGCCGTTCGCCATCGACATCGGCGCGTTCGGCGAAAATCGCTGGTTCGATTATGTTGCGGCGTTCGGCCTGTTCACGAACGTCCCGTATCAGACGCCGCAGGTCGACAAGCGGATCTGGGGCCGGATGGCGTATTTCTTCAACGGCGTGCAGGCACTGGGCGAGGTACATCCTGTCCATGCGCGCGTCAGCTGGGACGGAAAGACCGTGGAGGCCAACATCATCGACGGCCTCGTGTGCAGCACGACGTCAGTTGGCGGGTTCAAGGCGACGCGGGCCGTCGGCGAGTTTGGGATCAGCATGAACGACGGGCTTTACGAGGTCGTGCTGATCCGCGACATCAAAAATCTCGCGGATTTCAGCGCCGTGGCGGCGAAGCTGCTGTGGATGGACTTCTCCGACGAGAACTATTTCATCACCGCGCAGACCAGCGCCATCCGCTTTGAATTTGACGATCCTGTCGCGTGGACGCTGGACGGCGAGTTCGGCGGGAGCGTGACAGACGTCACGATTCAAAATCACAGCCGCGCGATCGAAATGATCGTGCCGCGATAACAAAAGGAATAACCGTTATGCAGCTTCGTTTTGCCGTTCCGTCCGATGCAGGAGCGCTGCTCCGCATCTATGACGAGTACATCAACACCTCGATCACCTTTGAATATGCCCTGCCGGGCGAGGCCGAATTTGCCGCGCGCATTGCGGACATCTCGGCGGAGTATCCCTATCTGGCGCTGTTTGACGGCGGCGTCCCAGCGGCCTATGCCTACGCGCACCGCGCACAGGCGCGCGCGGCCTACGGCTGGAACGCGGAGCTTTCGATCTACATTGCACAGGCGTATGCCGGGCACGGACTCGGCCGGCTGCTCTACGAGGCATTGATGGAGCTGCTGCGGCGGCAGGGCGTAAAAACCGTCTACGGCGTTGTCACCAGCCCAAATCCCGCGAGCGAGGCGCTGCACCGGGCGCTGGGCTTCCATGTGGCGGCGCGGTTCCACGACGCGGGATGGAAGGACGGCGCATGGCACGATGTCACATGGTTCGAGCGAGAGATCGCCCCGCACGACGGCGCGCCGCAGCCCCTCCGCCCGGTCGGTGAGATCGGCGCGGGCGAAGTGCTCCACGTGTGCGAGCAGGCGATCTGCGAACGGTTCGAAAAATAAGAAAATGCCCCGCGGCCTCATCTGAGGCCGCGGGG
>ERZ772880.3419-NODE-3419-length-10853-cov-4.852010_pt1 | contig 10853 bp, 13 predicted proteins | sample MGYA00580577_ERZ772880 | MGnify/ENA primary metagenome ERZ772880 (study PRJEB29015, sample SAMEA2737705) | human gut metagenome | biome: human gut; feature: human-associated habitat; material: faeces | place: China | collected 2012 ... | reverse complement strand
TGTAGCCAGCACCGAGGAAAAGGATTAAAACGCAGAAATGCCCGTTATCGGCCATGCAACCGATAACGGACATTTGTCATTCATATACAAGCTCGGTTAAAACGATTTCCTCCGCACGGTTGCGGATGCTGTTCATGCGGCGCACCCATTCCATTTGGTCGGCGGCTTTGAGCGCTTCGTTCACATCTTCCTGCCTTGCCATATCGGAAACGATGATTTTCATACGCTCGTTGCAGGCTTGGTCGATCTCGGCAAGATGCCGATGCAGCGTTCCGCTTGTGAGCAGGTTTGCGTAGAGAACAGGACGATGTTCTTTCAGATAGCTGCGACGCATACGCCCGTACTTTCCGATCTGGTATTCCGGTTCGTCCGGCAGCGCAAGGTTCGGGATAAGATAATCGCCCTCCTGACGGTAAGTGCCACCCATCTGCTCAAATATCGATTTCATATAAATCAGCTCCTTTTTGTGTTGATTTCCAGCGGTTATAAGGATTATTCTGCTCCTTTCCTACAACTGCTGTTCCATTCACCACAAATGAGCCGCAGTCATATGTATTAGGTGGGAGAAACCACCCTCTACATATTAACTCTTGATGCTGGATGCTGTTTGACTCCCCGGCACGCTCGTCCTCCTGACTGAGCCGCCCGTAGAGAATGGTGTATTGTTGTTTTTGGCTTGCCATTGTAACCTCCTTTTCTGTGGGGCAAGCCGGTACGGTAAGGCAAGTATACCGCACCGGCTGGCACAAGTCTATGAGAACCTCACGCGCTGTGCGCTTCTTTTTTCAGTTCCGCATCAATGTATGCGAGCAGCTTGTCCGTTGCCGTCGCAGACGGCTCTGCCGGAAATACAGACGTGATACAGAACCGTTTGCTGCCGATCAACATCTCGCGCTGTTTTGCGATGCAGTCTCCCTCTATACGTGTTGTTGTGTCCCGGAAAACAGTTGCGACTTCGCCGTCCTCTGTTCTCCGAAGCTTTGCCTGCTCCGGTATGTATCCGCCGAGAATACCGGTGTCCCGATAAATCTCCCAGTCCTTTTTCATAGGCTTCCTTTCTGCCTCCCACTGGAGGCTGTTTTTATAAGTGCTGTTCCATTGTCCAATCCACATGATCGTCCTCGGCATGACCGAGGGCGGTTTTCTTTTGCTTGAGCTTCTTCCGGCACTTGCTGTCAATGTGTAGCGACGTGGTTGTTCCGTCCCGCTTCGGCGCATCATCCGTCATCTGCTCCACAGCACGACCAAGGCGCACAGCGCCGCGCAGCAGATCACCGCCGTAATTGAGATCCATGCGCACGTCCGGATTTTCTTTTTCGTCTCCCGCACTGTCTCCGAAAGCTGTTTCCTCGTATCGTCCAGAATCGTAGTCAGGGCGTTCTTCGTAGTCTCGGTCAGCGCCTTGCAGCCGGAAGAATACTTCTCGTTCAGGCTCCCAGCCTGTCTCGAAAATTCCTCTACACTCATCTGCATCTCGGTCAAGGTCTCCTGTGCGTCCTCTCTCGTTAGGAGCGTTTTCAGGTTTGCATCCAACTGCATCTGCTGCCGAAACAGCCTGTCCTGTATTTCGAGCAGCGCGCTCCAGTTCCGTTCCGTGACCATCACGCTGGGTTCCAGCCGTTGTGCCTCGTCCATCAGCTTTTTGTGCTGCGTCAACATTTCTTGTGTTGTCATTCTCCGTTCTGTATCCAAATTCCGCCTCCATATTTTCTTTCAGGTATTTTTCTATGTGCAACTTGTTATCACGGCACTTGCGCCCATCCGGCGTGACGTAGGTGATGTTCTTGCGGCTGTCCGTCCAAGTGGCGTCGTAGCCCTCAGAGCGGAGCAGTACCAGAAATTCCTCACGGTTTCCTGCGCAGCGCATACACTCGTCGATCACGCGCATCAGCTCGAACTTCCAGCTCTCACCTTTAGATGCCGGATAATACTCTGCGTTGGACATCCCGCGCGATTGCCGCTGCTCATCTTTCTGGAATTTCGGCAGTCCCAGTTCTTCGCAAATCTGGTCATTGCGAACGCGCAGCTCCTGAATCTGTTCATCTGCCATGTGTATCTTCTTGCCCGTCTCAAAATTGACACTGTTGATGATGCAGTGCGAGTGAATGTGTTCGCGGTCGGTGTGAGTACAGACGAGGATTTCGCAGCCCTCGAAATATCCGGCAAGCTGCCGTGCTGCTTCGTGGACTGCGCGCGGGTCGATGGCAGCGCCCTTCGGGAAGCTCTGCACCATGTGGTAAAACATCACACCGCCTTCCTTATGGTGCAGCAGCTTCGTACTCAGGAATTCGTCGAAGGCGGTTTCCGGCTGGCAGCCAATGCCGCAGATGAGCCGCTGACCGTCCCAAAGCGTCTTGCTGAGTTGGGAAACATAGCGCATGACACTTTTCATGCAGCCGCGCGTCTGCGTCCCCTTTTTGTAATTCACAAAATGGACGATTGCGATTTCGCCGCACCTCCCTCCTGCAACTCCCGCAGAGCAGTGTTGATCCTGGCGAACTCCTGTGCTGCTGTGTCCAGATTGGCGAACTGTATCTTGCCCATATTCGCCAGCACTGCCAGCTGGTTGAGATTGTTGCCAATGGCTTTCTGCTGCCGCAGGACTTCTTTCAGTCCATCGAGAATGACGATACATTTTCCGAGACAACACGCGGTCACATAGTCACTCTGGCTCATGTGCGCCTGCGCTGCTTTTCGGCGGATTGTCTCTAAATCCTGTTCCGAGATTCTTATACTGAATTGCTTGTTTTTTCGCATATTTTCCTCCGTATCTTTCTTTTCCCTCTACCAAACAAAAGCCCAGCGAAGCGGGTTTTGTTTGGAACTGAGGAGCAAGGGAGCGGAGCGTGGAATGCCCTCTCCCGCAGGGCGTTACACGCGCAGCGGACTTTGTGACGAAGTAGTGGGTACGGGCTTCTGCCCGCAAACAGCATTTGGCAGGGAGCCGGTGGGCCGGCGACTAGCCAAATGCGATGCTGGCTCCTTCGTCGGCACAAGCTCCATATCCCTCGCCCCGCCGCAAGCGGCAGGTCTCGTCCATTCCGCTGCGCCTCCTCTCAAAATCGCAATCGCGTTGCTGGATTGCGATTTTGTATTTTTTGCACACGTTGGCGCAACGTGGGCTTTTGCTGTGCTGCCGCGCGCACACTTGCAGCCTGCTTGGAAAGCCGCACACAGTGGCGACACGCGGCTCACGGTGCGGTACAGGCAGTCTGCCCTCCGACAGGGTCGATAGGGACGGTTATTTCCACGGTGGGAAGATCGGCACCACCGACCCTTTTCAGGCAGATCAGGCGTTCTCCGTTGCTCTTTCGAAACGAGACTAAAATGCCGTTTTGCCTTAGAGCATCAACGCTTTTTCGGATTTGGTGCGAGAAGCTGTTCGGTGTCCAGCCCTCGCTTCCGGCAGGGTCGATCTTTTCCAACAACGCTTTTGCAGGGGCGCTGATTTCGGTCTGTTCCCGCAGCAATTCAGAGAGAAGATTTTCAATTTGAAGCGTGGAAATCTTAGAAGCGCTGCTGCAAGTTTTGCTGTCTGCAAGCAGCTTCCAGACGTGATCGTCCTCGCCAAGCTCCAACTTTAACGTTCGATCCGGGATGTCACGCCCAGTGCAATGCAGGGATGCGGCGTTGGCGCTTCGCGCGTTCTTTTGCAGCACAAAGGCAGAGTCAGCCGCGCCGCTTAAGCCCGTTGAACCGGAGATCATGTTCATCGGATCGTCATCGTGGAGTTTGCGCAGGTGGTGGATCAACAAAATTGCAATGTGCCGCTTGTCCGCAAGTTTTTTCAGAAGCCCGATGTCCTGATAGTCATTTGCGTACAGATTGCTGTCACTGCCCGCGCTCCGAACACGCTGCAACGTGTCGATCACAACCAATCTTGTTGCTGGATGCTCCGTCAAAAACTGCTCGATCTGTTGTTCCAACCCGTGCTTGAGCGTGTCGGCCATGATCGCAAAGTGCAGCGTTGGCGGCGCATCTTCCGTCAGGTCAAAGAGCCGTGTCTGGATACGCTGGAACGAATCTTCAAGGCTGAGGTACAGAACTTCACCTTGGGTTGTTGTAAAATTCCAGAGCGTTTGTCCCTGCGCGACGCATAAGCAGAGCCACAAAGCCAGCCAAGACTTGCCGATCTTCGGTGCGCCCGCGAGGATGTGCAGGCCCTCCGGGATGAGTTCGTCGACGAGAAACGGCGTTGGTTCATACGTCCGATTTTGCAGATCTTCTGCGTTGATGGTTTCCAGTTTGGCCATTTTTTCGCTTCCTTTCGATTTTATTTATTATAGATACATTATCTACAAATCTGCAATCAGATGATAGCACAACCATTGACATTTCACAATAGGTAATGTATCATTTAAGCGCATACACTACACAAGCGTAAATACATTCTCTACAAAGGAGGCGCACGCACATGGGCGTTTTGGGAAAAGATTTATTGGATTTTCATCGGCCTCGCACCAATACGAAGGTGGAGTTCGGCGCGTCCGGCTATTGGGTAGAATCCAATCCGGCGATGCAGCCCTACGGCGCTGTGCTGACAGAAATTCTAAATCTTGACGCTGCGCCGTTTCAGGAATTATTGAATCCATATCGGAAGGCCGTTGCAGAAAGGGATGCAGAGCAGGCAGCGCAGGCGTTTCAGGCTGTGGCAAATGGATTTGCGTCTTTGCCGCTTTACCGCCTGTATTGGAATGACGTTCAGCTGTTTGCAAGCATGGATGTGAGCGAATTGTTTGTGGGAGACGCGCAGGAAGCGTTCTGCGAATATGTGATGCAGGACGATACGCTGCCACGGTTCATGCAGGAGCAGTTGGACGCTATCCGGCTGATTCAGGAGCGCTATGCGTGGTTTCTGGACGGCATTTTTGCGGGAAAGCCATTTGAAAAGAAAAAGGGCCAGAGAAAAACTTCTCTGGCCCAGCAGATCGAGAAAAAGGGATTGGAGCCGTTTGTCAGCGGCGTCAGCCTTGGCGCAAGCCCGGAGGTGGACGCGCCGAAGGTGAACACGCAGTTCCGCATCCGCGGCACTGGACGCGAAGCAGAGGTGGTCGAAAAAATGTACTTTGACCGGCTGCTGGATTTTGTGTATGCAGAGTTCATGATGGGCTTACAGCGCGGCTTTGTTCCGAAGCGCTGCGCCAACTGCGGGCGATGGTTTTTGCAGACGCCGGGCGCGACCTTCGCCTATTGCGCCGGTTCTGCGCCGGAGGACCCAAGCAAGACCTGCCGGGAGATCGGCGCGGCCAGCAGCTTTAAGGACAAAGTTGCGAACAATGAAGTCTGGCAGGTGCAGCAGCGGGCATACAAGAAATATTATGCACGCACGATGCGGAAGGACATGACCAAGGCCGAGTTTGAAGCATGGACGCGCGACGCAGAATGCAAGCGGGACGCCTCGCTGGAACCGTATGCGCGCGCAGAAAGTGAGGAAGAACGGCAGCGCATCGCGGCTGAACTGGAGGAAAAACTCAACAGGCTGTGACGCATCGCTTTTGCTTATCTCTTACTTGAGTATTTCTTCCAACACCGCATAAAATACAAGTAAATTCTGCGCAGAAAAAGTCCCGGCAAGCCATCAGACGATGGTTTACCGGGACTTCGTGTTTCGGCTGATTACGATTTTGTTTCTTCCTGCTCCTGCAGTTTTTTCTCCAGCGCAGACTGCTTTGCAAGAATGGCATTGACCTTATCATAAAGATCCTCGATCATGATCTCGGTTTTGAGATTGACCTTGTAATCATTTTCCGCGCGGCGGCGGTCCTTTTCCTCCTGCCGGTTCTGGCTCATCATGATGAGCGGCGCCTGAATCGCCGCGACGCAGGACAAAACCAGATTCAGCAGGATAAATGGGAACGGATCGAACGCATCTGTCGCCAGAATCGTATTGACGACCATCCACAAAAGCAGCACGCCCGCAAACGAAAAGATGAACGCCCAGCTGCCCGCAAATTTTGCGATCGCATCCGCCGCGCGCTGCCCGAGGGTGTATTTTTCCGCGGTGGGGCTTTCGGAGATCTTGCTGTCTGCCAGCAAATTCAGGACTTCCTCGTCCGTCATATCATGCTGGATACCTATGGGGTGAAACAGTTGAGATTACAGCGTTTTTGGTGCGCCTGCCCGGGCTCGAACCGGGGACCTCGGGCTTAGGAGGCGTGTGCTCTATCCAACTGAGCTACTGAGACATTTATAAGTTTTATGCAATTTTCAAGGCTCGAAGGAATCGAACCATCTGCCGCTTAGGAGGCTCGCGCTCTATCCAACTGAGCTACAGACGCAAATCATGCGCACGAATATCAAATTGTAGGAAAAACGGTGCCATCGGTAATTGATGTTCGTGCGCTTAGGAGTACGGCGTACCATTTCGTAAATTGTTCATATCATATCTTCCCGTGTTGTTTCTTCGCAAATTGTGCTGCCTGGAGGCAGGTCAATTTGCACAAATTCCCCTGAAATATGCTGCCTTACAACGGCTTTTCAAATGTCGTATTAGCAAGGTATTAGCAGGAACCCCTTGTGACAGAGGGCTTCCAGGGGCCATTTCAAAATGCTATTAGCACAGATGGAGGATAATCTTATGAGTACCAACACACCCAACGAAAAAGGGACGCCCCAAAGCAGGACATACACCGTGAATGACATCGCAGCCATTCTCGGTATTGGCCGCGCCACGGCCTATAAACTTGCTAACTCCGGAGCGTTCAAGACGATCCGCATCGGCAACATGATCCGCATCTCCAGGAAGTCTTTTGAGGATTGGCTGAAGATGGAGGAATCAGTGGAAAAAAATGAATGATTATAAAACCGCCACAAATGTATGAAATTGTGGCGGTTTTATTTTTCATAATCACTTAGCAAATTTAGTTTGTCAATTAAAATCACCAACTATGGTGCCTTACCATTAAAATGAGGTCTTACTCATTATTGCTCTTTGACAAACGATACTGAATAACAAGCAAAAAACTTCTCCGGTGTCAAAGAGAAAGCATTTAGAAGTTGCGTCAACTGTTGTAAGTCTTTAAAACTTCCATCTGTGGCAATAGCCTTGCAGAAATCTTGCAATTTAGTTTTTAGAAGAAGAAGTTTCTCACCATTTATAACACGGAAATTTCCAGCGGGAGAGGCATATTTATCAAACACATTAGACGGATGTACTATTACAGGGATGCAAGAACAATCTGGTTCAAATTTTTCTTCAAACCAGCTAACGGAAGATAGTAATTGTCCACAGTAGGTTTTACTTATTGTGTCGGAAACGGCTTCGTTTTTACATTCTACAAAAAGCTAATAAATCTCCCAATAGGGGATAATTAAACATTATTTCTTTCTCGTCTTTATGGCTTTGTAGGATGGCTAGCAACTCACTTTTGGTTTCATAAACTCTCCAAAATGGCACCATTATGCTGCTACTACAAGGATCTCCCTCGCAGATATCCAAAAAAGATTTCTCGTTCTGTAATCTAAGATCCTCTCTCAATTGCGACAATGAACGATTAAATTGCGTTGTCTTCATTTGCTCGATGTTTGTGCGCTATAGACCAAAGGTCTATGGCGTCTTTTCGTTCTCAAATATTTTTCGCTCTGCTGATTATTTCGTGATACCTAAAACATACACCAAAATGGACTGAAAGGAGTCAAAAATCCAATGTTTTTTCTTCCACAATTAGCTGGAAAACCACCGCCCATAGGTTTTCCTTTCCGGGGTATCCGGGCGGCATAGAGGCCGATTTTTCCCGAAACCGAACACTTTTCCAGACCGCCGAAAGGAGGTGATAACATGGCGGTATTTCGCATTGAGAAAACCCGCGACTACACGGTAATGTCCAACCATCACCTATTATGCTTGATATCTGTAAATGTCCGGCAGGATACCTGCAGAGACATTATACATAGACAATTTTCCCGGCGCAAGTATGTCAGCGCGGAGCACGGTCCGGTATACCAGTCATTCCGGTTGCCATGAAAAAAGAACGCTCTTCGGGTATTAACCCGAAAGCGTTCTTCTTTCTGTCTGTTTCTTGTCAGATCCCTTTATTCCACGATGCTCCAGCCCCCGTCAACCACCAGACAGGATCCTGTAACATAATCCGAATCGGCAGATGCCAGGAAAACGGCAGGGCCGACCATCAGCTGTGTATCCGCCCGAAAATGAAGCGGAATCCATTTATTTCGTTCTTTGACCAGTTCATCCGTAAATGCTGCTTTTAAACCGCCCATGTTCGTGGCGAACGACCCTGGAGCGATTGAATTCACATAAATGTGGTAGGTGCCCAGTTCTGCCGCCATGGCTCTTGTCATAGATTCCATACCCCGTTTCGTGGAGGTATATCCGATGCGATTGTGATAGGCAGAACGAATATCTGCCAGCGAAGTAATATTGATAATTTTGCCTCCGCCGTTTTTAATCATGACCGGTGTCACAGCTTTTACTGCGGCAAATACCCCTCGCAGGTTTGAATTAACACACTGCCGGTAAAGATCCGGCGGACACTCATCAATAGCCGCTGGCAGGCGCGCGCCGGCATTGTTGACCAGAATATCCACCCGGTCGAACGCATCCACGGCCTCATCGACCATTTTCTGCGCATCTTCCATCTCGGCAATTTCCAGGCGGAAAACAACAGCCTTCCGCCCCAGTGCACGAATCTCTTCCGCCACTTGCTCGGCCTTATCCTTACTGCGATTATATCCCACTGCCACATCGGCGCCTTCTTGGGCATAGCCAATAGCTATTGCCTTTCCAATTCCGTCACTGGCACCTGTCACGATGGCAGCCTTATCCTTCAGCTTCAATTTTATTCCTCCCGTTTACTGGCCCATTCCATTCAGATAAATGGAAATACCACCATCAACCACGATTGTGTCACCGGTTACGAAATCGGACTCGCTACCGGCAAGGAATACCGCCGCCCCGACTACGTCCTCCGGTTTCCCGATGCGGCCAAGCGGTGTGTTTTTGATGCGGAACGCCCGGTACCCCGGTTCATCCTTCAGGGACTCCGGAAAATCCGTATCGATTATACCTGGCGCGATGCTATTTACACGAATCCCGAATTCTCCCAGCCTGAATGCCGCGTTCCGGACAAAGCCTGTCAATGTCCCTTCTGCTGCTGCATATGCTACCGTTTCCGGCCGGCTGTGAAACGATGCGATGGAAGAAGTGATAATCATCTTCCCGTATCAGATGACGTCGTTTCTATTTTATCTGTGTACTTACGAGCTGCAGCCAGAAGGCTAAGGATATGATTTGAAACGATCTTGATAATTGACCGACATATGAAAATGCGCTGTTTGTAATTCTGCAAGCAGAGCGTCTTTATATTTTTCCTGAAATGTTGTTTTTGCAATGATATGACCGTGACTACTATTTGACTACTATCATCCGAAATCCCCAAAAAGCCGATTTACCCAGTGTTTTCAATGGTTTTGCAATCATTCAGAAAAGACGAACATTCTCGCCAAAAACCGTATAACCCTTGAAAACACAGCACTTTATCCGGATGCACCTGAAGACTCCGAGCGTCGACATTGCTCCTGTCAAGCTCTATCCTTATGTAAAAAGCAAGACGCAAACTCAAATGCATGAGCTTGCGTCTTGCTTTTGCCCGTACCAGCTGTACCCCTATGACACATTGTGTACCTATGGGGTGAAACAGTTGGTTGTTCGGGCATTTCCTATACGCTTGCCTTCTGCGGCATCCTCGGCGGCACAGCCGCCTGCGGTCGGAGCGGAAAACGCGGTGCGTTTTCTGTTCGCTCCGACAGTTCTCCAAGCACTGATTCTTCTTTCAGATTTCAACCTGCATACAAAATCCCGGACAGCCTCTGGCGACCGCTGTTTTTGCGACATTGGCTTTCTTTCCGTTCTTCAAGGTCAGACGATCGTATTTTCGCCGGAGCCGTTCGTTGGCTTTGCCTGCATATTCAATGACGGCCGGTGCGTTTCCTTTCTGACGGGCAGCTAAGCAGCTGGATTTGCAGCCAACTTGTCCACGGGCATAATTCTGTGCTGCTTCTACCAGCAGCATCCGCACATGACGGTTTCCGGCCTTGGTGATGCCCAGCCGGTTCTGATCGCCTGTTCGATCCGACTGAGCTTTTCCGTCAGATAGTCGTAGGTCAGCAGGTATTCTTTCAGAATCTCCTGATACAAGCCTTCAATATGCAAGGTGCGGAGCCAGCGGAGATGCGTCTGTGTCCAGTGCGTTTTTGTTCCATCGTAGTGAAACCCGTGCCGTAGACAGAAGGAAAGAATCTGCTGTTTGACCCTTTTCAGAGCGAGATAGTGGTCATCCCGCATCCGAATGAATTCCTTGACCTGCTCATCTTTCTGTGTGGGAATGTGCACCGGACTGTAATCATGGTGCGCAAGGCATCTGGCGATCATGGCTGCGTCGCGCTTATCTGTTTTGATTCTTTTTTCCGCACGGTACAGGCATGCTTGTCGGTGCAAGGATCACGCACTTCACATTGTGTGCCGTTAATTCATGGTACAGCGTAAAGGCGAGGCACCCTGCCTCATAACCGCATAGGAACAGCACATTGTCCCTGTAATGGAAACGCAATGGCTTCAGGATAATTGATGACCTCCATTTGTATGCGGTAATCCCTGTTCTTGTGGTGACGTTCTTACCCACATTATACAGGTAAATCCGCGTCTCTACAAATTGGAGGTCATTACATATTGTCTATAACAAACGCTATGGACGAAAACAGCAGATACCCATTTCTCACCTGTGCTGAGCAAACGCTCCATACTCAGTCTCTCAGACAGCCAATCGGGATGATCTTTACGCCGTCCGGCCGCGTGTATGCAAGTTCGCCGCCGGTAATGACCATCAACAAATCCGGTT
>ERZ772880.3411-NODE-3411-length-10883-cov-4.960935_pt1 | contig 10883 bp, 7 predicted proteins | sample MGYA00580577_ERZ772880 | MGnify/ENA primary metagenome ERZ772880 (study PRJEB29015, sample SAMEA2737705) | human gut metagenome | biome: human gut; feature: human-associated habitat; material: faeces | place: China | collected 2012 ... | reverse complement strand
ACTGCCTTACGACCTTTTCACGGCTATCCTTTCCGCCCCGCCGATCGAATTCAAGGGATCTGGTTTCTATCGCACCGACAAGTCCAAGTGAGCGAAAACGAATACACGTAACCGAGCAGCCGAAGCAAGGAAACGAGCCAAATAACCAGGGTCAGCAAACCTTGGAAAACAAGGCGACACGCCGAATCCTGTGGATAACTCGCATCTTCCGACCACAACCCTCGATCCGGCTTGCGCAGCAACTATTCGTAAGGTCATCATGCATGAATGGTGACCTTTTTTCATGACCTTAGCCAACGTCTGCAAGGCACGGACGGCAAACACACGAACCGCGTTTCGTCTTCGGCGCCTCATCGACGACGACGAAACGCGCAATTGCATCGTCTACTTGCTTCGCTGTGCGCCGGACTTGCCATATTCGCGGCCCTGCAGTGCGTGCGATTGACGATTTCCACGCAATCCGTCGTCATTGCGGCGAAGTCCATCGCCAAAGGCGGCGTGATTTCCGCGGATTCGCTTGCTTTGCGAGATATTCCATACGATGAGGCCCTGCGCAGCGTTGCTCACGATATCGATGATGCCGTCGGGCTGATTGCCCAAGTGGATATTGCGGAAGGCAGCATCGTCACCTCAGCCATGGCTCGCGCTTCCCCCGTTGTTCCCAAAGGATATACGGCGGTCGAAGTTCGGTTGGCGAGTTCCGCCGACAGTCTGACGATTGGCGATACGGTGACGCTTTCCAGCGCCACGATGTTCAGCGAGGCCACGCCGGAAACGGTACCGGATATGGATGCGGTGTCGTTACGTGAGCTGTGCACGGGAGCGATATTGACCGCGAAACCTTCACGGAATGCGGACGGCGACACGCTTGCGGTGTTTGCCATGCCTCCTCATGAGGCGGCAACCGTATTGCAGGCCCAAGAATACAGCGCGATCATCGCCATCGTCGGTTCGTAACGGCATTCCCAAGCGAATCCGCAGCACCATCATGCGGAATATATGAAATTCGGGAGGTCTGAACGTATCAGAACCTCCCGTATAGCAGACGAACGTCAGCGCTCCCGCTCGGAGAACACGCCCCAATGCGGTGGCAGCTCGCCCAGAATACGCTTGTCGTCGTCAGCATTGCGCTGGCGTTCGGTAAGCACATCGGACGGTTCAAGCTTGACGCCATCGGCATCGAACAGTTCCGTACCCTGCCGAACCACACGCTTGTGTTTGCGCGCCGTACGGCGGGTGGCGGAGTATCCGGACACCACACGCACGGCAGGCTGGTCAGATTCCGCGGACTCTTGGATGGAGGGTTCGTCGACGCTCACTTGACCTCCTGATACAGGTCGCTCAAGCGTGCCACGATGCGATCCACTTCCTTGTCTGGATTCACGAACGCGCCAACGCTCCACACGGTCATAACGGACCAGCCAAGCGATTCGATGTTCTGCAAAAGCACGCGGTGGCGTTCCCTGGTGGACTGCAATCCCATGAACTGCGCATCGTCGGTAAGCACGGCCAATGCGAACGGCTTGTCGTTCAGGCCAACCACCAGCGGCAGCTTGGAACCATTGTCGAAACCGTAGTCGACGGCCACATTCAAACCGCGGGCACGAATACGGTCGGCAAGATCGTTGAGCAATACGTTCGAACCGTTCGTCTTGACGACTGGGCGCACCACGCTGTCATCGAGCTGTTCCGCCCAGCGAAGCACCGTTTTCAGCATCTTCGGACCAGCTTGGTGCAGGCGCTCGTCATCCATGTCAGCTGACGAGAATGCGGACACGATGTCAAGATGACGATCCGGCACGGCCAACGCATCCAGCAACATACCCCGTCCGCCTTCGGATTCCAACGCTCCAAACTGTTGCAGCAGCCTTCCATGAGAAGTCTTCGCGTAGCACATCGCAAGAATCGCATCGGTGGCATGCGCGCCGGCCACATCGGAAATGTCCACGATGCGCACATGACGCAAGAACATGCCCATGGCCTTGTTCTTATTGGCGATCGCCTTAAGCTCGGCTCCCAGTCGGGTGCGGAACGTATGGGTCAGCGTCACCACGGTAAGCATGTACGATGCAGGCACGATCGTGAAACCGGCGGCACGCTTGGTGATCAGCCTGACCACCTCGTCGATTTCCTGCTGGCTGCTTTCCACCAGTCCGGACGTGATGACCGGCACGCCATTGGCATCGGCCACAAAATGGTAGGCGACCTCGCCCTGCGCGCCTTCCCTGGCCACGTCGAAGGGCACGGAACCGTAGCCTTCCGATTCCAGGAACGCGTTGAGCTTCGGCGCGCGGCGAACAGGACGATTGGCGATTTTCACGCTCGGCAGCAATGCGATGAGACGCTTCAGACCGTCGGAAGTGACGGTTTCGCGATGCGCGATCACCACCACCTGCTTGGCTCGGCTGATGATGCTGAGCAGTTCGATGGATTGAATATGCGCTGCGGCATCGATGATCACGACGTCGGCCAATGGCGCCGGATCGGTGATGGCCGCAAGCGTGGCAGGAGTCGCAACGAGAATAGGCTTCGCCGCGGCGAGAATCTGCGGATGCTCCTTATGCAGGCAGTTCAGCGAAACATTACGGGCGCCGGCAAGCGTGGTATGCAGCAGATTGGCCTCCTGCGTACGCGAGAACAGCATGTCGCACAGACGGCGCATGGATTCCTGCGCCACCATCGGACCGACCGAACGCACATGTTCCACATCGACCTGGGCGAACCGCTCCGCAGCGCCCTGCAATGCCGACCCATCCTGATTGGAAATGATCGCGGAGGATTTCACGATGTCTTCGAACGCCGTGGTCCACCATGCCAGCTGCAGTTCCCCTGCAACGGCATCGTTGGCAACGCCACGATTGTTCAGATCTTCGACCAGCTCGTCGAGGCCGACCGAATGGAATTCACGTTCCAGACGGGCGCGCTCAGGCAGAATATCAAGCGACTGCTTATCGTCATACAGGGCCTTCAAACGCTCTTCGACCTGATTGAAATCAACGGTTTCAAGATTGCCGCCCTGCGGAGTTGTGGCAAGCACCGCATTCAACGCGGTCATATCCCGATTGAGATTCTCCTGCGTTTCGATAATGTCATCCAGCTTGGCGGGCAATACCGGCCAGCCGCCATGAGGCACGAACATATGCCACTGATCGGCCTGCTTGGACACCACCAGCAACGCCTCATGCAGGTTCTCCACTTGGGCACCGACGCGCAGCAAACCCTTGGCTTCCTTGATGTGGCGGCGACGCTCCCAAAAGCCCATGGACGTACCTTCGGCCTTGCGCTCGGCCTTCGGCTTGGTCGCCTCGATCATGGAGGCAATGTCACGTTCGAAAATCTCCGGCTGGAATACGTCAAGCACACGGCGCAGGTTCTTCAGCACCATGACCTGACGGCTCCACTCCTGCGCGGTCGTGGGAATCGGGAATCCGCAGGTCTGTACCGTACTGGCCACCTGCTCGCGGGTGGCGGGCAACACCTTGCGCAACAGCTCAACCACACGCTGGTATGCGCTCACCGCCTCCTCTTCGGAATACAGCGATGCCTTATACCATGCGGTGTCGTTCTCCGTAATGGTGTATTCGCCAAGCTCGCCCGCACGCTGCAGTTTCGCAGCCCAATCCTCGATCTTGTCCGCGATGGAATGCGCGGTCTGCTTGTTCAAACGCACATGCGTGGTCGGATGGGTGGGCAATGCCGCAATCTGCGCGAGATTCTGAATCGTCTGGTAGGCGGATACACCCCACTCCTGACTCACGCCGTGAAGATCGCCCAGATAACGGGTCAAACGCGAACGCACGCCAACCAGCTCATCGGCAATCTGATCAAAACGGGAGGAAGCAACCCCCGATTGGAAGCCGACGGCTGCAATCAGCTGACGGTCAATCGCAGCGTTGGCACCATCATCGGCGATATCCAGCAGCTGTCCGCTCATTTCGTTTGCGGCAACGGCCTGTACAAAACGACGCTTCTGATCGGTCACACACGGCACATAGAGCACAGACCGTCCGTTCATCACGCAACGCGACGCAATCGCCGCGGCCTGCTCGGCGGTATTGTTGGCGATCGCACTATCCACAAACAGCGAATGGCCCGCGGAGGCAAGCTGCGAGGCGTATCGGACGGTATTGTCCGCATCGCCGACCTCATACTCGCCATGAGGATCGGCATCAAACGGACTGTACTCCGGAATTTCGGCACCTTCCAACGCTTCGGCGGCGGACTTGTCTCCCGCCAAAGCGTCCAAGGCGGTATTGCCGGTCGGACCTTGCGCCAACTGGTCGATGATCTTCCGGCTTTCCACCAGCATCTGCGATGCCGGATCCATAAAGCATCCGAGAATAATGTGCCGTTCGATCTCAAAATCAGGGAACGCGTTGGCCGCAAGGCGTGTGATGGCAGCGAACACCGCGGATGTTTCCGGCGTGCCGCTTTCGTAATTCGAACCGTCGAACAGCTTGGACTCGTCCAATACGACGTTGTTCTCGCGCAGCACGGCGGCGAAAGCCGCATTCAAGCGTACGCGCCCTGTGAACGCGATCACCGTACCGTTTTCAATATTGCGTCCTTCTTTGCGCACCTCGACCGGATACATGAGTACCGGCATCTGGTTGCCTTTCCAGATGGCCACGCCAACCACCAAAGACAGTTCGCCCACGCCGCTGACACGGCTTTTCGCCTCACGATCGTCGAGCACACGCTCCACACGACGCCCGGCGGCACGCAACATGCCGTTGTCGCGGAACAAGGAATCAAGTTGCACATGCCCGCTGGCGAACAGCTGCGCGATGCCGGACGGATGCGCATGCGTCATGTCAAGCTGGGCGCTCAGCTGCGTCACGTCCTCAAGCGGCGACGGCGATAGACCAAGACGGTACTTCTCACGCCACCCCCGAATACGATCCAGCGCGGTGACGGTCTCGTTGCTTTCGCTCATGTATTGACTCACTTCCCTACCGCTTTGCGGTATTCCGCATACCCCGGATTATGTGACAGGGCCGCGTCGATGTCTGCATTGCCCAAAGCTCCCAGCCATGCGTACAAATCGTCGTACAGCGACGGGTTCATGGCAAGGAACGGCAGCAGCTCCGGATGACGTGCCATCTCGAACTGCACGGTGAAATCGTCGGTGCGTTTGGCATCATCCGACGTCAGTCCGTCGACTTCAATGGTCTGTTCCTGCTTGGCAAGCTCTCCCTTGGCGACTCGATCGAACACCGATCCGGGTTCAAAAGCCGGTTTGAATACGCTGGTTTCGTCCGGTGTCGGCTCGCTCACAATCTGTGGCTGCTCCGTGTTATGTGGCCTGAAACGCTCGTCGTCGGCCCGTTGCGCCGCTTCTTCCGGTTGAATCGGATTGGTACCGGATTGTTCTGCAATTTCATTGCGCTGCTCGTGCGTTTTTTCCGCTTGTTGTTCAGGCATGTCGCTGCTATCCGGCAATGCCACGATAATCGGCTTGCTTGGTCTTGCGCTGAATAGTTTGCTCACGGGAATCGTGTCGTGTTCGACGTCGTTGCCTGCGATGGCTTGCGTCCGCGATTGGGATTCGGGCAGCATAGCCGGCTTTTCCTTTTCGGCGGCGTTCTTCTTGGCCCCTTCTTCCGCCGCCTGCTGTTCCGCCACGGCATCTGCCTCGGCTGCGGCGTCGGCGAAGAGGTCACGTGGCGCGTTATCCACGACGTCGTTATGCTGCACCAGCGAAACGGATGGGAGATCCCCATAATCCGGCTCGTTGGATCGAACTGGCGCGAAAGACTGACGTTCGGAGCGTTGCATGAGATTCACACGATTGGCGACGTTGCGCGCGTTGAACAATGCGGTCGGCTCTCCGGCACGCAGATTGAGAATGTCGTCGACCGACATATCGGCGGCGTCGGGCTCCTGCGACGCCTCATCGGACACTGCATAGGAGAACAGATTAGATACCGGAGCTGACGCGGTACTCTCGGATTCGGGCATGGCGCTCACGCTGTCACGTTCAAAAGTGACGCGTACGTCGCCGAATTGCAAGGTCATTGGCGTGGATGGCAGTTTGAAATCCTCATCCGCGGGCAGACGCATCAATTGGCCGTTGTCGGCCACTACAAACGAACCATTGGTCGACTTGAGATCACGTACGGAAGCGTTGCCCTGCGCGTCGACTGAAACAATGGCATGCCGTTTCGACATGGATTTGTTCGTATCCATAATGTCAAGGCGCGCGAATCCGTCATCCGCCAGAGGACGTAACGGCTTGCGGCCGATTTCCACGCTTTCGCCGCTGCCCAGCTTCTTCAGTTCGGTTCCATCAACCTTGACGGTCCACTGCTGTGCCGTTCGTTGATCTTCGCTCACCGTTGTCGGCCTTCCTTTCACACATACCACTACTTGTCATTGTGTCATGCCTTGCCACGTATTTCAGGATTATGACGCGATTAATTGACAACTTTCGCCTAATTCCCCCATTGTATGGCACGATATGGAAGCATTCATGCCTAAATCGGATTTTATTGGATCGTCAGCGAAAGAAAATCCCGTAATATGCGGAAAACCCCGCCGCCTTGTGGCGAACGGGGTTTCCACTCAAGATTGTGATATGCGGCTTCAAGCCGCGCGAATCACTTGAGCTCGACGGTAGCGCCGGCTTCTTCGAGCTGGGACTTAGCCTTCTCAGCGTCTTCCTTCTTGGCCTTCTCCAGGACAGCCTTCGGAGCGCCGTCGACCAGAGCCTTGGCCTCAGCCAGACCCAGGGAGGTGATAGCGCGGACGGCCTTGATGACCTGGATCTTCTTGTCGCCAACGGCGGAGAGGATGACGTCGAACTCGTCCTTCTCTTCCTCAGCCGGAGCAGCAGCGCCCGGAGCGGCAACGGCGACAGCAGCCGGAGCGGCAGCCTCGACGTCGAACTTCTCTTCGAAAGCCTTGACGAACTCGGAGAGCTCAACCAGGGTCATCTCACCGAAAGCTTCGAGCAGCTCATCGTTGGTGTACTTAGCCATAATGGCTTCCTTTCATTCTTGGCGACGGTTTGATTGAAGAGGTGACCGTCACCTAAAACAATTATTTTTCTTTTATGGTCACTATCATTCACGCGGCTAACCGCAATGAAATCAGGCAGCCTTTTCCTGCTTCTCGCGGAGCGCATCGATCGTACGCACGGCCTTGGTCGGCAGAGCGTTGAACAGGTACGCGGCCTTGGACATCGTAGCCTTGATGTCGCCGGCGAACTCGGCGAGCAGCTGCGGGCGAGACTTGAGGTCTGCCAGCTTCTGGGCACCTTCAGCATCGTAGACGGTGCCATCAGCGAAGCCGCCCTTGATGATCAGTGCCTTATTGGTCTTGGCGAAGTCACGCAGGGTCTTCGCAGCTTCGATGAAGTCACCCTTCACGAAGGTCACAGCGGTCGGACCGGCGAGGATCTCATCGAGACCTTCGATGCCAGCTTCCTTGGCTGCGATGCGAATCAGCGTGTTCTTAGCCACAGTGTAGGAAGTATCGCGGCCTAGCTTTTCGCGCAGTTCAGAGATCTGCGGAACGGTAAGCCCGCGGTACTCGGTCAGGTAGATAGCGTCAGCTTCACGGAACTTATCCGTAAGCTGGGCGACCACCGCTTCCTTTTCGGGCCTCTTCATGGCGTTCCTTCCTTAGTCAACCATTGACTGTGAAGCAGGAACGTTTCGCCGGACAATAAAAAAGCCCTGCACGCAGGCAGAGCAACATTCGACCGCTAAGCGGAAAGCCCTTGGTGGGCGTATGTTCTTCAACCTGCGTTGGCTTGGCGAACCAAACTTCGTGAGCGCTTGCACGCTCCAACCAACGGTCTGTGGTTTACAGGTGAACAACTTACGGTCATGCTTGGACTTGCCGTCATCCGGGCGTGTCGCGCTTTACGAAATCTTCATGACTCACTCAAGTGTTACGGTTAAGCCTTGTTCGGAATCCCACGATTCCACAAGGCGAGTCGCAATTCTCGCCGGAACGCGCCGCCCAATAGTCGGAACGTTCCTACCAACCCAAGAGAAATAGAGATAGGGAAAAATGGAAAAGTTCTTCCATCTTAAGGAGAACGGCACCACCGTGTCCACTGAGGTCATGGCCGGTCTGACCACGTTCTTCGCAATGTCGTACATCATCATCGTCAACCCACAGATACTGTCGCAAACGGGAATGCCGTGGGGCGGCGTGTTCCTTGCAACCATCATCGCAGCCATCGCGGGCACGCTCGTCATGGGCTTGTTCGCCAACGTTCCGTATGCTCAGGCCGCCGGCATGGGCCTCAACGCGTTCTTCACCTACACCGTTTGCTTCGGCCTCGGCTTCACCTGGCAGCAGACCCTGTGCATGGTGTTCCTGTGTGGCCTGATCAACATTCTCATCACCGTCACCAAGATTCGTAAGATCATCATCCAAGCCATTCCGGAAGTGCTGCAGAACGCCATCGGCGGCGGCATCGGCCTGTTCGTGGCCTACGTCGGCTTCCTGAACGTCGGCTTCTTCACCTTCACCACCAAGGCCGACGCCAAGAACGGCGACACCGTGCAGGCCACCCCAGGTCTGGCCGTCATGAATAATCCGACCATCTGGCTGTTCATCATCGGCCTGTTCCTCGCCATCATCCTCACCGTGCTCAAGGTGCGCGGCGGCATGCTGATCGCCATCGCGGTCACCGCCATCGCCGGCATTCCGATGGGTCAGACCACCATGGCCAACTCCATCTCCATCGGCGACACTTTCGCCCAGCTGCCGCAGACCTTTGGCGCTATCTTCAGCGCTGAAGGCTTCCCATCGCTGTTCTCCGACATGTCGAAGCTGCCGATCATTCTGCTGACGATCTTCGCATTCTCCATGTCCGATACCTTCGACACCATCGGCACGTTCATCGGCACCGGCCGCCGCACCGGCATCTTCTCCGCGGAAGACGAGGAAGCCCTCGAAAACGGTTCCGGCTTCTCCTCCAAGATGGACAAGGCCCTGTTCGCCGATTCGATCGCAACTTCCATCGGCGCCATCTGCGGCACCTCCAACACCACCACGTATGTGGAATCCTCCGCAGGTATCGCCGCTGGCGGCCGCACCGGCCTGACCTCCGTGGTCGTGGCCATCTGCTTCGCCCTGTCCGCCTTCCTCTCCCCGGTCATCTCCGCCATTCCGTCCGCCGCAACCGCAGGCGTGCTCGTGGTGGTGGGCTGCATGATGGCGTCCTCGCTGAAGGAAATCGACTGGGGCGATATCTCCGAGGCCGTGCCGGCGTTCTTCGCTTCCGTATTCATGGCGTTCAGCTACTCCATCTCCTACGGCATCGCCGGCGGCTTCATCACCTACTGCCTGATCAAGACCTGCAAGGGCAAGGCCAAGGAAGTGCACCCGATGATCTGGGTTGTGTCGCTGCTGTTCATTCTGGACTTCATCATCACCGCGATCCTGTAGTTCTGAACGTCAGGTTCAACCTGACCACCAGCCGAAATTACTGGTTCAGTAAATAAATTTAAATTCGGCAAATGGAATAGGGGCGATTCCGCTCTCACTGCGGAGTCGCCCCTATTGTTGTATCGCTTGTTTGTTGTATTACTTTTTATTGAACTGACTTACGCGATGACTTGCGAGAAGGCGTCAACCAGACTTTCCATCCAGGCCGTCAAGGAATCGTATTGTTCCGGCATCTGTTCGGTCAGTTCAACCATGGGCACGTTTGCGGATTTCGCGGCATTCGTGATTTTGCCCGTCAGCTCGCTTTCCTCCTGCGTATTGACGATCAACAGTTTGATTTCACCTGATTTCAATGCGTCGGCGAACTGCCTGATATCCGTTGGCGTCGGCTCGCTTTCGTTCGCTGTGGCTCGCGCGTACCCGCTTGGCGTTGCGTCGGTCAAACCCATGTCTTCCGCCAGATAGCTTGCCACGGATTCCGTTGCCGCGTACGCCAATCCATCCGATTTCTGTTTCACTTCGGCGATTTTGCTTTCGACGTTGTTTTCTTCAGATTTCCACTGATCGTGCAGCTTGTCGAAATCACTCTTTTTCGCGGCGTCGGCCTGTTCGTACGCTTCGGTGATCGCCTGTGCCACTGCCTTGCGCACATCGGCGGAGAACCAAACATGCGGATTTTCGCCGTCATTCACCCCGCCGACTGCAGCGGCATTGACGATGGTTGCGTTGGCGGATTGCGCCGCTTTGACCGCCCATGCGTCGTAGCCGGCTCCATTGACGATGATGACTTGCGCTTTCTGCAGTTTGGCGATATCCGACGTCGTTGGCTCGTAATCATGCGCATCCACATTGGTGGAATTGATGATGCTGGTTACGTTGACGTTGCCACCGCCCAAGGTTTTCGCCACGGTACCCCACTGATTCACGGAAGCGACCACTTCGATGGTTCCGTTTTTTTCGGACGACGATCGGCCGCTTCCACACGCAGCAACCGACGCAAGCATTCCTACAGAAGCAAGTGCGGCAATCGCAATTCTCACAATACGGTACATGATAGATCCTCCCTAACGTGATATAACACCATCATAACTTAATTGAGAATCATTATCAATAGAGCGTGTCGCGATCAGGTATCACATACAAAAAACTCCCGCTCAGGGGAACGGCCGCCACGAATGGGATCGAAATGGTTAGCGAAGCAACCACTTTCGACCGCACATCCGTGCGACAATCCCCCGCAAGCGGGAGTAAGAGATGATTTGCCGATCAGCCGCGTGCAAGCTCGCAGGAAAAGGAGCCTTGCCAAGGCAAGGCACTATTTCCTGCCTCGATACTGTCGCATCTCGGCGCCGCCTACAAACAGTCCACTGGACTGTTTGCTTAACGGCGTCGCCCTGGGCCGACGCTACGCTTTGGCGGATCGGCTTTTGCCGATCAGCCGCGTGCAATTAAGGAGCTTCGCAAAGCGAAGCACA
>ERZ772880.3410-NODE-3410-length-10887-cov-6.709841_pt1 | contig 10887 bp, 11 predicted proteins | sample MGYA00580577_ERZ772880 | MGnify/ENA primary metagenome ERZ772880 (study PRJEB29015, sample SAMEA2737705) | human gut metagenome | biome: human gut; feature: human-associated habitat; material: faeces | place: China | collected 2012 ... | reverse complement strand
CCGTCCATGATGGTGACGGAGTAGCCCATGTCCTTCAGGTACTCTTCCAGATCGGTGCGGTACAGGGTCATGAAGTTATCAGCGAACTGATAGATGCAGACACCGATGTTGGCAGAGCCGGCAGCAGAAGCAGCGGTGCTGGAAGCAGCAGCGGAAGAAGCAGTGGAAGCAGCAGTAGAGCTGGAGGAACCGCCACATGCGGTCATGGCAGCGGTTGCGCCCACGACAGCAGAAGCCTTCAGGAAGTCACGACGAGAAATCATTTTCATAATTGTGTTCTCCTTCATTCGTATCATAGCAATTTCACAGGCGCATTTATTGCACACACCTGGATTTCCTGCTTGTATTATAACCGCCTGCGAAGCGGTCTGCAAGAGAACAAGTCCACAAGAATCTGAGATTTCTTTTGTGCTGTTTCAACAAAAGGAATTTTCAAAGGACAAAATAATTTCTGTAACAAGCACAATTTTTCATAAACGTGCAACTTCTGGATAAATCGGTCGGAGCAGGGTCGGATTTCTTTCAAAAAGATTACAAAATGTTGCATGACACGGTTCGACCCTTCCGGACAAAAACCGTGCGGCTCCCGGAAATTACCGGGAGAACTGAAAAAACTTTTCAACTGTGGGGGCTTTCCGGCAAACCGCTGCCGGGCAGCGCGCCCCGCAGTTTTTTTGCGCTCCGGACGGAATTACTGCAAACGGATTTCTGGAAGAAAAAACAGCTTTTTCTGAAAGATGCGATAGAACGGAGTTTTTTAAGACTCAAAATTATACGATTTGAAAAAATCGTATTTAAAAATACGAAATGGCCCTGAAAAAGCACACACTGTTGCGGCAGCACGAGGCGTGGTAAGCTGTTGCCATAGCCCGGAGCCGCCGGGCAGAAAGGAGGAACCAACACGAACCATGGGGCAGAGGAAAACGTCCAAGGGGCTGGACAGCCTGAGCCGGGCCACCGACATCCTGAGCACGCTTCTGGCACAGCAGGTGCGGGAACTGAATGCCCGGCAGCGGGAGAACCGCCGCAGCGGGGCAGAGGACCCCGGGACGATGAAGGGCCTGAAGGAGGCCACGGCGGTGCTGAAGGATCTGGCTGCGGTGGCGCGGTCGCTGAACGACCAGGGCGTGCAGGCGGAAGGAACGGAGAGCGGTGTGGTGCTGCTGCCGCGGGTGGAGGAGGAAGAACCATGAACACAGAGGAACACCGGATCCCAGTGGTGTGGCGGCCCCAGCCCCGGCAGGCCGAGTTCATGCGAAGGCCGGAGCCGGAAGCACTGTACGGCGGCGCGGCCGGCGGCGGAAAAAGCGATGCATTGGTCATCGAGGCACTGCGTCAGGTGGATATTCCGCATTACAGAGCGTTGATCCTGCGCAAAACATACCCGCAGTTGTCGGATCTGGTGGACAAAAGCCAGATGTACTACCGCCGGGCCTTTCCGCAGGCGCAGTACAACGCCACGGCCCATGTGTGGAACTTCCCCAGCGGGGCCAAGATCTACTTTGGCTCCATGCAGTATACCAAGGACCGCACCAATTACCAGGGCAAGGCCTACGACTTCATCGGCTTTGATGAGCTGACCCATTTTGAATGGGAAGAGTACAGCTACATGATGAGCCGCAACCGCCCCACCGGGCCGGGCACCCGGGTGTACATGCGGGCCACCACCAACCCCGGCGGCATCGGCCACGGGTGGGTGAAGGCGCGGTTCATCACCCCGGCCCCACCCGGCACGCCCATCGTGGAGGAATACACGGTGCGGCGGCCGGACGGCACCGAACAGAAGCTGCAGCGGGCAAGAGTGTTCATCCCTTCCAGCATTTTCGACAACCCGGCTCTGCTGCAGAACGATCCCGGTTATCTGGCCAGCCTGGCTGCCATGCCGGAAGCGGAAAAGCAGGCGCTGCTCTATGGCAGCTGGGACAGCTTTTCCGGCCAGGTGTTCACCGAGTGGCGCAACGACCCGGCCCACTATCAGGATCAGCGCTGGACCCACGTCATTGCCCCGTTTACCATCCCGAAGCACTGGCAGATCTACCGGGGGTTCGACTTCGGGTTTTCCAAGCCGTTCTCGGTGGGGTGGTATGCGGCCGATGAAGAGGGGCGGCTCTACCGCATCAAGGAGCTGTACGGCTGCACCGGCAGGCCGAACGAGGGCCTGCGCATCGACCCGGTGGAACAGGCCCGGCGCATCCGGGAGGCGGAGCAGAACGACCCCGTGCTGCGGGGGCGGGTGATCCATGGCGTTGCCGACCCGGCCATCTTTGATGAGAGCCGGGGCGAGAGCATCGCGGCCATGATGGAGCGGAGCCCCAACTTCCTGCACTGGAAGCCCGGCGACCACACCCGCCTTGCGGGAAAGATGCAGTTCCACTACCGGCTCAACTTTGACGCCGACGGCCGCCCGATGCTGCAGGTGTTCAATACCTGCAAACACTTCATCCGCACGCTGCCGAACCTCGTGTACGACGAGAGCAACGTGGAGGATATCGACACCCGGCAGGAGGACCACATTTATGATGAGTGCCGGTATGTGCTGATGGAGAACCCCATCAGCCCGCCGGCCCGGCGCACGGCCCTGCCGCCGCCGGATGACCCGCTGGACCTGCACCGGCAGGCAAGATTTTACAGAATCTGAAGGAGAAGAACGATGGACGATTATCAGAACGAAGCGATGCCGGTGGGTGCGGCGGAGGTGGCTGCGGCCACACAGACCCTGCAGCGTTACAAGGCCGGCAAGGCGGCACTGGACAGGCGCCTGGTGGACAACGAACTGTGGTTCCGCATGGGGCACTGGAAGAACTACCAGAACCCCATGATGCCCGGCAAGGCGCAGCCCAGCAGTGGATGGCTGTTCAACAGCATCGCCAACAAGCACGCCGATGCCATGGACAACTACCCGGAACCCAATGTGCTGCCCCGTGCAGCGGACGATGAGGCAACCGCGCGGGCACTTTCCAGCGTGCTGCCGGTGGTGCTGGAACAGGCAGATTACGAGCAGGTATACAGCGACTGCTGGTGGCGCAAGCTCAAGCAGGGCACCGGGGTCACCGGTGTGTTCTGGGACCCGGCAGCCCGGGGCGGCGTGGGGGATATTGCGGTGCGGGCCATGAACCTGCTGATGCTCTACTGGGAGCCGGGCGTAGCGGACATCCAGGACTCACCGGATTTTTTCAGCCTGAGCCTGGAGGACACCGCACAGCTCACGGCCCGCTACCCACAGCTGGCAGGCCACACCGCCGGGGTGCTGGATGTGCCCCGCTACATCCACGAGGACGGCGCGGACACCGTTTCCCGCAGTGTGGTGGTGGACTGGTACTATAAGCGCCCGGACGAAAGCGGCCGCATGGTGCTGCACTACTGCAAGTTCTGCAACGGGGTGGTGCTGTACGCCAGCCAGAACGACCCGGCACTGGCACAGCGGGGCCTGTACGACCACGGGCAGTACCCCTTCGTATTCGATCCGCTGTTCATGGAAGAGGACAGCCCGGCGGGTTTTGGCTACATCGACGTGATGAAGGATTGCCAGACCGCCATCGACCAGATGAACCATGCCATGGACGAGAACGTGCTGCTGTCGGCCCGGCAGCGCTATGTGCTCAGCGACACCGCCGGGGTCAACGAAGAAGAGCTGGCCGACCTGAGCCGGGACATCGTGCATGTGGTGGGCCGTCTGAACGACGACAGCTTCCGCCCGCTGCAGGCGGCCGGTCTGCAGGGCAGCAGTCTGAGCTACCGTCAGAGCCGCATCGAGGAGCTGAAGGAGATCAGCGGCAACCGCGACATGACCCAGGGCGGCACCACCGGCGGTGTAACGGCAGCCAGTGCCATTGCGGCCCTGCAGGAAGCCGGAAGCAAACTGAGCCGTGATATGCTCAAGAGCGCCTACCGGGCCTTCTCCCGCCAGTGCTGCCTGATGATCGAGCTGATGCGGCAGTTCTATGATGAACAGCGCATCTTCCGCATCGTGGGGCCCAGCGGGGAGAACCAGTTTCTGCCCTTCTCGGCGGCAGCCCTGCGCCCGCAGCCGGTGCGCGAGGTGGGCGGCGTGGAGCTGGGCAGCCGGGAGCCCATTTTTGACATCGTGGTCAGCGCGGCCAAGAAGAGCACCTTCAGCCGCCTGAGCCAGAACGAGACGGCAAAGGAGTGCTATCAGCTGGGCTTTTTCGACCCCGCCAATGCCGACGCGGCCTTGGCGGCGCTGGAAATGATGGACTTTGAGGGCATCGAGAAAGTGCGTCAGCGGGTGCGGCAGAACGGCACACTGGCCCAGAAGCTGGTGCAGCTGCAGCAGGCGGTCCCGCCGCAGACCGGCACCGGTGGTGCGGTGCTGCCCGGCAGTCTGCCGGTGGCCGCTGCGGCCCGCGCCATGAACGTGAAACTGTAAGGAGGTGAAACAAGAATGATGAAAGTATGTTACAGCGAGCTGGATGGCCCCGAGGGCCTGAGCTGCCGACTGGAGGCTGCCGGACATGCAGGCTTTGCCCCTGCCGGGCAGGACATCGTGTGCGCCGGGGCAAGCACCCTGATGCAGGCACTGGTGTACCTGCTGGCCGGGGAAGAAAATGCCCATGCCGACGCCTGGGAGGAACCGGACGGGCCGCGTCTGGCCGTGCAGGCCGACGCACCCTGTGCCGCATGGGTGCAGGGGGCCTTTGAGCTGGCCAAGGCGGGGTTCACCCTGCTGGCCGAGCGCTACCCGGACAATATCCGCTTTGCGGATGTGAGCCGCCGGGGCGAACAGAGCATGATGGACCTGCAGATGTTTGCAGAAGAGGCAGCGCCTGCGGCCCCGGCCCTGAGCCCGGCACAGGCCCGGCAGGCCGTTGCCTCCGGGACGATGGAACCGGGGGAGAAAACTGCGCAGCCGGTGCCGGAAGCAAAACCGGATCCGGAGCCGACCGAACCGGAGACGCCCCAGCCGGAGCTGCCCCGCCTAGCGGTGCCGCCCCTGCCGCTGCAGGCCCGAAACGCGGTGCGGGAGCTGCATGCCCGCTGGGCGGCTGAGGAAGCCGACCTGCGCCGCAGCCAGCCGGAGTTCCGCCTGCAGGAGGAGCTGAAGAACCCGGAGATGCGCCGCCTGATGCAGCTGCCCGGCATGCGGATGCAGGACGCCTACCGTCTGGCCCACTACGACGAGAGCCTGCACCGTGCGGCACAGGCCGTGGAGCAGGGCGTGGTGCAGCGCATCCAGCAGCGGGCCGCCCGCCCCGCAGAAAACGGCATCCGCCCCGGTAGTGCGGCCACGGTGCACCCGGATGTGGCCAGCATGACCCGCGCCCAGCGCGAAGCCTTGGAGCGCCGTGTGCTGCACGGTGCTCAGATCGAACTGTAAACCCGACAAGAGAAAGGAAAAACGTATGATGAACTTCAACATCCAGCTGTTTGCCGACAACCTGCAGAACACCACGGCCACCATGTCCAAGGAGATGAAGACCTTCTATGAGAAGCGTCTCATCGACCAGGCAGAGCCGCGTCTGGTGCATGACCAGTTCGCGGATTACTACCCGGTGCCCCAGAACGGCGGCAAGACCATCGAGTTCCGCAAGTACGACAGCCTGCCCAAGGCCACCACGCCCCTGACCGAGGGCGTGACCCCCAACGGTCAGGCCCTGAACGTGACCACCATCACCAGCGACCTGCACCAGTACGGCGGCTGGACCCCGCTGACCGACGTGCTGCAGATGACCGCCATTGACAACAACGTGGTGCAGGCCACCCGTGTGCTGGCCAGCCAGGCGGGCCGTACCATGGACAGCATCACCCGCGATGTGCTGGCCGGCGGCACCAATGTGATCTATGCACCCAAGCAGGCCGCCGACGGCACCGAGACCGCCGTGACCGGCCGCAAGACGCTGGACAAGAGCTGTACCCTGACCCCCAAGCTGTTCTTCCAGGCAGCGGCCCAGCTGGGTGCCATGAACGCCGACCCCATCGGCGACAGCTATATTGCCATCATCCACCCCTATGCGGCCTACGACCTCAAGACCTGCAAGGAGTTCATTGAGGTGCATAAGTACGCCGACCCGGACACCATGTTCCGCGGCGAGATTGGTAAGCTGGGCAACATCCGCTTCATCGAGACCAGCGAGGCCAAGATCTGGAAGGATGAGACCTGCCCCACCGGCTTGGCGGTGTTCGGCACCCTGGTGCTGGGTGCCCATGCCTACGGTGTGACCGAGCTGGAGGGCGGCGGCCTGGAGCACATCGTCAAGCAGCTGGGCTACGGCGACGACCCGCTGAACCAGCGCGCTTCGGTGGGCTGGAAGGGCATGCGTGCTGCCGAACGTCTGGTGGAGCAGTACATGGTGCGCATCGAGAGCGTGTCCAGCTACTCGGCCAACGCCGCCGCAAACTGAGGAGGTGTGCAGGATGACAGAAAAGAACGTGCGCATCCGGCTGTTCAAGGACAACAGCCGCTATAAGGGCGACCTGTTCGTCAGCGTGAACGGCGTGAACTACAAGATCCGCCGCGGTGTGGAAGTGGAGGTGCCGCCCGAAGTGGCAGAGGTGCTGGAACACAGCCAGATGCAGGACGAGCGCACCGCTGCCCGCATTGCGGCAGCGGAGAACGCGGCACAGTAAGCAACAGGACCGGAGCCCGGCAGGGAGATGCCCCGCCGGGCTTTTTTGAAAAGGAGCGTGGAACGATGACAGTAGGACAGGCGCTGGAACGCGCCGAGGAACTGCGGCCCGGCAGCCGTGTGTCCGTGCACACCCGGCAGGAGTGGCTGCGGGAAGCAGACGGCATGCTGCGGGAACGCTTTTTCAAGGCCAGTGATACGGATGCTTTTGACACCGTGGGAGCGGACCGGGCCTGGGATGATGGCCTGCAGGACGAGGATGTGCTGCTGGCTCCGGCCCCCTTTGATGCCCTGTACCCGCATTACCTGTGCGCCATGATCGATGCCGCACTGGGCGAGACCGACCGTTACGCCGGGGAGCAGGCACAGTACAATGGCATTCTGGCAGAACTTGCGGCCTGGCTGCGCCGGACCTATCCGCCGCGGGCCTGCACCCGCTGGCAGTGGTGAAAGGAGGGATAAGATGGTTCTGGCGAACCGGACCAGAGTCCAGAACAGCCGCACCCTGCTGCGGGCCTTCGGGGGCCTGAACGAGGGCTACGGCTGCTCCGAGGCAGAGTACAGTGCGGGGATCAATTTTTCGTCCCGGGATTTTCCGGCGCTGAGCACCCGCAAGCCCCGCCGGAAGCTGCGGACCCTCACCGGCCTGAATGGGATGTACCACCTGAACGGGCTGCTGACCGTCTGCGGGAAAGACCTGGTGTACACTCCGGACGACGGCGGGGAGACCGTGACCTGCACCGATGCGGTGGCCGACAGCAAAAAGGCGCTGGTGGGTCTTGGCACGAAAATTTTGATCTTTCCGGACAAGGTCGCCTTTGATACGGCAGACGGCAGCGTTTCGGCGCTGGGAGCCTGCTGGAAAGCGGAGGGCCAGAGCGTGGAGTTTGCTCCCTGCGATGCGGAGGGCAGGACCTACACGCCCACAGGCGTGGGCCGGGAAGAGCCGGAAAGCCCGGCGGACGGGCAGATCTTCCTGAAGGTGGAGGACGAAGAGCACCCCTGGCGGTACGATGGAACATTGGAAGTGTACAGCGCGGCGTCCGGCAACTGGACGGCGCTGCCGCTGGACTATTGCCGCATCACGGCGGCCGGTGCACAGGAAAAATTCTGCCAGTGGGACACGGTGACCGTGCAGGGCACGGCGGCAAAGCAGGCCGGACAGTGGGAAGCACTGGACGGGGACTGCGTGGTGTATACCGTCACGGAGAACAGCCTGTGCGTGCGTGCCGACCCGGCGGGCGACTATTTTTACGGCACACTGGTGCAGGGGACCGATGCGGCCCAGTGGACCAGCCTGGACGGCAGCCAGACCCGCAGCATCGCGGCGGAACAGACCGTGCAGCTGGAACGCCGGGTGCCGGACCTGGACTTCGTGACCGAATGCGACAACCGGGTGTGGGGCTGCAGCAGCCGGGAAAATGTGATCTACGCCTGCAAGCTGGGCGACCCCACCAACTGGTTTTCCTATCGGGGCATTGCGGCGGACAGCTATGCGGTGACGGTGGGCAGCGACGGAGCCTTTACCGGCGCGGCCACCTGCATGGGCTATGCGTTGTTCTTCAAGGAGAACACCCTGCACAAGCTGTGCGGCACAAAGCCCTCGGATTTTCAGCTCACCTCCCTGCGCTGCCGGGGCGTGGCCAAGAATGCGGCCCGCAGCCTGTGCGTGCTGAACGAGACGCTGTATTATCTCTCGCCGGATGGGGTCATGGCATGGGACGGCAGCATCCCCACCAAGGTGTCGGCGGTGTTGGACGCCAGCCGGCTGGCCAACGTGCAGAGCGCTGTGGGCGGTGCGCTGGACGGCCGGTATTATCTGCACATCTCCCGCACGGCCGGGCCACAGGGGCAGACCCGGCTGCTGGTGTATGACACCGAACGCGGGCTCTGGCACGAAGAGGATGTATGCTCCTGCGACATGGCCAGCACCGGCGGCCAGCTGTATCTGTGGGACGGGCAGGCCTTGTGGGCGGCGGATCCCAGCCGGGAGAGCGACTGGCAGAGCACCGAAGGTGTGGAACAGCAGGTGTCGTTTGAGCTGGTGACCGGTGACATCGGGCAGGACGGGGCGGAACAGCGGTATCTGTCGCGGCTGACGCTGCGGCTGGACGCGGCCTGTGCCAGCACGGTGGAGGTAGCGCTGAGCTACGACGGCGGCCCATGGGAGACAGTGGCAAGCCTGACCGCCCGGGAGGCCCGCCGCAGCTATGACCTGCCGCTGGTGCCCCGGCGGCACAGCACCCTGCGGCTGCGCCTGCGGGGCAAAGGGCAGATCACCCTGCGCAGTCTGGCGAAGAATCTGGCCGCGGCCAAAGGCGGCCTTGTGGAAGAACAGGAGGAAGCAACATGGCAAGTGTGAACGGTCTGAACCGGCTGGGCCTGCCGAAGTTGAGCGAAAACATGGACCCGGAGGACGCAAGAGCGCTGCGCAGCTACCTGTACCAGATGCAGGAACAGCTGCAGTATGTACTGACCAATCTGGACGTGGAAAACCTGTCGGAGGAGCTGCGCACCCGGTTGAATTCGTTGTAAAAGAAAGGAGAAGAGCATGGCGACCAAAAAGAAAGAGGAAGAGCTGGCAGCGCCGGAGGCGCAGAGCGGCTATGACACCAGCGGCCTGGAAAACCGACAGCAGGTGGAAGAGGCCATGGCAGGGGCCGGTTACCGCCCCGGCCAGAGCGTGACCAACGCCGCAAACGCGCTGAAGGAGTGGCAGGACAAGCGCCCGGAGGCGTACCAGAGCGGCTACCAGGACCGCATCAATGAGGTGCTGGACCGTCTGCTGGCACGGGAGAATTTTGCCTACAGCTATACGCAGGACCCGCTGTACCGGCAGTACGCCCAGCAGTACACCCAGAACGCCCACAACGCCAGTGCCGATGCTGCTGCGCAGGCGGCAGCCCTGACCGGCGGTTACGGCTCCAGCTATGCGGCCAGTGCGGCACAACAGGCCTACCAGCAGCAGATCGGTGCGCTGAACGAGGCCATCCCCAGCCTGTACAGTCTGGCACTGGACACCTACACCAGCGGCGGCGATGAGCTGGTATCGCGGCTGGACCAGCTGAACGCCCAGGAACAGAGTGCGCAGAAGCAGTACGACCGGCAGCTCTCAGATTACTACACCCAGCTGCAGCAGAAAGGGGAGGACTACAACAACGCCTACGCGCAGGATTACGGGCAGTATCAGGACTATCTGAGCCGTCTGGACACCCTGCACGGCTACTATACTGCGCAGGAACAGGCACAGGCCAGCCGCCGCCAGCAGACCTTCAACGGCATCATGACCGTGCTGGGGGTCATCGGGGATGCGATCCAGCTGGCCATCAGCGGCACCACCGGCATCGGTTCGCTGGCGGGCAGCCTGCTGAACACCGGGTACAACATCGTGTCCGGCACCCGCGCCTACGAGGCCGACCGTGCCGATACGGCATGGAACCAGCAGATGCAGGAAAAGCAGCGGCAGGACAGCCTGACCCAGCAGCGCTATGAGAATGAAGCCAGCGAGCGCGCCTATCAGGATGCGCTGAAGCAGCAGGCCTTCAACAACAGCGTTACCTCGGAAAAGCTGAACATTGCCAAGGGCGAGTGGGCGCTCAAGCAGTCCAATGCACGGGCAAAGGCCAGCCGTGCAGCGGGCAGCGCTGTTGCAAAAAGCAGCGGCAGCGGCAAGGCATCGGGGAGCGCTGCGGGAACGAATGCGCTGAAGGGTAGCAGCGTGGTGCCCTTTACGGCGGCACTGCTGCGCAGCCGTGGCAAGAGTGACACGTCCATTGCCAATGCCCTGCAGAAAGAGGGCTACACCACCAGCGAGATCGCAAAGATCCTGCAGCAGATGAACCAGTAAGAGAAAAAGCGGAGGCGTCCATCAAATGATGGACGCCTCCGCTGCTGTATCTGTGATTTTGGGTTCGAGCCCCACTGGGCACCCCACCAAAGAGAGCGGGACCCCGATAGACATTCCGAATGGTTGGGATCCGCGCACTAACAAACAGCCCACTGGGCTGTTTGTTGCCCTGCCTGCGGCAGTGCCGTGCTTTTCGAGTCCCACTGGGCACCCCACCAAAGAAAAAACCGCTGTTGCAAACAGCTGGTGAAATGGACCCCGATAGACATTCCGAATGGTTGGGACCCGCGGGCTAAGCAACAGCCCACTGGGCTGATTGCTTACGGTGCTGCGCACCGCCGCCCTGTTCTCGTCCCACTGGGCACCCACACAAAAAAAGTCCGCTGTTAAAAACAGCGGACTTTTTGGTGGGGTGCCCAGTGGGACTCGAACCCACGGTCTCCAGATCCACAATCT
>ERZ772880.3394-NODE-3394-length-10927-cov-22.737399_pt1 | contig 10927 bp, 6 predicted proteins | sample MGYA00580577_ERZ772880 | MGnify/ENA primary metagenome ERZ772880 (study PRJEB29015, sample SAMEA2737705) | human gut metagenome | biome: human gut; feature: human-associated habitat; material: faeces | place: China | collected 2012 ... | reverse complement strand
CATGGTGCACCTCCGCTGAGACCTTCGTCTCCAACGGCCCCTACATGATCACCGAGTGGACCCCCTCCGAGCGTATCGTTCTGTCCAAGAACCCCAACTACGTTGGCGGCTGGGATAGCTCTAAGATCGTTTCCTCCAGCATCACCCTGCTGCTGCTGGAGGACTCTTCCGCTTGCTTCGCTGCTTATAACAGCGGCGAGGCTGTCCTGATCAAGGACGTGCCCACCGACGAGATCCCCAGCCTGACCAAGGCAGAGGATGGCGGCGACTTCTATGTTGACCCCATTCTGGGCACCTATTACGTCAGCATGAACCTGCAGCGCGATGCCTTCAAGGATGCCAAGGTCCGCAAGGCTCTGGCTCTGGCTATCGACCGCGACTACGTTGCCAACACCATCATGCAGGGCACCTACTCTGCTGCTTCCAACCTGGTCGGCCCTAGCATCGTGGACGCGCAGGGCTACTTCTACGACAACGCAAACGGCGGTTCTCCCTACATTGCAGCTGACTACGAGGCAAATATGGCCGAGGCTAAGAAGCTGCTGGAAGAGGCTGGCTATCCCAATGGCGAGGGCTACCCCACCATCGAGTACAGCACCAACGATTCCGGCTACCATGTGCCTCTGGCAGAGTACCTGCAGCAGACTTGGGGCGATCTGGGCATCACTTTGACCATCAGCAAGATGGAGTGGTCTGCCTTCACCGCTGCTCGCCGTGCCGGCGAGTACGATGTTGCCCGTAACGGCTGGGTCATGGACTACAACGATCCTTCCAACATGATCGAGCTGTTCTGCTCCGGCAACGGCAACAACGATGGTAAGTACTCCAACCCTGACTTCGATGCTGCTATGGAGGCTTCCAAGGTTGCAGATGTCGCCGAGCACTTTGCACAGCTGCACAAGGCTGAGGACATCCTGATGGAGGATATGGGCTGCATCCCCGTTGCTTACTACAACGAATTCTGGCTGCAGAGCTCTTCTCTGAAGGGCGTCTGGCACAGCCCCTACGGCTACTGGTACTTCCAGTACGGCTACATCGAGGAGTGATTTCCTCCCTGTGCTGTGCAGCGTAAGCTGAACCGTAAACTATAAGCACTGAGCACCCCGCTGACCGGAAACGGTTGGCGGGGTGCTTTTTTGCTGTTATTTTGTAAAAAAAGACGAGTGCTCGGTTTTGTCGAGCACTCGTCTTTTATATGTAAACCAGATTGAAAAGGTACCATGTGCTTACACCGCAGCCATGGCGGCCAGAACGCTCTGCCAGCTCTTGCTGCGTGCGGCAGGCACCGGGGCGGGGCGGGTGCGCCGTGCAGCAGGGGCACTATGACCGGTCGCAGAGGATACCGTCAGGGCAGGGGAGGGGCAGAAGAACACAGCCGTATCCTTTGCCAGCCACTGCGCAGCCAGCGCGGCGGCCTGCGGGTCAGACTGCAACGCGCGGCGTTCGTTCCCGGCCAGAAAATCAGCCAGCCAGTACAAAATTGCGGCCAGCGGCAGGCAGGGGGAAGCGTCCTGATTCCAGTAGCTCCAGCGTGCGCCGCAGCCAAGGTGACTTTCCACCGTGATCTGTGCACCGGTGCGGGCATTCTGCGGGATGAAGCCAACATAGTTCGTGCCGGCGCGCTGCCCCAGTTCCTCAATAAGGCGCTGGGTGCGGGCAGCATCCAGCCGATCCTCCCGGCAGTAGGCGCGGAAGTCGGTCTGGCTCAGCAGGCTGTCGGCGCTGGACGGAAAACGCCCGATCAACTGCCCATCCGCATTGTGGCACAACTGCCAGCCCTTGCGGAACAGCTGGAAATTCAGGCAGCGCCGTCCCATGGTGGAGTAGCACACAAGGGCGCTCTGCTCCCCGGGCAGCTGTTTTACTTCAAGGTAGGCATCGTTGCCGCAGGTGTCCTGCAAACGGACGGTAAGCAGCAACTGTGCACCGGCGTGCTGGGTGGACATGGCGTTGTGCATGGCGTCAAAATAACGGGAAGCGTCCATGATTGATCTCCTTCCTATAGCAATTCAATTTTTTAATGCAACAGCAACAACGTTGAATTGCATATCGCAGATATGCTGTTTGAATGTTGCACTAATTTCTTGCCTTGCGATAAAAGCAAACAGCGAAACGTTGTAAAAGCGCCAGCCGGGTGATCGAGCCGACAGGCTGCATAAAACTTCTCTGAACGTAGTATAGCATACTTTTGAGGAAAAAACAACTGCAAGTTTCTTCGAAACGACAAAATTTTGAAAAAGCTTATGGCATGGAGCAAACAGAAGTTCAAAGCATGGTTGTGCTTTATGATAATCGGTTGTGAAAAATGACCCCTGCGGGAGATGCCGGCTAAGGCAGGAGTTGCTCCCACAGGGGTCATTTTATATTTTTCAATCACCAAGCTCCCGAATCTCGTTCTGGATCAATCGCCCGGCAGCGCGGGCAAGCTGATCCATGCCGCGGATGCGCGCCATATTTTTGCCGTAGATCTGCGTGGCGGCACCGGCGCTGCTGTCCTCGCCCATAAAAACGGCAGACACCCGCACCCCCTGCCGCTGCAAGGTGCGCACCTGCGCGGCGGTATCGGTAACACCGGCGGCGTCCTCGTAGGCGCAGCCCAGCGGGTTCTCTGCTGTGGGCGGAATGCGGCGGCTGTCGTTGGGGCTGGCATCGGTCAGCAGGATCATCAGGTGGCGCGGGGCGGGGCCGGGGGCGTACCGGATCAGATCGCCCGCAGCTCGCAGCGCCAGACCGTCCCGGTTCCAGCCTGAGGCGAAGTACCGGAAGATGTTCTGCCGGTTCTTGTCCGTAAAACTTTTCAATACCCGCAGTACCGTATAGCCCCGCAGGCTGCTAAAGGCGCTTACTCGCACCGGAATACCGCAGTTGGCCAGACTTTCGGCCAATATGACACCCTGCGCCGCAATCACCTCCTGACAGTGTAGGCGGGAGGCGGAGGCGTCCAGCAGCAGATCCACTGTAAAGGCGGGGCAGTTTTCCTCCTCCGGGCACAAAAACACCCGGCTATCGTTCAGGTAAGGGGCGCGCCACACCCGCCCGGCGCACAGGTTGCCGCTGCGTGCCACCCGCTGGTCGGGCTGCTGATGCACCAGAATACAGTTGCGAATCTGTTCGGTAAGGCGCAGCACCACGCTGCGGTGCAGCTCCTGATTTTTGGCGTAGTAGGCACGGTTGCGTTCGGCCTGCAATTCGGCCTGCTGCGCCAGCTGCCGCGCTTCCGGGGTGGGTGCCTGCGCCGGGCTGGGTACACCGGCGCTGAACCACAAGTGACAGCCCAAATGCACCCCAGTGCACAACTCCTGCTCAGTCTTGCGTAGCTGCTCCGGCGGGTAAAAGCAGCGCCCGAAGCAGCTTTCGATGTAGGCACGATCCTGTGCGGCGCGTTGCTTCAGGGTGATGTTTGCCCGGCGCTTGTTCACCGCCAGCCCGCTGCCTGTGGCATCCACCGCGCCGGAATGCTCCACTGTCACCCGGTCGGTTTTGATCATCTGGGTGGGCATAGCTTTGGTGGCAAGCTTTGCCCAGAAGCCTTGCAGCTGCAGATGCAGCGCGGGTTTCTGGCGTACCTTGCCGTCAAACAGGGCGAATTTTGCAAACAGCGCCAGCAGGTCGTTTTTGAGCTGTGCTGGTTCCGGTACGGTCTCCGGTTCCAGCGCGGCAGCAAGGCTGCTCTCGTAAGGGGTCATGACCGGGGCAGTGCGTCCCAGAACTTTGCGCCAGCGCGCAGCCTGCATGGTGTACACCAGCTGGTTTTTCGCCATCCACTCCTGCCGCGAAAGCTTGTACTGGATGGCAAAAAAGTAGTCCGCGTGGGCAAACCGCAGCGCCTCCAGCACCGGGCGGCGGGGCAGCTCCAGCCGGTAGGCGGCGTTTTCTAAGTACAGCCACGCCATATCGTCCAGCATGGGCTGGCGCACATCGCCCTCCCAAGCGGAAAAAATGTCCCGGATCAGCGCGTCACCGTAGTATTTATGCACCAGCCCTACGATGCAGTTCATGTAAAAATCAATGGTGCCGTCCGTGTTGCGGGCCAGAAACAGCGGCTCAAAGCCGTAGGCTCCGGCAGCGGCCCAGACCTGATTGGCCGCACGCCGCTCCTGCGCGGTGTAGCTTTGGGCGTCCATCAGGCAAACAGCTTTCCGGCATCCAGCTTGGCCGGGATGCGCGCGGCGATCACGTCCCGGATCAGCCCCTGCTCGTAGGAGTCAAAGGCCTTGTTGGTGATGCCCATATCCAGCGCCGCCCCGGCCGGGATGCCCCTGCGGATCAGCCGCAGCGCGTCCAGCATACCGCGCAGATCCAGCGCTTTGGTAGAAATTTCTGCACTGTCGCATTTTTTCTGCAGGTCCAGAAACAGCAGTGCAAACTGGTGCACATATTTTGCGGTAAGATCCGGGAACTGCGCCCGCAGCAGCTTTTCCAGATTATCCTGCGTGATGGTAGGCATCTGCACCACTGCAAAGCGGGAGGTAAGCGCCTCGTTCAGCTCCCGGGTACCCGCGTAGCCGTAGTTCATGGTGGCGATAAAGCGGGTCTCCTCGGCCAGCGGGATGCGGTCGTACCCGGGCACATCGATGGCGCGGCGGAAGTCCAGCACCGCGTGCAGCACCGCCAGCGCCTCGTTTTTGGCCATGTTGATCTCGTCCAGCACGCCGAAGCCGCCGCACTGTGCGCAGCGGTACACCGGCCCGGGACGGAACACTACCTGCCCGCCCGCAAAGGTATCCATGCCGATGAGGGAGGCGGCATCCATGTTTACATGAAAAGAGATGTCCCATGCGGGGCGGCCAAAGGCGGCGGCAAGGTTTTCGGCCAGCACGTTTTTGCCGGTGGCCTTTCCGCCGGCCAGCAGCAGGTTTTCGCCGCAGAGGATGGCCGCCAGCGCCTGCTCCCACACCTCTTTGCCGTAGTAGATAAAGGCAGGGGCGGGAATGCGCGGACGCAGCGCCTCGCTGAGCGTATGGGCGGCGCGGTATTCCTGCACTGCCGCAAGCAGGGCGGGGTCCACCCCTTCCTGCCGTAAGGTATCCAGAATATCCGACATTTGTACAAACACCTCGATCTCTGACCGGGCGGGATGAACTGCCCGGTTCCACGCTTATCATAGCACAATCGCGGGCATTTGTGTAGAGGGCGTGCGGGGTAAAAAGGGCAATATGACCAAAGGATTTTTCTGTTTTGACAGAAAGCAGATGAATGGATTGTTTACTACATAAGAGTATGTTACAATTGATAAAATAATGACAATTGGCGGTGGTTATAAATGGAAAACGAAAATGTGGTACGGTGCCCAGTGCATAAAAAAATTTTGCGAATGGAAACAAGAAAACTTGAAATAGTGGGAAAAGAATGCGATGTGGTTACGGGGCATTGTCCAATATGTAAGAAAGTTTACACAGGGACGCTTCTGAAAGGATGTCCGAAGTTTGTACTGGATGAAACGTTGTACTGTTCTGTTTCGGATATGGACGAGTTTCAGAATGAAGAAAGAAAAGATGTGCTGAAACTTAAAATTCAACAGCAAAATGATAGATATGAACAAGAAAAAAACGATGAAATAAGAAAAAAAGAACTAGAAAATCAAAGAAAAGAAAGAGAACAACAAGAGGTTAGGAGAAAAAAACAGGAAGAAGAACAAAAGAAACGGGAAAAAGAAAAGCAACGAGAAGCAGAACTTGCGAAAAAAGAAGAAAAGCTTAACGCTGTGATGCCGAAAACAATATATGTACTACGGGACCTGGATTATAAAGAGTGCCCAGTATGTAATAGGAAAATAGCATTTAACCCAGTATCGTTGACACTGCAGAGTGGAAAAGGAAAACTGAAAGATGCTACGATTATGGGATATTCTTGTACGAGATGTCACGCTGTTTTTGTTCCGCAAAAACTTGCTGAAAAGGAGTTTCTGGAACAATATATAGAATATTTAAATTTGGATTATCTTGAAACCAAATTACAAGAAATAGGAAGAAAAGAAGCGAAAGCACAAAAAGACTGCGAGAAATATAAGGCGAAATTTCCGTTTTTAGAGAGCCGTAAAGTTGAGGTCAATGTCGAAAGGCCTGCACGGAAGAGGTGCCCGAAACACAAAAATAACATGAAACTGATGGGATGGCTACTAACAGGAAAGAAAACAAAGCAGGAGCAACTATTATATGGATACTATTGCATAAAGTGTAATACTATATATATTTCAGAAGATGAAATAGAAAAAGCAAGTACAATAATAAACAACTGTGAAACCAAAAAAGACACGCTCGAAATTTTACCGGCTGAATTAAAAGATAAAAAGTTGAATCCTGCTGAGATTGTTTTTTCTGGAAGCAAAGGAATAAAATATAGTTCCTTACATATAAAAACTGAAAAAAAGAATAAACCAAAGTGGGATGATGTGACGTTTAAACAAGTTGCATATCAAAAATACGAAAAGGAAATTGCAGAGATTGCGGCAACAGTTGCTGACGAGGACAGGCTTATTCGGATACTGACAACTGTAAATGAGAATGATAAACGAAAATGTGTGCCAGAAGATATGCTGATTCATGAATCAGTATCAACCGGCCGTGAACTCCTTGGACGCATTGCGCACGACCAGTTAGGCGAGTTTACATCTAAATATGGCACAATCAAAATCCATAACTATAAGGTGTGGCCCGGGCAGGAGCATCATCTGGATGGGTTTACTAGGTTTTGCGACCCGGAAAATATTCAGAATATCACGATCATGAGCCAGAATAATATTTCCCGGGATTCGGATGAATACGAGATGGTCACGGCACTGGTGTACTGCGCAAATCGGGTGGAGCCGGTTTATATTGATGTGTATTACTCCAAACAGCAGAATAAATATTTCATCAATGAGGAAAGTTACCGGCAATACAGAATGCGGTATGGTTTGCCGTATGTGCATCTTGTGGCAGACGAGTATGACGGTGATATGGACTACGGCAATCTGCGGAAAAATTCGGAACTGAATCTGTATGGCTACACGGTGGCAAAAACAGCAGAAATGAGCACGGGGGAGCGTCAACGGCTGTTGCAGCAATTGATGGACAATGGCCTGATGTCCAAGCACCAGATCGTAAACCATCTGGAATGGCTGATCCATCGCCAGTCGGGGCGTGTCAAAATGGAGGACGCCTGCGATTGCTGGAGAGAGGATCTGCGTTTTGTGAATAGCTATCGGCTCAATGCACAGCGGAAGATACAGGGAAGATTTGTATATGGAAAAACTATGCTGCGATAAGCAAACTGCAGAATAACACAAAGAGGGGCAGCCCCAAATGGGACCGCCCCTCTTCACATGAAAAAGAAGAAACGCTTAGAGTATGCCGGAGAACTGCGCTTTATCAGGCGTTCTCAAGACCAGCCATCTGCTTGACGGATTTGATGGCAAAGGTCAGGGTGCGGCCACAAGCGGTGCCGCCCATGACGCAGGGGTAGTTGTTCTGGAAGAAGCTACCGGACATATCGCCGGTAATGTACAGGCCGGGAATGGGCTCGTTGTTGCTATCCTTCGCCTGGCAGTTTTCAGTGATGGAAATACCCTGCATACTGCACAGCAGAGAGGCACCCAGCCAGCAGCCGTAGAAGGGCGCGGTGCGGATGGCGCTCAGGCGGCTTGCAGGCTTGCCGAAGTCCTCGTCGTTCTGTTTGTCGTACAGCTCATTGTAGCGGGCAACGGTGGCTACAAAGTTGTCCTTGTCAGCACCGGTAAAGCCCATCTTGTCGGCAAGCTCTTCAATGGTGTCCGCCTTCATGATCAGGCCCTCACCCTCGTACTGCTCCAGCTGAGCTTCCATCATGCCGGGGATGTAACGGGTCAGTGCAGAGCAACCGATGGTGTGGAAACGATCTACGTCGCTGCGGAAGTTTGCATCGTGGATCATGGCATAAACGTGCCCCGGCTGCTGGAAAGAAGCATGGGAGGCATTGTCGTATTCCTGACTTTCGTTCATAAAACGCTCGCCATGGCGGTTGACCTTCAGGAAGGGCTGGCTGCCGGGGTTGTACTGACCCACAGTGCCGGGGAAGGCCTTGCCGCCAAAGGCAGAGCCGTTGTCCGCATAACCGGCATCCACACCGGGTGCCACCAGACCGCGGTCGAACAGCACGGGAGCAGGCTCTGCATCCAGATGTGCACCTGCCCAGATAGCGGCGCGGATACCATAGCCCTTGTCAGCAGGGGTATAGGAGCAGGCGGTGGTCACGCTGGTGCCCAGCGGGTCCAGCTGCTCCATCATGTAGGGATTGCCTGCATAGCCGCCACAGGCCAGCAGTACGCCCTTGGCTGCGTTGATGCGGATGAAGTGGTCGTCGGCAGTGCTCTGGGCGATAACGCCGGTGATGCGGCCGTCGGCATCCTTTTCCAGCTTGGCAAGGCCGGTGTTAAAGTCGATGCTGTAGCCCTTGCTCTCGATATACTCCTGAAATACCACGTTGCGGGGCTTTTCGGCGCTGCTGTAGTCGACCTGCTGCACAGGGAACATCAGCTTGCTCTGGCTCACCTGCGTATCATCCGGCCATTTGGATTCATCGCCGGAGGTCAGGTTGCATACATAGTTGTAGGGCTCGCTTTCCAGAATGCCGGAAACAAAATCGTGCATGGCGGCAGACTCATTGATCCAGGTCTTAACTACGCGCTGGTCGCAGCGACCGCCCATGGAGCGGGAGATCTCGCTCAGCAGCTCGGCGCGGTCAACAGGAGCGATGCCCTTTTTCTTTGCTTCGCTGCTGTCGATGGTGCCGTACCAGTGGCGGGTATCCATAACGGCAGAATTCTGCTCGATGATGCGGAAGTCCAGTCCGTTCTGTGCAGCATAAGCGGCTGCGCACATACCACCGTTGCCAGCGCCCACAATGACGATATCGGTATCCCATGTCTCGGTGATGGAAGCCTCGTCGATGTCAGGCTCTTTGCCCAGCCAGTCGTTCTCATCGCCGGTGGGCAGCTGCACGCTGGAGACCACGGCCTCGCCCTTTGCCTGTGCGTAGCAGCTCTTGGCGGCCTTCATCACGGCGTTAGAGGTGACGGTGGAGCCGGAAACACCGTCGATCTCGGCAGAACCGGCAGCCATCAGCTGCTCGCGCAGCTCATCGGCAGCGGCAGCGCCGTAGGAAGCGGTCTCGCCGGAGGTGTCCACCATCACATCGGTGACAGCGCTGTCGGAGAAGGTCATGGTGACCTTGACAGTGGAGGAGATACCCTCGGCAGTGCCCTCGTAGGTGCCGGGGGTGTACTGGCCGGCAGCACCGGAAGTGGAAGCGGAAGCAGAGCCGGAGGCGGCATTGCAGGCAGCCAAAGCACCGGCGGTCACACCGCTCATGGCAGCAGCAGCGGCGATCTTGATAAAGCCCTTACGGGAAATCTTGTTCATAGGTACGCTCTCTTTCTTTTTTCTCTTCTTGTTTTCCTTCTTGTTGTGCAGCAAGGTGAAGGCCACTTTGCTGAATCCTTAACAATTGTAGCGTAGAAAAATGCTGTTTACAATTCAAGTTTATCATATTATAATTAAGGAAAACCTAATGTATTTGGGGGGAAGGAAAGAATGAACCAGAGCGCGATGGCGGGCTTTGTAAAGATCGTGGAGATGAACAGCTTTTCTGCGGCGGCAGAGGCGCTGTATCTTTCACAGTCGGCACTTTCGCAGCAGATTCGCACGCTGGAAGGGCAATTGCAGTTTGAACTGTTCCAGCATGTGCCGCGCCGTGTGGTGCTGACCCCGGCGGGATGGGATTTTTACCCCAAGGCAAAGCAGCTGCTGGAATTGTACGATGAGGCGGTGCATCATGCGCAGGCAGTAAAGCTGAATGCAAATCCACCCAAACGGCATCTACTGATCGGACATCAGAATATGCCGCTGCAAATGCTAGGCTTTGACCTGTTTGCCGCTACAGGGGAGTTGAGCAACCGCTTTTCTCCTATAATGCACCGCTGTGCCAGCATAAAGGATGTCTGGAGGGCGTTGCTGAATGATGAGATCGATCTTTCATTACAGATCGAGTGTGCAGAGATCGCGGCGCGAGGCTTGCACTTTTATCCGGTAGTGTATATGCCAGAGATCGGCGTCCCATTTCATACGCCGCCGGAGGTGCCCTGTGGATATATTACGCTGGAACAGGCGGTGCAGTATCGGTGGATGTTTGCAGAAACACCAGAGCAGTCACTGTATGAGACCGCATTGCTGCACGAGGCTGCGAGACGACAGGCAGAAATCATTCGCAGCGTAAAAAGTGTACAGTATGAACTGCCCAGCCTGATGCTGACCCCGGCAGTGTACTACCGCAGACCGGATCCTTCACAGGTGTTTATTCTGGATTGGAACAAGGGAATGCGGTTTGGTATTGTTACGAAAGCGGAGCCGGACTCGGTGGTGATGGCCTATGTCCGCGCCTTGCAGCAACAGCTGCCGCCCCTTGCGGAAAAGTTGTTCGGCCTGAAGCTGGAACCGGTGGAGGAATCATAAAGAAAAGACGAAAACCCTCTCAGGCACCGACAGATGTAGAAAAGCTCCCCCCTCTCGGGGGGAGCTGGCATCGCGCAGCGATGACTGAGAGGGTAAAACAAAGAGCACCTATTGCCCTAAAAAGGCGACAGGTGCTCTTTTTGCAATTATATTGTGACGACAGGTGCTTTAATCCACCACGTCCTCAAACTGGCTGTTGTACAGGTCAGCGTAGAAGCCGCCTGCCTCGATCAGCTGGTCGTGGGTGCCCTGCTCCACAATGTCGCCGTCCCGCATCACAAGGATGAGGTCGGCATCCCGGATGGTGGAAAGGCGGTGGGCGATGACAAAGCTGGTGCGCCCCTCCATTAGGCGGTCCATGGCGGTCTGGATGCGCTGCTCGGTGCGGGTATCCACGCTGCTGGTAGCCTCGTCCAAAATCAGGATGCGGTTATCTGCCAGAATGGTGCGGGCGATGGTGA
>ERZ772880.3379-NODE-3379-length-10981-cov-5.741900_pt1 | contig 10981 bp, 2 predicted proteins | sample MGYA00580577_ERZ772880 | MGnify/ENA primary metagenome ERZ772880 (study PRJEB29015, sample SAMEA2737705) | human gut metagenome | biome: human gut; feature: human-associated habitat; material: faeces | place: China | collected 2012 ... | reverse complement strand
CAGCGACAATACCAACATTGCCGTTGACATAGTCAGAGTTGTCAAGGTTGACAGTCTCGCTCTTCTTCAGGGAGACCTGAACCAGAACCTTGGTGCCGACAGTGTAGTTCATGTCGGTGGTGGTGTTTGTTCAGGTCGTGTTCCGGTTCATCGTCAAATCGTCTCTGCCCTGGTCCGAGGAGTTGTCTCGGTACCTGCAGGTGTATATCACATTCTTTGGCACAGCTTATGGCATCCAGACTGGCGCCCATCTGGGCATCGAAGCGTTTACGCATCTGCTGCCTAAGGGTGGCCGCAAGGTGCTGGCCATCCTCGTACAGATCGTCAGTATGCTGGTCTGCACCCTGATTTTGAAGCTAGGCGTTGATATCGTTATGTCGCAGATGGCTTCCGGCCAGGTATCCCCCGCCATGCGGATTCCTATGTGGGTGATCTACGGAGCCATTCCGATGGGTATGGCGTTCTGTGTGATCCGCTATATCGTAGAGATCTATCATTCCGTCAAGAACTTCAACAAGCCGGAAGATAGGGAGGTGCTGGAATGACAGCTGCGTTGTTTATCACCTTTGCCATCACGGCTATTATGGGTTTCCCCATTTGGATCGTGCTGGTGCTGTCCTGCTTTGCCGGCATCTTCTTGGGCGGCTCTGCCACCCCAATGCTGGTTATCGCCCAGCGGATGTTTACCTCCGTGGATTCCTTCCCGCTGCTGGCCATTCCTCTGTTCATGGTAGCCGGCAACCTGATGGAGGGCGGCGGCATCTCCCGGCGCCTGATCAATTTCTGCAACTCCCTGCTGGGCGGCTTCACCGGTGGCCTGGCCATGGTAGCCGTGCTGACCTGTATGCTGTTCGCAGCCATCTCCGGCTCCGGTCCCGCCACTGTGGCAGCCATCGGTGGTATCATGATTCCTGAGATGGAAAAGGCCGGCTATCCCAAGGCATTCTCCGCTGCTTTGCTCTCTGTGGCCGGTGGCATCGGTGTTATCATCCCGCCGTCGCTGCCCATGGTCAACTACGCTGTGGCCGCCGGCGGTAGCGTGTCCATCTCCAACCTGTTTGCCGCTGGCTTCGGCCCCGGCATCCTGGTCGGCTTGGTTCTGATGGTTATCTGCTATTTCTCTTCTAAGAAATACGGCTACGGCCAGAAGAACAGAGTTCCCTTCTCCCTGCACAATGTGGGCAGGAGCTTTGTGAATGCCATCTGGGCCCTTATCATGCCTGTCATCGTGTTGGGTGGCATCTACGGTGGCATCTTTACCCCGACCGAAGCCGCTGCCGTGGCCGCGATCTACGGCTTCATCGTGGGTACATTCGTCTATCAGGACCTGAAGCTGAAGGATCTGCCCCAGCTGCTGATGAACTCCGGCAAGGGCACCGCCATGGTTATGATTATCGTGGGCGCCGCCTCCAGCTTTGGCTGGATCCTGACATCCGCCCGGATCCCGGATGTCATCGCCTCCTTCATGGTGAGCCTGACCAGCAGCAAAATTGGCATCCTGCTGGTAATCAACATCTTCCTGCTGATCGTTGGCTGCCTGATGGACGTGACTGCCGCCATCATCATCCTGACTCCCATCTTCCTGCCGATTATCGGCCAGTTTGGCATTGATCCCATTCACTTCGGCATCATCATGACCGTGAACCTGGCCATCGGCCAGTCCACGCCGCCGCTGGGCGTCAACCTGTTTGTCTCCTGCGGTATCGCGAAGATCTCCATCGAAGAGAACGCAAGAGCCATGGTCAAGTTCCTGATCGCAAATATCATCGCTTTGCTCCTGATTACCTATATCGAGCCCATTTCCCTGACTATCCCCAAACTGATGGGCCTGATGTAATCCAAACCATTTCTGTTGTTATGATGCTGGTAGGAGCTCCACCTGCACATAAAAATTACTGAGGAGGATATGAAAATGAAGAAAAGATTTTTAGCGGCGCTGCTGAGCCTGTGCATGACGCTCACGCTGCTGCCAACTACGGCGTTTGCAGCGGTGAGCGATTCGCTGGGCAACACACCCAAGGAAAATCAGGCGATTTTGGAGCAGCTCTCCGCCCTGACCGGCGGTAGCAGCGACCAGGTGCTTTCCATGCTGAACGCTTTGGGGCTGCTGGATGAAGACGGCAATTTCAAGGTGGATCAAACCATCACGCTGGACGGCCGGGTGTTGACACTGGCGGCTGTCATGGAGCTGCTGGAAAATCCCGCCACGGATCTCACCCGTATAGCCGACGTGGATGGGACTCCGGTGGCGCTGGGCGATTTGAAGACCATGATCCAAATCGAACAGGAGCTGCAGCGGATCAAGGACACCTATTTCTCCGGCAGGGAGTTTACCGGGGAAGCACTGGAGAATCTCAATAGCCTGATGGAGCAGCTGGAGCTGCAGGGCATCAGCTTGCGGTATTCCGCCTCTGCCACAAAGCCTGAGGGCGTTGAGACGGTGGATATGAGCGGCATGATGAGCCAAACGCTGGGGAATCTCGCAAACAACACCTGGAACTCCGGGCCTTTTACTGTATACAGAGGAAAACCGGCCGGCTTTTCCTACCGCATTCAAAAAGGCCAGCTCAGCGATTATATCACCAATGTGGAGGTCTCGATAGGCGCGGTGAGTGGGGTCGAGCAAAGCGACGGGTCCTACAAGCTGACCTATGACGTAGGCTCAACTTTCAGTTTAGGTGGTTGTAAAATCACTGTCAAGGTTCAAACCAAAGGAGGGAACCCAGCCTGGCTCGAGAATTCTTATTCCTATGGCGACCTGCTGGGGATGATCGAATTTTACGATGCGGAAAATCTGGTGTTCTATGACGGCGCCGGTTATGCCGACCACCATCAGCTCAAGCTAATCAAGACGGTTGGCGTCCCCGCAATACAAACAGTAATGACCGCGCCGAACTATGAGGAAAGATACGAAAGTACAGCCACAATACAGGGGGATATGTATATTCCTTTGCTGGCAAATGAATACACTACAGCCCTTGGTGCCAACAATCCGGACTTCGTTGCGCTAAGCGATACCATCAGAATTCTGGAGGGCGCCCGCAACTCGGTGCTTCCCGCCGGCTCCGACCCATTTTATCAGCCATACCAAATCGACGCCAGCATCAAGTTTGACTGGAGCAAAAGCGTAGATGCCTATACTGGCCCTGCGCCGTATGGCTATAATAGTACCACACAACACTATGCCCCGTTCTATCTGACGGAGTACAAGTTCAATGGAACATCTCTGAATCTCAGCCGCGACAGAACGAAAGCGCTGGACTGTACGATTAACAAGGGCAGTACGGTCAGCATCTCCCTGCAGTCTACTACGCAAAACAGAGGGGCACAGCAGTACTATCTGCCCTTCGAACTGTATCTGAAGAATGTAAATGGCGATACCCAATATTCCTCCGCCACCGTCAATACCAGCAACGTCACCGCCAGCCTGGTGGACACGGACGCCCCCACCATTCAAAGCGTCACGGCTCCGGCGGGAACCTATGCCAGCGGACAGCACGTGCCCATCACAGTTACCTTTAGCGAGTTCGTGGATCTTAGAAATGCCAGCGTGACCATCAACGGCAAAGAGTATAGCGCCGCTGAACTTTCCATGAACAACTACGGTGTCACGGCAATGCTCTGGTACCCAGTGCAGGATACAGATGCCACCACGGTCACCGTCAATGGTATGACCGGCGTGAAGGATGTTTTCGATCATACGCTGGATCCCACACACTATCTAAGCGAGCCGATTACCGGCGTTGCGCTGGAGAGCGTCTTGATGCGCAACGCCCCCACCGCACTGACCGCCGACTACGACAACGGCAATGCATCGTTCACGATGAACGCCAACATGGCGCAGGCCTACAAGACCGTATACAGCGATTATCACACCCCGGAAGGCACAGAGCCGAAGGAAGCCCCTTTCCGCCTCGAACTGAGGGACAACTCCACGGATGAAGCAATCCATCTGCAGGTCTATCTGGACACAGAGAAGGAAGCCTTCACCATTAGCGACTATGCAATCGCACCCGCAGCTTACACCCGCACCTATACGGTGACGCTGCAGGCCAACGAGGGCACGAAAGACTCTCCTAACTGGGTAAATGTTCTTCCCCTGACCCGGCAGTTCACGGTGGCAAAGAAAGTTTCCGCGCACACGGTGACCATAGTCCCGGAAGCGAATGACGCCGACTATACGATTTCCCTCGCCGAAGCCGCCCGCCCCACGCTTCAGGCAGAGGTTTTTGGGGAAAACGGTGAGCAGGCCACCTACACCACCGGCAAATGGAGCAGCAGTGACACGCTCATTGCCACCATCAACGAGGATACCGGCGTTGTTGCCACCACAGGAACCAAGGTGGGAGCCGTCACCTTTACCTTTACGGCGGACAACGGGACTGTGGACCCTGCCGATGATGTGACGGGCGAGTCAAAGCCCTATACCGTGACGGCAGGCAATTCCCTGGCACTGGTGATTCCCGGCGGCGCGTCCATCGTGACGCGGGTAAATCAGCCCGCCACCGTGCTGTGGAGCTCCAACGCCGCGCTGATGGTGCCGAACAAAGAGTTCAATTACAGGATTGACCTGTATGAGGGCAACTACGCGAATGAGGCGGCGTTGAGCGGCCTCAATCCCGTTGCGACTTATACCGTCGGCAAGGATAAAAACAGCGTGCGGATCGAGGAGAATGTGCTCTCCAAGCTCTCCAACGGCAATATCCCTGCCTACACGGTATTGGTCTCCATGCCGCACCCCAACGCCGAGGGTGAGAACGTCCGCCTGTCGGCACTTGCCTGGATCATCGTGCAGGCACCACCTGCCACGGCCAAGCTGACACCGCCCCAGAGCATTTACCACAAGGATACCGACGGCACCGTCAATATCAACTGGTCGGTGGAAAATGCCACTGACGGTGCCTCTCAGCAGCCCACGCTGACCATTACCCGGGTCACAGAGGACAACAACACCCAAGAGGTGGCCCGTGAGCGCCTATCCGGTACCTCCGGAAGCTACTCCCTGCCATTACAGAGTGTGAAAGCCGGCAATCTAAAGGACACCTATCAAGTGGTTTTGAGCGTGGAGAACCCTGGTGAGGAATCTCCCAGCACCGACTCCTTCCCCCTGTATGTCTACGATGCCGACGCACTGAAGGTGCAAGACGACAAAGGAGACACGATTTCTGCGCTGACCATGGACAACACCTCCAAGGTCAGCGGCACCCTGCCCACCGATACAGCTAAAATTTTGCAGCTGCGCCAGGAGCTTGGGCTGATCGAGTACATAGGCATCAACTATGACGAGTACGGATGGAACTCCTTTAAAGACGGCATCCGGTGGCTCTCCAGTAACAACAATGCCATTTCCGTCAACTACAAGCAGGGCGGACTGTATGAGGACATCAGAAACTTCTCCTTTGATTCCTACCTTCCCGAAACCAAAATGGCGCTGTCCGGCTTGGCCAACGGCACCGCAACCGTCACGGCTACCCATGCCGCCACGGGTATGCGTGCCGCCGTACAGGTGACAGCGAAAACGCTGCAAAATAAGTTCTATCTCTTCCAGCTGACACCTGCAGCGGAAACGACGCTGCAATACACCGACGGCAAAGGTGTGCCCAAAACGGTCACGACCAACAGGGAAGGCGTGCTGGCGCTTTACGAACCCAACGGAATCGCCAGTGAGGTGTCTCTGCGGTCCGGCTCCGGCGCGGATATTTATCTGGGCACCATCTATAAAGAAAATCTGCGTTCCGGCGAGCGGGATGCCACAAAACTGCAGCTTTATCCCTTGAATACCTTCAGCCTTCGGCGAGTCGCCCGGGCATCTGTGACGCTCATCACGCCGGGCGGCGATCCGCTGGCGAACAAGACGGTGACCGTTCGCGGCGGCGTTTATAAAAACGGAGGCTACTGCCAGACAGCTCTGCTGGGCTCCAGGGCAGGAGCACTTGTCAGCGGCATCACCGGCGACACCTATACCACGGATGCGGCGGGAAATATAACCGTCTATCTGGATTCCACCCAGTTCTGGTCGGCCGAAAAGGGCGAGAGCAGCACCACGGCGCTTTCCGCTCTGGATCAGCTGGAGTACATTCTGGAGATCAGCGCAATTGACGGCGACAAGTACTATCCGCTGCTGCTGACCGTCAACGGCAAGCTGGGCGTGGACGATGTAATGCGCACCGCAGAGGGCGTTGTCTCTCTGGAGCGCGTGCCGACGGGGGAGGCAAACAAGCCCTTCCTTGTGGCGCAAAGCGTTGATTACGGTCTTGCCAACGGTCAGAAGGTGGATGTCCGCAGCTCGACCGGGAAGATTGGCCCTAACAGCAGCTTTAAAACAGCAACCCTGCACACCACCATGTTCCTCTGGGGCGAGAAGATTGCCGACGCGAAGAATTACAGTCTCAAGCTGGCGGACGAATACGGCGTTCTTCCTGCCGCCCAGAGCAGCAGTACCAAGCAGTATCCCTTCTCATCCATCCCCGTAGCGGAAAACGATCTGACCCTCACCGAGGCCACCATGACCACCTCTGGATGGATCGCCGACGGCAAGGATGTGGGTATGAAAACGCAGCTGAGCCTGAACGGCAGCCTGCTGCAGGAGAAAATAATGCCCTTCCGGGTCGTTGATTTGACCCGAGTGCCCAAGGTGACAGAGGATGACCGCGTCACCGGTATTCTGGCGACGATGGGAGCCTCCAGTATAGTGAAGGGAGTCGACTTTGGCGGAGTGGGCGACAGTAACATTCTCAAGGTGCTGACCGGACGGCTGGATGATCTGAGCGGTCCGGTGGACACTTCCGTGTTCAAAATGATCATCACCCCCAGCGAAGATCCCTCCGTGTTCCGTGCCATGATTTGGGCCGGGTACAACACGCTGGAGATGGAGGACATGGACTATTCCGAGGACGGCGTGGCGTTGGGTGCGAATGTGCTGACGCAGAACCTGGAGGTGGGCGTGCCCAGTACCGGGGACCTGAGCCAGATGGCCCAGGGAACCTATGATCCCAAGGGGGACTACAAAACCAACTCCTTGGCCGACAATGTCACCAGCACGGATCTCAACTTGCAGTTGGAGGGCTTTTACGAAGCGGAGATCCGCTATAACGCCGAAAAAAAGGAGTGGGAGGTTTTCACCGTAGGCGGCGGCTTTACCGCCGGCGTTGGCGTGGGCTTCTCCTTCAGCGTGAACGCCATGGCTGGCCCCGTGCCGTTGACAGCAACCTTTGAGCTGGGCGGTGCCATTCAGCTGGATTTCCGTACCGCAGTGCGCTACGGCCAGCAGGGACAGGGCACAGAGCTTGCCTGGAGCGATCCCACGGCCACGGCAGTGAATGACTTTTTGACCACGCTGCGTATCAACGCCTATGTCCACGCGTTTGGCGGCATTGGCTTTGACTATTCGATCGTGGCGCTGAAGATCGGCCTATTCGGCAATTTGGATGTGGACAGTCAGAATAAGTTCCTTTCCCGCACCTATCTCGCCGACGAGACAAAGCGCCAGATCAACGGTCAGGCCCTGGGGATCCAAAGCGAAGTGGGAATCAAATTTGTGGCCAGATTCCTGTTTATCTCCTACGAGGCAGTGATCGCCTCCGGAACCTTTGGAGCCACCAAGACTTTTAATGACTGGGCAACAATCGACGAATACTGGAATAACGCCACCAGTGGGCTGAGCCTTGCCTCGCTGCGGATGGCGGCGGCTCAGAGCGGAATGCAGGTGACTTCTGGCAGTGCAACGCTCCAAAGCCGGGACTATCTGGAGCAATATGCCCGTACCTGGGGCCAGCCCCAGCAGCGGATGATGCTGTCCTCTCTGAACTCCACCAGTGGGCTGGAAAACATCCAGACCAATGCCAATCCCACATCCTATCCACAGCTCAGCGATGACGGGAAGGTATTGGCCTACATCAACGACGGCAACAGCAGCAGTATTTATGACAGCCGGGCGCATTTCTCCACCCTCAATGGCGGCGTCTATACTCCCTCCAGTGAAATTGACGCTCCCACAGAGTTCCCCGGCTACGGCGACACGGGCGTTTCTTTGTCTGGCACTGGCAGCTTCGCGGCGGCGGCTTGGGTTCGTATGGGCACCGACCTGCCGGGTAAAAATGCCGGTGATCCCGTGACATTGGAAGAGCAAAACCTGCTGATGAACAGCACGGAGATCGTAGTGTCCGTCTATAACGGCACAACCTGGACTTCCACCCGCCTAACCAACGACGGCACGCCGGATCTGGCCCCAGCCACGGCAGTGGGCGGCAACGACAAGGCCATCGTGTTCTGGCGCAGCGTCTACACCCCCGATCCCGGTACGCAGGGCAGCAACAACCTGCTGAACTTCACTACCAGAGATTGTATCATGTACCGTTGCTATAACAGCGGCACCTGGAGCGAGGCCAAAATGCTTTATAACGGTGCTACTGGCAGCGTGAAGGCGTTGCAGGCGGCCATGCTGCCCGACGGAACCGCTATGGCGGTTTACTCGCTGGACCGCAGCGGAACCGGAGATACCTCCGCCTACGAGATCGCCTATTGTACCGTGGCTGCTGACGGAACTCCCGGTACAGCCATGCTGGCGACCTGTGACAGCAATCTTGACGAAAACGCCCAGGTCGTTGCAGCCAACTTCGGCAGCGGGGATGACCGATTTGTCATCGGTTGGCACAGTGTCCGAGACGGCAGCAGCGATATTCAGCTGTTGGCTGTGGACGGCAGCGGCACCATGTCCAACAGTTTCCCCGGCTCTTTGTCTGCCCTGACCAGCAGCGGCAACGCCGCCGTGGGCGGAGACTTCCGCTTCGCTTCCCTCAGCGGGGATCATCGCAGCCGCAATGATCTTACCATCATCTGGAATGAGACTGTCAATAACGCCAACGGCGCGGTAGATCACGGCATTTTGAAGGCGGCCAAGCTGCGCTATGCCGAAAATACCTACACGCTCTCCGCACCATTGGAACTGGCAGAGCTGCCGGATCGCACGCTGGCTGACCACTTTGATGCCTATGTCAGCGGCAGCAATCAGGTGCAGGCTGCCATTCAGGCCACCCGGTATGACGATGAAAAGCCGGAGGTAATCGGCGGCGTGACCGTTCCGGGTGAGGAAACGATCCTCTATACCGCTACCTCTAATTTTATCACCGATGCGGTGGCAGTGGAACAGATCGGTGTGGATTATGCAACGCTGGCGCTGAACAGCCTGACACCCATTCGCTTTACCATCCGCAACACCGGGCTGAACGATGTGACAAACCTAACGGTCAAGCTTGGCAGCGGGGAAACCGCCACCCTTACGGAAAAACTGCTGCCCAATGAAAGCACCACCCTTACCGTCTGGCACCATGTGAAGGACCGCGTGACCGACCCGAGCTATACCATCACCGCCGCCGGCGGCATCAACGAAAACGGCACAGTGTATCTGGATTATCCCGACATTGGCATCTCGCAAATGGAAGTGATTGCGGAGAGCGCCGGCAAGCGCACGGTGCGCATGACCCTCTATAATTCCTCTGCCGCCACGCTGGCCGGCGGAAAGAACCGCGAGGTGAAGCTTGCGTTCTATGCGGATGATCTGCATACCAAACCTGCAGAGGTAGCCTGCACCACAAACGGCGTATCGGTTAGCGGTAATGAAATCACCGTTTCCGGAGACAGCGCCCTCGCCCGCATCGATCAGGGAACCTTTACACTGGACCTGACCTATGATCTGGGCAAGTATATGAACTCCATTGGCAAAACCGAGATCCCCAATGTGGGTACCTATCTGTACGCCGAGGCGTGGGCGGAAGGTCAGATCGGTGGAACGGGAAGCAATCAGCGCCTGCCGGAGTATGACGGCAGTGACAGCGAGGCCAGCGTCCATATGACCGGCGCACTGGCCCGCACCGGAGAGCAGCTGACGATGGATGTGACACAGGGGAACGACGGCAACGGTCACAGCACCGCCGCCATTACCCTGCGCAACAACTGCCTGCAGTCTCAGACTAGCGCAGAGCTGGTGGCCACGCTGCTGGATGCTGCCGGGACCGTTCTGGAAACGAAAAAGACCAGTATTGGCGGTGCCATCTCCGGGGAAACCTTCCAGACGGAAACCGTCACCTTCTCCCGGCTTGGCACCCGCGTAGTGGTGCGAGCCGCAGTGCCCGGTAATGACCTTCTGACCTTTGAAGGTCTGGCAGTGGGGCTCGGCGATTTTACCGCCAACGGAACGAACTATACCTATACGCTGCAAAATGATAGCGGAGCAACATCTACGCTGGTCACAGCGGTGTCTGGAAACGGCGAGCCCGTGAGCATCAACGGACAGGCTCTGTCCACCGGCGGCAGCGCAACCGTTGCCATCCCCAACAGCGGCACAACCGACATTGTCGTGGAGATCGGCACTAAAACCTACACGCTGACGATTCTGCGCAATAGCGGCACAGGCGCGAATCCCTTCACCGATGTTTCCGAAAAGGACTGGTTCTATGGCGATGTGATGTTCGCCTATGAAAATGGGCTGATGATCGGCACGGGCAACGCGCAATTCCGTCCGCACGGGACGGCGACGCGCGGGATGATGGCGACCATTCTTTGGCGCATGGCGGGCAGCCCCGCACCGAAGGGCAACAACAGCTTTACCGATGTGGAAGCCGGAACGTGGTACACAGACGCGATCGCATGGACGGCGGAGAACGGCATCTTTTTGGGCTACGGCAACAACAAAGTCGGTCCGAACGATTCCATCACCCGCGAACAGCTTGCAGCCATCTTCTTCCGCTACGCAGACTACAAGGGCTGCGATATGACCGCCAAGGGAGAGCTTGACAAGTTCCGGGATGCGGGCAAGGTCTCAGATTATGCAAGGGCAGCGATGCAGTGGGCGGTCGGCAGCGGTCTGATCCAAGGGAAGCCCGACGGGGTGCTTGACCCGCAGGGCACGGCGACCCGCGCGGAGATCGCCGCGATGCTCCACCGCTTCCTTGAGAAGTATGAGCTGGTGCAGGGCAAGGCTTCC
>ERZ772880.3377-NODE-3377-length-10987-cov-4.579034_pt1 | contig 10987 bp, 13 predicted proteins | sample MGYA00580577_ERZ772880 | MGnify/ENA primary metagenome ERZ772880 (study PRJEB29015, sample SAMEA2737705) | human gut metagenome | biome: human gut; feature: human-associated habitat; material: faeces | place: China | collected 2012 ... | reverse complement strand
GGATTTCTGACAATCAGGCGTTCCTTGACTGCCCGGTCGAGCGCATTGTGCAGCATTGTGTGGATGCCGCGGATCGTGGAATCACTCAGCCCCGGCTGCTTTCCCTTCTGCGCTTCGCGGAGCCGTCCGTGTTCCCGCAAGTCCTTGTATAACCCTTGCAAATCGCGTCCGGTCAGCTTTTTGAGTGGAATATCGCCAATACGCGGCGTGATATGCAATTCGATGCCGCGCCGGTAATATTCCGCAGTCGAGAATCGCAGGTGTGGCTTGGCGTAGAGTTCATACCATGTCTGTAACCATGTTCCAAGCGTGTACTCGTCCGCACGGCGCACATCTACATTTTCTGCTTCCGCGACCGCTTTTGCCAGTTTCTCTTTTACCTCCGCCTGCGTTTTGCCAAGAACGTTCTTAATCAGCCGCTTGCCGGTCTTTTCGTCATATCCGGCTGTGTATCGCCCCTCCCAGCGTCCATCCTTGCGCTTGCGGATGTTGCCTTCCCCGTTTGCCCGTTTCTTTGCCATGTCTGTGCCTCCTGTTCTGTGGTAGCACAAACAACTACCACAGAACAGGCACAAAGTCTACTGATTTTTTCGCAAGATCGGAATATTTTTATCCGGTTCTGCACACATCGAAAATCCTTATTCTTTGTTTACTGCGGCGCAGTTTTTACGTTTGACAATGCTCCGAAAAACAGCGCCGAAGTGAGATATTTCTCACCTCGGCGCTGCTTTTATTATTCACTTTTCAGGGCTTCCAATGGGTCAACGGCTTCGCCGTCAATAAGAACACCCAAATGCAGGTGCGGGCCAGTTGACCAGCCGGAGCCGCCGGTTTTCGCAATGATCTGTCCCTGCTGGACTGTATCTCCGGGTTCTACAAGAAATTCTGACAAATGCGCGTATTGCGTCTGAACGCCATTCCCATGTTCCAGCGTCAGGATATAGCCGTATGATATCACTTTTTCTCAAAAGTTAAAGCGTTCTGCTGTATTATTGAAAATTGCTATAGTCTCTTTCCTGCCTTTTCGTCGTATCCGGCGGTGTATTGTCCTTCCCAGCACCCGTCCTTGCGCTTGCGGATATTTCCCTCGCCGTTCGCCCGTTTCTTTGCCATATATAAAGCATTCCAAGAAGTGGATAGTATTTTACAGATTGTCAGGACAAAAGATAGTTATGACATATCAAACTTCAAAAAGACGGTACGACTAGGCACGTCTATGTGAAAACTGTTGTTACAGAGGTTGCAATGCGTTTTAGGAATGCGCATGGGCTTAGAGCACTTTGACGCCGCTAGATGTTTGTATTCCGTTTTAGTCTTCGGTTTTGGGTGCGGTATTGCGGCAGACTTCACCATTTACACTTTCTTTTTTCTCGTATTTGCGCTCTTGCGCGTAATTGAGCCCCCACACAATCAAATCGTGAAAAATTGGGTGGAGACTTTTTCCCGTTTCAGTCAAACGATACTCAACATGCCGGGGGACCTCCTGATAGCAGATTCGCTCAATCAGTCCCAAGGATTCTAATTCCCGGAGATTTTCGGAAAGAACTTTCTGCGTAATGGAATCAAGATGGTAGAGCAATTCTCCAAACCGGCGTGGACCGTTAAATAAATAGCAAATAGTGAGAAATTTCCACTTATCGCCGCATATCCTCCTTATGATCTCGAAACTGGTTGTCATTGTCATATCTGCAATACCTTTGGACATATTGAAGCTCCTCCGTGATGTTGTGGATTCTATCATTATAGTACAAAAATCCGTGGTGTCCATAGTTACTTAGAAGTGCGTAATGTACAAAACAAGGGCGCGGTGATAGATTATAAACAGCGGATTGCATAAAGAGATTTAAGACAAATGCTGTTTTGGAAAAAGCTTGCAGATGCAGAAAGGGGGCGACTTTATGAAAATTGTAATGACGCGAGTAGATGAGCGACTGATTCATGGGCAGATCATCAATGCCTGGTATACTAGAAATAATATATCGCACATTTTGATTGTGGACGAGGAACTTGTTGAAGACCAGTTTATGACAAACGTATATAAGGCGTTGACTCCGCTAAGCATCCAAGTTGAAGTGTTTGGCGTAGACGGCATCATAGATTTTCTGAAAGCGAATAGCGATATTGACGGCAGAATTTTATTGCTTTCGCGTACGTTGTCTCCGATTGTACGTCTTGTCGAAAAGGGCATTCGCCCGGATTGTGTGCTGATGGCGGACAAAAAGTATTTTCCAAATAAAATTCCAATATCAAAAGAAGATAAGCAGTGTGTTAACCGGCTGGCAGAAATGGGAATTTCCGCGATTGCGCAAGAGTATCCAGATGACGAACCGCTGGTGATAAAACCGTTTCGATAGGTTGATGCAGTATCATTTAAACGCAAGGAGACATGGAATATGATAAGCTGTGAAACAAAAGTCATCAATCAAACAGGTCTTCATGCAAGACCTGCCGCGATGCTTTGCAGTGAAGCCAATAAGTTCAAATGCGATATCAAGATCAAAAAGCTTGACGAAAAAGGAATGACGGCGAACGCGAAATCCATCATTCGGATTCTTTCGCTTGGCGTTTCAAAGGGTACGGACGTTTCGGTTATTGCAGATGGAGAAGATGAGGAAGCGGCGGTAAAGCATATCGCTGCACTCATACAAGGCGGTTTCGGAGAGATTTAAATGCAGAAAGAAACTGTAATTAACGGAATAGCGATTGCGCCAGGTGTTGTGATAGACGAGGTGTTCCTGTTTACTCACGAAGAGTTCGAAGTGCCTCAGTATATGGTGAAGGCGGAAGAAGCAGAGCAGGAAATAACAGCGTACCATTCTGCGCTGGATCGTGTCATGCAGGAAATGACTTCATCGCTCGCTGAGCTGAAGGGCGATGAGAGCGAGATCATGAACGCGCACATTATGATACTGAATGATTCAGAGATTGACTCACAAATCCAAGATTATATATGTACGGAGCAATATAATGCGGCAAAAGCCGTGGATGCGGTGTATCGCGAGTTTGCGGAATTGATGGCCTCAATGGACGATCCATATTTGAAGCAGCGCTCTTCCGATATTCAGGATGTCCGCTTGCGGTTGCTGGAACAGCTCCTGCATCGAAAACGCAAAGATTTTAAGCGTATGCGCGGTATTCTTGTAGCCAACGAGCTGTTTCCGTCCGACTTCAAACAACTGTGCAGGGAAGCGGTTACCGGCATTGTGACCGAACAGGATGAAGCAACTTCCCATGCGGCAATCATTGCCCGAAGCTTTGATGTGCCGGTGATTTTTGGCGCAAAAGGTATTTCTGCAATGGTGCAAAATGGAGATTTGGCAGTGCTTGATGGGGAGCGGGAGACAGCCATTTTAAACCCTGCGGCAGACATAGCGGCAAAGTACCGGAATTTACAGGATGTTGATCAGAAGAAAAAAGAAATACGGGATGTGTATTTGCGCAGGAACTGCCAAACAAAAGACGGAGCGAAGTTTACTATCGAGGTAAATGAGGGAACGATGGACGTCAATTATATGGACGACTGTGCTTGTTCAGATGGCGTTGGTTTATTTCGTACAGAATTCTTATATATGGAAAGCGCGAGACTGCCGGACGAGGAAACACAGTTTTCGGCATATCGCGAGGTGCTGCAGGGATTCCGCGGTAAACCTGTGATTATACGAACGCTGGACATTGGTGCAGACAAACAGCTTCCGTATTTTTCGCTTCCGGAAGAAGCAAACCCGGCTTTGGGAAAACGTGCAATTCGGTACTGCCTTTCCAACAAAGAATTGTTCCGCACACAGCTGCGTGCACTGCTGCGGGCTTCGGCGTATGGAGATTTGTGGATTATGTTCCCGATGATTAGCGGGGTTGAGGATTATAGAGCCGCAAAAAAGACGGTAATTGCTGTGCAGGAAGAATTGCAGAGGGAAGTACCGGAGCTTCAGTGTCGATTCAAATTGGGGATTATGGTCGAAATTCCTTCGGCTGCGATGATGGCCGATACGCTTGCACACGAAGTGGATTTTGCAAGCATCGGAACCAATGATTTGACACAGTATCTGGAAGCAGTCGATCGTGTGGGCGGTTCTGCTGGAGACTATTACAGACCGTTCCATCCGGCGCTTATGCGAATGGTCCACCAGGTCGTACAAGCCTTTGCAAGGGAACGGAAGCCGGTTGGTGTCTGTGGAGAACTTGCGGGAAAACCGGATGGGGCAGTGGCCTTGGCAAGCCTGGGCATCCGGCAGTTAAGCATGGACCGCACTTCGATTGCAGGCGTAAAATGTACGATTGCTCAGTTCGAGACATCGGAACTGCAAGCCTTGGGTGATCGGCTTTTACAGGCTTCCAGCGAGGAAGAGGTTCGAAGTGAATTGGAAGCGGCGATGGAGAAGAAAAGAACTGATTTGCGCATGCCGATAAAAGGAGAAAGATGATGTTTAAAATCATAGTATTTACACATGGCCCGCTTGCTGCGGCCTTAAAAGAGGCGGCATCCATGCTTGTTGGATCGCTGGATCAAATGGAATGCTTCAGCGTTATGCCCGGGTGTGATTTGTCGGCGTTGTCTGAAAGCGTAAAAGACAGCATCACGCGTTCCAATGCCGCTGGTCAAGGCGTATTGGTGTTTTCGGATCTGTTCTTTGGCACACCGTTTAATATTTTGGTTGATTTAAGCCAGAAAGTCGAGTTTTATCATATTACCGGCGTAAACCTTCCACTGTTGATTGAAGCGGCAAACTACAGTCGGCAGGAGAATGCTAAGATCGGGGAGGTTGTAAAGGATCTGATGGAATTCAGCAAAGACACGGTAAAAGACGCAAATCAATTCCTGGCTTCACTCTAGCAAAGAGACTTATTGAATATGAGGAGGATTCCTGATGAAAAATATTGCCTTAGCCCGTATTGACGATCGACTGATTCACGGACAGGTTGTTACTGCATGGATCAAACAGTATCCGATCAATAAAATTTTGATTATCGATGATGAACTGAGTCGAAATTCCCTGATGAAGCGAATTTATGTAGCGGCGGCTCCTGCCGGTATTGAAGTCATCATCTTGCCTCTGGAGGATGCAATTGCGTTTTTGAAGGAAGATGACGATGGGAAGAGTCAATATTTGATTCTCTCCAAAGTTCCGGCGATTATGCTGGCACTGCTGAATCATGACATTCCGCTCAAGAAAGTGATTCTTGGAGGAATGGGCGCTAAAACAGGAAGGAAGACCTTTAACCGCAATGTATCTGCCAGCGAAGAAGAGGTAAGGGACTTCAGCCAAATTATGGACAAGGGGGTGGAAATTGTATATCAGCTTGTACCGGATGACAAAGAAGTAAATATTAAGAACCTAATGAACTGAAAGATGGTTAAAGGAGGAGCTCATGAAAATTGGTGTAGCAATTGCATTGGCGCTGCTGTACTTCTGGGGTAACAGTGCCTTGGTGTTCGGTGTGAACTGGTGGACAGTTATGCGCCCGTTGGTATCCGGCTTTTTGGCGGGCTGTATTCTAGGCGATCCGGTTACCGGTGCGCTGGTTGGCGCCCAAGTGAATATCCTGTATCTTGGCTTTATTGGCGCCGGCGGCGCAGTGCCTGGCGATATCTGCCTTGCTGGCGTTGTCGGTACGGCATTTGCCATTACAAACAACCTCAGCGTTGAAACGGCGATGGCACTGGCTGTGCCTGTCGGCATTCTTGGCACAATCATTTGGGTTGTGAAGCTGACGCTGAATACCGGCTTTGTCCGTGTCGGCGAAAAGATGGCTGCAAAGGGCGACACGAAGCATTTCTGGGTCGTAAACGTGCTACTGCCGCAGGCTCTGCTGTTCCTGCTTTCGGTGATTCCCTGCTTCCTGATCGTGTACTACGGCACGGAATATCTGCAGAACGTTCTTGATTTCCTTGGCGATAAGGTTGTTGGTGTGCTGACGATTGTCGGCGGCATGCTTCCGGCTGTCGGCGTCGCGCTGACATTGAAGTCTATTTTCAAGGGCGAGTCGATTCTGTTCTTCTTCTTGGGATTCCTGTTGGTGGCATACTTCCATCTGGACATGATCTCCATGGGCTTCTTGTCTATTGTTATTGTGCTGATCTATATGCAGATCAAGGGATTCAATTTCAGCGAATACAAGAACGTTTTTGCAAAGAACGGCGAAAACAATGCCTATCAGGTGCTCGATAAAAAGACAATCAAAAAGTCTTGGCGTCGTTGGGTTTGGTTTAACCAGGCATGCTACAACTATGAACGGATGCAGGGCGCTGGCTTCTGCTTCTCAATGACCCCTATTATTGAGAAACTTTATCCGAACAACCCGGAAAAGCGTGCAGAGCTGATGCAGACGCATATGCAGTTCTTCAATACGGAACCGCAGTGGGGCGCATGCATCATTGGCCTTACGGCCGCAATGGAAGAAAAACGCGCGCAGGGTTCCGAAGAAATTACGGAAGATATGATTACGTCGATCAAGTCCGGCCTGATGGGTCCGCTTGCAGGCATTGGCGATACCATTGACGGCGGCGTTGTGACGCCGTTGCTGCTGACACTGTTTATCGGCATTACACAGACTGGTACTGTGCTTGGCGTTATCGGCTATGTGCTTGTTGAAGCTGCCTTCATGTATCTGATTTATTGGAATTCTTATAAGCTTGGCTATGAAAAAGGAAGCGACGCAATTGTCAACATCATGGAAAGCGGTCTTATCAACAAGCTAATCCTTGGCGCGTCTGTTATGGGCTGCTTGGTTTTGGGCGGTCTGGTCTGCAACTATGTGTCCTGTAGCCTGGGCATTCTTGTCCCGGTGGGGGGAGATGTTCTGTTCAACGTACAGGCTGAATTGCTCGACAAGATTCTTCCCGGCGCGTTGCCGCTGCTGCTCACGCTTGGTTGCTACAAGATGGTGAAGAAAGGCGTCTCTTCTGTCAAGATTATTCTGATTGTTGCGGCAATTGGTCTTGTCGGCGGTCTGCTGGGCATTCTTGCATAATTCTTTTACGGAGGTACTTAAAGAAAATGACATCTGAATTCAAGTCGTTTTCAAAAGAAGAATTCCGGCTTCATAACCGGAAGCTTCAGGAACAAATGGCAGAGCAGAATCTGGATATGCTGCTTCTTTCTACGCCAGAGAACATTTACTATTCAACCGGCTACAGATCCTGGTATACATCGAGCCTGTTTCGTCCGGTATATGTTCTGGTTCCCAGAGTTGGCGATCCGGCCATTGTGCTGCGCATTCTGGAAAAAACGACCGTGCGGTATACGAGCTGGACAGAGCGAATCTATTGCTGGGGAACAGTGAGCCGTAATCTCGGCAAATTGGAAGGCATCGAACCTGTCGGTATTATTGACCAGATTATTCGGGAGATTCAGCCGGACACAAGGACAATCGGGTTGGAAGCCGGAGACGGCATGCAGTATTTTTGGTCGCTGAGTCTGCTGAAAGACATCATTGCATCGCAGCCGGACATTACCTTTACGGATGGGTCCTTGGCGATTCAGAGAGCGCGCATGGTAAAGACACCTTGGGAAATTGAACGTATCCGCTATGTCTGTGAAGTCACGGAAAAGGCAATTCTTGAAACCGGTAAGCAGATTGTGGCTGGTAAGACGACGGAGAAGGATATTTCCAAAGGAATTGCCAAGCGTATGGCGGAGGGCGGTGTAGACAAAATCTCGTATCTCACCGTTACCAGCGGCGCAGACAAGTACTGCACGTTCAATACCTACGCAACAGACCGCATCGTTCAAAAAGGCGAATACGTTTTGGTCGATATCAGCGGTCATATTGATGGTTATGCTTCCGATCTGACACGTGTTTTTTATCTGGGACATGCGCCTGAGGAGGAGCGTGAAATGGCGGAAGTGGCGAGTGGCTGCGTGCGTACCGCGATGGCCGCGATGAAGCCGGGAGTTCCTGTCGGTGATATCAACAGAATCTGCGAAGGGTATATCAAAAATTCCAAGTTCGGCAAGTTCCTGTTGCATTCCAGCGGACACTGCATTGGCCTGAATGTTGTGGAGTATCCAACGATCAATGACGATGCGACAGAGCGGCTTGTGCCGGGTATGGTATTTGCGGTGGAAAATGGTGTGTATCCATATGATTTGTCCAAGGATGTTGAATCAATCTATCTTTCTTTTAGAATGGAGGACGAGGTTGTTGTCACAGAACATGGCGCTGAGTGGATCACGGGTCCGGGTGAAGCACTGATTGAAATTGAATGCTGATGTTTGCAGCTTATACACAAAATCAGCATCTCTTATGAATTCTGCCGAAATAAGACGGTGCTTATAACAATGAGCATCTGGCGGGCGGTATACAGAGAAATAACGGATATTCGGCGTAAAACGACCGAATATCCGTTATTCTTTTACCAACGGTGTCCGCATAAGTTCTTCCTGCACGCGGAGAAATGTTTAAAGAGCGGCGAAGAGGATATTCCGACTATAACAAATACTATCGATTATAGACAGCACGGTTTACCCGGTCGTTCCGCTGTCCGAAGAAGATGCTGCGCGGTATGAAACATTCTTTGAGCATATTTCTACTCAAATCTATTATCCGTGGCAGGCAGCAAACATTCTGGAAGCGGAGTGCGGCGCACTCTGGGCCGGAGAACGAACTGCGGCAGAAACAGCTGCACAGATTCAAAAGCGCATGGAGCTGTATCTCGCTGAAAACGCAGGATGAACAAAGATGAATCGGGCAGATTTGAGGCATGGCTGGATGAAGAAAAACGCATCGTCTCCTTTCACGAAATTCCAGGCAGCCGGTATTACAGCGCAGAGGAACACGATTTCTGGCAGATGATTGTCAGCTTAATCTTGTCTGGATGCCGGGTGCAGTAAAGCGTAGATTTTTTAGAAGGCAGCTTGCAAGTTTTTCGGCTTGCAAGCTGTTTTTCTCTGTAAACTCAGAGTCGTTTCTGCTGACGGAGCACCTCCGGGAACGAGATTTGTCCGTTTGTCCGCAGCACCTCCTGATAGCTCATACCGCGCATTTTCTGGTATGTTGCCGCGTCAATATCCGTGTCCGACGCAAGGATGTGATTGCAGACGTTTTGCTCGACCGCCTGCTTGAGAAGCAATTTGCCAATGCGGTCACCGAACATACTGAGGATCGCTTCAAGTGTTTCACCGAGGATTTTCGGCAGGAAGTCTCCGGCGTACTCGCTTTGCAAATAACCGCAGTAAAACATGATTGCTTTTGCAATGAATTCGTTCTGCGTGCTGCACCCATCACTTTTGTAGTGTTCCTGCACCCGTTGCCAAACCTCATTTTCCATCCAGACTGTGTGGCGACTTCGTTCTTCTGTTTTCATGGCCAAAACCTCCCGAAATCGTAATAGCGTCAAAATGATCCTTGATTTTACTGGCGTTTTGCGGCTTTTTTGAAATTACAGCGCCATTCCATTTTTAGCAGCCGCAGAAAAGCGCCGTTTTCACCCCTCAAAACTGCCCGCACTGCGGGCAGATGTGACCGCCGCGGGGCGCGCACGACCCCGCGGCTTTGTCCTGCTTCTCCGCTTACGGCTTCTCCCTCTGCTGAAACCCGCCCGGAGGCGTTCTTCTTCTGCGCTTGGCATTCCCGCAACGCTCCCGCACGTCGGCGCAACGTCTGGTTTTCTGCTGCTGGATGGGTACGCGCTCGGCTGGGCTGCGAAAGCCGCACAAACTGCCGACACGGGCGCGACGGGCTGTGACTGGCGTTTTGTCTGTGCGATCAACCTGTGTCCTCAATACAATCAGCATATTTCCTCCTTGCCGCGTCCTCGTCCAGCTTCTGCATCTGCCGGTCATGCCACGTCAAGCAATACTCTAACGGCGGGTTATGTTCAGACTTGTATCCAGGTTTATTTTGAGGTATACTGTTATCAGATTTTCGCAGGAGGTGCTGCTATGAGTGCTGCTGAAATTGAGAACGCCCTGCGCATGGCTTCCATGTCGCTGGAGATGGAGGGTCAGCATGTCGATGCGCAATGCGTGGAATGGTGCCGCAGAATGCTTGCTGGCGAAATCACATTAGAAGAATATCTGGCGTTGGTAATCAAGCGGGCAGAGGGGTAACAGTATGCCATACAGCATCGATTCTTCTTCCGACCGCTGCTATCCAGGTACAAGCTGTCTGATGAATAAGTTTGATATTCACGACGCGCAGAAATTGGATGAACTTGAGTCCTCCATCGTATATGGAAAACTGGCACTGCTTCAACATATCCCGATCCCTGGTTCGTTCGATTTCGCACATTATAAGCGAATCCATCAGTTTCTGTTTTGTGATCTCTATGACTGGGCAGGTCAGATCCGAGACGTTGACCTGTTCAAGAAAGGCACAGCCTTTGTTCCTGCATCTGATATTGAACGATGCGCAGATGCTTTGTTCGGCAGGCTGCAAGCGTTTCGTCCGGAGAATCTTTCGCGCAGAGAGATAATCGAAAATATAGCGGATTTCTACAACACCCTGAATATGCTACACCCTTTCCGGGAGGGAAATGGTCGTACACAACGAGTATTTTTTACCCAGTGGGTTACACAAAAATTAGGATGGCATTTGGATTTGGCCTCTACAAATTCTGATGAATTGATGATCGCTACGATCTACGCCGCGCAAGGTGTTATGGATTACTTGATAGATTGCTTCGATGGCGCATTGCAGATAAAGGAAATGGATTCAGGCATTCAAATGGACTTGCTTTGAGCTTTCTGTAATCTTTGATTACTGCAGCGCAGTTTTTGCGTAGGGTTTTCGGGCTTGACCCACACGCTGACCCACACGGTGAAATGAGCGGACGGAAACAGTGGAAATAAGATGCGTAAAGAGCATTGATTTCCGAGCAGAAAGTGCTGAAAACATCTAAAAATCGTTGTTTTTATAGCTTTTCTACTATTCGTAATCAGCAGGTCTCCGGTTCAAGTCCGGCCACTAGCTCCAGAAACCGGTGAAAATCGTAAGATTTTCGCCGGTTTTCTCTTTTATTTGTTCGAATTTTCAGGTGTCAAAACCA
>ERZ772880.3373-NODE-3373-length-10995-cov-3.716545_pt1 | contig 10995 bp, 10 predicted proteins | sample MGYA00580577_ERZ772880 | MGnify/ENA primary metagenome ERZ772880 (study PRJEB29015, sample SAMEA2737705) | human gut metagenome | biome: human gut; feature: human-associated habitat; material: faeces | place: China | collected 2012 ... | reverse complement strand
AGGACACATAATAGATGGTCTTTTCCCCGTCCGCCTCATTCTTATAATACATATAATAAATGCCGTTTGCGGAATCGTACATAATATCCGCATCAATAGAGGCGTCACCATTGGGATTCTTATACAGCAACTGAGGCGCGCTGTAATGGGTCACATCCATCAGATTGTCCGTAAGCATATAATAAATCTTCTGTTCCGAACCGCCGGTAAAGCTGGAGGTGGACAGAGAGAAATACACCATATACTTGCCGGTGGAAGCGTCCCAGATCACCTGAGGTGCCCAAAAGCAATGAACGGTTTCATTGGCAGGCAAAGCTGAAGTGCCGTCTGCATTCTTCACATCCTTAATGGAGATATGAGACTCCTCGGACCAGTTTACCAGATCCGCAGAACGCCACACGGTCATAGCGTCGTTCACATCCCACCAGCCAAGGGAAGCGTCCATATCCGTTGCTACCATATAGAAGTAGCCGTCCTGACCACGGAACAGATACGGGTCACGGGCACAGCCGGTGCCGGTAGTCTGCTCTGCAACAGGCTGGTTGCCGTTGACGGCAGTAAAGTTGTAGCCGTCGTCAGAAACAGCAAAGCGAATCTTCTGTTCACTGGTATTGTTGCCGGTAAAATAGGCAAAAACATACTTACCGCTGGCAGAAGTTGCCGGGGTGGCGGCAGAAGCAGCAAAAGGCAGAGCAGTAAAGCAAGTGAGCGCCATCAGCACTGCAAGGAAAACTGCAATCAGCCGTTTGCCGGTTAATTTTTTGCGCATAGATTTGCACCTCCGATTTCCTTTTTGGGCAGAAAAAAGCAGACTGCACCAAAATCGGCTATATAGTACTCCCAAAGGGGTCAAAAGTCAATAGATTGTAGATAAGTGGTACAGATATTTCAGTTTGTTCAATTTTGATGACTGCTTTACCACCCGTATCTGTCTGTGTTTCGTCAAAACCGATCAGCATCACGCAAAAAGGCCGCCGTGCATACGCACAACGGCCAAATTTTGCTATATTTATGCGGTTACTTCCGCAACACATCGACCATGCGGCTACGCAAAGGTCCACCGGACCTTTGCTCCCAAATCAAAGATTTGGAGCCTTGTGCCGCATCATCTCATGCGGCATTAGTACATGCCGCCCTGAGATGCTGCGGCCATCGCAGCAGCATTTGCAGCGTCAGCCTGCGGATCCTTAATGTCAGTTACCAAACTTTCCGTAGTCAGCACCATGGAAGCCACGGAAGCGGCGTTCTGAATGGCAGAACGGGTCACCTTTGCCGGGTCCACAATACCGGCCTCGATCATATCGCCATAGGTATTGGTGGCGAAGTTGAAGCCGTAACCGGCCTTGCCGGAAGCCATGATCTTGTCTACGATCACGCTGCCCTCCAAGCCTGCGTTTGCAGCGATCTGGCGCACCGGCTCCTCCAGAGCCTTCAGCACGATCTTCACGCCGGTCTTAAAGTCTGCGTCATCGGTATCCAGCAGCTTCTCCACAGCGGGAATGGTGTTGATCAGTGCCACACCGCCGCCGGCAACGATACCCTCTTCTACGGCAGCCTTGGTCGCAGCCAGAGCGTCCTCAATGCGCAGCTTCTTCTCTTTCATCTCGGTCTCGGTAGCAGCACCCACCTTAACAACGGCTACGCCGCCGGCCATCTTTGCCAGGCGCTCTTGCAGTTTCTCCCGATCAAAATCAGAGGTAGAGGCCTCAATAGCGGTACGGATCTGACCCACACGCGCCTTAATATCGTCGCTGTTACCGGCACCGTCTACGATAATGGTATTCTCCTTAGTGACCTTCACCTGGCGGGCAGTACCCAGCATCTGCATGGTAGCGTCCTTCAGTTCCAGACCCAGGTCGGAAGTGATCACCTGGCCGCCGGTCAAGACAGCGATATCCTGGAGCATATCCTTGCGGCGATCGCCAAAGCCGGGAGCCTTAACGCACACGCAGGTAAAGGTGCCGCGCAGCTTGTTCAGCAGAATGGTCTGCAAGGCCTCGCCCTCTACATCCTCTGCAATGATTACCAGCTTCTGGCCGTTCTTCAGCACAGCCTCCAACAGGGGCAGAATATCCTGTACAGTGCTGATCTTCTTATCGGTAATGAGAATCTTAGCGTCGTCCAACACAGCTTCCATTTTGTCTGTATCGGTCACCATATAGGGAGAAATGTAGCCACGATCGAACTGCATACCCTCAACTACCTCGCAAGTGGTCTCTGCGGTCTTGGACTCCTCTACGGTGATCACGCCGTCGGCAGATACCTTTTCCATAGCCTCCGCGATCAGCTTGCCAACCGTCTCGTCTGCAGCAGACACGGTAGCCACACGGGCAATATCATCGCTGCCGCTAACGGCCTTGCTCTCTTTTTGGATACCGGCCACAGCAGCGTCCACAGCGGCCTTAATGCCGTTCTTCACAACCATGGGATTGGCACCGGCAGCCACATTCTTCATGCCCTCGCGCACCAGCGCCTGAGCCAGCAGCGTAGCAGTGGTGGTGCCGTCACCGGCATCGTCATTGGTCTTGGAAGAAACTTCCTTCACCAGCTGGGCGCCCATATTCTCAAAAGGCTCCTCCAGCTCAATCTCCTTGGCAATGGTCACGCCGTCGTTGGTGATCAGCGGTGCGCCGTACTTCTTATCCAGTACCACATTGCGTCCCTTGGGGCCAAGGGTAATCTTAACGGTGTTGGCCAGCTTGTCAATACCGGTCTGCAACGCCTTGCGAGCATCCTCGCCATAAATAATATCTTTTGCCATAACGGAACTCCTCCTTACTCAACTACAGCCAAAATGTCTTTGACCTCGGAAATGGTGTACTCCTGACCGTCCACCTTAATCTGGGTGCCGCTGTACTTGCCGATAATCACCTTATCGCCAACAGCAACAGTCATAGGGTGTTTGTCAGTGCCGGGACCAACGGCAACAACTTCGGACACCTCGGGCTTCTCCTGTGCGGAAGCTGCCAGAATAATGCCGGAAGCGGTGGTTTCCTCAGCCTCACAGGCTTTTAGCAGAACACGGTCTGCAAGCGGTTTAATAGTCATAACTTTTCACCTCGTCAAAAGTATTCGTTTTGTGTTAGCACTCTTCACTTCCGAGTGCTAATACTTATTTTAGCAAGTTTTTTCCATTTGTCAATAGGATTTCAAAATTCTTCATAAAAAATCCGATAATCCGCAATCCAATCGTCAAAAAGCAACAAAAAATACGCACCGTCGGCAAAAACCGACAGTGCGCAAAAGAAGCATTATCGTGCGTCCAGCACCGGCAATCCGGAGGTGGTGATCTCCTGCATGGTAACGGACTCACGGGCGTCATTCTGGTACTTGTCCTGATAATAATTCTCCTGGTGGAAGTCCAGGCCGCCGTTTTTGTCGTAGTCCAAGATGGTGCAGCCGCGCTGGGTGCCCTGCTTGTAAATACCCACATAAGCCAGGTAGTCAATAGAGTAGCCGTAGGTCAAGTTGATCCCTTTGTAATTCAGGGAGAAGTTGTTGTAATGATCATGGCCGCAGAAGGTGCTGTCCGTGCTACCCAACTCCTGCATCGTCTCAAACAGCTGATCCGGGTGGATACCGCAGTACACCACTTTGCCGCTCTCACCGGGCAAGCCGTAACGGTACTTCACATTCTTCGTATCTTTATAATCATTCTCCACATACTCGGTCCAGGCCAAGCGGTACTCCTCCATGGGGAAATGGAAAAAGACGGAAGTGGGCACCACTTTTTCCAGTTCTGCATACGACTTCTGCTTGGCAGCCGGCAGAGCCTTGGCCGCGTCTTGGTTCCGTTTTGCCAAATCCAGTACCACATTCTTGTACCAATTGATCTGATTCTCGTGGATATTATCGTACAGCCAACGAATACCCAAAACATCGCCGTCAATATAAGAGTGACTGTCCAGCGTAATCAAAGAGCGTGTGATCACGCCGTCACTGTTGACAATGTTGATGACCTGGTTGCCCACGCCGTCCACATCTTCCGGACCGGGCTGCAGCAGGCAGTGCTTGTATTGCTCGCTGCGGTAAAAGTCCGTCAGTTGCTCGCGTGTGTAATAGCTGTACGCCTCTGTATCATGGTTGCCGTAAGCCAAAGTCCAGTACACGCCCAGCGTTTCCATCAGCTCTGCAAAAATCTTGGCGCCGGACTTGTTATTGAAAGTGCCTGCCTGGAACGGCACCGGGTAAGAAATGTCGCCGGTAACTACCACGAAGTCCGGCTTTTCTACCCGAATCATTGTAGCTACGGTATTGATAGCCATAGCGTCCTTTTTAATAGACATCCAACCGCCGCCGATATGTACATCCGTCAGCTGCATCACTTTCAGTCCCTTGTCACTCTTAATGTTCACATAGCCGTTGTCCTCTACGCTGTATTCCAGCTGGGCGCAACCGGCAGAACCGTAGTTGTGGGCCTTGTTGATGTTAGACTGAACACCGATTACGGAGATCAAGGTAGTGATCCCCACGAACAGCGCCAAAATAACTAAAAAGCCGATAAAAATTCTCAGTGCGATCTTCCTGCGCTTCTTTTTGGTCAGCGCCTTTTCCAATCTTTGCTCTTCTGTTAAAAGAGTCCCTTTTTTGTTAGACATTTGTTACTCCCCCATTTTTGTTTTGTTCTATTTGGACAGTAGATGTGCCGGGGCTGATTGCCGCCGTAAAATCCGCACCCATTTCTGTCTGCAAAAGCGCCCGCAGCCCCTCTTGTAACTGCGCCACTGCTTCTACCGTCATTTGATCCGTGGTAATATCTGCCGTAAAGGCCAGGTGCCGTCCGTAGCGGTGGCACTGCACATTGGCTACACCGGTCACCCCCGGTTGTGCCGTAAGCAATGCCTGGGCACGGTCGCAATTCTCCGTCTCTCGCTTGCCCAAAATACAGGCAAAGGAGGAGACACAGGACTTAGCGCCGCTGATCAGCAACACCGCGCTGATGGCAATACCGAAGTAGCCGTCCACCGGTACCCCCGCAACCCGGGTCAGGGTAAAGGAGATCAGGGTGGACAAGGTGATAAAGAAGTCCAGCACGCTGTCCGTAAACAGCCCTTTCAGCACCGGCGACGGATGGCGCCGATCCTTAAACTTATAGTACGCGCCCAGCAGCAGCTTCACCACCGCCGTTACTGCAATGATCACCGCATAGCGAACCGAAAACCACACCGGCGCCGGGTACAGGGTTCGCTCCAAGGACACATAGCCGAAGCCAAAGCCGGTGCCCACGATCACCACGGCAGTGATAAAACCGGTGAGATCCTCCGCCCGACCTAACCCGAACGGGTACTTCGGCGAAGTGCGCACGGAAAGCCAAAAGCCCACCAGCGCGATGATACATACCACGCTGTCCAGCGCGTTATTCAGCGAGTCTACATAAATCGAAATGCTGTTGGTGGAAATACCCACATACAGCTTCACCATAAACAGGCACAGGTTGACGCAGATGCCGAAGACAGCCGCCCGCATCCGTGCCTTTGTTTCCATCATCTGTTATATACTCCCCCTCTTTGCAGCGACTTACGCTTTTTCAATCAGCGCCACAGCGTGGGCTGCCATACCCGCGCCGGTGCCGGTAATGCCCAGTCCCTCCTCGGTGGTGGCCTTTACGCTCACGGCATCGGCAATGTTGCCCCGCATTTCATCTATATACGGCGCCAGCTTTGGCCGCTGCGCCAAAAGCGTAGCGTCGATGTTCTCAATTCGATAACCCCGGTCGGCCAGTACCCGCACCACTTCTTCCAGTAGTTTTAGGCTGTCCGCCCCTTTCCAGCGGTCATCTGTATCCGGAAACAAGTGGCCAATGTCACCCAGCGCCGCCGCGCCCAGCAGGGCGTCCGAGATGGCGTGAAGCAACACATCCGCATCGCTGTGCCCCAGCAGGCCCTTTTCAAACGGAATGGTCACACCGCCTAAGATCAGCGGGCGGCCCTCCACCAGTTTATGTACATCGTAGCCGTGGCCAATACGCATTACTCTTTCTCCCTTGCTTTTAAGATCGCCTCTGCCATGGGCAGATCCTCCGGGGTGGTGATCTTCATATTGGTATACTCGCCGATCACAACGGACACCGGTACGCCCAGGTTCTCCATCAGCTTGCAATCGTCGGTAAAATTCCCGCCCTGGGTCTTGGCTTTCTCCATGGCCTGCTTGTACAGGTCAAAGCGAAAAATCTGGGGCGTTTGAATGGCGATCAGTTGGGAACGATCCGGGGTGTCCGTAATCTCATAGTCATCATTGATCACCTTAATCGTGTCTTTTACAAATACGCCGGTAGCCGCCGCGCCGGTCTCCTCCGCCCGATGCAGGGTGTCTAAAATCTCGTCTCGGGTCACCAGGGGTCGGGCACCATCGTGGATCAGCAGCAGATCGCAGTCGTCGATGGTGTCTACTGCGTTTTGCACACTCTCTTGGCGAGTCTTGCCGCCAAAAACAAAGCTCACTTTCTCCTGAGGCAGCAGGGCGGACATAGCATCCACATCCGCAGGGCGACAAACCACCAGCACCTCGTCCACCTGGGGCAGATCCGCAAATGCGGCCACCGTGCGGGCAATCACCGGCGTGCCGCACAGGGGCAACAGCACCTTGTTCTTTGCACTTTGCATACGACTGCCGGAACCGGCAGCCACGATCACAGCCACATTAGCCAAGTTGGATCATCCTCTCCGTCTCCTCCCGGGTGGGGGTCACAAAAATTGTTTTATAATCTGTATAGATCACCCGACCGGGCTTGGCACCGGCAGGTTTCTTTACAAATTTGACTCGGGTATAGTCCACAGGTACATTGGAGGACGCGCGAGCCTTGCTGTTGTAGGCAGCCAGTACCGCAGCATCATGGAGCGCCGACTCCGACGGTGCCCGCCCGGCAGTGACCAGCACCACATGACAGCCGGGCGTGCCCTGGGTATGGAACCAGTAGTCCTCTCCTGCTGCCGTCTTTAAGGTCAGCTTGTCGTTCATCACATTGTTGCGGCCTACTAAAATGCGAAAGCCGTCCGCCGTTTGGTATTCCAACGGCTTCAGCGCCTTGGCCGGCTTTTCCTTGCCCCGGTGGCGCAGATAACCCCCGGCAGTTAGTTCAGCCCGAATGGCAGAAATCTCCGCATCGGTAGAGGAACGACTCAGGGCGTCCAGCACACTGTCCAAATACGCCGCTTCCGCCTCTGCCTGGGCAATAAAGCCGGTGAGCTTTTGCTCCGCCACCTGCTTTTTGCGATAGTCTTTATAATACTTTTGGGCGTTCGCCGAGGGACTCAGCGCCGGGTCTGCCGGAATACGCACCATCGTGCCCGGTTCATAATAATTCTCTAAATCATAAAAGGGCGCGCCCTTCTCCAGCGCATATTGGTTGGAGGTGATCAGGTCGCCGTAAATACGGTACTTGTCCTTATCCGCACAGTCCAGCAACTCCTGCCGCCGATTCTCCGCCTTGCGCACTGCCCGCTCCTGCAGGGTAGTCAGGTGGTGAAACAGATCGGCGCTACGGCTCTTGATCCGCGCCAGTCGCACGCGCTCGTAAAAAAAGAAGTCCAGCAGCGCGCTGGGGCTGTCAAAGCTGCGGCATTCCAGCAAATCACCATATTGATGGATCGGCGTAAAAGCAAAGTCCTTGGGCACCCCGTCCAGCACCACCGTGGGCGACGGCGCCAGCGCATAGGCGCGCAGCTGTTCCAAGTTCAGCCCCTGCTCCACCTCACGGCAGATAATGGGCGACACACCCAAAAGGGTATTTTGCACTGCCTTGGCGCCGGTGGCACCGCAAGTTTGCAGTCGTTGGGTAATGGTGTCTAAATCCTCTGTAAGAATATTTAATTTGTCCTGGGGCGGCGGTAAAGTGTAGTCCACCCCGGGCAGCAGCCGCCGATTGCCGGTCTCGCCGGTCATACGGCGAATACAATCTATAATTTTACCGTTGCCGTCCAGGAGTAAAATGTTGGCGTAACGACTTAAAATCTCGATCACCAGTCGGTAGGTCACCAGATCTCCCAGCTCATTGGTGCCGGTAAAGTGCAGTTCCAGCACCCGCTCCAAACCGGGCTGGGTCACATCGTCCAGCCGCGCCCCTTGCAGCAGCTTACGCAGCAGCATGGTAAACATAGGGGGTCTCGCCGGATTCTCCGGCGCATAATCTGTAAAATGCACACGGGCGCTGTCCGGGCGACAGCTGAGCAGCAACTTTTTGGCGCCGCTGCGCCCCCGCAGGGTCAGCACGATCTCCTCTTTGGTAGGCTGGTGGATCTTGTCCACCCGATCCCCCACCGCACCGTCTGCGATCTCCCGTTGCAAGCAGTGCAAAAAAATACCGTCCAGAGCCATATTTACACCGTCAGCACAGGGTTCTTCTGGGGTGCACAAATAAATTCCACATCCGGGAACGCCTGTTCCAATCTTTCTTTTAAGGTCATAAAGGCGGCATACTCGGTCTCGTAATGACCGGCAGCCAGTACCGGGTACTGCGCCTCTGCCGCTTCCAGCAGATCATGGTAACGCACCTCACCGGTAAGATAGCAGTCTGCCAGTTGTTGCGCCTGTCGCCAAAATTCACCGCCGGCGCCGCCGCAAACGGCTACCGTTTCGATCAGCGCCTCCGTGTCTGTATAGCGCAAGCCATCGCTTTCCAGCACTTCACCGGCCATAGCGGCAAAATCGTCCACGCTCATAGCCTGGGACAGGCGGCCAACGGTCAAAAACCCGTCGGCGCTATGGGTCAGATTCGCAAGCCCAAGCAAAGCAGCCAAACGATCACCAATACCGCCGGGCGCCTTGTCAAAACAAGTGTGGGCGCTGATAAGCGCAATGCTGTTTTGCACCAATTCGCTGACCGGCGTACCGGTATAGACCTGCCTCAGTCCGTGAAAAATCAGCGGATGATGGGTCAGAAGAAGATCCGCATGCTCCAGCACTGCCTGCTCCACCACCCGGTCGGTCGCATCCAGCGCGACCAGCACCTTTTTTATTTTCTTATCTCCCCGTCCTGCCAGAAAGCCCGGATTATCCCAGTCACAGGCCAGGCTCCGCGGAGCCAGCTCTTCCAGTTTTTCAATCAGTTCCCTGCAAAGCATGGTATGCCTCCTTCGTCTCGTTTAACTCCTGTCTCAGGCTCTCTGCGCGTTTCTGTGCACCTTCCGTCTGCGTCAGGGACAGATGTGCCAGCAGCTCCTCTCCCTGAGCCAGCTCCCGCTCCAGAAATTCTCTTAAGACCGGGTCCTGTTTCCGGATCAGATCTGAGCCGTAACGATATTCGTATTCCTGCTCATAGTGCATGGATCCCGGAGCAGCATGCAGGATCACATAATATTTCCCCTCATCCATCAGCATCTGCTCTTCCAAAATGGAAATCCCCAGTTTTTCCAGTCCGTGCCGGAACGCAGAAAGCTCCGACTGGGGTGAGAGCACATAATGCTTCACACTATCATACATATGCGCACCGTCCCGGAGAATGCGCAGCATCAGTTCACCGCCCATTCCCGCAATGATCACGGTATCTGCCTCACCGGCCTTCAGCTCCTGCAACCCATCGCTTAAGCGTGTCTCGATCCGGTCCTCCATATGATATTCCCGTACATGCTCTGCTGCCCTGGACAGGGGACCCTTTCGTACATCCATAGCAACTACGTGCCTGACGGTTCCAGTCTCCATAAGACGGATCGGGACGAATCCATGATCCGTCCCCACGTCTGCCACATATCCTTCTGTTACTTCTGCTGCCTTTGCGGCAATCCGTTCCAGTCTGTCTGATAATCTCATCTTATCCTGTTCCTTTAATGTATTTTGTCAATCCAGATAATCCTTCAGTTTTTTGCTTCGACTCGGATGACGAAGCTTCCGCAGGGCTTTCGCTTCTATCTGACGGATGCGTTCTCTTGTCACATGGAACTGCTTTCCTACCTCTTCCAGAGTTCTCGGCTTTCCGTCATCCAGTCCAAAACGCAGGCGCAGTACCTGCTGTTCCCGCTCAGTCAGGGTATCAAGGGCTTCCATCAGCTGTTCATGGAGCAGGGTAAAGGTTGCCTCCTCCGCAGGAACTGCCACGTGCTCATCCTGAATAAAATCTCCGAGATGGCTGTCTTCCTCCTCACCAATTGGTGTCTCCAGCGACACCGGATCCTGGGAGATCTTGCGGATCTCACGTACACGCTCTACCGGAATCTCCATTTTTGCGGCGATTTCCTCCGCAGTTGGCTCCCGCCCAAGTTCCTGTACCAGCTGTCTGGAAGTGCGAATGAGACGGTTGATCGTCTCCACCATATGCACCGGAATGCGGATGGTACGGGCCTGGTCTGCAATTGCCCGGGTAATTGCCTGGCGGATCCACCATGTTGCATAAGTAGAGAATTTATAGCCTTTGCGGTAATCAAATTTTTCCACAGCTTTGATGAGTCCCAGATTTCCTTCCTGAATCAGATCCAGGAACTGCATGCCGCGTCCCACGTACTTTTTGGCAATGCTTACTACAAGACGGAGATTTGCCTCCGCCAGGCGCTTTTTTGCCTGCTGGTCGCCCAGCTCCATGCGCTTTGCCAATTCAATTTCCTGATCTGTGGTCAGAAGCGGGATCTTGCCGATCTCCTTTAAATACATACGGACAGGATCCTCCACGCCAATGCCTTCCGGCACAGAAAGATCCAGCTGATCGAGCTGTGATTCTTCCTCTTCTTCCGATTCTTCATCCAGAAACAGGTCCGGATCTATGTCCTCCTCTTCTGTTCGGAGCACGTCTACATGATGGTTGTCCAGAAAATCGTATATCCGGTCCAGCTTGTCCGGATCCAGGATCTCGCCCTTAAAAAAATCCAGGATCTCCCGGTTTTCAAGCACATTCTTTTTCTTTTTCGCCTCCTCCAGAAGCAATGTCAGTTTCTCATCAAATGACTGTGTACGTTCCTCCATATCGATCCGCCCTTTCTCAATTGCAGACTGCCGGTAGGAATACCCCCGGTAATTCCTTTAGTCAATGGATATCTGCAGCGTTTTCAGTGCTGCCTGCTGCTTTATGAT
>ERZ772880.3372-NODE-3372-length-11002-cov-3.282909_pt1 | contig 11002 bp, 10 predicted proteins | sample MGYA00580577_ERZ772880 | MGnify/ENA primary metagenome ERZ772880 (study PRJEB29015, sample SAMEA2737705) | human gut metagenome | biome: human gut; feature: human-associated habitat; material: faeces | place: China | collected 2012 ... | reverse complement strand
TGCAACAAAATTATGCTCGAAAATCCACATATATTTCTTGTGAAGACAGGTTCTATGAGGCAGAACGTTTCTGCGTGCGGAGAAAATCACACAGCGCTCGTTCTGTCAATTGGGAGAAAAATTGGAAGTTGTTGTAGAAGTTATCACTGGCTGTTGGATATGTTTACTGTAAGTCACCCAGGGAAACTATCGTTTTCTGACCGTAGCCCAGGATATCAGCATACAGATCCTGCAATTCGTCCGCATCCATGAGGAATGCCACAGTTGCCTCAACGGTTTCGCCCGGTGCAACATTGGTGATGTTGTTCTTGCTGTGGTCTCTGTCAGTGGTAAACAGGAAGAACTCACCATACTTCAAGTCGTCCAATGTGCCATTGCAGTACATGGTTTCATCCGTTGGCTCGCAGGCAACCGCGCCGTAATCCAGTCTGTCACCGTTCTTCTGGAGCAGATTCGGGCAAACGCAGATCTCCTGCGTAATGCTGCTCTCGTTGGTGTAGCTCAGGTGCATCACAAGGACACGCTGGGGAACCGTCTCTTCCTTGACCTTTTCATCCAGGGTGTTCACGCCGTCGCCACGGGAGTACCATGTGCGCACATCATCCTTGACCGTACCGTCTGCATTGAGATACTGGCTGTAGTCCACCGGGTTGCCGATGTCATCCACTGCCGGAAGTCCGTCAAAGTTATCCTGGACGGAAACGCTGTCCAGCTTGACAGTGACGCGGGAATATTTATCATCATCATCATAGAAATCCGAACGAATGGTGTCACCGATCTGCTGAATGGTATAGTCATCGACCTTGTAGACCTCATCGGTTCCGCCAGTCGCTTCTTCCTGCGGCTCACCGCTCCACAGCTCAGCTGTCTCCTTGTCAGAAGGTGTCAGACTGAGATTTTCTGCGATCTTTTCGATCTCTTCCTTTGTCACGCCGGTTGTTGCATAGAGCTGTACGGCATAATTGGAATCCGGGAATGCGACCCAGACATCCTTGTCAAAAACATCCTTGCCGGACACTCCCGTGGTGTCAGTCACCGCATAGAGAACGGTATTGCTGCCGCAGGTGAGTGTCTCCTGAGAAACGCTGTAGTTGACGGTGTGTGTCAGAGCATCGTCCGTGTTGTCCATTTTGTAGAACAGCATGGTTATGCTGCGGCCGTTGGGGTCTCTGTACTTTCCGCTGTTGGGATCGGTTGCCATGCCGTCCGGCATCCAGCCGACCTGCAGCGCCATGATCTGGTCAGAAACGCTGTCGCTCTTCGGGATCACCATTTCCTGCTGATACTCGCCGCCGCCGTTCTGGAAATAGCCACGGATCTGGGTGGATGCGTATACGGCGGTCGGGATAACTACGATTGCTGCGGCAACTGCTACAGCTGCGGTCAGAGATTTCTTCATGCGGAATTTATGCTGTTTCATATGAGATTCCTCCATCTGGCGCCGGAATTCCTGCTTCCGGCTGGTGTAGCGTTCCGAAAAGACATGGGGCTGTGCATCCGGTGCAAAGGCATCGTCTACAATTTTATTCCATTCGGTTTCGTTATACGGAAAAGAGTCGTGTTTCATAGCAAATATCCCCTTTCTTTTTCTGAAGCGCCTTCTTGGCACGTTCAAAGCGTTTTCTTGCAGCAGCCTCCTGGATGGAGAGCCGCTCGGCAATTTCCCGGAAAGACAGCTCTTCTTCGCACCGCATGAGGATGATCTGCCGGTCCGTTTCATTCAGCGGTTCCAGAAGTTCTGCGATGGTCTCTTCTTCTGTGATGTTTGCGAGCAGCTGTTCCATGTCGTCTTTCTGGCTGGGTACCTGCAAAATGCGGTCGTCCCACACGGTATAGCGTTCCGAATCCCGCTGATTCTGCCGGTATTGGTTGATCGCCGTACTGCGAATGATACAAACGATATAGTGCTTTGTCTTTTCGCTTTGTACGTTGCCGATCTTTTTCAGATTCTTCATGATTCGGAGAAACGCATCGGATACAGCATCTTCCGCCTGTTCTGTGTGATGCAGGATTGCGTAAGCGATGCTGTACATGGGCTGCTCGTAGAGCGCATAGAGCTGATCGAGCTTTTCCTGGTCTTTGTTCGCTGCCATAGTTTCACCTCTTTCTGAGACGGGCTGCCGTTCCTGTGCATCGGTCTTTCACCCGTCTGCATATCATAACCGTTTGACAATGCCCGATTGTGACAGGCTTTGCAAATTTTTTTCGGTGCGCTGTACTTTCACCCGTCTGCATATCATAACTGTCTGACAATGCTAAGTGTGACACACTCTAAAAAATCCTCCATATGCCGACTGCACACAGAGGATGTGTTTTTTGGAGATAGAGCAGGCGCTTATACCAGGAATCCTGTCACCAGCGCTGCTGCCGATGCTGCAAGTGCTACCACGATCAGCGGCAGGTTGAAGTAAGCCAGCACGACCGCAACGACGGTTCCCACCGCCGCAGTCACCATGCTGCCCGTGGAGTAAAAGATTGCCGGAATGGTCATGGCACTCAGCACCGCATAGGGAATGTAATAGAGAAAGCTTTGCAGGAAATGGTTCTGGATCTTCTTCCGGAACACGGTAAACGGCACTACCCGAATGAGATAGGTCACGCCAGCCATAATGGCAATATAAAGTATCAGACTCATGTTCGCTCCTCCTCCGGAATGGGGAAAAAGATCGCCCCGACTACCGACGCCAGCACCGCACACAGAATGATGGCGAATCCGCTGGAGACTGCCGTAAAGACATATTTGAAGAGGATGCTGCACAGCGCCGCCAGAATCACCACGGTGAGGACGCTTTTCTTTTTCCGGGCTACCGGTACGATGATTGCCAGGAACATACCGTACAGCACAATGCCCATGGCGTCAATGATAAACTTCGGCAGGATCTGTCCGGCAGCAGCACCCAGCAGTGTCCCCAGTACCCAGCCCAGGAATGCAATGGCAATCAGCCCGTACAGATATGCCGGGCAGATCATTCCCGGCTGGGAAGAGGCAACGGCGAAGATTTCGTCAGTGATGCCGAACGCCGTTGTCATGCGCTGGGGCAGGTGAAACTTTTCGTCCAGTTTCTGGGACAGGGAAAAGCCCATAAGGGCATAGCGGAAGTTGATGGTCAGCTGGGTAAGCGCCATTTCCAGATAAGAACCGCCGGCAGCGATAACACCTACGCCGGCAGCCTGTCCGGCGGAGGTAACATTGGTGACAGAAATTGCCACGGCGGCAGGGATAGAAAGCCCGGCACGCACCGCCAGGATGCCGAATCCAAAGGAGACGGAGAGATAGCCCAGGGCAATGGGAATGCCCTGGAGAACGCCTTTTCGAAATGCTTTGTTCAAGATGATGATGTCCTTTCCGGAGCCTGCGGACAGGCTCGTATCAAATGTCACAGCCATAACGGCACAGTAACTTTTATTATACCATAAACCGATGGGAAATGCAAATTTTTTCTGTCGGTTTTCTTTGTGGGGAAAATATGCAATATATGGAGAATCGTCTTGTGCTTTCTTGTGAAATGTGATATAATGGAAATATATGAAGAACGAGGACATTTTTCGAAAGTATGTTTTTGAGGTGATGAAAATGTGGATAACACTGCTTGCGGCGGTCATGATTATGGCGGCGTACTTTCTCATTTTGTATGGCGGTGTCGGATTTGTTCAGGATAAGCGGTTCTTTTCCTCTGCGCCAAAGGAAAATCTGGCGGCAATTCCCGACACAAAGGAACGGTTTCGGGGCGCTCACATAATTGGCTGGCTGATTATCGCAGTTGCACTGCTCACGTTTCTGGGCGCAGCCGCTCTTGCGATAGGGGACGGAATCAAAAATGATTTTGGTTTTCTGCAATTCTTTGTGCGGTTTCTTGTGATGCTCTATCTGATGGAAGTGTACGACATCTTCTTTTTTGACTGGGTACTGCTCTGTCACTCGAATTTCTTTCCCCACTTTTATCCGGAGCTGAAAGGCATCGTCGGGCCGCATATGTTCGGATACAACAAGAAAAGCCATATCATCCACTTTATCGTGTACATTCCTGCCTGTGCCTTGGTTGCATGGATATGCACGCTTTTTTGAGAATCAGACGTTGCGAGGAGAGAAAACATGAAGAATACACTTAATGTAAAAGTACTGTATCACTTTTATCACAGCGCAGTAAAAGCAGAGCTGAAGAGACGAGGTTTTTCCAAGGATGTCTCCGGGAAGATCAATGAAGAACACAAGAAGATCATCGGGAGGGCAAAAGAAATCGGAAAATCCCGGCTTTTGAGTTCTTACATTATGGCAACCTATTTCATTGCAATGAACCGGATAAATTTATACAGCGTTTTGTCTTTCAGAAGATCCGGGTCTTCATGGAGCGAATCGGTCAAGACGATCCGCCCCTTTATTTTCGCATTCTCAAATGTCCATTTCATGGTATCTTAATTTTCAATTTTCAAATTCCACTACCTCCAGTTCCCTGGCAACTCTCCCGTATGCCGCCTGAACCAACGCGCAAAGGTATCATAATTAGAGAAATTAAGCATCATAGCAATGCGGGAAGATCTCAGTCGAGTTTTAATCAGTAAGTCTTTCGCCTCAAGCAATACATACTGGCTGATCCATTCCGCAGCCGAAATACCGGAATGCAATTTACATTTGTTATTCAGTTCCGCCGAAGTCATTCCCAACTTCTCAGCAAAATAATAAACCGGATAATGATGATAACGCCTAATCAGCAAAGCGAAATCGTGGAAGAAAGGCGGAACCTCGCTATCCCGGTCGTCCGCCAGATGCCCTTCCTGCTGGAGGAAGAAAATAAGGGCGCGCAAAAGCGATTCCACCACTTTGACACGGACATCGCTCATTCGCTCGATTTGTGACTGCATCAGCTGGATATAAAGCCCGGACTCCTTCAGTTCGTCCGGTGTAATCGTCCGGAACATCAGACGTTGCCGATTGATCAGCAGATCGCTACCGGCATAGATCACGATCCCTTCAAAACCTGTCTCCGAAAAACGGGATATCTCACTCACATCTTCCACAGACGCCAGGAACACCTGTCCGGCAACTATGGAGATTTCCTTTCCAAGTGCTTTGCATTCGAACTTTCCTCCCCGGCAGATCACAGCAAGAGTTCCCGGTTCCAAAGGCAACAGTTCATGATCCTGCCCAGCTTCGACGTGAATGACCTTTAAAGCACTTTCCAATGTCAAATTTGCAATCGACACGGCATGATAGAGGTCGATCGGTAATATTTTATCAGCATTCATTTCCTTCTCACTTTTAAATAAAAACCATTTCACTTCGAACATTTAAAGATAGATGTTAGTTTAATATACACTATCATTTTTATATTTAGTTAAATTGCTATTAATAGCATTTATAGGGTTTATCACGCAATAAACAAAATCGATTGTTTTTATTAAAGATAAAACATTCAGCCATTTTTATTAGTTTTATATTTGCACATCAAAAAAGAAAAAGATGAAGATACCGTTTAAACCAATTGAAATCGAAGATAGAGATATTATAACATCCTTTACGATACCGAGCAATTATAAAAATTGCGATTATTCATTTGCCAACATCTGCAGTTGGCGGTTTCTCTACGATAGCGAGTTCGCCATTGTCAACGGCAGCTTGCTGATCCGTTTCTGGATCGAAAACAAAACGAGAGTCGCTTATATGACTCCTACAGGTCAAGGCGACCTGAAACAGGCCATCGATCTGTTAGAAGCCGATTCGCTCGAACAGGGTCATCCGCTCTGTATGTTAGGCGTAACGCCAGATGCCAAAGAAGAACTCGAAAAGGCAATTCCCGGCGGATTTTTCTACATCCCCGAACGGAATTATTTCGATTACATCTACTTGCGTGAAGACCTGGCAACCCTAAAAGGGAAAAAATACCAGGCAAAACGCAATCATATCAACAAATTCAATAAGAAGTTTGCCTACGAATATATTCCTATCACACCAGAACTGGTTCCCGAATGCCTTCAGCTCGAATGTAAATGGTACAAAGCCAACCGGGAAGATAATGACGAGGAGGATCTGAACGACGAACGCCGTTCTATAATCTACGCCTTGAACCATTATGACGAATTGGGACTTATTGGAGGAGCCATTTGCGTAGACCATCAGATTGTCGCTTTCACTTTTGGTGCCCCGATCAACCATAATACTTTCGGCGTCCACGTAGAAAAGGCAAATGTGAACTATGAGGGGGCTTATGCTGTTATCAACAAAGAATTCGCCTCTCACCTTCCGGAAAAATACACCTATGTGAACCGAGAGGAAGACTTGGGTATTCCCGGTCTGCGCCAGGCTAAACTTTCGTATAACCCGTTCATCCTATTGGAAAAATCCGCGGCAATAAAGAAACCTGCAAAATAATATTGAACGATGGATAACAACAAATCTCAATTGATCGACCTGTGGCGTACTTCTTTCAACGACAGCGAAGAATTTATCAAACTATTCTTCGATCGGGTTTACAAAAAAGAAAACGCCCTGTTTATAGAGAAAAACGGAAAAATCGTTTCCGCCCTTCAAATGCTTCCGTATGTCATGACTTACTACGGAAAGGAGATATCCGTAAACTATATATATGGAGCCTGCACTCTTCCCTCCGAACGAGGTCAGGGACTTATGCGCCAACTGATACAGAAAGCATTCGAAGTGATGGAAAGCCGGAAAGTGGCCTTAACAGTCATTATCCCGGCCGATCCATGGCTGTTCGACTATTACCGCGATTTAGGATATACGGAAGCTTTCGACTATTCAGAAGAAACGTATATCTGCCCTTCTGAAATAGCACTGGAACAGGGTGTTTTGGTTGTACCGCCCGAAGTACCTTCGATGGAGTCTCTCTACAATTTTTTTAATAAGAAGCAGAGAGAACGTATTTGCTATGTGCTGCACGGTTATGACGATTTCGTTACTATCCTGCGCGAATTACAGATGTCCGGAGGACAAATGCTGACCGCCTTAAACATTCAAGAAGAACCGATCGGAATGATCTTTTTCTATCCTGTCGGCGACTATATCTATGTCAAAGAATTGATGTATGACAACGACAACATCAAGAACCTGCTCTTACAGGAAGCTACAACACAGAGCAAGGTGGAAAAGGCCGTCTGCCGTACTCCTTTCACCGGACCGGGAACTTTCCCTTTAGGCATGGCACGTGTCTTGGACCGCGACCGCCTCATCCATCACTGGGCCTTCACCCACGCAAACTCCGTTCTTAACATCGGCGAACTAAAAAAGATGGACACCCAATCGCTCACCCGCTTGTTGCTCAACTATCAGAGCCGGGAAGCTTATATGAGTTTGATGCTTGATTAGCGTTCATTTTACCCAAAAACAAAAGCTCAGCACCACTCCGACAGGTTACGGAGATCCGAAGGAACGATTATCCGATTAATTCGTATTTTTGCAGATTCATACAAAACTATACGAATAAAAAGAGCTGACAATGTTACGGAAAGGAGACCTTACACAAGGAGGTATAATCACCACCCTGCTACAATTCACATTGCCGATGCTGGCAGGATCGCTTTTACAACAATGCTATAACATAGCCGATACACTGATCGTAGGACAATGTATCGGTGCAAATGCGTTGGCAGCGGTCGGTTCCGCCTATACCTTGATGGTTTTCCTGATCTCTATCCTGCTGGGGTTATCGATGGGAAGCGGCACGGTTTTCTCACTGCAATACGGAGCCGGAGACCTGTCCGCCCTGCGACGTAGCATCTACGTTTCTCTCCTGCTGATCGGCACGGTAACCATCTTGCTGAATGTTGCCGTGTTCCTATGGCTCGATCCGATTTTACGATGGTTACAAGTTCCCTATGATATTTATTCGTTGATGCGTAACTATCTGTGGATCATTTTCTGGGGAATAGTCTTCACTTTCCTGTATAATTTTTATGCAGCGTTGCTTCGGGCTGTAGGCGATTCTGTAACACCTTTATGGTTTCTGGCTGTATCGGTCGTTTTGAATATCGGGCTTGATTTGTTTCTTATTCTTGTCCTGGATCAAGGCATCGAAGGAGCGGCAGTCGCAACGGTCATCGCACAGGGAACGGCGGCATCCGGTATCTTGCTGTATACCTATAAAACCCGCCCCGAGCTACGATTACACCGGGAAGATATGTGCTTCGACCGTTCCAGCCTGAGAGAAATCACTTCTTTCTCCACACTGACTTGCGTCCAACAATCTGTGATGAACTTCGGAATATTGATGGTGCAAGGGTTGGTAAATAGTTTTGGTACGGTTGTCATGGCCGCATTCGCCGCAGCAGTCAAGATCGACTCTTTCGCCTATATGCCCGTTCAGGAGTTCGGGAATGCTTTTTCCACCTTCATTGCCCAGAATTTCGGAGCGCGGAAAGGGGATCGCATCCGCCGGGGAGTACGTAGCGCATTTCTTATAACGATCGTCTTTTCCCTTATCATCTCGCTGTTAGTTTTCTTTTTTGCCAAGCCGTTGATGCTTATTTTCGTCCGTCCGGATGAGGCTGAGATACTTCGCATCGGAACAGAATACCTGCGTATCGAAGGAGCTTTTTATTTAGGCATCGGAATCTTATTCCTCCTTTATGGTTATTACCGGGCCATCCGTATGCCGGGAATGTCTGTCGTGCTTACCATTCTGTCTTTAGGTACACGTGTCGTCCTTTCTTATTGGCTGGCATCCATTCCCACTATTGGGGTCACCGGTATTTGGTGGTCTATTCCTATCGGTTGGTTTCTAGCAGACTTAGCCGGCATTGCCTATTACCGTTATCGCAAATATGCAGTCTCACGGACTTGACAAAAATCCGCCTCCGATATACATTTATTACCGGATTTTTCTATCTTTGCAGCCGTAAAAAGTAATGATAAATTATGGACGACAGTATTCCGCGAGAAATAAAAACAGTAAGTAACAAATAACGCGCAGGGGTAAACAGCAAGGCCTCTGTACGTTGACAAAAACGAAAGGAGGCAATAATGAGAACTTTTCTTTATTGTGAAGCCGGCTTTGTGGAAAAAGACCAGTGGCTTCCAAACAGCTGGGTCAATGTAGAATGCCCTACACCGGAAGATATCCATTACCTGACAAACCAATTCAATGTTCCCGAATCTTTCTTAAGCGACATTGCCGATACAGACGAACGCCCGCGTATCGAATATGAAGGGAATTGGCTATTGACCATCATTCGAATCCCGGTACAGAGCCAGGAACAAGGAATCCCTTTCACGACTATCCCCCTGGGGATTATGACGAACAATGAAATCATCATATCCGTTTGCTATTATAAGACGGAACTGATACCGGACTTTATCCGGTACACCCGCCGCAAAGAGGTTGTCGTACGTCACAAATATGACCTGATTCTGCGTCTGATCCATTCATCCGCCGTATGGTTCCTGAAATACCTGAAACAAATCAACAACGAGGTGGCGCATGCCGAAAAGGCACTGGAAAAAAGTATCCGTAATGAAGACTTGCTTCGTCTGATGAAGCTGGAAAAGAGCATGGTTTACTTCAACACATCCATCCGTGGTAATGAAGTGATGCTCACCAAACTGCAAAGCATCTTCCAGGAACCAGTTTATATGGACAACGAACTGGTGGAAGATGTGGAAACAGAGTTAAAGCAGGCGCACCTCACAGTCAATATTTATAGCGATATCCTGACCGGCACGATGGACGCATTCGCCTCCATCATCTCCAACAACGTGAACACCATCATGAAGCGCATGACCTCCATCTCCATCATCCTGATGGTTCCCACCCTCATCGCCAGCTTCTACGGTATGAACGTCCCGATCTACGGAGAAAATATGCCGCATGGCTTTGCCATCATCGTCATGATCTCCATCACACTATCAGCTTTATCATTTTTCATTTTCAGAAAGATCAAATGGTTCTAAATTAAAAAATCCGCTTTACCTTCACAGGCGAAGCGGATTTAAAATCGATAAGCTTTTTCTAATCAAATATCTAATCAGAAAACAATATCTCGGGAAGGATAATATCTAATTCTGACAAATAAATAGCAAAGGACGTGCCAGAAATAGAAATAAAGATATATTTTAAAACAAACCACTGATATACAAACCAATAAAAATAATATATATAATACAAAAGAAATTGGGGAAGTGTGGAGTGGATTGGGGAAAGTGTGTAAAATTTCCACAATCAAGTGTGGAATCCCGACTTTTGGGCGTGGAAAGAGCAATAATAATCGACTGCCTTTTTCAGCAAATCTTCCGGGAGATCGAAAGATTCATCGAACAAAGAAGTTTCGACAGCAAGAGCTTTCTTCTTCGAATCTTTTTTCCAATTGCCAACGATCCGGCCCTCATACAGGATCACGGGGTAAAAGATACCGAAAGTATTGAATGCCTTAGGATGATGTTCGCGTAGCATAACGGTCGTCCGGTCTTTATAGCTGATCAGATATTCATCATACGAGGGTAACAAATGCAACACTTTCCGGCAACGGGCCTTCAAGTCACAGGTAACATGCAGGTAAAAAGTTTCCGAATCAAACTTTTCGGTTAGCAGATCGGTTTCGATCAATGCAACCGCATGTCGAGCCTCAGTTGCCGTCAAGCCGGACCACCAGACAAAATCAGACAATGTAGCCGGGGAATGGCTTTGAAAATATAGGGTAGCCAATCGGGCGAGCGCCTCTTCGCGGCTGAGTTCTTTCATCGGAGGCACACGTTCTTCCAACAGAGCATAGGTCGGCTTCTTGTTTTTATCTACCCCGCTGCACACAAGGCCATCCGTTTCAGCACGGACCAGAAAATAATGTATCAAGTGATTGTCTGTCTCGACCCCTGCCCGACCGAACCCATCCATCAACTCCTGTTTTGTCAAACTCTTGTTTCCACCCAACAATTGTTCCAGCAATCTACAACCTTTCGTATAGAAGCTTTCGGTTATCTCCATCTTCCGGCTTCTTGCATAAGAATCGAAGGCTGTCCGTATACGACCTCCCGACAATTGCAGCATCCAGCGAATAT
>ERZ772880.3367-NODE-3367-length-11017-cov-3.443623_pt1 | contig 11017 bp, 8 predicted proteins | sample MGYA00580577_ERZ772880 | MGnify/ENA primary metagenome ERZ772880 (study PRJEB29015, sample SAMEA2737705) | human gut metagenome | biome: human gut; feature: human-associated habitat; material: faeces | place: China | collected 2012 ... | reverse complement strand
TTAGATTACAAAGGTAGGAAATTGAGTGAACGACAGAAAGCGTAAACAGATAAAATTACTCTAATTTCACTCTCTCAAACGCATTTCCAGATAATCGCGAAGAATTCGGGCGTGATTATACACCGGTTCTTTTGAAGCATAAAGTAGTGTTATCACCGGATGTGGTTTGATAAGAGTCAGAAAATCAGCCATTGATGGAGAAGCATCCAGCTCTTTTTGATACTGCGTGACAAAATCTCCCCAATGTCCGGGAATATCTTCATGAAACCATTTACGTAATGTAGGGGATGGTGTTATGTCTTTTGCCCAATAATCGTATTTCAACCATTCTTTCTTCATTCCGCGTGGCCATAATTTATCTACCAACACCCGGTATCCATCTGTTTCTGAAAAATCTTCGTAAACCCTCTTTATCCTTACCTGTATCATTTCCATTAATATTTAGTTATCAATAGATAAACCGGGAAAAACGAAAATTGTTTAGTAGAACTATTTAATTCCTCAATGTGTCCTGCGCTTTTTTAAATTCATAAGGAGTCATTCCCGTCTTTTTCTTAAAAAGGTTATATAATATCGGGGCACTATTAAATCCGGATTCATCAGCGATGGCACGTATGGTATAGTTAGGATATTTTTTCATTAGCTTGATCGCATAATTAATGCGCAGTCCGTTGATGTACCCATTGAAATTAGTTCCGGTGCATTCTCTTATCATCCGGGCAAAGCGTGCATTATTCAGATGTACAATCTGCGCCAAATCTTCTCTTGAGAGCTCTGGAGAAAGATATAGCTGTTTTTGAACGACTGTATGATTTAATTCCTGGAATATTTTCTTGTTCTCCTCTTCTTCCCCACTTTCTTTGTCTGTTTCGTCCAAAAGTTCATCCTGTTCTTCAGGAGAAATCAATTCCGGTTCCAATTCTGATGAAACCTCCTGTTCCTCGTACACTTCCAATAACTGATTACCATCTTTTTTATTGGCAAATTTCTCGTTTATCAGTTTGGCAAGCATCCTGTTTTTATACTCGATTATATGGTTGAAACGCCACAAACGCCAAAGTATAAACAGGGTCAGCACTACAATACACGCCAAAAAGCAGAGTGAAACATTCCTTATTTTTAGCTGTGAGGCTTGCTCGGCGATGTATTCTTCTTTTTCGGAAGCACCGTACATCGCGTTCAATTCTAATGCAGCATTTTTCCTGTCGGTACTGTTAATGCTATCCGTTATTGCAATGATGGTTTCACGTATTTCTGCGGCTTCTTTATAACGATTCAGCCCCAGATATGCCTGGACTTCCTTATTAAGTATAGTTAAATATTGAGCGTTCAAGGTATCCCGCTGTGTTCTCAACAATTCTTTAAAGTCCTTACAGTTGTCTATTACTGTCTCATATTGTTTGGAAAGAATCAAATAAGGAATCGAATACATCTTGCCATCCGGAGTATGAGATTCTTTTATTGCCAGATATTTTTGATAATATCCTTCTGCTTGCGCATATTTCTTTTCTAAATAAGAAATATAGGCCAAATTTGCATATAAATAGCTATATTGACCATCAATGTAGCCTTCGGGAACCTCCGGTACTTTCTCTAATTTTTTAAGAAGTTTTTCACGTTCATAAGCAAGAGCCAAAGCTTCATCAATACGGGAATCTGTCATTAAAAATCCCATCTCTGCTCCATAATAATAGGAAAGCAGCATCATTTCTCTCATATCCTTTGACCCACGCAGTAATTCAATCGTACGACCAAAATAATTATACGCCTCATCTTTCAATGACAGCCTCCAATTATTCTCTCCTATGCAAAAAAGCAATCTAGCTTCCGCCTCTCTGTCCTTCAGTTTTTGAGCCTGCATAATTCCACTAAGAGCATAATGCATGCTCTCATTATATTTACTCATTATGGATGAAAGTTCAGCTAAATAAACCGTCATCTTCAACATGTGCTTAGGTTCTCTTTGAGAGATGGAATCAAGCAAGTACGACTTCCTTGCATACATAAAAGCTAGTTTATTCATATACATATTACGATATGACAAACTGCGCAATTCATTAATCAGACGCAGAGGGAAGGCTTTTCTGGTTTCGGCCTCATCCAACAACTGTAAAGCACGTTTGGGGTTGGAAATATAAATATCTCTGATATATTTTTCTGTATACAAAGAGTCATTATTTATAATTTTATCAGCCCTTGAAAATTGATTGTGTACAAATAGAAGCACAAAAATACATACCCAAAAACGCATAAAACTCTTAATCGTGTTTAATCATTAATTATCCAAAGGTATGTATTTTCCAAAAAATGTGCAGACACAATTTAAATTTGCAAAATAAAAATAAGAAACATTAGCTAAACATATCAGAGACGTAACATGGTTCCAAGTCAGCTATTCTCCTGAATCACAGCCCAATGCTTTGCTCAATCGCCCTTCAAGGCATACACTTAAGTCAGTCGTTACAAACTTGCCATTATAAAAAAGAGTAAATATGGTAGCCGGAGTAGGTGCATTTTGCGCCTGTTCCATACTTTCCAATTCAATTATTCTCAATGGAATGTCTTTGCTCTTAGCAGCACTGACCAAAGAACCGCGAACGTGAAACTCCGTAAACGGGCAGCGATGGGTATAATAAACGACTATTCCATCCTTATCCGGACACTCACCGCTCAACACGCAATCATTAAAAGAAGGATCAGGAGCAGCCGGGTTTAGTTTCAAACTTAAAAGGCTGAATCCGTAAGGGAGTTTTTCTATTGTTTGGAAACCTTGTCGCAACAGCCATTTCGTGTCACTCATAAAATGAAATTTAGAAGTGCCCACCACTGTGACAAGCCCATCTTTCCCCTGCAATTTTGCATCATCAATGGCAGACTGCAATAATGCCTTACCATGTCCGCAACCTTTATATTTACCTGACACCCAGAAACAGTTTATCATCAGATAATTGGGAGCATTCACCGGAACCCATGCTTTTTCAGCAGGACCGTATTCGATAAACACTTTTGCCCGTTCATCAATACGTCTGAACACATAGCCGTTATCGAACTCTTTCTTCAGCCATTCTTTTTTGAGTTCATAACTATCCTTGCATTTCTTATCTGAGAAAGCACAGCATATATGTTCGTTTGCAATATTCTCCTTTGTCAAAGTGATGTAATTGGTTTCCATAATATTCTATTTAATTAATAGGTTAAACAAATAACAGTTCGATATTCACTCATTGTTATGAGTTGGTAGCAAATCGCCAAGCTAATATCCTGCTACTTTTAGTTCCCTGCTGCATTCGAATAACTTTATATTCGGACACATTCACCGATTTTAATTTGGTATATAACTTTTCCAGATTTTTTTCTTTAGAAACCAAACTCGTAAACCATCCGCAGTTCTTCTGATATTTTTGGCTCTCGGAAATCATATTCAATAAGAAACGAACTTCTCCGCCCTCGCACCAAAGTTCATTCGCACTCCCGCCGAAATTTAGCTGCACTTTATTTATCTTCGTACCTTTCAGACTGCTTAATTTGCGTAACGTTCCGTCTTCCGCCTCTTCACGCGAACTATGAAACGGAGGATTGCATATTGTCACATCAAAATACTCATCAGGCATAATAATTCCATCGAAAATCTTCTTACTATCTTTCTGAAGTCGCAAGTCAATCTTATGAGCCAACACAGGGTTGCAAGTCACTATCTTTCGTGCATTTTCTATCGAAACCGGATCAATATCAGTACCAACGAAGGTCCATCCATATTCAGTGTGTCCTATGATCGGATAAATGCAATTTGCACCTACCCCAATATCCAGACATCTACATTTAGACTTCTGTCCATTAGCATCTCCTGCCGGTAAATCCGGTGTTGTTCCGTTCGGCTGGATAAGATCGGCAATATAATGAATGTAATCCGCCCTTCCGGGAATAGGCGGACACAAATATTGCTTCGGTATGTCCCAATACCGGATGCCATAATAAGTTACCAATAATGCTTTGTTCAAAGCCTTCACCGCTTGCGGATTAAAAAAGTTTATAGTTTGTATTCCGAGGGGATTGAGCGATACGAATCTCTTTAATGGAGGATAATTTTCCATCAACAATGGAAAATCATACTGACCATTGTGCTTATTTCTTATATGTAACTCACCTTTTTTTGCCATGCGGGCAAAGATACAGAGAATTTTCCTGCCTACAAATTCTTCTTAACTCTTATCCTAACACTCTTCTGAATATCATATATAATATTCTACCATTTCAATCAGCCCGGCGCGTAAAGTATACTTAGTTGCTTCATATACATTATTCACACCCAACTTCCGGAAAATATTCTTTTTGTGGGTGATAATAGTATGAATGCTTGAGGTTCTTTCCAATGCTATTTCTTTCACAGATTTCCCATGTGCTATCAATTTAAGAATGTCAATCTCTGTAACAGTCAAAACAGAATGAATTTCCGGTTTGTCGGAACCGATTATCAATAAATTGGTTATCTGATGACAAAGAAATCGCTCCCCGTGTGCTGTACACATCAATGCAGAATGAATTTCCTCACCGGAGTTCTCTTTCAAAATCATACCAATATTCCTTTCTATACTCATCCTACGAATAAAGTCTTCGCTCAATTCATTGGAAAACAATATCCAACGAACTCTCGGAAAACGTTTTTCTATAATAAGAAACTCCTCTATACCATTGATGTCAAACAATGTATAGTCAAGTATAACGACACTGTCATTACATTCTACCAATGCAAGCATGAGCTCTTTCTTGTCTGTCACATCTATCATGCGACATCCACTGAATATAGCGGAAATATATCCATGCATTCCCATTCTGGTTATATCCTGATTATCTGCTATGATAAATGTAATGTCAGTGTTCATTGTTATTCTGTTTTTTAAATTCAACGGATATTTTTCAAACGCATATTGCAGCCCGGAGACACGGAGGTATCATCGTTCTTTATTAGCTACATCAAACCACAAACGGGTAGTAATCTCATCTGCTCCCTGATGGGATATGGCAATCTGATACTGCTTACCATTCAGTGATTGTTCCGTTACGGGATAAAAAAAGCGACGAGGTAACTCTCCGGAACCCAAAACGGAATCGGGACCAGGGATAAGCTGGGGATAACCGAGCCTGCGCCAGTCAGTGAAAGCATCGGGTCCCTGTCCATAATAAGCGATCCACTTCTGCCAGCCGATAGATTCATACCAATGTGCGGCGTCGAACCGAATCGCCTCCTGCTGTAAATAAGAATCGATTATACGATTGTCTATAATGCCAAACTGATTCAATGAAGCAGTAATAGCTTCGCGGTAGAGCGTTTCCGCATCAGCCGTTATCCAGCCGCGTGCAGCGGATTCTGCAAAGATAAACAAGACCTCGGCATACGTATAAAATACAGCCGGAGAGCTATCTTTCAAAAAATAAGTACCGGGACGGGAAACTTTATTAAATCCCTGATTATTAGCGGCATCAGCAGATAAGGAATTGGCAGCTCCTACATAGTTTTTCACACCTTCGTCTTGAGGTAGCTGGGCTAAAATTCCAATTCTCGGATCATTCCATTCATTCAGTTTATCAATCAACGTTTTTGATACCCGCTGATCATCACGTGAATTGAAAGCAGATGCCCATGGATTCCATTGTGGTGAAGAAGTAAAAACAAAACGGGCTATAGCATCATTGCTATCTATTACACTGTTACGATTATCCCAAAGGGAAGCAATAACCCGACGCGCTGTATCCTCATCCCGGTCAGCTAATTCAAGGGCGATACGTAGCCGTAGGGAGTGGGCCAATTGTTTCCAGCGGGTAATATCATTTCCGTAAATCAAATCCCCTTCTACCGTTCCTCCTGTGGTAGAAAGCAACTGGTCAGCAGCGATCAACTCCTCCAAAAGCCCGCGCAAAACAGTCTCTTGTGAATCATAAGCGGGTGTTACACTTTGTGCATATTCACTGTATGGTATATTTCCATACAGATTGGTCAGCAACAGGTAAACCCACGAACGCCACACTGTAGCTATCCCTCGATAATTATCATTTCCGAGTTCCGAACTGATAATAGCATTCAAGTCAGTTATTAGCGTTGCATAGCCGGTGTCCCACGTAGTGGTAAAGCTGCCATTATCCACATTATAGCAATCTGGCTCTGTATATTGTATTTTAGCCCAATGTTGCACCCACAACAGAGTAGAATTATAGTTCGTACTACTTCCCCAATAAAGATTGGCGGCATGATACTGTGCAGCGGCAAGTAAATAAGCCGGCTGTGGATTTTCAGTGGCATTGGGGTTGCGGTTGATATCAGTCAATTCATCACACGATGATAGAGAAATGGCAACCACTTGTACCCATATTATATATAAAAAATATATTCTTCTTTTCATCTTATCCTATTATTTAAAAGTTCACATTTAGAATTTCACGGAAAGGTTCACACCAAAGGAACGTGTTGTAGGCAATGAATAGGCTTCTACTCCTTGTGCGTTTCCAGTAGTCAAAGCCGATTCCGGATCTATATTAGGGACGCTCTTATAAATAGTCCACAAGTTACGTCCCGTCAGTGTAACGGAAGCTTCTTGCAAATGCAGTTTCTGCGTCCACAAGCGAGGTAGACGGTAACTCAAAGCGACTTCTCGCAGTTTCACGTAAGAAGCATCATATACATTAGCTTCAGCAATACTGTAAATACGATGGTAGTATTTCTCGGCAGATACAACCTCTTCGTTCTTAGAACCACTTTCCGTCACTCCTTCTACCATAATGCCATCCTGATACACACGGGTGGATTGCCCATTGACCTGGGCATAGTAAAGTCCATCAGAGGATACGGAATAAGAAGGAGATTCTGATAATCGTACATTGTTACCCATGGCGTCAGTATAATACCACAAGCCACCGTGCTCGGCATCCCGGCCCGATAATGTGTTAGCTAATACACCGGTATATTTTCCAGTTTTATTAGTGTTGGAAAAAATAGAACCACCTACACTTGCATCTATCAGAAAAGAAAGACTTAACGAACGATAACTGAAAGTGTTACTGATACCGCCTGTCCAGTCGGGCGTAAACTTCCCCAACGTTTTATTAGTGGTCGAAATCTTAGGCAGACCGTTAGCATCCACCACAACGTTTCCATTAGCATCACGCACGTATGAAGTGCCGAACAGGGTTCCATAAGCTTCGCCCACTGAAGCCAGTATCTGAATACCAGACGAGTAGAGCTGGTAACTCGTAATCAAACCTTCATCATCCAATTTGACAACCTTGCTGCTGTTGGCACCATAATTCAAATCCAGATTCCAACGAAACCCTTTCGATGTTTGTATAGGAACAGCGCCCAATTGTATTTCATAGCCACGATTACGGATATGTCCGGCATTACGCACCTGCGACGTGTACCCACTGGCAGCAGTAGTAGCTAGTTTCAATATTTGATTACGACTATCGGTCTTATAGTAAGTGAAATCCAAGTATAGGCGATTGTCCCAAAAAGCCGCCTCGAAACCAGCTTCTATAGATGACGTCTTCTCCGGTTTTAGATTCGGATTCATACCAATGGTAGAAGAACTTTGAAGTGGATTCCCATTGAAAGCTGTTTCTGAAGTAAAGACCGTTGCCAATTGATAAGGATTGGCATCTGCTCCCACTTGAGACCATCCTCCACGTATTTTTAGGTAGTTAACAGCTTTACTTCTCCATCCGAAAGCTTCAGAAAGCAACACACTAGCCGTCACCGAAGGATAGAAATAAGAATTGTTGTCCACAGGTAGTGTAGACGACCAATCGTTCCGTCCTGTTATATTCAAGAAAGCCCAACGACGGTAATCCAGTTGTATGGAACCGTAAAGGCCATATTGCCGTAAACGGTAGAAATCATTGGACGAAATGAGCGGATCACGCGAGTTAGTCAATGTATAAAGATCAGCAACCGCCAAACGGGGAGCAGCCTGATAATTATTCTCATATTGTTTGTTACGTACATTAAAACCCAGAAGAGCGTCAATTCCCCAATTTTTATTCAACTGTTTGATATAAGTCGCCAATACTTCTGTGTTATTCTCTTTCACCGTATAGGCATCTTCAGCATAACTGCCGTAAGGCGAACCGGCACCTGCACTCCCCCATTTTACTTTGGATTTCCTCCGGTCATTATACCAGTCGGTACTAGTACGGAAACGCACATTCAGCCCATCTGTCAGACGGAATTCGGCATGCAGATCACCTATCAGACGATGACGTTCCTGACTCTGTGTATTATAAGAAGCACTCCAAAAAGGATTGTCGTAATAGCTTGAATTCCAGTTGCGAGTATAGTCCGCCTTCAATGAGTTCGTATCCACTTGACGTCCGAACCACAAGAACTGAAGCATAGGACTGTTAGAACGTACGTTACTGCCCGAGGGGGTAGCTGACCCCGGTAAACTGGGAGCTGTATAAACGATGTAATTGGCCGTAGCTCCCACCACAATCCATTTTGCCAGATGGTAATCCGTATTTAGGCTGATATTCGTCTTATTAGTTCCAGCATCAGGAACGATACTGACTTGTTTTTCGTAGTTATATCCTACACGGAACTGGTATTTGTCGTCTCCACGGGCAACAGAAATACCGCTGTTTGTAGAAATACCCATGCGAAAATAATCGCGTACATTGTTGGGATGGGATACCCAGGGAGTAGCCACACGATTACCGTCAGCGTCCAATGGGCTATCGAACTGAGGAATCAACAAACCAATATCAAGACGTGGCCCCCAGCTTTCGTCTACCCCGTCATTCACACCTGCACCCTTGCCATCTACATAACTGAACCGTCCCCCTGCCCCTTGTCCAAAAAGATTTTGAAACTCCGGCAAGGTAGCAACAAAAGAGACTTGCGTGGAAGAATGTAATGTAATCCCTATCCCTTTCTGCCTTTTGTCTCCTCCCTTAGTAGTGATGACAATAGCACCGTGAGCAGCACGCGCACCATAAAGGGCAGCGGCATTCGGACCTTTCAATACAGTAAGTGTTTTTATGTCTTCCGGATTCAGGTCTGCTATTGCATTTTTAAAATCGCGTCCGCTGGAACGTGCATTAAGCTGCGAATTATCCACTGGGATTCCATCCACAATAAAAAGCGGTTGATTCTCACCTGCAATAGAAGTTTCACCACGAATAACGATGCGACTGGAACCAACATCTCCTTGTGTATTGGTAATACGCACACCAGCTATCTTACCACTCAACGAATTTAACAGATTATTATCTTTCCCTTGCACCAAAGCATTCTGTTTTACTTCCTGTGCCGTATAGCCCAATGCCTTTTTCTCGCGTGAAATACCCAAAGCCGTTACTACTACCTCATCCAGCAGATGCGTATCACTCTTCAGTGTTACCGATACCTGTGGTGCAATAGCCACCTCTTTTGCCATCAGACTAATGTAAGAGATTAGCAGCCGGGTGGCTGATGGCGGGAGTCCACTCAGTTCAAATCTCCCGTTGACATCAGTTACGGTACCCAATGAAGTTCCTTTCACTATAACTGAGGCACCGATAACCGGCTCCCCATCTTCTTCTGTGGTGACGATGCCCCGCACTGTTGTCACCTGTGCTGCCCCTTGTATCACTCCTATTGCAAGAGCAAGCAAAAATAAATGAATCCTTTTACCCATTATTGTTTACTGTTAAAATGATGGGGCAAAGGTATTAGATATATACAAGCTGATAAATCCCGTATGAATGGCATTTTATATACCATATTTGCGGTATATTTACAGTTGCGTGTATGACTTTCAGATTTTTGCTTCTAATCCTTTTTATTATTCAAAGCCTGTCTGACATCGTCAAACAGATCATCCACATCCTCCAAACCAATTGAGAAACGGATAGTCGTATCCAACACATCCATGTCCTGTCGCTGTTTATCAGTAAACGGTCCAAAAATAGTACTTGCAGGATGAATAGCAAGCGTCTTATTGTCAAACAAGTTAGTAGCGCGACGTATCAATTTCAGTCGGTTGATGAAAGCAAAGCATGCCTCTTTACTTTCCAGGTCTATCGTAATCATAGCACCGGCAGTCGGACCAAACTGTCTTTGTGCCAAAGCGTAGTATGAATTATCCTTCAGCCCCACATAATTCACACGTTTGACAGCAGATAATATGCGAAGCTTACCAGCCAACATAGCGGCATTGGCAGACTGTATCCGATATCGCGCGTCCAATGTTTCCAATCCGATAGTATGCATATAGGCCACATGAGGAGTCATATAAGCTCCCAGATTGAGTAACATCTCTGTACGCATACGTTTACCGAATCCCGGACATGTACCATAATCAATTACTAAACCACCAATGGAAGTGGCTCCCCCTGATAAATATTTGGTACTGGAAACCACTTCAATATCTACGCCTAAGCTATGTGAATCGAATTCTGTGAAAGGAATAAGCGTAGTATCAACGATGAGAGGAATTCCCCTTTCATGAACTATCCGTGAGAGCGCCTGTAAATCCGCCACTTCCATCTGCGGATTGGTGATAATCTCCACATAAATGCAGCAGGTATTACTGTCTACTACTTTCTCTACTGCTCCAATGTCTGTCAAATCACACAATCTAGGTTCCACCCCGAAGCGGGACAATGTACCAGCAATAAACGAATAAGTATTACCAAACAAATGACGCGATGTAATTATATTCTTTCCTGCAGCTGCAATTGAAAATAATGTATTACTAATAGCCGCCATACCGGAATTGAGGGCTATGACTTCTGCTGCCCCCGTAAGTTCCTTCACCTTATTCTCAAAAAAAGTCACTGTGGGATTCATCACTCTGGAGTAATCCGGAGCATCTGTCCGCCCGCAAAAAGCATCAGCCATGTCATCAGCATTGTCAAATTCATAAGCCGCTGTATGGTAAACCGGCATACTGAGAGAATTGTAAGCATCTCTTCTTTGGAACTGCGTATGAATCGCTTGGGTCTGTTTTTTCATCATTCTATTCATTAATATTATAACTATCAAATCTCG
>ERZ772880.3364-NODE-3364-length-11035-cov-173.138342_pt1 | contig 11035 bp, 7 predicted proteins | sample MGYA00580577_ERZ772880 | MGnify/ENA primary metagenome ERZ772880 (study PRJEB29015, sample SAMEA2737705) | human gut metagenome | biome: human gut; feature: human-associated habitat; material: faeces | place: China | collected 2012 ... | reverse complement strand
AAAGCAGAACAGCAACGCCCACCCAAAGGTGGAAGCATGAAGCAGAATGGAAGCATCCACTTCCGGCGGGTTCAAAGTCTGACTGAATTCCTGCGCAAAAAGCAAGGTATTGCCCACGTATGCAAAGGCCACGCTCAACAGCAAACCGACAATACCTGCCAATAAAGTCATTACCAGATTCTCCGCCACAATCTGCCCTATCAGCTCCATCCGTGTACTGCCGAAAGCACGGCGCACTCCGATTTCCGATACCCGCTGACGCAAGCGGCTCTGTGTCATACTCGAAAGATTGATGGCAGGCACTATCAGCAGAATGACGAAGATGATAATCCGCTGACGGCGCGCCGCATTCACATCCGGTTCGATATTGGCACCGAAAGCGATGGAATTCTTTTCCTGGTCGTAAGGGCGGTTGCGGTAAATCAGCTTCCAGCCGTTCTCTCCGATAAGCGTATTATACTCTGATTTACGACGTTCCGCTTCCTGGCGGATAGCGGGAAAATCATCCCGACTGTGCGCCAGCATCGTACAACTCATCATTCCCATGTGCCGGTCGTTCCAAGCCTCCTTATCCATTCCCGTAGAAGTATACGGGACCCATACCTGTCCGTAAGCGCAGTCGGCCAGCGTAGACACATCTTTCACGACACCGGCAACGCGGTAAGGCGCATGATTGAGAAGAAACTCGCGCCCCACGGCATCCGTCGTGCCGAAAAGGCTGCGCACCACACTCTCCGTAAGTACAGCCACCGGTTGACCTGCATCGAATGTTGCTTTATCATAAGGCTTTCCACCAATAAAGGAGAAGTCAAATACGCGCCAAAAGATGTCGTCCGTTTGTCGCAAGTCCACACTGATCGCCGGACTGCCCGGCAGAGATACAGGAGTGGATATAGGAAAAACAGTATAAATAGTAACGGCTTCCGGTGTCTTCAACGACTGGAAACATTCGCGGGCAGTCTGTGCGCTCATCGGTCCGTTACTTGTGCCGTCTCCCCAATTTGAGTTGGAGATACTCATCCACTTGACGTGCAGGAAGCGGTCACGGTTACTTTCGGGCGCAAAAGGGACAACCTTTACCTGCTGCATCATTACCACCAGCATAATAAGAAATATGGCAAGCGCAGTACCGGCTATGCTGACGGCACTCATCACCGGCTGCTGCCGCAACTGCGCCCAGGCTTGTGTGAAGTATTGCTTTATCATCTTAACGGCCTATTTTCAAATTATCTGTATTTACTCCTCCTATGCCTCCTTTGGAAATATCGGCATGTCCGGCGGTTCCGCTCAAAGTGACGCTACCCACACCACCCATTTTGGCAGACAAATAATCGCAGGCTACATGAATATCGGCGCTGCCTACTCCGCGCAAGGCAACTTTCAGCTCGTTGCACGTCAAGTCGGAGACATTCACTTCACCCACACCTTTTATCTCGAATGACACGGCATCGAGCTTCAAGGGCTTCTCACATTTAAATTCGCCTACACCGGTAAACTCCACCTCCTTCAAGTCGGGAGCCGAAATCCAGATAGTCACGCCATCCTTCTGATTGCTCCTACGCTTGTTTTTCCCGTCCTTGAAACCTATCAGCAGGCGGCCGTCCTTCACTGTGGTCTGCGTATTCTTCACGTACCTCTCCCTGCCTTCAATCCTAAAAGAATAAGTATCACTCTGTGTAAAATGAATTGTCCCCACAGAGGTTATCTCAACGGACGAGAAAGCATCCACCTTACGTACTTCACTTACTTTTGCATCTTGTGCACAAACACTCAGCATACCTGCAAAGGCCAATACCAATGCAATGATAACACCCGCTATATCAGTTCTCATATTTCTTCTTTTTTTATTTTGTTTCACATTCTATTCTTCGTGCAATGCCTCTGCCGGCTGTATCTTGATAGCCTGCCGTGCCGGGAACCATATTCCAATCACCACCATCAGCGCTATCAGCAGCCATGCACCCAACGAGCCCAGCAGGAAACGCAGGAAGCTCCATTTCACCGGCCAGGTGGTAATCAGTTCCGTATGTCCCATTGTAAATTCGGCAATGCCCACGTTATAACAGACAATCATGGCGGGCAGCGTAACAAGAGTCAGCAACAGCAATCCCTCCCCCATGAGCAGGCAGAATATCTGCTTCTTCGTGCTGCCCATGGCAAGCCGCAAAGCTATTTCATTGCGGCGCCTACGGGTACGGAACCAGAAAGTGCCTATCAGCCCCAGGAACACATTCACCAACAGGAATACCACCACAACCGTTTGCGTATTCACCTTATCCACATCGCCTTTCATCACTTCAAACTGATATTGCTGCTCCGTATAAGGCACAACGTCGGCTATGAACATATTGTCGGTGTCCAGGTGCGGGGCTATCTCTTTCAGAAACTTGCTCCGGTAATCGGGAGAGTCCATGTTTTCCTTCACGCGGAAAACAATCTGCGCTCCATCATCCCGCAATTCGGTCCGTATCACATTCTCGTCAATTCTCCGGAAAGCCCACTCTGCATCTGCCCCATAGCGATAGGAACGGAAACTGCCGATCATACCGCACTGTATTACCACGTTCGCGGAATCTCCGTACCAGCTCAAGGGAGTATCCAAAGAGAAGCCGGGTACTCTTTCCTTATAATAGTCGGCCGCACCCTCGCTCAGCATCACATAATTGCCGGACGTGACATCATTCCCCACAGGCATTGCCGCAAACGGACGTCCGGCATCTTCCTTCATGCGAAATACCCGCGTATATCCTCCGGTAGCGTTTATTATACGCACCGCACAACCGATGGTATCCTGCACAGCCAGCGAGTTATAGGAATTATTGCCGCTCATCGGCAGGCTCCAATACGACAGGGCGGCCACTTCAACCGCAGGCTCCCTTTCGAGCTTCTGCAGGATGCCCAGGTATTTGTCCGCACTCGTCATGCTGCTGTCCCGGCTTTCACCGCCCTTAATCATTGAAAGCTGGTACACATGGTCTATGTTATAGCCCAACGGGCGATAGAACGTATACTTCAGGCATCCCAGCGAATCGCAGAGAAACCACATCACGATAAATACCAGAAACAATTCTGCAAGCACCCATCCGTTACTGCGGAGACGCGCCCGAATCATACGTAAGTTATGTACTATGAATTTCATAATCAATCTCGCTTTATTTATCGTTCAAAGAATCCACAATTGTGTGCCGTGCGGCAAGCCATGTAGGCAGGCCTGCGCTCAGCAGGTTGATGACCAGACAGAAAAGGAATGCCAGACAGAACACCGTAGGGCTGAACAGTACCGACATGCTCAGGTCGAACTCGCCGGAAGTGCCGGTGTTCTGATTGTTGGTGAACAGCCACGTACGCATGCCGTACACGGCCAGATAGCTGAACACCAGCCCCACCGCTCCGCCAATCAGAGTCAGTACGAGGTTTTCATTCAAGATCTGCCTTATGAGTACGCCGCGCGTCGCTCCGAATGCCTTACGCACGCCCAGTTCGCTGATGCGCTGCTGCATACGGCTGTTGCTCAGGCCGCACAGATTGAGCGACGGCACTAAAAGAACAATGAGCAATGCCAGAGCGTACTGTATGTACAACATCCGCAAATCCGGCCCCACGTTGGCCCACACATGGTTGACATGCGTCACGATTTCATCGGGCTGTTCCATAATGTCCATCAGCGTTTCGGCCTGTACGGCATTGATGTCTTTCACCCGCTTCGCTATTCCCTGCCTGATGGCCGGAATATCTTCGGAAGAACGTGCCAGCGCCACCACCGTATGCGATTGGGCATAACTCCAAATGGAAGTGGCATCCTGCAACTTGGCGGGATACATGCGCCACACTTGCGCATAAGCATCCTTCGCAATGACCGAAACATCCTTTACCACCCCGCAGATACGCGCTTCGTTACGGTTCAGCAGCACCGTCTTGCCTACTGCATCCGTAGTGCCGAACAGTTTCCGCGCCACAGAAGCAGCCACGACAATGGCGGACACATCACCGCCCCGGTCGGAATCGTCGAATCCCCGTCCTGCGACAAACTGCATCCGGAACACTTTCCAGAATCCCGGGTCGGTTTCCATAGCATCCACTTTCACCGCATTAGTGCCGTCGGGCATGGAAACCAGGGCGACCGTTGCCGGAACAAATGCCGTACAGGCCTCTACTTCGGGCAACGGCTGCACACAGTTCTTCATGAAAGCCGGCGAACAGGCTGTATAATTATTCCAGTTCTTGTTTTCCTTACCCTGCAAATGCATCTTGCTTATGTAGAGAGAGCGGTTACGGTTCACTTCCGGCTCGATGTCGGCATATTTCATCTGCCAGGTAATCACAATCGCCATAATCATGGTAATGGCAAATGCCGTACCCAATATGAATATGGTACTCAGCAACGGGTTCTGCCGTAAAAGTATAAAAGCTTGGCGAATGGTCTGCATTTTTGAGTTATGAGTTATAAGTTATGGATTATGGGGGTTATTCTACTTGACGGCCGTCGAAGAAGCGGATTGTCCTTGAGGTCTGTCTGGCTTGCTCTTCATTGTGGGTTACCATTACGATGGTGCGCCCGTCTTCCTTGTTCAGTCGATGCAGCAACTCCATCACTTCCGCTCCCATTTTGGAGTCCAGGTTACCGGTAGGCTCATCGGCGAGGATTATCTCCGGATTGCCGATAATGGCGCGTGCGATGGCAACACGCTGGCACTGACCGCCGGAGAGCTGTGTAGGCATGTGGCGCATGCGGTGGCTCAGGCCTACTTTCTGCAACACTTCCTCTGCCAGGCGGCGACGTTCTTTGGACGATACCTTTCTGTACAGCAAAGGCAGCTCCACGTTGTCCAGCACATTCAGCGAGTTAATCAAATGGAAAGACTGGAATACAAAGCCCAGCTTCCGGTTACGGAAAGCCGCCAGTTCCTTGTCCTTCATGCCGTCCACCTTGGTACCGGCTATTTCAATCGTGCCGCCGGTAGGCGCATCCAGCAAACCCATAATATTCAGCAAAGTAGATTTACCGCAACCGGAAGGTCCCATGATACTGAGAAATTCCCCCTTGTTCACTTCGAGGTTCACATTCTCCAACGCTACGGTTTCAATCTCGTTGGTACGATAAATCTTGTTGATGCCAGTTAACTTAATCATAATGGTAGGTATTTAATTGTTATTTCAGTTTCAGCTTATTCTTGTTCTTATATTGGCTCATGTCACTCACCACCACCTCATCGCCCGGTTGCAAGCCGCCAATAACTTCCACAAACTCAAAGTTGGAATCGCCCAACTGCACTTTGCGTTTCACAATCTCCTTGTCGGAATTGCGTACAAACAGTTCGTACTCCCCGCGACCCACGTAGTAAGAGGCGTTGGCTATGCGCATCACGTCCTCTTTCACGGCATTCATCACATATACGTCCGTCTTCAGGCCGGAGCGCAGACGGCGGTTGTTGTCCTCATTCAACTGTACGGTGAAGGAAATAACACCATTCTTGGACAACGGAGTGACGCTGCTCACCGTACCTTCCAGCTTCTCGCTGCCTATCTTGACTATCGCCTTGCCGCCGGCGGCAACACGGTCGCCGTACGTGTCGGCTATCTCACCCTCTACCTTGAAGTGGCTCAAATCGGAGATGACGGCAATCTGCGAACCTTCCGCCACCTGCGCGCCGATCTGGTTGTTTATGTAAGTGAGGATTGCCTTGCGGGGCGAGCGGACCTGCGCATCGTCCAGCGTGCGTTTCGTTTCGGCAAGCGTTTTTCTGAAGATGCTGAAGTCCAGCTCCTGTACCTGATATTCGGCATCCAGCACTTCCTTCTCGTTGGCGTACTGCTGCTTCAACTGTTCGTATTCCAGCTCCGCCACGTTATAACTCAACTCTGCCTGACGCACTTTGTCGGTAGTGCCCGAACCGAGGCTGTCGAGGTATTGCTCGTTGCGCAACTCCACCTTTTTGCGGTTCAGTTGCATGGCAGAGACTTTTATCTTCATCTCCAGGTCGTTCAGCTTGGTCATATTCTCAAGCTTGAGCTGCTTCAGCTTGTAGCTGCGCATCTGCTCCTCATCGAGTTTCTGCTTGTAGTCGGTTTCGGCACTCTGTAAGTCCAGCTTCAGGATGGGCGTGCCTATATCCACGCTGTCGCCGCCTTTCTTATATACTTCCAGAATACGGGTGTTGATGGGCGAGTTGATAATCTCCTCAAAGGCAGGAACCACCTTTCCGGAAGCGCTTACGCTGACCTCAATCGTGCCTGTACTTACCTGGGAGAACACGATGTCTTTCTCCTTCACCCCCGTGCGCATCAATGAAATGAGCACACTGATAACGACGATACCCGCAGCGCCCATGCCGCCATAGCGAATGATTTTCTTGTTACGCTCTTTGTTACGAACTTCTTTCGGAATCTCTCTATCCATATTTTCTGTCTTTATTTACCGTTTTACGTTGCTGCCGTCCTGTTGCGTAAACGGACAGCCTGCGATTCTTCGCCCTTATACTTGCCAAATCCGTGCCAAAAACATAAATCATTGAAAACAAGCGTTAAGGCAAAAAGAAGAGTGTCCGTTTTCGGACACTCTGTACATTTTCGGATAGCTGCACTGTACGAAAAGAAGAAACAGACGGAAGAGAAAGCACAATGGTACGGCGGAAGAAATATAAACGACAGGGGATAACGGGGAAAACTCCTCACCTCAGCGTCCGTTTCCCCCTTTGGTATTTGTCATGCCACGCGTTGGTACTTGTCATACCACTCTTTGGTACGGCATGTACCACACTGTGGTACTACGAATACCGCACTGTGGTACGAGAGATACCAACGGTTGGTACTCCGCGTACCAAGCCGAGGTATTTCCCGGTACATCCTTTCTTGTGATTATCAAGCACTTACGATAATATTCCCTGAACGTTATCTCAGACGCAGTCTGTCCCCTACTTCGGGCACATATTCCGCATCCTTGCGGTTCATCTTATACAGATTCTTCAGGCGGATGCCGTACTTCTGCGAAATGGAGTGCATGGAATCGCCGTCTTTTACAATATAAACGGTATGAGGTTTGGCGGCTTTCTTACGCTTGTCTTTCAGATAGATGATGTCGCCTGCCTCTAAGGTGTACTCTTTATGCAGGTCGTTATACTTCACCAGTTTGCGCCAACTGATGTCGAACTCTTTGCCCAGGAACTGGAAAGTATCGCCGTCGCGGGCCACAACGTAGGCAATGTCGTTGGCAATATACACCTGATGCGGGTTGGCAAGCCAGGGTTTCTTCTTCAGTTCTTTCTCCCACTTGCGGGCCTCGCGCTTGCTCATGCCGCGGCTGTCGTACTTATACAGGTCATAGTCCTCGATAATGGTTATCAGGCGATTGGCATAGGAAGGGTCTGTGGCGTATCCCGCTTTTTTCAGGCCGCGCGCCCAGCCTTTGTAGTCGGTAATCTTCAACTTAAACAGGAAAGCATAGCGTGCGCCGCGTTTCAGGAAGAGCGAGTGGTCCTCGTAGGAGTCCTTCGGGTGGCGATAGGCGCGGAAGCACTCTCCTTTGGCATCGTCGTCGTGGTACACTCTCCGCCCGCGCCAGTCGCTATGGCACTTTATGCCGAAGTGGTTGTTGCTCTTGCGTGCCAGTGCGCTTTGTCCCGCACCGCTCTCCAGCAGGCCTTGTGCCAGTGTGATGCTGGCGGGTATCTTATGTTCCTTCATCTGCTCCACGGCAAGCGGGGCATATTGTTTGATATATTCGTTGTAACGGGAATTTCTGCGTTGTGCCTGCACAGCCACGCAAATAAGGAGAAGTGCTATGATAGCAGTCAGTCTGAATATAGGTTTCATGCTTCGAGTGTTGAATTTGACACAAAAGTCTGCAAAAGAATTGAAAAAACCAATCTCTTTCCTATCTTTGTAACATTAATTACAATAAACCATTATTCTATGAAGGACCTGAACATACAGATTGCCATCAAGATATACGAATACGAAGAGCTGAATGCCGCCGACCGCGAGCTTCTGGATGCCGCCCGGCAGGCAACTTACCGCAGTTATGCCCCCTATTCGCACTTCTCGGTGGGCGCAGCCGCCCGGTTGGCAAACAATATCATCGTTACCGGAACCAATCAGGAGAATGCAGCCTATCCGTCGGGGCTTTGCGCGGAACGCACCACTTTGTTCTATGCCAACTCCCAATATCCCGACCAGGCTGTGGAGACACTCGCCATAGCCGCCCGCAACGAACGCGGCGAGTTCCTGGAAGAACCGATTCCCCCGTGCGGCGCCTGCCGGCAGGTGATGCTCGAAACGGAAAAACGTTTCAAACGTCCCATGCGCATACTGCTGTCCGGCGAAAAAGGCATTTATGAATTGAGAAGTGTGGGCGCATTGCTGCCGCTTTCGTTCGATGCGTCTTCCATGTTATAAAACAAATACCTACCTCTGCAACTGCTAACCAACAAATACCACCACCAATGAGAATATCCAAATAAAGACAGCACATTTCGGTAAACATCGCTTTATATATGCTTTTCATATCAGAACGCTGAGCATCACTCAAAAGGAAAATGTTTAGCCTTTACTGTGTTTGTCTGTTCCCCACAGCCTTACAAGAGTTGAAAGTGTGTCGTACAGACACCTATGTTATCTACCCTAAACACAATAATTTTATGAGTATCATTATTAAAGACCTTAGCTATACCCATACCGATAAGGAAGTTTTGTTTTCCAACCTCAATCTGATTATCAATTCCGGAGAAAAGACCGCGCTGACAGGCAATAACGGTTGCGGAAAGTCCACCCTGATGCGTATCCTTGCGGGAGAAGCAGCACCGAGCGCCGGTAGTGTACATTGTTCCGGACATCTTTACTATGTGCCCCAGCATTTCGGACAATATGACGGCCGGACGGTTGCGCAGGTATTAGGCATAGACCGTAAGCTAACTGCACTCCATGCCATTCTGAACGGTGATACAGCGGAAGAACACTTTGCCCGGCTCGACAACGACTGGAATATCGAAGAGCGTACCCAAGCCGTTCTCCACGCCTGGCATTTGAACGGTATCTCTCTTTTACGCCCGTTAGAGGGGCTTAGCGGCGGAGAGAAAACACGCCTGTTCCTTGCCGGCATGGAACTGAAAGAACCGGACACCCTACTGCTGGACGAACCGACCAATCATCTGGATACTGCCGGGCGGAAACGTCTGTATGATTTCGTACACCGCACTTCGGCTACGGTGCTCGTTATCAGTCACGACCGTACTCTGCTAAATCTGTTACCCGCCATTTGCGAACTCTCCCGCAACGGACTGGCTTGCTACGGCGGCAATTACGACTTCTACAAAGAACAGAAGGAAGTGCACCGCAATGCCCTGCAACAGCAGTTGGAAGAAAAAGAAAAGGCCTTGCGCCTCGCCCGCAAGACCGCCCGTGAAATGGAAGAACGGAAAGCCAGACAAAACACACGAGGCGAAAAGGCTTCCATAAAGAAAGGTATTCCGCGTATTCTGTTAGGCGGTCTGAAGAATCATGCCGAAAACAGCAGTAGCAAACTCAGCAATGTCCATGCCGAAAAGACGGACAAGATTCAACAGGAAATAACAAACCTGAAAGGCTCCCTGCCGCAAACAAACAAGCTGAAAACCGACTTCAATGCTTCGGCATTGCACACAGGCAAAATACTCGTCACGGCACAGAATATCAACTTTCATTATCCGGACAGCAACACAAACCTTTGGACGGTTCCGCTCAGTTTTCAGCTACGCAGCGGCAACCGGTTCTGCATTAAAGGTGATAACGGCAGCGGCAAAACAACCCTGCTGAAACTGATTACCGGCGAACTGACACCGACCGGCGGAACGATAGAGCGTGCAGACTTTACCTATATTTATCTGGATCAGGAGTACTCCCTTATCCAAAATGAATATACCGTTTCGGAACAAGCGGAAGCCTTCAATCTGCGGCATCTGCCGGAGCATGAAACAAAGACCATCTTAAACCGTTACCTTTTCCCACAGGACGTCTGGAACAAGCCTTGCAGCAAATTAAGCGGCGGTGAGAAAATGCGTCTTGCCTTCTGCTGTCTGATGATTGCCGATAACACTCCCGACCTGTTTATTCTGGACGAGCCCACCAATAATCTGGACATCGAAAGTATTGAAATCATCACAGCTACGATACGTAACTATCAAGGTACCGTACTTGCTGTCTCACACGACCGGGATTTTCTGAAAGAAACAGGAATTGAACAAGAAATAAGCTTTTTTCTGTAAAATCGGTAAAAACAAACGTAATCCATATACACAAACTAATTATAAACTCCTTATTTTTGCAATGATAAAACTATTATGACTATGTTACGTACTATCAGACTGACACTTGCAATTGTATTCTTTGCACTCGTCACGCTCCTGTTCCTCGATTTCACCGGAACGCTGCACGGCTGGATGGGCTGGATGGCGAAGATACAGTTTCTCCCCGCACTGCTCGCACTGAATGCAGGCGTGATACTGCTGCTTGTTGCATTGACCCTGCTGTTCGGACGCGTCTATTGCTCCGTTATCTGCCCGCTCGGCGTATTTCAGGATGTCATTTCCTGGTTTGCAGGCAAACGGAAGAAAAACCGTTTCCGCTATTCTCCCGCCAGGAAATGGCTGCGTTACGGAATGTTGGCAGTGTTTGCCGTGACCCTCATTGCAGGCGTGCGCTTTCATGCGGTTGCTTCGCTGCTCGAACCGTATAGCACTTACGGGCGCATCGCTTCCAGTCTCTTCGCTCCCGTCTATCAGTGGGGCAATAATCTGCTGGCATATCTGGCGGAACGGGCGGACAGCTACGCTTTCTATGAAACAGAGGTATGGATGAAAAGCCTGCCTACCTTCATCATTGCGGCCCTCACTTTTGTCGTGCTCATCATATTGGCATGGCGAGGCGGACGTACGTACTGCAACACGATTTGTCCGGTAGGTACGGTGCTCGGTTTCCTGTCCGGGTATTCTCTTTTCAAACCGGTCATAGATACCGAGAAGTGCAACGGCTGCGGACTTTGCGCACGCAACTGCAAGGCATCGTG
>ERZ772880.3354-NODE-3354-length-11089-cov-13.735363_pt1 | contig 11089 bp, 9 predicted proteins | sample MGYA00580577_ERZ772880 | MGnify/ENA primary metagenome ERZ772880 (study PRJEB29015, sample SAMEA2737705) | human gut metagenome | biome: human gut; feature: human-associated habitat; material: faeces | place: China | collected 2012 ... | reverse complement strand
TGCTCCTCTGCCGCCAGCGAGATGCGCTCGGCGGCCTGCATCACCTGCGGGGTGATGTGAGGGTAGGGATTCCAAGCTCTCTTGCACGTGCAAGCTCAGGATTGGAGTCTGAAATAGCTGCTGTATATACAACAACATCATAATCAGGATGTATATTAGAAGCCTCCTGCTTGTAAAAGCATGTGCAGCCTTCCTTTTCAAGTGCATCTGTAAGTTCAGATTCGTGGCTGTCGGAGCCGGATACGGTAAAATGTCTTCCTATGAGAATATGTGCAAGACCGCTCATGCTTATTCCACCGATACCTATAAAGTGGACATGTACAGGATTATTAAAATCAATATGATACATAGATTAATTGCCTTTCTTAAAAATTACTTATTATAATGTAGTCTCCAATATTATTATAAACATAATGAGAAAAATTTCAAACTAATTTAAGGACACATTATGACCTTTTTGTCAATAGCCGGAATAAAATTGTTTAGATAATTTTTCTCGAATAAAATAATTGCATTAAAATTGTGTTTAGAATTTTTTAAATTGTCTATTTAAACAAGAAAAAAATAAAAAAATATTGACATATATGCGAATAGAATATATAATTCTTTATATAAAGAATGTAAAGGAGGGTTTATATGGAGATAAAAAAGTTATTTGATGATAATTTTGACTTTGCATTTAAAGCGACAACTTATAATAATATGAAAGTTGCAATACAATCTTTTGAACAGTTTAAAAAAAATAATGAAGACTTTTTCTCTTTTGATAAAAGAGAAACTTTATTTGGATATTTACTAACATATGCTATAGAAAAGCAATTCAATGATTCCGCATTTAATCCCAAAGCTAATTATGCTGTGTCAATGAAACAAGTTAATAACTATAAATATAAGGCATTATGTATAGAAACAAACGATTTTATTGTAAATGTTGGACGTACTAATGGGGAGTTTAAGCTATTACCTGTATCAGCCTATAAGAAGGAACTTGCAAAAGCAAATAATGGATTAAGTATGCAGTTATCATTTGATTTTTTCAGTGATGTTCAGAATGTGGTTGAAGCTAAGAAATATGCTGAAATTACATATGGATATCGTTATGGCGAAATGACACATTTAAATATTGTACTTCCAAGCGGTGATTATAAGACAATTGAATATTCAACAAATCTCCTAGAGAATATAAGTATTTATGAAAATTATATTCCACAAGATTTAGTGGAAGAATCAATTGTATCTTTAAAGAAATCTATATCAAAAGAAATTGAAAAAATTATATAATAAGGTGATGAAATGATGAACGATGAAAGAAAGGTAATCCCATACAGAATTAAGCAGGCAAGAGTATCAAGAGGATTATCAATGGTGGAGTTATCAGAGCTGGTTTCGGTTAGTAAACAAGCTATATCACAATATGAAATGGGGAAAAATGCGCCTAGTAAAGCTATTCTTAATTCAATCGCAATGGTATTAAGGTATCCGATAAGTTTTTTTTATAAACCAGTTCCGGTTAACGAGAATGCTAGTAGTGCAGTGTTTTTCAGAAGTAGAAAAACTGCAAGGGTTAAGGCATTGAGTGCTGCCAGAGAAAAAATCGAGATATTTAGAGAGATTAATGATTATTTAGAGCAATATGTTGATTTTCCAATACTGAATTTGCCTAAGATAACTTATGAAGATGAAGGCATTAATCCAATAGACAATGAACAAATAGAGCAGTATGCTTTAATTTTACGTGAATATTGGGGATTAGGAAAAGGACCTATTGATAATCTAATAAGCATAGTACAAAAAAATGGAATAATGGTTTCAAAAATGCAATTGCGTTTAAACAAACTAGACGCATTTTCTGTTTGGTTTGATAATAAACCATTTATTTTTCTTAGCAGTGATAAAGATACGAATGTTAGAATCAGATTTGATATTGCACATGAGTTAGGTCACCTCTTAATGCATGCGGACTATTATTCAGAGGAGGATTTGAAAAACTCAGCAATTCATGAGAAATTGGAGAATGAAGCTGATAGATTTGCGGGAGCTTTTCTTTTGCCGAAGGAATCTTTCTCTAAAGATGTTTTTTCGACATCTATTGATCATTTTATTCAAATGAAGGCAAAATGGATGGTATCAATAGGATGCATGATTTATAGGTGTGATACATTGGGTATACTATCTTCTAATCAAATAAAATATTTAAAAGATCAAATGACAACACGTGTATATTGGAGAAGGGAACCTTTAGATAGAGAGATGCCTGTAGAAAAACCTTTCGCACATAAACAGGCAATATTATTACTATTAGAAAATGGAATTATAACGCCTTGGCAATTAGTAGAAGAAACTGGGTGCTCAGCAGAAGAAATAGAGCAATATTGCTATTTGGATAAAGGAACATTAACGACAAAGAGTGATTCAAAGATAATAGCATTAAAGGAAAGTAAATACTTTGCATAATGTGTTATCGTATTCAAACAAAGGGGGAAAATTATGAAATACCAGTTTGGCAGGAATAGAAGTGAGTTTTGGATTACTGTTTATGAAAATGAGGACTGTTATAGCATATCAACGAATGAAAGATATATAGATATTATTAATTATGCTTTTCCTAATTTGGTAGCAAACAGTCCGACAAAATGGAAGAAAAGTGAAAAATATAATAATATGAGTAATTTATGGATTCCAGAAGGGTGCTATACTCAAGAAGTTATGAATGATTTTTTAGAATGGTGTAATGAGGTAACGCAGAATGTATTATGGATACACTTAAATAAAAATATTGAAGATTATTTTTACGATGAACTGGATTATTGTATAGCTTCAGATTTTAATATTGTTTATGGGGAAGGTCGAACAGAAATAGGAGAGGCAGAGTACCAGTTAAAGTATAATATTGATAATCTAAGTGAAAAAGAACAAACTCAATATGCTGACCTTATTATGCATAGAATGTTGGATAACTGTAAGTATATTCCTATTTATAATACATTAGATTGGTGTATATCTCCTATGCCAGCTAGTAATGAGGGAAAGACAAAAATGGCATGGCAAATGGCAGAGGCTATGTCTAGGCAGCTGAATTTTTCTTTTATTGCTCCCACTTTAAATTGTGATAAGCCGCAAATGAAGCAACTTACAGTAGAAGATAAAATTGCGATTTGGAAGGAAATATATGATAATAATAATGTAGTGCTTAATAGTCATGTTAGAGGAAAAAATATTATTGTGGTGGATGATTTGTATCAGTCAGGTGTAACAATTTGGGAATATGCAAAGTATCTAAAAAAAATGGGAGCAAAACAGGTTTGCGGTATAGTATGTGTGAAATCTTTAAGGGATAGTGATAATACATGATTAATAGAGAAGTATTAAGAATAATAATAGCTAAAGGTTCTGGAGATGGAAATCTGAAAAAAATAAGTAAATATATTGCCAATGAGCCATCTTGTATATTAAGTGATGTTTGTAATGATATTGCATTGATGTGTTCATTGGGTATTAATCAAGATATTGCAAAAAATATTTACGATAGTAGAGAAAATGCACTTTTTTTGGAAGAGCAATTGTATCAAAATCATGTAGAGATGTGTTGGATTGGTGATGAGTGCTTTCCAGTAGGATTAAAGAATTTGAATGTAGGAAATATTCCGGCAGTTCTCTTTTATCAAGGCAATTATGCATTGTTACAGAATAAGTGTGTTGGATTTACTGGTTCGAGAAAAGTATCTGATTCAGGAATAAGGATAGCTGATAGTTCGGCAAGACAATTATCAACAGATGGTATTTCTGTAGTAAGCGGATATGCTAAAGGGGTGGATCTTACTGCGCATAAGGCTGCACTTCAGGCAGGTGGAAGTACAATTTTTGTAATTGTTGAAGGTATATTGAAAAATAGGATTAAGGGAGAAGTAAAAGAATTACTTAGTGATGACAATCATTTATTTATATCTCAGTTTTTGCCAAATTTAACTTGGTCAGCATCAAATGCTATGAAAAGAAATAATACAATAGTTGGAGTGTCTGATGCTATGATTTTAATTGAGGCTGGCATGGATGGAGGAACTTTTAATGCAGGAGAGCAAAGCATTAAAAATAAGAAACCATTGTTTGTTGTGGAGTATGGTGTAAGCAAACCAACAGCAGAAGGAAATAAATTCTTTTTACAACATGGAGGAATGCCACTTAGAGGAGATAAGAATGGAAATCCAATATTAAAGAGAGTTTATTCTTCCTTGCAGGATAATAAAATAAAAGAAAACTATGAGCAGCTTAGTTTAAACTTGAGTTAGATTATTAACAAAAAATTTTTATTATTGGCTCCATTTTGGCTCTAAAAATTTTAGACGAGGTACACAAAAATGCAAAATAAGATAAATATGAAGAATAAAACGTACAAATGTGTACCGAGAAACAGCCAGATAAATCTCTCCGCCCAAGAGTTTGAATAGAGAACATATCCTCACAAAGCCTGTATTTATAGGCTTTGTGGGGCTTTTTATTTTAGATTGGGGATGAAATGGGGATGTTTCACTCCGATTTAGTAAAATTTGGCTCTAAATTTTGACTCATAGTGTCAAGAAACCTTTGAAACATGCGGATTTGAGTGTGGGGATATAGTTTCGGAATAGAGCCAATTTTTCAGGTTCGGTTTTATTTTGCGGTAGCCGGTCAACCTTGCTTATAGTATAATTGGTTATAGTTTATATGAAAGGAAGCGGCTACAGTGGTCATTGGGAGATTAAAGAGTGAATACAGAGTATAGGTTTTAAAGAAGCAGAGTGGGATAAACTTTTGGACTAACAGTCCAATGCAATTATAGTTCCTATAGGATATCATATAATCAAAAGAAGAGGATTGGTGTATATCTTATGGGAACAAATTTTTATTTGATGAGTAGAAATAAAAAGCTAATACGAGAGTAAATTATAATATGCTTTGGGGTAGAGCAGAGTCAGTTGAAAGGCTGGCTCTAATTTTTGCACTTTTTTAGCAGACTGGCGAATAACTGTGCAGTTCATATAACTTCTTAAGAAGGATTCCAAACCATGCATTTACGCACTATGAAATAATGATTCCTCTGCATGTACCCGATTCACTTTACGCACCTGAATTATATATTGCAAATAGGAAACAATCGCAAGAAGTTGCGATTGTTATTGATGATGTGGTGATTCTGTGATATCATATAAAATATGGTACATGAAAACGGAGGTCAAAATGAAAGTATTGGTAATGAATTGTAGTCCTGTAAGAAATGGAGCAACAGCAGAAAGAGTTAAGGATAGGCGGTAAAATTGATTCGAAAAGGTTAACAGATTTAGAGGAGTAGTATGTGATGGCAAAAAACTATAAATATAAAAAAGCAACCATAGTAGACATAGATGAACTTGTAAAAACAAGAATTATCGTCATTCGAGCAGCCAACAAACTATCGAATGATGTGGATATGTCATTGGTGGAAAAAGAATCCTATGAGTATTATAAGCGTGCATTAGAAACCGGTGAGCATATTGCATATTTGGTGTATGATAACGGGGCATTTGTCGGTGCAGGTGGTGTCAGTTTATATCAGGTGATGCCGACATATCATAATCCGACTGGTAAAAAAGCGTATATTATGAATATGTATACGGCACCTGAATATAGAAGACAGGGAATTGCAATTAACACATTGGATTTACTGGTGAAGGATGCGAAGGAACAGGGTGTGTTACAGATTGCATTAGAGGCAACGGATATGGGACGACCTTTGTATGAGAGATACGGATTTGTAAAAATGGAAGATGAAATGGATTTGATATAGTATGACAAAAGTGTATTTTGTGCGTCACGCACAACCGGAGCATGATTGGGAAGAAGACAGAACAAGACCTTTGACAGAAGAAGGCAAGAAAGATTCTGCAATTGTTCTGGAATTTTTGAAGGACAAGAAAATAGATGCGTTTTATTGTAGTCCATATAAACGTAGTATGGATACTATTGCAGAGACAGCAGATTTTTTTACAAAAGAGATTATAACAGATGAGAGATTGAGGGAGCGTGAAAAGGGACTTGATGGAAACAACCACGGAATGTTCCGAAAACGATGGGCTGATCATAATTATCATGAAGAAGGTGGAGAGTCCATTGCTATGGTTCAAAATCGTAACATAGAGGCGCTAAACGAGATTTTATCAGATAATACGGATAAAGATATTGTTTTAGGAACCCATGGTACTGCCCTTAGTACTATATTGAATTTTTATGATAACAGTTTTGGATGTGAAGATTTTCTAAGAATTATCGACTGGATGCCATATATTATTGAACTGGATTTTGAAGGTGATAAGTTGGTTGGTAAGCATGAACATTGCTATGTGGAGAAGGAATTCAAGGGCAATCAGCGTGCGGATAAGAAGTAGTGAGGAATAGATGAATACACGATATTATATGGTAATTATCAAGGGTGAAATAAAAACATCCGAAATAATGTCATGTGGTTACAATAGAAATACCCCAAAATGGGATGTAAAATTCAATAATGGAAAAACATACTCGTATGCATATTTGAATGTGGAAAAGTTGACTGATCCGGAGGTTTTGAATCCTAACATGTATCGGATTAGCAGAGAAGGACGAGAGTTCTTTGATGTTAATGCAATATATGTATTTAGAAGCGGAAGTGAGTCTTATTGGCACATTTGTTTTGGCGATGGTAGTGAAAGAGATTATCGTCGGAACGACTTGCATATTATAGAGTCATGTCTTACTCAGAGTCAGTCATCAAATGTATTTGAATATATAAAGCAAATTGCAGGTTTGAGTAATCTTAAGAATGAAGAGACTGGTGAAAAATTATTGTCTAAGAGGTTTGATAAGATTTCTTTTGTGGGTAGTGATGTAGCTTTAGCAAAGTATTTGAATCCATCATCATTGCAAGGAAAAAGAACAGGACGCGAATACATTCCGATTTTTCCATTTGGATGCAATAACAGTCAGTATAAGGCTGTAAAAAATGCCATGGAGAATCAGATTAGTGTTATACAGGGACCTCCAGGAACAGGGAAGACACAAACAATATTGAATATTATTGCCAATATATTAATGCAAGGGAAAACGGTACAGATAGTATCCAATAATAATTCGGCAACAGAAAATGTATATGAAAAATTATCTTCTTCAAAATACAATTTAGGTTTTATTGCTGCGACATTAGGAAGTTCTAAAAATAAGAAATTATTTGTTGAGCATCAGGATGCCGCTTATCCAGATTTTTCGTCATGGAAAACGCAAGAAGATCCAGGTGTTTTGCAAAAGGGAATAGCTGACCAATCCAGTCAGTTAAAAAGCGTTTTTGATAAGCAGGAAAAACTGGCGTGTTTAAGGCAGGAACTTTCACAGTTGGTTACTGAACAGGAATATTTCAATCAATATGTTAAAGAATCAGATGTTCATACAGATAGTATTAAGTTCAAGAAAAAGCTATCTTCAAAGCAATGGATGGTATTGTGGCAGGATTGCCAGTTGATTTCAGAAGAAAAAAAGGCAATAGGATTTTGGTTTAAGATAAAAGCCTTATTTAAATATGGAGTAACCGATTGGGGCATTTATAAGCAGGATATTTCAAAGATAATTACAACCTTTCAGGCAATGTATTATCGTGCAAAGCAAGCGGAGTTGTCTGCAGAAATTGCAGATATTGAAAAGTATTTAAATAGTGTTAATAAAAATTTGCTTGAGGATTTATGCAATCAGTCAATGGTTGTCCTAAAAGACAAACTGGCAAGGAAATATGAAGGTAACAGTAGTAGGAAAACTTTTAGTGAAGATAATTTGTGGAAGGAACCATACGATGTAATGGCTGAGTATCCGGTTATATTAAGTACAACATTTTCGTCAAGAAACAGTCTGAATTCAGATGTGGTGTATGATTACCTTATCATGGATGAGGCATCACAGGTGGATATTGCAACTGGTGCATTGGCATTGTCCTGTGCAAGGAATGTTGTTATTGTGGGTGATACCAAGCAGCTTCCTAATGTTGTTAAAGATAATACAAAGGTTAAAGCAAAAGTTATATTTGACAGCTTTCATATTAGTGAGGGATATCAGTATACAAATAGCTTTTTGCAATCCATTTTGGATGTTATGCCAAACGTAACACAAACATTGTTGCGGGAACATTATAGGTGTCACCCTAAAATAATAAATTTCTGTAACCAGAAATTCTATCGTGGTGAATTGATTATTATGACAACGGATAAGGGTGAAGAGGATGTTTTATCGGTAGTAAAAACGGTAGCGGGAAATCATGAGCGTAACCATTATAGTCAGCGCCAGATAGATGTTATTAAAAATGAGATTATACCCAAATATGTTTCAAATCCGGAAGAAACGGGAATTATTGCACCGTACAAAAATCAGGTAGAAGCATTAAGCAAGGAGATTACAGATATTGATGCGGCTACGGTGCATAAGTTCCAGGGTAAGGAAAAAGAGAATATTATTATATCTACTGTGGATGATGAGATATCTGATTTTGCTGATGATCCATATTTAATCAATGTTGCTGTATCAAGAGCTAAAAAGAAATTGATGCTGGTTGTAACTGGAAATGAGCAATCAAAAGAGCGCAATATAACAGATTTGATTGATTATATTCAGTATAATAATTTTGAGGTTACTGAAAGCAAGATTTATTCGATTTTTGATTACCTTTACAAGCAGTATACTGAGGAAAGAAGGGTATATTTGCAGAAGCACAAAAAAGTATCAGAATATGATTCGGAAAATCTGATGTATTCGTTGATAGAGGACATTATCTCCGCTAACAAGTATTCAAGCTTGGATGTTGTTTGTCATTTTCCGTTGAATATGTTGATTAAGAATCCAGAACTATTAAATGAGCAGGAATGTCAGTATGCAATGAATCCAGCAACACATTTAGATTTTCTGATTTATAACAGAATTGGTAAAAAGCCTGTGTTGGCGATTGAGGTTGACGGATATGAATACCATAAAGAGGATACTGTTCAGGCTTCAAGAGATTTGTTGAAAAATCATATTATGGAGCTGTATGAAATTCCATTACTGAGATTTATGACTAATGGTAGTGGCGAGAAAGAAAAGATTATCGAGATGTTGGATAAGTTGGTTGGGTAACCGAAATAGGAAATAAAATGGGAGATGCTATTATGGCTGTATCATATAACAAATTATGGAAATTATTAGTAGATAAAAAAATGAGTAAATCAGATTTGCGTAAAAAGGCAGAAATTGCTCCTAACACAATGACAAAGCTTCGCCGTGATGAAGAGGTGAGTCTAACAATTCTTAGCAAAATCTGCAAAACTTTACATGCAGATTTTGGGGATATTGTGGAGTATGTGCCGGATGCAGAAATATGGGATTTGTATAATGAGAACAGAGAGCTTCTGGGAAAAGAACATATCAGAGGAGAACAGTTACCAATAGACGGATACCATCTGGTGGTGCATGTGTGGATTCGTAATTCTAAGGGACAGTACCTTATCTCGCAGCGTTCTGCAAACAGACCGACAAACCCTTTGATGTGGGAATGTGTAGGTGGTTCGGTTGTGAAGGGAGAAGATAGTTTACAGGGAGCAATTCGTGAGGCAAAGGAAGAGGTTGGCGTTGATTTAATGCCGGAAAATGGACAAGTGCTTTTTACAAAGACACGAAAAATCATTGAGGGAAAAATCTTTAATGATATTATGGATGTTTGGCTGTTTGATTACGATGGAGAGGTTGATTTAGGCAATGCCACAACGGATGAAGTGGCACAGGTTGCTTGGATGAACAGGGAACAGATAAAAGAATTGTTTGATGCAAATATGTTTGTAGATACATTGGAATACTTCTTTACGGAAGTGGATAAGCAGTAAATAAAATAGGTGGTGTTTTAGCGACTAATTCAGAAAAACTATTAAGTTCTTTTTCGGAAGATTTCTTTTATAAAGAGCTTGTATATGCTGATTTGAAATTCGTTCCAGAAGGTGGGACAGAGATAGAATTAGCGGATTTAATTATAAATCTTGAAGATGTTATACTGGCAATTCAATTAAAGGAACGGAATGAAAGGGTTCTTTCTAAGCAAGCCTCAGAAACAAGAAACTTTGGTACATCAATATTTATATGAACAATATTAAAAATAGACATGTATGTTTTATATTATTTTCTGCAATCAAGTGAAATATTTTGGAATAGATGATACTTTCATTGTAATATATTACAATAAATAATATAATTGATATAATAAATATTAATTGAATGGATATCAATATGGATAAAATAAATGAATTACAATTAGGATTAGAAACTGCATACATAGATGGTTCTGTTGCTTCTGACAGTTTTTATTGTCCTCAGTTTGTATTGAATAATTATAAATCTGGTAAGAAAGTTTTATCTTCGATTGAAGATGAGCTGTTAAGATGTGATAAGTTTCAGATCAGTGTTGCATTTATTACTATGAGCGGAATCACACCATTACTTCAGACATTTAAAGATTTGGAAAAGAAAAATATTCCAGGTGAAATTCTCACAACTAATTATTTGAATTTTAGTGAGCCTAAAGCATTGGAGAAGCTTAATGGATTATCAAATATTACATTAAAAATGTATGATGTACAAGAAGCAGATGAAGGATTTCATACAAAAGGATATATTTTTAAAACAGATGAAGTATATCGTATTATCATTGGAAGTTCGAATATAACAAGTGCAGCACTTACCAGTAATCATGAGTGGAATACTAAGCTTGTATCAACTAAGCAAGGGAAGATAGCGAAGGAAATAGTTGATGAATTTAATAGATTATGGAATTCTAGTTATGCCTTAGATTTTAATGAGTTTTACGACAATTATAAAGAACAATATGAAATTATTAAACATCAGAGAGATATTGCGAGGATTGATAATATTGTATCGCTTGAAAAATATAAGCTAAAGCCAAACAGTATGCAGATTGGATTTATTACAAATCTGAAGAAGATTTTAGAAGAAGGCGAGGACAGGGCACTTCTTATATCGGCGACAGGAACAGGTAAGACTTATGCTTCTGCATTTGCAATGAGAGAGCTTGGATTTAAAA